>Ga0065721_10003965_pt1 | contig 51373 bp, 53 predicted proteins | sample Mesricmetagenome_FD_59108 | JGI IMG/M metagenome (GOLD analysis project Ga0065721, IMG submission 59108) | Mesophilic microbial community from rice straw/compost enrichment Sample: eDNA_1 v2 (version 2) | ecosystem: Engineered > Solid waste > Grass > Composting > Bioreactor | place: USA: Davis... | reverse complement strand
GCCGCGGCGGTGGCGCTGGCCGCGCTGGGCGCGCCGGCGGCGCACGCGGCCGAGGCGCCGCAGGTGCGCGTGGAGCACACCTTTGCCCTCGGCGCCGATGCGGTGTGGGCGCGCCTGGGGCGCTTCTGCAGCATCGCCGAGTGGCAGTCGCTGGTGGCGGGCTGCGTGGTGGACGAGCGCCGCGACGGCCTCTACCGCACGGTGGTGATGCGCAACGACACGGCCTACGTCGAGCGGCTGGAGCGCTTCTCGCACGAGGAGCGGCGGCTGGCCTACTCGATCCTCAGCGGCCCGCTGCCGGTGCGGCGCTACGTCTCGGAGCTGCAGGTCCTGCCCGTGGATGCCCGGCATTCGCGGCTGGTGTGGCAGGCCTGGTACGAGGTGCCCGCCGGCACCGAGGCCCCCGCCGTGGCGCGCGACCTCTCGGCCCTGTTCGGCAACGGTATCCAGGGCATGGAACGCCTGCTGGCCGCCGACTGAACCCGCTTTTCCTGCCCGGGAGGGCGGCAGGCCCTTCCGCCTTTTTCCTCACCTGAAGAGGTTTCCATGATCGTTGTCACCGGAGCATCCGGAAACGTGGGCACGCACGTCGTGTCACAGCTCGCCGCCGCAGGCTTTCCCGTGCGGGCGCTCAGCCGCAAGCCCGCCGCGGCGCCCTCCCTGCGCGGCGTCGAATGGGTCGAAGCCGACTTCGAGCAGCCCGAGAGCCTGGCGCGCGCGCTGCAGGGCGCCACGCGGGTGGTGCTGATCTCGCCGGCGCATCCGCGCATGCGCCAGCACCAGGTGGCGGTGGTCGATGCCGCGGTGGCCGCCGGCGCCCGGCGCATCGCCAAGCTCTCCGGGCTGGGCGCGGGCCCGCAGGCGCCGATCCGGCTGCCGCAGGAGCATTACGCGATCGAGCAGCACATCGAGCGCAGCGGCCTGGCCCACAGCTTCGTGCGGCCCAACCTGTTCATGCAGGTGCTGCTGGGCAGCGCCGACAGCATCGCCGGCGACGGCGTGATCTACGCCCCGGCCGGGGAGGGCGCCATCTCCTTCATCGACGCCCGCGACGTGGCGGCGGTGCTGGTGCACGAGGTGCTGCGCGACGACGTGGCGCCCTCGGTGCGCGAGATCACCGGCCCCGAGGCGCTCACCTACGCGCAGGCGGCCGAGACCATTGGCGGCGCGCTGCGCAAGGCGGTGCGCTTCGTGAGCGTCGAGCCCGCCGCCGCCCGCGACGGGATGCTGTCCTCCGGCATGGACCCGTGGCTGGTGGAGGCCTTCCTGGAGCTGTTCGAGATCTACCGCGCCGGCCATGGCGCCGCGGTGCTCGCCGCGGCCGTGGAGTCGGCGCTGGGCCGCCCGGCGCTGACGCTGGCGCGCTTCGCCGCCGATCACGCGCACGCTTTCCAGCGCGCGGCCTGACCCAGTGGCAGCGGCGGCGGCACCGCCGCCGTGGCTGCTTTTCCCGGGCGCCTGCGCCATCTCCTTCCCCAGGCGCCCACGCAGAAGAAACCAGGCAGTCCGTACGTCCAGAGAGGAAACACGATGGAAAAAGTCCGCTCCATGCTCGTCGTCGGGGACCGTTTCTCGCAGTTTGGTGCCCTGGATGGCGCCGTCACGGTGTCGCGCATTGCCGCGATGCTCGATGGCCAAGCGCCCGCCTCCGAGATCCCCGAACGGCTGCTGATCGGCCAGGGCGTGTCGGAGTGCTGGCGTGCCTACCTGCGCAACCGCGCCGAGGCGCGCGGGCTGCAGCTGGAACTCGTCGATGCCCCGGGCACGGGGCTGCGCACGGGGCGGCACTTCGCCCACAAGCACCGCCGGCACAACATCCTGATCACGGACCCGAGCCAGGTCGGGGTGCAGCGCTACCACTGCCACCTGGTCGTGGACGACGAGTGCGAGGTGATGTCGGACCACACCACCGGCTGCCACCTGCAGGGAATGCTGCTGATCGAGGCCGCGCGCCAGAGCTTCCTGGCCGTCACCGAGTGGTTCCTGCTGGATGCCAAGCAGAAGTACTACTTCGTGATCAACCGGCTGGACGTCAGCTACCACCGCTTCGCCTTCCCGGTGGGCACGGAGATCGACATCGCGCTGCGCGACGTGGACCACAGCCGCGCCGACCGCGTCGCGGCCGAGGCGACCATCCGCTTCCTGCAGCACGGCGAGTGCGTGGCCGAGGTGCAGGTGGCCTACACCGCCATCCAGGAAGGCCGCCTCCTGCAGCGCGAGGAGCAGATGGCGCAGGCCGTGCTGCTGCAGAGCTTGGCCACGGTGAAGGACGGCGCCGCGCGCGCGGTGCAGGCGTCCTGATGCCTGGTACGGATCCCATGAGGTGTTCAAACCTGTATTCCGTTCGCCCTGAGGTATCGAAGGGTGAACGGCCCCGGCTGCGCGGTAGGCCGCAGGGCCCGTTCGTACTTCGATGCGACCGCAGGGCGCACCCTGCCCTGAGGTATCGAAGGGTCGGCACGAACGGGCTTTCAGGGCTCGAGAACCAAGTGGGCGCTGTCTGAGGCGCTGCTGCAGCAGCCCTTTTCGTTTCCCCCCATCCATCGCCGCAAGGGCGGGCGCGCGTGCGCCCCGTCCTGCCGCGCCCGTGTGCGCGGTGCCCGCCGGGCCGCGGCGCGAAGCACGCGCAAGCCCAAGGAGAGATCCCCGATGAAACAGTCCCAGGTGCCCGTCCTCATCGTCGGCGGCGGCCCGGTCGGCATGGCCGTCGGCGCCATGCTGCGCCGCCATGGCGTCAAGTCGCGCATCGTCGAGAGGAGCGACGGCCCGACGCCGTATTCCAAGGCGGTGGGCGTGCATGCCAACACGCTGGAGTCGATGCACGCGCTGGGGCTGAGCGAGCAGCTCGTCTCCGACGGCCGGCCGCTGCACCGCTTCCGGCTGCAGGAGGAGGGCCGCGCCATCATGTCCGCAGGCTTCAGCGGCATCGGCTCGCCCTATGAATTCGTGCTGGGGCTGCCGCAGAGCCGTACCGAGCGGCGGCTGCTGGAGCGGTTGCAGGCGCAGGGCGGGGACGTGGAGTGGCGCACCGAGCTGGTGTCGCTGCGGGACACGGCCGAGGCGGCGCAAGCCGTGGTGCGGCATGCCGACGGCAGCGAGGAGACCATCCACAGCCGCTGGGTGGTGGGCGCCGACGGTGGGCGCAGCACGGTGCGCGAGCTCAGCGGCATCGCCTTCCCCGGCGGCGACTACGGGCGCGCCTTCATCCTGGGCGACGTGCGCCTGGACTGGGACGGCCCCAAGGAGGATCTGCAGTTCTTCCTCTCGCCCAACGGCTACCTGCTGGTGGTGCCGATGCCCGAGGGGCTGCACCGGGTCATTGCCCAGACCGAGCGGCGCTATGAGGACTTCCAGACCGAGGACCGGCCGGTGGCGACCCTGGAGGAATTGCAGGCCATCGTGGACCGCAACGGGCCGGGCGGCATCTGCGTCCATTCCCCGCAGTGGCTGACCTGCGCGCCCTTCTATCACCGCTGCGCCGAAACCCCGGTCAAGGGCCGCGTGCTCCTGGCCGGCGACGCCTTCCACCTCTACAGCCCGCTGGGCGCGCAGGGGCTCAACACCGGCTTCCAGGACGCCTTCAACCTGGCCTGGAAGCTGGCCTTCATCGAGCAGGGCTGGGCCGGCCCGGAGCTGCTGCAGACCTACGCGGACGAGCGGCTGGAGCTGGTGCAGCGCGTGGGCGCCATGACGGCACGCACCACGCGCTACATCACCGCCACCGACCCGGTGGAGCGCCAGCTGCGGCAGGAGCTCACCCGCCAGCTCAACGACACGCCCAAGGTGCAGCAGGTGCTGCCGCGGCTGCTGGCGGGGCTGCTGCAGTCCTACGGGGAGCACGCGCGCCTGTCGGCGCCCAGCGACGCGGGGCTGCCGGCGGCGGGCGGGCGCATTCCGCACGCCTGGGTGCCGGACGCCGGCGGCTACCGCCCGCTGGCGAGCCTGGTGCACGGCGTGTCCTACACGTTGCTGCTGCTGAAGTCGGTGGGGGACGAGTCGGCGTTGCGGACGCTGGCGCCGGCGGAGGTGGCGGCGCTGCGGGCGGAATTTCCGTTCCTGCAGATCGTGCTGGTGGCGCGCGAGGCCGGCGCCCTGGGCGAGCAACTGCCGCCGGGCGTGCGCCTGGTGGAGGACCGGCTGGGCGAGGTGGGCCTGCGCCTGGGCAGCCAGAGCCTGCCCGGCGGCGTGGCCAGCGTGCTGGTGCGCCCGGACGGCTACTGCGCGCAGGCCGTGCGCGGCTGGGACCTGTCGCAGGTGGCGCGCTACTTCCGCGAGCGCGGCCTGGGCGCCGCGGCCGGCAGCGCGCGCACGCCCGTGGCGGCCGTGCCGGCGGAGGGCTGAGCCATGGGGCGGGCCGCCTTTTTCGACGTGGACAACACGCTGCTGGACGCCAAGTCGATGTTCTCCTTCCAGCGCTTCTACCTCGACGAGTGGCTGCCGCGGCACGGCGGCGCCGAGGGCAGCACTCAGAGCTATGCGGCCTTCGCCCGTGACTTCGAGGCGCTGGCGCAGCGCCTGGAGCGCCCGATGCTGAACCGGCTTTTCTACGAGGGCTACGCCGGGCATTCGCGGCGCGGGCTGATGGAGGCGGCGCGGGCCTGGTTCGCGCAGCTGCTGGCGCAGCGCGGCGAGGGCTTGTGGATCCGCCCGGCGCTGGCGCTGGCCGAGGAACTGCGCGCCGACGGTTTTCAGCTGGTGGCCGTGTCGGGCTCCAGCCGCGAGATCCTGGCGCCGGTGATGGAGCGGCTGCGCTTCGGCCACTGCCTGGCGACCGAGCTGGAGGCCGAGGGCGACCGGCTGAGCGGACGCATCGTGCCGCCGCAGATGATCGGCGAGGGCAAGGCCGTGGCGCTGCGGCGCTGGGCGGACGCGCACGGCATCGAGCTGGCGCGTTGCGTCGCCTGCGGCGACCACATCTCCGACCTGCCGATGCTGGCGTGCGTGGGGCGCGCGCTGGTGGTGGCGGGCGATCCGGCGCTGGAGCGCGAGGCGGCCCTCCGCGGCTGGCCGGTGCTGCGGGCCGACTCCGTGACCGATTCCCTGGGAGTGCACGCATGAGCGAATCGCTGACCCAGGCCGTGCCCGCGGCCGTAACGGCGGCGCCGGCCGGCGAGGAGGCGCGCAAGCGCTGGACGGGGTTGCTGGCGCTGCTGCTGGCGACCTCGGCGTGGGGCGGGCTGTTCCACGCCGGCAAGCAGGTGCTGACGCGGCTGGACCCGTTCTGGTTCACGGCGTTGCGCTACGGCGGCGCGGCGCTGCTGCTGGCCGCCCTGCTGCTGGCGCGTGGCGCACTGCGGCCGGGGGAACTGCGGGCGCAGGCCGGGCGGCTGTTCGGGCTGGGGCTGCTGGGCTACGGGGCCTTCGGCATCCTGGTGTTCATCGGGCTGTCGATGTCGGTGCCCTCGCACGGGGCAGTGATCATGGCGACGATGCCGCTGAGCACGCTGTTCATGCGCTGGGCCATCGACGGGCAGCGCCCCCAGTGGTGGGCCTGGATCGCGGCGAGCCTGGCGCTGGGCGGCGTGAGCCTGGTGGCCGGGGTGTGGAGCGCGCCGGGCGCGGGGAGCGGCGGCAGCACGCTGGCGGGCGATTCCATCGCGCTGCTGGGCACGCTGGGCTGGATCCTGTACACGCGCGGGCAGGCGAAGGTGCCGCAGCTCTCGGTGCTGGAGTACACGGCCTACACGGCGCTGCTGGCCTTCCCGGGGCTGCTGGCGATCGCGGCGCTCGCCTCAGGACTGGGCTGGGCACACCGGCCGAGCGTGGAGGCCGTGCGGGAAGTGGCGCCGGCCGCGCTCTACATCATCGCCATCGGCACGGTGCTGGCGGCGCTGGCCTACAACCTGGGCGTGCGGCTGCTGGGCGTGACGACCGGGGTCCTGTTCATCAACTGGGTGCCGGTATCGGCGCTGGTGATTGGCGCTGTGCTGGGGCATGTGCCCAGCGCGTCCGAATTGATCGGCACGGGGCTCGTGATTGCGGCGCTGGTGTTGGTGGCGGGGAGGATGAGGGCGGCGGGCAAGGGGTGAGGACTTATTGCCGTCGTCACGCCCCGGGCCGGTTTCCCAATCCACACCCCCGGCACCGATGCACCTCCACCGTCACGTGCCGCAGCGACTGCAGGTGCTCCAGGCGGTGCCGGTACTGCGCCGGCGCCAGCGGCTCGTCGGCCACGACGGAGGCCACCACCGACCACGCGTCCGGCCCCACCTGCCACACGTGCAGGTCGGCCAGCTTCGCGTCGCCGTCGCTTTCGATCGCATGGCGCACCTGGGTGCGCAGCTCGGTGGAGGCGGTGGCGTCCACCAGGGCGTGGGCGGAGACCTTCAGCACGCCCATGGCCCAGCGCGTGATGACGATAGCGCCCAGCACCGCCACCAGCGGGTCCAGCCAGCGCCAGCCGTAGAGCAGGCCGCCGCCCAGCGCGGCAATCGCCAGCACCGAGGTCAGCGCGTCGGCGATCACGTGCAGGTAGGCGGCGTTGAAGTTGTGGTCGTGGTGGTGGTGGCCGTGGCCGTGCCCATGCGCGTGGCTGTGGCCGTGGTGGTGCCCGTGGGAATGGGCATGGCCATGGTTGTGGTGCTCGTCGTGGTCGTCGTCATGGCCGTGGTGCTCGTGCGCCGCGCCGCTCGAGGCGCCGCGGTGCAGCAGCCAGGCGCTGCCCACGTTCACGACCAGGCCGATCACCGCGATCACCATCGCCTCGCCATAGGCGATGGGGTGCGGGTCGAGCAGCACGCGCACGGCGTCGATCACCAGCCAGGCCGAGACGGCCAGCAGCATCAGGCCGCTGGTGTAGGCGGCCAGCACTTCGATCTTCCAGCCGCCGAAGGCGTAGCGCTCGTTGCGGTGCGCGCGCTGCGCCAGCCGCGCCGCCAGCAGCGCGCCGCCCAGCGCCAGCGCGTGCGTGCCCATGTGCGCGCCGTCGGCCAGCAGGGCGAGCGATCCGCTCCAGGCCCCGGCCAGGAGCTCCACCACCATGGTGAGCAGGGTCAGGATCGTGACGGTGCGCAGCGCGCGGGAGCGGCCCTCGGCACCAGCGTCCTGCCAGTCGTGGCTGTGGTGGAAAGGGGTGAGGTCGTGGACGTGTTGCTGCATCCCCCGATCGTAGAGAGAGGGCATGACCGCGCCGGAACAGGCGGCATGTGAAAGGCCAGTCCCGGCGGGCTGCCGCACAGCCAAGGCCGTTCATCCTTCGATACCTCAGGACGAACGGAATACGGGGTTCGAAACCTTGTGAACCCGTGTGAGTCGTTGGGCGGTGGCTCAGGCGTTGTGCGTGGCCCAGACGCGGCTGGCGCCGTCGCGCTGCACCAGCAGCACGTCGAAGCGGTCGCGCCGGCCGCCGTAGGCCGGGCCGTCCATGCCGGGCGAGCCCACCACCATGCCCGGCACCACCAGGCCCAGCGCGGCCGGGCGCTCGCGCAGCAGGCGGCGCACGTCGGCGGCAGGCACGTGGCCCTCCAGCACGTAGCCCTCCACCAGCGCGGTGTGGCAGGAGCCGTACTGGGCATCCAGGCCCAGCTTGCCGCGCTGCGCGGCGGTGTCCTGCACTTCGAAGACCTGCAGCTGGAAGCCGGCGGATTCCATGTGTGCCACCCAGTCCTTGCAACAGCCGCAGGTGGGCGACTTCCACATCTGCACCCGGGTCGTGGCGGCCGGGGAGGCGGCGCGCACCCTGGGCGCGGCACAGGCCGCCAGGACGAACAGGCCCGTGGCCTGCAGCAGGCGGCGGCGGTCGGTGAGGGACGATTGAGCAGTCTTCATGCGAGGCAGTGTGGGCGCCGCCGGGGCGGCAGCGCTTGACGGACATCAAGCGTTTCGGGCGCTGGGCGCGGAGCTTGCCGCAGTGCGGCAGGCGTATCGCGAAGCCGCGTCAAGACCTCGCGCGGAGGCTTGAACATCCCCACCTACAATGCGCGCCGCCTGACGCCGCCCCGGCGCCTCCTGCCGGACTTTCCGGCCCCTCCAGCACCGTACTCCCATGAGCACTCCCGACCCGAGCATCCCCGACCTGTCGCATGTGGCCCCGCGCGAGAAGGCCGAAATCCTGGCCCAGGCGCTGCCCTACATCCGCCAGTTCCACGGCAAGACCATCGTCATCAAGTACGGCGGCAACGCCATGACGGATCCGGCGCTGCAGCAGGACTTCGCCGAGGACGTGGTGCTGTTGAAACTGGTCGGCCTGAATCCCGTGGTGGTGCACGGCGGCGGTCCGCAGATCGACGAGGCCCTGACGCGCGTGGGCAAGAAGGGCCAGTTCATCCAGGGCATGCGCGTGACCGACGAGGAGACGATGGAAGTCGTCGAGTGGGTGCTCGCCGGCCAGGTGCAGCAGGACATCGTGGGCCTGATCAACGCCGCCGGCGGCAAGGCCGTGGGCCTCACGGGCCGCGACGGCGGCATGGTCCGCGCGCGCAAGCTCAAGATGGTCGATCGCGACGACCCCGAGAAGCTGCACGACATGGGCCAGGTGGGCGAGATCGAGAGCATCGACCCCAGCGTGGTCAAGGCGCTGCAGGACGACCAGTTCATCCCCGTCATCAGCCCCATCGGCTTCGGCAAGGACAACGAGTCCTACAACATCAACGCCGACCTGGTGGCCGGCAAGCTCGCCGAGGTGCTGCGCGCCGAGAAGCTCGTCCTGCTGACCAACATCAAGGGCGTGCTGGACAAGGAGGGCAACCTGCTGACCGACCTCACGGCCAAGCGCATCGACGAGCTCTTCGCCGACGGCACCATCTCCGGCGGCATGCTGCCCAAGATCGCCTCGGCTTTGGACGCGGCCAAGAACGGCGTCAACGCCGTGCACATCATCGACGGCCGCGTGCCGCACGCCATGCTGCTGGAGATCCTGACCGACCAGGCCTACGGCACCATGATCCGCTCGCACTGATGTCGGACGCGTCGAGCGGCCCGGCCCGGCGCCCCGCGGTGCGGGCCTGGCTGTTCGACCTGGACAACACGCTGCACGACGCCTCCAGCGCCGTCTTCGGCGTGCTCAGCCCGGCGATGACGGACTACATCGCGCAGGAACTGGCACTGGAGCCCGCGGAGGCCGACGCGCTGCGCCGGCGCTACTGGCAGCGCTATGGCGCCACGCTGCTGGGGCTGATCCGCCACCACGGCATCGAGCCCGCGCACTTCCTGCACCAGACGCACCTGCTGCCCGGGCTGGAGGAGCGGCTGCGCTGCCACGCGCACGACGTGGCGGCACTGCGCCGGCTCCCGGGGCGCAAGTACATCCTGACCAACGCGCCGCGCGCCTACGCGCTGCGGGTGCTGCGGCGGCTGGGCTTCCTGGACGTGTTCGACGGCGTGTTCTCCATCGAGGACATGCGCGTCTTCGGCCACTGGCGGCCCAAGCCGGACCCCCGGATGCTGCAGCGCATCTGCGTGCGGCTGCGCCTGGCGCCGCGCCAGTGCGCGCTGGTGGAGGACACGCTGGAGCACCAGAAGGGCGCGCGGCGCATCGGCATGCGCACCGTGTGGATGCAGCGCTGGGCGCACCGCGCGGGGCTGTGCTGCTCGGCCCGGCCGCCCTACGTGGATCGGCGGGTGCGGCGCTTGGCTGCCCTGTGCCGCTAAGCGGGCAGAGGGGTTTTCGTCACACGGAAGCATTTCCGAGGAAACTGCCGTAATACGCGATCGGCTTGGCGGCAATCCGCCGTTCCGATGGGCCGCGAAGCAGACCACTGGCGGCAAAGCGTCGCAAGAATCCCGTAGTTATTACTACCAACCAAGGGGGCGTTCCATGTCCGACCTGAGTGCAGCCGCCGGAGAGCCCGACGTCATTCCTCTGAACCTGACGGCGCGGCGCCGCTTGAGGCCTGGTGAGCGGCGCACCCAGATCCTGCAGGCGCTGGCCGCCATGCTGGAGCAGCCTGGCAGCGAGCGCGTCACCACCGCGGCGTTGGCGGCGCGGCTGGATATCAGCGAGGCGGCGCTGTACCGGCACTTCGTGAGCAAGGCGCAGATGCTGGAGGCGCTGATCGACTTCATCGAGACCAGCGTTTTCACGTCGCTGAACCAGATTGCCGAGCGCGAGACGCCCGGCGCGGCGCAGGCGCAGCGCTCGCTGGCGGCGCTGCTGCAGTTCGCCGAGCACAACCCCGGCATGGCGCGGCTGATGGCCGGCGACGGGCTGGCGCACGAGGACGAGCGGCTCAACACGCGCATGAACGCTTTCTTCGACCGGCTGGAGAGCCACCTGCGCCAGTGCCTGCGCCAGGCGGCGCAGGCCTCGGGCTCCGAATCCCCCACGGTGGACGCGCAGGTGCAGGCCTCCGTGCTGTGCGCCTTCGCGCTGGGGCGGCTGCAGCGCTTCACGCGCTCGGGCTTCAACCGTCCGCCCACCGAGCACCTGGACGCCGTGCTGGCCCTGGTGCTGCGCTGAAGGCGGCACCATCGCCGCCATGAATGGCGGCGAAACCTGGATCGAACGCGGCGGCGAGCGGTTGCAGCTCCTGGCCGAGCGCGCGCTGTGGTGGCCGGCGCGGCAGGCGCTGCTGGTGGCGGACGCGCATTTCGGCAAGGCCGCGAGTTTCAGGCGGCTCGGCGTGCCGGTGCCGCAGGGCACCACGGGGCGCAATCTCGACGTCCTCTCCGGGCTGATCGAGCGCCACGGCGCCCGGCGGCTGCTGGTGCTGGGCGACTTACTGCATTCGGCGCACGCCCACGACGCGCCGGACACCCTGGCGGCACTCGCGGCCTGGCGCGCGGCGCGGGTGGACCTGCGGATCGTGCTGGTGCGCGGCAACCACGACGACCGCGCCGGCGACCCGCCGGCGGCGCTGGGCATCGAGGTGGTGGACGAACCGCTGCGACTGGCCGGGCTGGCGCTGTGCCACCACCCGCGGGCGCTGCCCGGCGCCTACGTGCTGGCGGGGCACCTGCACCCCTGCATCACCATCGGGCGCGGCTTCGATCGGCTGCGCCTGCCTTGCTTCCACTTCGGGCCGGCGGTAGGTGTGCTGCCGGCCTTCGGCGCCTTCACCGGCATGCATCCGGTGCGTCCGGGCCGTGCGGACGAGGTGTACGTGGTGGCGGGCGAGGTGGTGCGGCGGGTGTAGCGGGCTGCGTCCGACCTCGGCGGAGGGCGGTACGGGGCTGGCTACACTGCGCAGCTTTTCGCATAACCCCCCGGTTCGTCCTGCCTGCCATGCCTGATTTCGATTCCCTGATCGCGCGCGCCGAGGCGCTGTTGAGCCGTCTGGAGGCGGTGTTGCCGCAGCCGATGGCCGCGCCGGACTGGGGCGCCTCGGTGGCGTTCCGCTACCGCCGCCGCCGCGGTGCCGGCGTGCTGGAGCCGGTGCGGCACGTGGCGGGCATCCGCCTGTCGGACCTCAAGGAGGTCGAGCCGCAGAAGGACAAGCTGCTGCGCAACACGGCGCAGTTCGTGGCCGGCAAGCCCGCCAACAACGCGCTGCTCACCGGCGCGCGCGGCACGGGTAAGAGCTCGCTGGTGAAGGCCTGCCTCAACGAGCTCTCGCCGCAGGGACTGCGGCTGATCGAGGTGGACAAGGCCGACATGGTCGATCTGCCCGACTTGGTGGAGCTGGTCGCGGAGCGTCCGGAGCGCTTCATCGTGTTCTGCGACGACCTGAGCTTCGACGAGGGCGAGCCGGGCTACAAGGCGCTGAAGTCGATCCTGGACGGCTCCGTGGCGCAGGCCAGCGACAACGTGCTGATCTACGCCACCAGCAACCGCCGGCACCTGCTGCCCGAGTACATGAAGGAGAACCTCAGCTACACGCACACCGCCGACGGCGAGGTGCATCCAGGCGAGGTGGTGGAGGAGAAGATCTCGCTGTCCGAACGCTTCGGGCTGTGGGTGAGCTTCTACCCCTTCAGCCAGGGCGAATACCTGGCGATCGTGGCGCAGTGGTTGCGCAACCTGGGCGTGCCGGAGGAGCAGATCGTGCCGGCCCAGAAGGCCTCGCTGGTGTGGGCGCTGGAGCGCGGTTCGCGCTCGGGGCGCGTGGCCTACCAGTTCGCGCGCGACTGGGCCGGGCGCGCGCACGGGGGCGACCTGGCGCCGCCGCCGGCGGTGGCCGACGACGAGGAGCCGCCGCAGGGGCTGGACCATGTCTGAGGCGCGGCGCATCACGCAGCTTCCGGACGGCTGCACGCCGGTGGAGGTGGCGGTGGGCGTGCTGATCGAGCGCGACGGCGAGGGCAACGAAGGGCGCTTCCTGCTCACCAGCCGGCCCGAGGGGAAGGTCTACGCCGGGCACTGGGAGTTCCCGGGCGGCAAGCTCGAAGCCGGCGAGAGCGTCGAGGAAGCGCTGCGGCGGGAACTGCACGAGGAGCTGGGGATCGACATCGATGTCGCCAGCGTGCGGCGCTGGCACGTGGAGATGTTCGACTACCCGCACGCGCTGGTGCGGCTGCACTTCTGCAAGGTCTACGACTGGACGGGCGAGTTCCAGATGCGCGAGGCGCAGCAGATGGCCTGGCAGACGCTGCCGGTGCAGGTTCGGCCGGTGCTGCCAGGCACCATTCCCGTGCTGCAGTGGTTCGCGCAGGAGCGCGGGCACGCCGGGACCACCCATATCGACTGAGTACACTGAAACGATGGATTGGCTGGATGAAGTGAAGTGGGACCGCGACGGTCTCGTGCCCGCGATCGCGCAGGAAGCGTCCAGCGGCGACGTGCTGATGTTCGCGTGGATGAACCGCGAGTCGCTGGCGCTGACGCTGCAGCGCGGCGAGGCGGTGTACTGGAGCCGCTCGCGCCAGCGGCTGTGGCACAAGGGCGAAGAATCGGGCCACGTGCAGCAGGTGCACGAGATCCGGCTCGACTGCGACGCCGACGTGGTACTGCTGAAGGTGACGCAGCGCGGGCACGAGCCCGGCATCGCGTGCCACACCGGGCGCCATTCCTGCTTCTACCGCCGGCTGGACCGGGACAGCGGCGCCTGGAGCGCCGTGGACCCGGTGCTCAAGGATCCGGAGAGCATCTACAAATGAGCGAAGAACGAGTGCAACTGGGCGACGCGGTGCTGGCGCGGCTGGCCGAGGTGATCGAGTCGCGGCTGCCGGCCAACGGCGGCGACCCGGCCAAGAGCTACGTCGCCAAGCTCTCGGCCAAGGGCCTGGACGCGGTGCTGAAGAAGGTGGGCGAGGAGGCGGTCGAGGTCGTGATGGCGGCCAAGGACGGCGCCCGCGACAAGGTCGTCTACGAGGTGGCGGACCTGTGGTTCCACAGCCTGGTGGCGCTGGCGCAGTTCGGCCTGCGCCCGTCCGACGTGCTGGCCGAGCTGGCGCGGCGCGAGGGGCTGTCGGGGCTGGAGGAGTTTGCCCAGCGCAAGGGCTGAGGCCCGCAACCCCCGAGAGGATCCGCCATGGCCCTGCCACCGGTGCTGCCGCCCGACAACGTGCCCGACTGGGAGCGCGACCAGCATCTGCGCACCATCGGCCACATCAGCTACGCGCTGCACGCCATCGTGGCCGTGGGCGCGGTGCTGCCGGCCTTCCAGCCCAGCGTGCTGCTGCTGGTGGCGGCCTTCATCCTGGACCTGGTGAAGAAGGACGACGCGCAGGGCAGCTGGCAGCAGTCGCACTTCTCCTGGCGCATCCGCAGCGTGCTGTGGGCCGCCGGGCTGTACCTGGTGACGGCGCCGCTGTGGCTGCTGTTCTTCATTCCCGGGTGGATTGCCTGGGGCGTGATTTCCATCTGGTTCATCTATCGCGTGGTGCGCGGCTGGCTCGCCCTCAACGAGCGCCGGCCCATGCCCGAATAACGAACACCCTCTGCCCATCACCATGAGCACCGACCCGAACTGCATCTTCTGCAAGATCGCCGCTGGCCAGATCCCGTCGCGCAAGGCGTACGAGGACGAGGAGATCCTGGCCTTCCACGACATCGCCCCCTGGGCGCCGGTGCACGTGCTGCTGATCCCCAAGCTGCACATTCCTTCCATGGTCGAGGTCGGGCCGGAGCACGCACCGCTGCTGGGCAAGATGATGGCGCTGGGACCCAGGCTCATGCGCGAGCTGGGTGTGACCAACGGCTTCCGCACCATCGTCAACACCGGCGCCGACGGCGGGCAGGAGGTGGGGCACCTGCACATCCATTTCATCGGGGGTCCGCGGCCGTGGAAAAAGGGCTGAACTTCAGCTTATTCCACGAGACAGACAAACCAAGCCCGGACGGGGAAAGCTGTCATACGGCCACCCCCTAGAATCCCGGGATTGAACAAGGAGTTCCGGACATGGGTTCTTTCAGCATCTGGCATTGGCTGATCGTGCTGCTGGTGGTGGTGCTGATCTTTGGCACCAAGAAGCTCAAGAATTTGGGCTCGGACCTCGGAGGCGCGGTCAAGGGTTTCAAGGACGGCATGAAGGGGGCGGCGGAAGACAGCGGCTCGCCCACCACGACGACCACCGTGCCGCCGCAGCAGGTGAGCACGACGCACAAGGCCACCGATCCCAACACGGTGGATGTGGAGGCCCGGACCAAGTCCTGAGCCTGAACCGCAGGCGGTGAGGCCCGCCGCGTCGGCATGACGCCCCGGGCCACATCGCAGTTCACTTGCGGCGCCGCGGCGCCGCGCAACCTGTCTCCGGATGATCGATTTCGGTTTCGACAAGCTGGCGCTCATTGGCGCGGTGGCGCTGATCGTCATTGGCCCCGAGAAGCTGCCGCGCGTGGCGCGCACGGTGGGTCACCTCGTGGGCAAGGCGCAGCGCTACGTGGCCGACGTCAAGGCCGAGGTCAACCGCTCCATCGAGCTCGATGAACTCAAGAAGATGAAAACGCAGTTCGAGGATGCGGCACGCAACGTCGAACAGAGCGTGAACCAGGAGTTGCACGACACCACGCGCGACCTGGAACAGAGCTGGAACCAGGCTACGGGTTTCGACGGCAGCGGCACGGACGGCAGCGGCACCACGCTGGAGTCTCCGCCGCCGCAATACCAGCACCCGCGCAAGAACTGGCGGCTCAAGCGGGGCGCGACGCCGCTCTGGTACAAGCAGCGCAACGGCGTGCGCACGCGCGCCCAGTCGGGCGCGGCACGGGTGGCACGCTTCAGGCCGCCGCGCGCTTCCTCATGAGCGGCCAGCCTCCCAAGGACGAACTCGAGGGCACCGAGCAGCCGTTCGTCGAACACCTGGTCGAGCTGCGCGACCGCCTGATCAAGGCCCTGCTGGCCGTGGGCGTCGTCTTTGGCGTCCTGGCCTTCTATCCCGGCCCTGGCGCGCTCTACGACCTGCTGGCCGCGCCGTTGGTGGCCAATCTGCCGGAAGGCGCGACGCTGATCGCCACCAGCGTCATCTCGCCGTTCCTGGTGCCGCTGAAGATCACGCTGATGGCGGCGTTCCTGATTGCGCTGCCGGTGGTGCTCTACCAGGTCTGGGCCTTCGTGGCGCCGGGCCTGTATTCGCACGAGAAGCGCCTGGTGCTGCCGCTGGTGGTGGCCAGCACGCTGTTGTTTGCGCTGGGGGTGGCGTTCTGCTACTTCTTCGTGTTCGGGCAGGTCTTCAAGTTCATCCAGGGCTTCGCGCCCAAGAGCATCACGGCGGCGCCGGACATCGAGGCCTACCTCAGCTTCGTGCTGACCATGTTCATCGCCTTCGGCGCCGCCTTCGAGGTGCCGGTGGCGGTGGTGCTGCTGGCACGCATGGGCGTGGTGAGCATCGAACAGCTCAAGGCCTGGCGTGGCTACTTCATCGTGGTGGCCTTCATCATCGCCGCGGTGATCACACCGCCGGACGTGGTGTCGCAGCTCTCGCTGGCGATCCCGATGTGCCTGCTGTACGAGCTGGGGCTGTGGGCTGCCAAGCTCTTCATCCGCACCACCAAGGCGCCGGACGAGGAAGAGGCGGGCAGCAGCGACAAGGCCGCCTGAGCGATCTTTTCCCTGGCCTGAAAGCAAACGGCGGCCCAATGGCCGCCGTTTTCATTGCACGCGCTGCCCCGGCTTGGGCCGCTGGCCCACGGTGAGCTTCAGCTCCAGCGACTGGTTGCCGCGCTGCACGCCGATGACGGTATCACTGCGCGGCCTGAGTGCGGCCACTGCGCCCAGCAGCTGCGCGGTGTTGGCCACGGGGCGCTCGCCCACCTTCGTGACCACGTCGCCGGGCTTCATGCCGGCTTTGCCGGCCGGCCCGTTCTGCAACACGCCCGAGATCAGCACGCCCTCGCGTACGGGCAGATTGAAGCTCTGGACGAACTCGGGCGTGAGGTTCTGAGGCTCCACGCCGATCCATCCGCGCGTGACCTGGCCCTCGCGGATGAGGCTTTCCATCACTTGGCGCGCGGTGTCGGAGGGGATGGCGAAGCCGATGCCCAGGCTGCCGCCGCTGCGGGAAAAGATCGCGGTGTTGATGCCCACGAGCTGGCCGCGCGTGTCCACCAGCGCGCCGCCGGAGTTGCCGGGGTTGATGGGGGCGTCGGTCTGGATGAAGTTCTCGAAGGTGTTGATGCCGAGCTGGTTGCGTCCCAGCGCGCTGACGATGCCGGAGGTGACGGTCTGGCCCACGCCGAAGGGGTTGCCGATGGCCAGCACGATGTCGCCCACCTGCAGCGCCTCGGCCACGCCGAAGGTGATGGCGGGCAGGTTGGGCAGGTCGATCTTGAGCACGGCGACGTCGGTTTCGGGGTCGCTGCCCACCAGCCGCGCCTGCGCCTGGCGGCCGTCGGAGAGCTGCACCTCGATGTCGTCGGCGTCCTCGATGACGTGGTTGTTGGTGAGCAGGTAGCCGGTGCTGGAGACGATCACCGCCGAGCCCAGCCCTTTTTGCGGCTGCTGTGAGCCTGGGCCGTCGCGGAAGAAGAAGCGGAACCAGGGATCCTCGCCATGCGGATTGGGCCGCGCGCGGCCGCCGCTACCCTTGCGTGCCACCACGCTGACCACGGTGGGCGCGGCCACCCGCGCCGCGGCGGCGTAACCGCCGCCCGCGGGCGCCGAGGAGCCCGGCGCCGGCGGCGTGGCGCTGGAGATGGCGACCACCTCGGGGATCACCGGCCCTGGCGTGTTGCGCAGCCACTCGGGCTTGAGTGTCGTCACGACGAACAGCAGGGCAACGGCCACCGTGACGGCCTGCGAGAAAATCAGCCAGGTTCTGCGCATGAAAGGAAGCGGGCGATGGGCAGCGTGACGCGTGCCGAGATAGAGCAATACCTGAACCAGGCGCTGGCGGCGGACCGCTTCAAGGATTATGGGCCGAACGGCCTGCAGGTCCAGGGCAAGCCGGAAGTGCGGCGGCTGGTGTCCGGCGTGACCGCCAGCCGCGCGTTGATCGAGGCGGCCATCGCCGACGGGGCCGATGCGATCCTGGTGCACCACGGCCTGTTCTGGCGCGGCCAGGACGGGCGCCTGACCGGCTGGCTGGCCGAGCGCGTGAGGTTGCTGATGCGGCATGACATCAGCCTTCTGGCCTACCACCTGCCGCTGGACGCGCATGCCGAGTGGGGCAACAACGCGCAGCTCGGCCTGCAGCTAGGCCTGGCGGCCGACGCCCGCTTCGGCGAGCAGGACCTGGGTTTCATTGGCGAGGGTGGTGGTGTGGTGCTGGAGGCGCTGGCCGATCGCGTGGAGCGTTCGCTGGGCCGCGCACCGCTGGTGCTGCCGGGTGATGGCCGGCCCCTGCGCCGCATCGCCTGGTGCACGGGCGGGGCGCAGGGCTGGTTCGAGGCGGCCGTTGCCGCCGGCGCCGATGCCTACATCACGGGCGAGGTTTCCGAGCCGCAGGCGCATCTGGCGCGCGAGACCGGCGTGGCTTTCCTGGCCTGTGGCCACCACGCCACCGAGCGCTATGGGGCGCCCGCGCTGGCGGCGCACGTGGCCGAGCATTTCGGCCTGGAGCACCGCTTCATCGACATCGAGAACCCGGCATGACTTCCACGAACGACGAAGCAATGCGGCAGCCGCTGCTGGTGACCATGGGCGATGCCGCGGGCATTGGCCCCGAGATCGTGCTGCGCGCGCTCATGCGCGAGGACGCGCCGGCGGCGCTGGTGCTGGGCTGCCCGCGGGTGCTGCGCCGCGCGGCGGCGCTGCTGGGCGGAGCTGCCTGGCCGATGGCGGTGCTGGACGCGCCCGGCGACCTGGCGCAGTGCCCGCCACGCTGCGTTCCCGTATGGGCACCGCCGGGGTTGCCCGAGGGGCTGGAGACGCTGCCCTGGGGCCAGGTGGACGCACGCGCCGGGCGGGCGGCGGCGGTGTGCATCGAGGCCGCGGTGCGGCTGCTGCAGGAGGGTGTCGGGCGAGCCATCGTCACCGCGCCCATCCACAAGGAAGCGCTCTCGGCGGCGGGCGTGCCCTATCCGGGCCACACCGAGATGCTGCAGGCGCTGGCGGCGCCGGAAGGCGGCGAGCTGCCGCCGGTGCGCATGATGCTGGCCAACGAGGAACTGAAGGTGGTGCTGGTCACCATCCACATGGCGCTGCGCCGGGCGCTGGAGGTGCTGGATTTCGAGGGCGTGCTCTCCACGATCCGCATTGCGCACCGCGCCGCCGCGGCTTGGGGCCAGGCGGCACCGCGCATTGCCGTGGCGGGGCTCAATCCGCACGCGGGCGAGGGCGGGCTGTTTGGCGACGAGGAATTGCGCTACATCGCGCCGGCGGTGCAGGTGGCGCGCGCGGAAGGTATCGATGCCCGCGGCCCCTTCGCGCCGGACACGGTGTTCATGCGCGCGCGCCATGCGCTGCCCAGGCATCCGGGTGAGTTCGACCTGGTGGTGGCCATGACGCACGACCACGGCTTGATCCCGGTGAAGTACCTGGGTGTGGAGGAGGGCGTCAACGTCACGCTGGGGCTGCCCTTCGTGCGCACCAGCCCCGACCACGGCACCGCCTTCGACATCGCCGGCCGCGGGGTGGCCGACGACGCGAGCCTGCGCGCGGCGCTGCGCATGGCGCTGGCGCTCAGCGGCGCCGGCGCGGTGGCGGTTTAGGGCTGCTGGGGCTTTTGTTGCAGCGCGTCGCGGATCTCGCGCAGCAACACGATGTCTTCCGGTGCCGCGTCAGGCACTTCCGCCGGCGGCGGCTTGGGCTCCTCGCGGCGCAGCCGGTTGATTTGCTTGACCATCAGGAAGATCACGAAGGCCAGAATCAGGAAGTTCAGCGCCACCGTGATGAAGCTGCCGTAGGCGAACAGCGGCACGCCCGCCTTCGTCAGCGCGTCGTAGGTCATGGGGCCGGTGTAGTTGGGCGGTGGATCGGCCAGGCGGATGAAGTAGTTGGAGAAGTCCAGCCCGCCGACGATGCGGCCCACCAGCGGCATGATCAGGTCCTTGACTATCGAATCGACGATGCGCTGGAACGCCGCGCCGATGATCACGCCGACCGCCAGGTCGACCACGTTGCCCTTCATCGCGAAGGCCTTGAATTCGGACATGAAACTCATCAGCGGGTCCTTTTGACAGTTTTTCTGAGCGCCGTTGTAGCGCTAAGCACACACACGGCAGCGCTGAGTATTTCCGGCTTTTGATTTGAATCAAAGCTGCGAATACCGCTGTGACGGATGCATGGGAGCGTCAGCCACTCGAAAGGCTTTGTGTCAATCCTTGTCCGCTAGAATCTAGGGTTGCCCCTGAATCCGGAACAGTTCCTGAGGAAGCTATGTCAAAGCCTGAAGTCGACCAAGGCCGCCGCACCTGGGTGGCGATTGCCTGTGGCGCGGGTGCCGTCGGCGGTGTGGCCGCAGCCGTACCGTTTGTGAGCACTTTCACGCCGTCCGAGCGCGCCAAGGCCGCCGGTGCCGCCGTCGAGGCGGACATCAGCGCGCTCAAGCCCGGTGAAAAGATGACCGTGGAATGGCGCGGCAAGCCGGTGTGGATCGTCAAGCGCACTCCGGAGCAACTCGCGGGCCTGAAGAAGGTCGACGCGCAGGTGGCGGACCCGAATTCCGAGCGCAAGCCCGCGGAGCTCACGCCCGAGTACGCGCGCAACGAGCACCGCTCGATCAAGGAAGACATCTTGGTGGTGGTGGGCATCTGCTCGCACCTGGGCTGCTCTCCCAGCGACAAGTTCCAGGCCGGCGCGCAGCCGTCGCTGCCGGATGACTGGCAGGGCGGCTTCCTGTGCCCCTGCCACGGCTCGACCTTCGACATGGCCGGACGCGTGTTCAAGAACAAGCCCGCACCCGACAACCTCGAGGTGCCGCCGCACATGTACCTGTCGGACACCAAGCTGTTGATCGGCGAGGACAAGAAGGCCTGATCCCAGGCTCCCGGAGAACACCTCATGGCTGAATTCAAGACCGTACCCGCCGATGCGCCGGTCGCCCAGAAGCTGCTGAACTGGGTCGATAACCGCTTTCCGGCTTCCAAGCTCTACAAAGAGCACATGTCGGAGTACTACGCTCCGAAGAACTTCAACTTCTGGTACATCTTCGGCTCGCTGGCGCTGCTGGTGCTGGTGATCCAGATCGTCACCGGCATCTTCCTGGTGATGCACTACAAGCCCGACGCGAACGTTGCCTTCGCATCGGTCGAGTACATCATGCGCGACGTGCCCTGGGGCTGGCTGGTGCGCTACATGCACTCCACCGGCGCCTCGGCCTTCTTTGTCGTGGTGTACCTGCACATGTTCCGCGGGCTGATGTACGGCTCGTACCGCAAGCCGCGCGAGTTGGTATGGATCTTCGGCTGCGCGATCTTCCTGGCGCTGATGGCCGAGGCCTTCATGGGCTACCTGCTGCCCTGGGGCCAGATGTCGTACTGGGGCGCGCAGGTGATCGTGAACCTGTTCGCCGCCGTGCCGTTCGTCGGTCCGGACCTGGCGCTGCTGATTCGCGGCGACTACGTCGTGTCGGATGCCACGCTCAACCGCTTCTTCAGCTTCCACGTCATCGCCGTGCCGCTGGTGCTGCTGGGCCTGGTGGTGGCCCACATCATCGCGCTGCACGAAGTGGGTTCCAACAACCCCGACGGCGTGGAGATCAAGGCCAAGAAGGACGCCCTGGGCCGTCCGCTCGACGGCATCCCCTTCCACCCGTACTACACGGTGCATGACATCTTCGGCGTGAGCGTGTTCCTCGTCGCCTTCAGCGCGGTGGTGTTTTTCGCGCCCGAGTTCGGCGGCTATTTCCTGGAGTACAACAACTTCATCCCGGCCGACCCGCTGAAGACGCCGCCGCACATCGCGCCGGTGTGGTACTTCACGCCGTTCTACTCAATGCTGCGCGCCACGACCGACGTGATGGTCAACGTGCTGGCCGTCATCATCGCGCTGGCCGCCGTGCTGGCCGTGCTCAAGGGGCGTCTGCCGGGCAAGGCCAAGGTAGGCGTGTTGGTGGGTGCCGTGGTGGCTGTGGGCCTGCTCAAGGTCTTCGACGCCAAGTTCTGGGGCGTGGTGGTGATGGGCGGCGCCGTGATCATCCTGTTCTTCCTGCCCTGGCTGGACCATGCCCCGGCCAAGTCGATCCGCTACCGTCCGAACTGGCACAAGTACCTGTACGCCGTGTTCGTGGTCTTCTTCGTCGTGCTGGCCTATCTGGGCATCCAGCCGCCGTCCGAAGTGGGCACCCTCGTGGCGCAGGTCGGTACGCTCTTCTACTTCGGCTTCTTCCTGCTGATGCCGTGGTGGAGCCGCCTGGGCGATTTCAAGCCGGTGCCCGAGCGCGTCGTGTTCAAGGCGCATTGAGGCGACAGCCGGAGAAGCTCGAATGAAAAAGTTCATCCTCTCGCTCCTGGCCTCGCTGGCCATGGCCACGTCCGCCTTCGCTGCTGGTGGCGGCATCGCCTGGGACAAGTTCCCGGCGGACAAGCTCAATGACGTCGCTGCGCTGCAGAACGGCGCCAAGCTGTTCGTGAACTACTGCCTCAACTGTCACTCGGCGGCGTTCATGCGCTACAACCGCATGCGCGACATCGGGCTGACCGAACAGCAGATCAAGGACAACCTGATGTTCGCCACCGACAAGGTGGGTGATCTGATGAAGGTGTCGCTGGATGCGCGCGAAGCCAAAGAGTGGTTCGGCGCCACGCCGCCCGACCTGACCGTCATCGCGCGCTCGCGCGCCGACGGTGCCAAGGGCAGCGGCGCGGACTACCTCTACACTTACCTGCGCACCTTCTACCGCGACGACACCAAGGCGACCGGCTGGAACAACCTGGCTTTCCCCAGCGTCGGCATGCCGCACGTGCTGTGGGAACTGCAGGGCCAGCGCGTGGCCAAATTCGCCGAGGAGAAGGATCCGCACGATGCCAGCAAGACGGTGCACGTCTTCAAGGGCTTCGAGCAGGTCACGCCGGGCAAGATGGATGCTGCCCAGTTCGACAGCGCCATGGGCGACTTGGTGGCCTACCTGCAGTGGATGGGCGAGCCGGTGCAGAAGCAGCGCGTGCGCCTGGGTGTGGCGGTGCTGATCTTCCTGGGTCTGTTCACCTTCATCGCCTGGCGTCTGAACGCCGCCTACTGGAAGGACATCAAGTAAGCGAACCCTGCTGAACCGGCCCTGAAGGGCCGGCCAGACCCGCGCAGTGGGAGGCGTTGCCGCCCACTGCGCTTCATCATTTTCAGAGCGACAACAAAGGAGCCGTTGCCATGATGGTGCTCTACTCCGGAACCACCTGCCCCTACTCGCACCGATGCCGCTTCGTCCTGTTCGAGAAGGGCATGGACTTCGAGATTCGCGATGTGGACCTCTTCGCCAAGCCCGAAGACATCGCGCTGATGAATCCGTACAACGAGGTGCCAATCCTGGTTGAGCGCGACCTCATCCTGTACGAGTCGCACATCATCAACGAGTACATCGACGAGCGTTTCCCGCACCCGCAGCTCATGCCCGGCGATCCGGTGGCGCGTGCGCGCGTGCGGCTGTTCCTGCTCAACTTCGAGAAGGAGTTGTTCCTGCACGTCAACGTGCTGGAGGGCCGCGGCCAGGCCGTCAAGCCCACCGACAAGCAGTTGGAGAAGGCGCGCGCGCAGATCAAGGACCGCCTGACGCAGCTCGCCCCGATCTTCGTCAAGAACAAGTACATGCTCGGCGACGACTTCTCGATGCTGGATGTGGCCATCGCCCCGCTGCTGTGGCGCCTGGACTACTACGGGATCGACATGTCCAAGAATGCAGCGCCGCTGCTGAAGTATGCCGAGCGCATCTTCTCGCGCCCGGCCTACATCGAGGCACTGACGCCCTCCGAGAAGGTGATGCGCAAGTAAGCCATGAACGAGGCTGCCACTGACCAAGGCTCCAGCACGCGCCCGTACTTGATCCGGGCGCTGCACGACTGGTGCACCGACAACGGCTTCACGCCCTACCTGGCGGTCTTCGTGGACCGCAGCGTGCAGGTGCCGCTGGAGTACGTGAAGAACAACGAGATCGTGCTCAACATCGGTTTCGAGGCCACCTCGGGGCTGAAGCTGGGCAACGAGTTCATCGAGTTCAAGGCCCGCTTCGGCGGCCGCGCGCGCGAGATCGTGGTGCCGGTGGACCATGTGGTGGCCATCTACGCCCGCGAGAACGGGCAGGGCATGGCCTTCCCCGCGCCCGTCGCCACCGAGCCGGCGGAAGCCCAGGCGCCGGTGCCCGCGTCGGCGGCCTCGGCGCCGCAGGGGCTGCGCCTGGCCACGGCCGAGCCTGAAGCCGCGCAGCCCGAGGGTGAGAGCTCGGAGGGCGTCACGCCGCCCGAGCCGCCGCCGGAACCGCCCGCGCCCGGGCGCCCGTCGCTCAAGCGCATCAAGTAAAAAGGCAGCCATCGGCGGCTAAAATCCGCCGATGCCGTGCCGGCTTAGCTCAGTTGGTAGAGCAGCTGCCTTGTAAACAGCAGGTCACCCGTTCGATTCGGGTAGCCGGCACCACCTCAAGATGACAACGGCGCGTACCTCCCGGTACGCGCCGTTTTCCATTTCAGGGCGCATGGCGCGTCTTCACGCCTTCATCCCATCACGGCCGCAGGTGTATGCGGATGCGCTTGTCGCCAAAGCCCTCGTCGCGCAACTGCTGCTCGATGCGCGGCAGCAGCTGGCGCAGCTTGGCGGCGACGGCGGCGTTGGGGGCGAGCAGTGTCCAGCCGTCCTCGTCCACCGGGCCGGCGCGCAATTGCTGGCGCAGTGCCAGCGGCAGCGCGCGCGTGGCGACCTCGAAGCGCCGGTTCGACTCGCGCAGTCGCTGCGACAGGCGCTGCAGCGCGGCGTTTTCATTCAGCACCTGCGACAGGGGCAGGGCGGGAGGCAGCGTGGTGGCCATCGCCAAAGTGTAGCCAGCGCCTGCGAGGCTGCCCCGTGGGCGCGGCCTTGACGCCAGTCGGGGCAGGTGGCCGGGCGTCAAGAGTCGGTGAAGACCCGGGTGTTAAACTGCCCGGCTTGCCCGCCGCGGCGCTTCGCGGCTTTGCTCCCTCTTTATCACTGCATGTTGCCCAAGCTCCTGACCCAGATTTTCGGCAGTCGCAACGACCGCCTCCTGAAGCAGTACCGGCGCGTGGTGGAGCAGATCAACGCCCTGGAGCCCCAGTTCGAAAAGCTCGACGACGCGGGGCTGCAGGCCAAGACGGGCGAGTTCCGCGAGCGCCTGGCCAAGGGCGAGACCCTGGACGCGCTGCTGCCCGAGGCCTTTGCCACCGTGCGTGAAGCCGGCAAGCGCGTGCTCAAGATGCGCCACTTCGACGTGCAGCTCATCGGCGGCATGACGCTGCACCAGGGCAAGATTGCCGAGATGCGCACCGGCGAGGGCAAGACCCTCATGGCCACGCTGCCGGTGTACCTCAATGCGCTGCCCGGCAAGGGCGTGCACGTGGTCACGGTCAACGACTACCTCGCGCGCCGCGACGCGGAGTGGATGGGCCGGCTCTACAACTTCCTTGGGCTGTCCGTCGGCGTGAACGTGCCGGGCCTGAGCCGCGAGCAGAAGCAGGCCGCCTACAACGCCGATGTCACCTACGGCACGAACAACGAGTTCGGCTTCGACCTGCTGCGCGACAACATGGTCTACGAGGTCGCGGATCGCAGCCAGCGCGGACTCAACTACGCCATCGTTGACGAGGTGGACTCCATTCTCATCGACGAGGCGCGCACGCCGCTGATCATCAGCGGCCAGGCTGAGGACCACACCGAGCTCTACGTGCGCATCAACGCCGTGGTGCCAAAGCTCAAGAAGCAGATCGGCGAGGCCGATCCGCGCACCGGCGAAGGCGTGATCGAGCCGGGCGACTTCACGGTGGACGAGAAGACGCATCAGGTCTACCTCACCGAGGCCGGCCACGAGCACGCCGAGGAGATTCTCACCGAGGCCGGGCTGCTGGCCGAGGGCGCCAGCCTCTACGACCCGGCCAACATCACGCTGATGCACCACGTCTACGCGGCGCTGCGTGCCCACCACCTCTACAACCGCGACCAGCACTACGTGGTGCAAAACGGCGAAGTGGTGATCGTTGACGAGTTCACCGGCCGCCTCATGACCGGCCGGCGCTGGAGCGACGGCCTGCACCAGGCGGTGGAGGCCAAGGAAGGCGTGCAGATCCAGAGCGAGAACCAGACGCTCGCCTCCGTCACCTTCCAGAACTACTTCCGCCTGTACGGCAAGCTCGGCGGCATGACCGGCACGGCCGACACCGAGGCGTACGAGTTCCAGGAGATCTATGGGCTGGAGACGGTGGTGATCCCGCCGAACAAGCCCACCATCCGCAAGGACGAACTGGACCTGGTCTACAAGACGACCAAGGAAAAGTACGACGCGGTCGTCAAGGACATCCAGGACTGCGTCCAGCGCGGCCAGCCGGTGCTGGTGGGTACGACCTCGATCGAGAACTCCGAGATCGTCTCGAACCTATTGACCAAGATCGGGCTGCCGCACCAGGTGCTCAACGCCAAGCAGCACGCCAAGGAAGCGGAGATCGTGGCGCAGGCCGGCCGGCCCGGCGTCATCACCATCGCCACCAACATGGCCGGCCGCGGCACGGACATCGTGCTCGGCGGCAACGTCGAGAAGCAGATCCAGTTCCTCGAAGCTGACGAGAGCATCCCAGCCGAAGACAAGGCGCGCCGCATCCAGCAGCTGCGCGACGAGTGGGCGGGCCTGAACGCACAGGTGAAGGCCGCGGGCGGCCTGCGCATCATCGCCACCGAGCGCCACGAAAGCCGTCGCATCGACAACCAGTTGCGGGGCCGCTCCGGCCGCCAGGGCGATCCGGGCAGCTCGCGCTTCTACCTGAGCCTGGACGACTCGCTGATGCGCATCTTTGCGGGCGACCGCGTGCGCGCCATCATGGACCGGCTCAAGATGCCGGAGGGCGAGGCGATCGAGGCCGGCATCGTCACGCGCTCCATTGAAAGCGCGCAGCGCAAGGTCGAGGCCCGCAACTTCGACATCCGCAAGCAGCTGCTGGAGTACGACGACGTCGCCAACGACCAGCGCAAGGTCATCTACCAGCAGCGCAACGAGATCCTGGAGGCGCAGAGCCTCGATGATCAGATCTCCAACCTGCGCCGCAGCACCATGACGGCGCTGGTGCGCGAGTACGTGCCGCCGGAGAGCCTGGAAGAGCAGTGGGACCTCGCCAGCCTGGAGCGCCAGCTGCGCGAGGAGTGGCAGATCGAGCTGCCGCTGAAGTCCATCGTCGAGGGCAGCCAGTCCGTCACCGACGAGGACATCGTCGAAGCCGTGGTGAAGGCCGCCGACGAGGTTTTCGCCGCCAAGGTGGCGCAGGTGGGTGCCGAGCAGTTCACGCCCTTCATGCGCATGGTGCTGCTGCAGTCCATCGACACGCACTGGCGCGAGCACCTCGCCGCGCTGGACTACCTGCGCCAGGGCATCCACCTGCGCGGCTACGCGCAGAAGAACCCCAAGCAGGAATACAAGCGCGAGGCCTTCGAGCTCTTCGCACAGCTGCTGGACGTGGTCAAGACCGAGGTCACGCGCGTGCTGATGACGGTGCGCATCCAGACACAGGAGCAGGTGGCGCAGGCCGCCGAGGCGTTGGAAGAGCGTGCCGGTGCCGTCAGCAACGTGACCTACACGCACCCCAACGATGACGGCTCGGTGTCGCAGGACCGCGACCCGTCCGCCGAGGTGCCCAAGGTCGGACGCAACGATCCCTGCCCCTGCGGCAGCGGCAAGAAATACAAGCAGTGCCACGGCAAGCTCAGCTGAGCCAGGCCGAGCGCCTGGAGCCCTACTGCAAGGAGTTGATTCGATGCCCGTGAACCTGTCCGCGCCCGATCCCGCCACGCTCGCGCCCGTGCCCGGCGTGCGCATCGGTACCGCCATGGCCGGCGTGCGCAAGGCCAACCGCCGCGATCTGACCGTCATGACCCTGGTCGAGGGTTCGGCCGTGGCCGGCGTGTTCACGCTCAACCGCTTCTGCGCCGCTCCGGTGCAGCTGTGCCGCGAATATCTGGCCGCGGGCAGCGCCGTGCGTGCGCTGGTCATCAACACCGGCAACGCCAACGCCGGCACCGGCGAGGACGGCCTGGTGCGCGCACGCCGCACCTGCATCGCGCTGGCGAAGCGGCTGAGCCTGTCTCCCGAGCAGGTGCTGCCGTTCTCCACCGGCGTGATCATGGAAACGCTGCCGGTGGAGCGCATCGAGGCCGGGCTGCCGGCGGCGCGTGGCGGACCTCAAGGAAGACAACTGGGCACTGGCGGCCGAGGNCATCATGACCACCGACACGCTGCCCAAGGCCGCCTCGCGCCAAGTGCAGATCGGTGGCCGCACCGTCACCGTCACCGGCATCAGCAAGGGCGCCGGGATGATCCGCCCCAACATGGCCACGATGCTGGGCTTCGTCGCCACCGACGCCGTGGTCGCCCCGGCGCTGCTGCAGCCGTTGGTCAAGGAAGCGGCCGACGCCAGCTTCAACCGCATCACCATCGATGGCGACACCTCCACCAACGACTCGTTCGTGCTGATCGCCACCCGCCAGGCGGGCCACGCCGAGATCACTTCGCTGGACTCGGCCGAGGGCCAGGCGCTACGAGAGGCGGTGATTGCCGTGTCGCAGCAGCTGGCACAGGCCATCGTGCGCGACGGCGAGGGCGCCACCAAGTTCATCACCGTGCGCATCGACGGTGGCCGCAACGAAGATGAGTGTCGCCAGGCGGCCTACGCCATCGCGCACTCGCCGCTGGTCAAGACCGCCTTCTTCGCCAGCGACCCGAACCTGGGCCGCATCCTGGCTGCGGTGGGCTATGCCGGCATCAGCGACCTGGACCAGGGCCTGATCGACCTGTTCCTGGACGACGTGCACGTGGTGGTGCAGGGCGGCCGGCATCCGGACTACCAGGAGGCTGATGGCCAGCGCGTGATGAAGCAGGCCGAGATCACCGTGCGCGTGGACCTGCGCCGTGGCCCGGCGAGCGCCACTGTCTGGACTTGCGACCTCTCGCACGACTACGTCAGCATCAACGCCGACTACCGCTCCTGACGCGAGCCCGCGGCGCCCGCCTTGCCGGGCCGCCGCACAGCAGTCGCCCGGCGCCGACTCCTACGCGCCGACGCGCCCCGCCTGTTCCCCTCATTCCCGGGGGAAACCCTGTGCGGGGTACATTCCTTTTTTTCGCGCTCATCCGGGTGCGAATCGCGCGCCAGCTCCCCATGAACGCACCCATTCCCGTCAATACCCTGGCCGGCGCCGCCGTGGCGGCCGCCATCGAAGACACGCCGCGCCTGCGCGAGATCCCCTACAACTACACCTCCTTCTCCGACCGCGAAATCGTGTCGCGGCTGCTGGGCGAGCGGGCTTGGGATCTGCTGCTGCAGCTGCGCGAGCAGCGCCAGACCGGCCGCTCGGCGCGCATGCTCTACGAGGTGCTGGGCGACATCTGGGTGGTTCAGCGCAACCCGTACCTGCAGGACGACCTGCTGGACAACCCCAAGCGCCGCGAGGCGCTGATCCAGGCGCTGCACCACCGCCTGGGCGAGGTTGGCAAGCGCCGCCATCCGGAAGACGACGCGCAGCGCGACGCGCTGGTGGGCGAGCTGCTGGGCCTGGCGCAGCAGGCGGTGGCGGACTTCGGCGCCGCCTTCACCCAGATCGACGAGCTGCGCCGCCGCGCGCGGCGCGTGCTGGGCCGCCACACGGCCAAGGACAACATCAAGTTCGACGGCCTCTCGCGCGTGGCGCACGTGACGGATGCCACTGACTGGCGCGTCGAATATCCCTTCGTGGTGCTCACGCCCGATACCGAGGCCGAGATGGCCGCGTTGGTGGCCGGCTGCGTGGAGCTGGGCCTGACCATCATCCCGCGCGGGGGCGGCACGGGCTACACGGGCGGTGCAGTGCCGCTGACCTGGAAGAGCGCCGTCATCAACACCGAGAAGCTGGAGCAGATGACGGAGGTCGAGCTGGTCGATCTGCCCGGCGTGCCGCACAAGGTGGCAACGATCTGGACCGGCGCCGGTGTGGTGACGCAGCGCGTGGCCGATGCCGCCGAGCGCGCGGGCTACGTCTTCGCGGTCGATCCGACCTCGGCCGAGGCCAGCTGCGTGGGCGGCAACATCGCCATGAACGCCGGCGGCAAGAAGGCGGTGCTGTGGGGCACGGCGCTGGACAACCTGGCCTCCTGGCGCATGGTCACGCCGGAAGCCAAGTGGCTGGAGGTGGTGCGCCTGGAGCACAACCTGGGCAAGATCCACGACGCCCCGCAGGTGCGCTTCGAGCTGCGTTACTTCGACGCTTCGGGCAAGACGCTGGAGCGCACCGAGATCATCGACGTGCCGGGCAGCATCTTCCGCAAGGAGGGGCTCGGCAAGGACGTCACAGATAAATTCCTGGCCGGCATTCCCGGTATCCAGAAGGAAGGCTGCGACGGCCTGATCACCAGCGCGCGCTGGGTGGTGCACCGCATGCCCGCGCACGTGCGCACGGTGTGCCTGGAGTTCTTCGGCAACGCCAAGGAAGCGGTGCCCTCCATCGTCGAGATCAAGGACTTCATGTTCGCCCAGGCCAAGGCCGGCGGCGCGATCCTGGCCGGCCTGGAGCACCTGGACGACCGCTACCTGAAGGCCGTGGGCTACGCCACCAAGAGCAAGCGCGGCACGCTGCCCAAGATGGTGCTGATCGGCGACATCGTTGGCGACGACGACGCGGCCGTGGCCCGCGCCACCAGCGAGGTGGTGCGCCTGTCCAACGGCCGCTCGGGCGAGGGTTTCATCGCCGTCAGCGCCGACGCGCGCAAGAAGTTCTGGCTCGACCGCAAGCGCACCGCGGCCATCGCGCGCCACACCAACGCCTTCAAGGTCAACGAGGACGTGGTGATCCCGCTGGAGCGCATGGGCGAGTACACCAACGGCATCGAGCGCATCAACATCGAGCTCTCCCTGCGCAACAAGCTGCAGTTGATCGATGCCCTGGAGACGTTCTTCAGCCGCGGCAACCTGCCTCTGGGCAAGACCGACGACGCCAACGAGATCCCCAGCGCCGAGCTGCTGGAGGACCGGGTGCAGCAGGCGCTGCAGCTGCTGCGCGAGGTGCGCGCGCTGTGGAAGGGCTGGCTGGAGCAGCTCGACGCGGCGCAGGCCCACTACGGCGGGCGCAGCTTCTTCGAGCTGCTGCAGGACACCTCGCTGCGCGCGTCGTGGAAGACGCAGGTGTTCAAGCCGCTGCAGGGCCTGTTTGCCGGCGCGGCCTTCGCGCCGATCCTGGAAGAGTGCCGCCGCATCCACAAGCAGGTGCTGCGCAGCCGGGTGTGGGTGGCGCTGCACATGCACGCCGGCGACGGCAACGTGCACACCAACATCCCGGTGAACTCCGACGACTACCAGATGCTGCAGACCGCCCACGAGGCGGTGGGCCGCATCATGGTGCTGGCGCGCAGCCTGGGTGGCGTGATCTCGGGGGAGCACGGCATCGGCATCACCAAGCTGGAGTTCCTCACCGACGAGGAGCTGCAGGGCTTCGCGGACTACAAGAAGCGCGTCGATCCGGAAGGGCGCTTCAACAAGGGCAAGCTGCTGCGCAACCCGCAGGCGCTGGGCCCGGACGTGCGCGCGGCGGACCTCGCGCATGCCTACACGCCCAGCTTCGGGCTGCTGGGGCACGAGTCGTTGATCATGCAGCAGAGCGACATCGGCGCCATCAGCGATTCGATCAAGGACTGCCTGCGCTGCGGCAAGTGCAAGCCCGTGTGCGCCACGCACGTGCCGCGCGCCAACTTGCTCTACAGCCCGCGCAACAAGATCCTGGCCACCTCGCTGCTGGTGGAGGCCTTCCTGTACGAGGAGCAGACGCGCCGCGGCGTGTCGATCAAGCACTGGCAGGAGTTCGAGGACGTGTCGGACCACTGCACGGTCTGCCACAAGTGCGCCACGCCCTGCCCGGTGAAGATCGACTTCGGCGACGTGTCGATGAACATGCGCAACCTGCTGCGCAAGATGGGCCAGAAGAGCTTCAGGCCCGGCAACGCGGCGGCGATGTTCATGCTGAACGCGACCAACCCGGCCACCATCAACCTGGTGCGCGGCGCCATGGTGAACGTCGGCTTCAAGGCGCAGCGCCTGGCCAACGACGTGATGAAGCTCGCCGCGCGCAAGCAGACCGCGCTGCCGCCGGCCACGCACGAGAAGGCGCCGGTGCGCGAGCAGGTGATCCACTTCGTCAACAAGAAGCTGCCCGGTGGCTTGCCGAAGAAGACGGCACGCGCGCTGCTGGACATCGAGGACAAGAACTACGTCCCGATCATCCGCAACCCCAAGGCGACCACGGCGGACACGGAGGCGGTGTTCTATTTCCCGGGCTGCGGCTCGGAGCGCCTGTTCAGCCAGGTGGGCTTGGCCACGCAGGCCATGCTGTGGCACGCGGGCGTGCAGACGGTGCTGCCGCCGGGCTACCTGTGCTGCGGCTACCCGCAGCGCGGCAGCGGCCAGTTCGAGAAGGCCGAGAAGATCATCACCGACAACCGGGTGCTCTTCCACCGTGTGGCCAACACGCTCAACTACCTGGACATCAAAACCGTGGTGGTGAGCTGTGGCACCTGCTACGACCAGCTCCAGGGCTACGAGTTCGACAAGATCTTCCCCGGCTGCCGCATCGTGGACATCCACGAGTACCTGCTGGAGAAGGGCATCAAGCTCGACGGCGCGGGCACGTACCTCTACCACGACCCCTGCCACACGCCCATGAAGCAGCAGGAGCCGATGAAGACGGTCAAGGCGCTGCTGGGCGACAACGTGCTCAAGAGCGAGCGCTGCTGCGGCGAGAGCGGCACGCTGGGCGTGACGCGCCCCGACATCTCTACCCAGGTGCGCTTCCGCAAGACCGAGGAACTGCGCAAGACCGAGACCGCGCTGCGCGCTTCGGGCCAGGTCGGCGCCAAGGAGGACATCAAGATCCTCACCTCCTGCCCGAGCTGCCTGCAGGGGCTCAGCCGCTACGGCGAGGACCTGGACAACGGGCTGCTGCAGGCCGACTACATCGTGATCGAGATGGCGCGCAAGATCCTGGGCGAGAACTGGATGCCCGACTACGTGGCCCAGGCCAACGCTGGCGGCATCGAGCGCGTGCTGGTCTAAGCGTCGTCGTACTTGTCGGTGGCGCGGCGGCCGGAGCCCCGGTCGTCGGTCTGGGCAGTGGCGTCGTGCGAGTGCTCGTGCTCCTCGAAGCGCGAGACGATGGCCAGGATCACCAGCGTGATGAAGGTGGCCAGCAGCGCCGTCGCCTCGCGGCCCTGGCCCACGGCGATGCCGATGGCCGCGGTGGCCCAGATGCTCGCCGCGGTGGTGAGGCCGCGGATCTCGCCTTGGGCGTTGAGCTTGAGTACCGCGCCTGCGCCCAGGAAGCCGATGCCCGAGATCACGCCTTGCAGCACGCGGCTCATGCCGTCCTCTTCCAGGCCCGCCTGCGCGGGCGCCAGCACGAACAGCGCCGCGCCCAGCGCCACCAGCATGTGCGTGCGCAACCCCGCCGCGCTCTGCCGCCGCTCGCGCTCCCAGCCGATAGCCGCACCCAGCAGCACGGCCACCGTCAGCCGCATGCAGGCGCGGGTGAGCTGCTCAACGTCGGAGAGGTCGGCGAACTCCGAGCGGATCGTCTGCGCCACCTGTGCCCAGCTCATCGTGCGGGGACGCCGGTCTCGCGCCGGATGCCATTTCTTGTCATGCGCCGTGCGCGGCAAGAAAGGCGCCCGCCGCGGCGCGCCATCCCTTATTCGGCGGAGAGGCGGCGGGAGCGGATCAGCTGGTGCCAGAAGGCCGTTTCCTTCTGCAGGAAGGCCGTGAGCGCCGCCGGATCGCCGGGCAGCACCTCCAGGCCGAACTCCTCCAGCTTCGGCTTGATCTCCGGCGCCAGGATGGCCTTGCGCATTTCCGCGGACAGCCGCTGGACGATGGGCTCCGGCGTGCCGCGCGGCACGAACAGCGCCTGCCAGGCCGTGGCCTCGAAGCCCGATACGCCCGCTTCCTGCAGCGTGGGCACCTGGGGCAGGGCGGGGATGCGCTGGGGCGACATCACCGCCAGCGCCTTGAGCTTGCCGCTGCGGATCAGCGGCAGCCCGGCGGCGGTGTCCAGCACCGTCATCGGCAGCTGGCCGGCCATCACGTCCTGCGATGCGAAGGCCGTGCCGCGGTAGGGCACGTGCACCACGAAGCTGCCCGTGCGCTCCTTGAGCAGCTCCATCGCCAAGTGGTGCGGGCTGCCCACGCCGGGCGAGGCGTAGCTGAAGCGCCCCGGGTTGGCCTTGAGCTCCCGCAGCCACTGCCGCGCGTCGTTGAAGCCCGACTGCGGGTTCACGACCACGATGAGCGGGAAGCGCGCCATGAAGCCCACCGGCGCGAAATCCTTCGGGTCGTAGGGCAGGCGCTTGTACATCGCCTGGTGGAACACCATCGCGCCGTTGTCGCCGGTGAGCAGCGTGTAGCCGTCGTGCGCGGACTTGGCGGCGTTCTCCGTGCCGATGATGCCGGCGGCACCGGGGCGGTTCTCGATGTAGATGGTCTGGCCCAGCTGCCTGCCCATCTGCGGCGCCAGCTGCCGCGCCAGGAAGTCCGAGCCGCCGCCGGCCGGGTAGGCCACCACCCAGCGGATCGGCCTGGACGGCCAGGCTTCCTGCGCCGCTGCGGCAAGGGACAGGGACAGGCCCGGCAGCGAGGCGCTGGCGGCTTGCAGGAGGCGGCGGCGGGACAGCTTGGTCATGGTCAGGGGCTGGACAAATGGGGCCATCTTAGCCAGCGGGATAATCGGGCCCGAACGCGCCTCGGCGCACCGGATTCCGGAGTCCCCATGAGCAGCAGCCCGCAGCACCAGCCCACCGCCCTTACCGTGCACCAGCAGTCCAGGCAACTGGAGATCAGCTTCGAGGATGGCGCCACCTTCCGCATTCCCTTCGAGCTGATGCGCGTGTATTCGCCCTCGGCCGAGGTGCAGGGCCACGGCCCGGGCCAGGAGGTGCTGCAGACGGGCAAGCGCCAGGTGGAGATCGTGGGCATCGAGCCCGTGGGCCACTACGCGGTGCAGCCCAGCTTCTCCGACGGGCACGACTCCGGCATCTTCACCTGGGACTACCTGTACTTCCTCGGCTCGCAGCAGCAGCAGCTGTGGCAGGACTACGAAAAACGGCTGCAGGAAGCCGGTGTCGAACGCGACGCGCCCATGCCCGAGAAGTCGGGCGCCTCCTGCGGCCACCACCACTGAGCGATTCCCCCTTCATGAGCCAGACCCATTTCGGTTTCGAGACCGTCGAAGAACAGGAAAAGGCGCGCCGTGTGCGCGGCGTGTTCGATTCCGTCGCGTCCAAGTACGACGTGATGAACGACCTGATGTCCATGGGCCTGCACCGTGCGTGGAAGGCGTACACGCTGGCGGTCGCGAACCTGCGCGAGGGCCAGCGTGTGCTGGACATCGCCGGCGGCACGGGTGACCTGGCGCGCGCCTTCGCGCCCAAGGTGGGGCCGAGCGGCCTGGTGGTGCACACCGACATCAACGAGGCCATGCTGCGCACCGGCCGCGACCGGCTGCTGGACGAAGGCATGGTGCTGCCCAGCACCATCTGCGACGCCGAGAAGCTGCCGTTCCGCGAAGGCACCTTCGATCTCGTCAGCGTGGCCTTCGGCCTGCGTAACATGACGCACAAGGACGTCGCGCTGGCCGAGATGGCGCGCGTGCTCAAGCCGGGCGGCCGCCTGATGGTGCTGGAGTTCTCCAAGGTGGCGGCGCCGCTGCAGAAGGCCTACGACTGGTACTCCTTCCAGGTGCTGCCGCGCCTGGGCAAGCTGGTGGCCGGCGACGCCGACAGCTACCGCTACCTGGCCGAGTCGATCCGCATGCACCCGGACCAGGCCACGCTCAAGGCGATGATGAAGACGGCCGGCTTCGGCCACGTGGACGTGCACAACCTCAGCGCCGGCGTGGTGGCGCTGCACGTGGGCATCAAGTGCTGATGAGAAACGCCGGCGCCTGAAGGCCGCCGGCGCTCAGGCACGGCGCGGCGCGCACTCTGTGGCCAGGAACTGGCCGATGCGTTCCGCCAGCCGCTGCGGCGATGCGTGGCGCTGGCGCGGCTCGAAGCCGCGCAGCGCCTGCAGCCGCTCGGGCAGCTGCTCCAGCTCGTAGGCCACCAGCACGTGCTGCAGCTCTTCGAAGCGGCGCGCGGTGGCGATCTGGTGGTCGTTCACGTGCTCGCCGAAGCGCGCCAGCCGCGGCACCACCAGCAGCCGCTTGTCGTGCTGCAGCGCCATCGCGATGGTGCCGGCCCCCGCGTGGCTCACGAGCATGGAGGACTGCGCCAGCAACTCGTCGAAGGCCGTGCGCGACAGGAAACGATGGAAGGGCATGTGCCGCGGCTCGTAGCTGCCGTCGCCGATCTGCGCCACCACCTCCTCGCCGATGCGCTTGGCGCCCACCAGCGCGTCCATCTCCCGCACCAGGCGGTCGAAGGGGAACATGCTGCCCACGGTCAGCAGGATCACAGCACCTCCCCGGCGTACTCCACGCCCCGGTAGCGCGCCGCGACGGCCGGCCACTGGGCCAGGCACAGGTCGGCGACGCGGCGCATCAGGCGCCCGCTGACGGACAGGGCCTCGATCTGCGCCACGCTGTCGATCCACACCACCTTGGCGCCCAGCAGCTTGGACCAGATGCAGAACAGCGCCAGCGGCATGGAGCCGGTGGTCACCACCACATCGGGCCGCAGCTTCCAGGCCAGCCCCAGGGTACGGCCCAGGACCGCCACCGCCTGGAAGGGCTTGCGGCGGTCGCACTCGCCGATCACGTGCACCGGCCGCCCGCCGGTGTCGAAACCCGAGGCCGCGATCTCCATGGTGGTGATGTAGGCCGCGGGCTGCGCGGGCCACAGGCCCTGCGCGTGGCGCAGCAGGATCTGCAACTCGTTGGCATGCCCGCCCGCCGAGGCACCGACGACCAGCTTCATTGCGGCGCCAGGCTCAATTCATCGATCAGCTGCTTGGTGTGCCGAATATTGGCGTGCGAGGAGGCACCAAACACGATCGACTCGATACGGGGCTGGCGGCAGACATAGTCGATGGCCTCGCGAGGTGCGATCGCACCCGAGGCCAGGACCGACATCGCCACCGGCCGAAAACGGCGCTGCGCGATGGCCTGCTCGTAGGCGGGAATGCCGCCGCACATGCGAAAACCGATCTTGTTGATGTTGGCGCAAACGATGGGATTTTCGATGCCCAGTTCGTCCAGCACGTCGAGCAGGCGCGGCAAATTCATGGTGATATAGCCGGGCTCTGCGCCGTAGGCATTGCGCACGTGGTCATGGAACATGCGCAACACCGGCTTGAGATTCAGGCCCAGGAACAGGTCCGTGATGACGTTCTGCAGAAAGATCACGGGTGTCGGCAGCCCGCGGAACATTTTCATTTCCGCATCGACCAGCAGCTGCAGGATCTTTTCAACGTCCTTGTTGGCCAGTGCCATGCCGCCCTTGAGCATGGCACCCAGCGAGCCTTCCTCGGGCAGGAATTTCTTCAGCGCTTCCAGCATGCCGTACTCGGTCACGGCATTGGCATATTTGTGCGCATAAGGCATGCAGGGGTAGAAGGCGTAATCCGGATACCGGTCCCGGTGGGTGCGGAAGTAATCGCAGATTTCACCCACGCGGTCGTGCGTGGTGCACATGAAGGTACGGATGCCTTCCTGGTAGGCGGCATCCAGCACCTTGATGATGGCGGAGGTGTCCTGGAAGCGCATGGCTTGCGCCCGCGCTTTTTCCTCGGACATGTGGTTCACGCCGAAAAACTGGTTATCACCGAAAAGCACGCGATCCATGGGGATCGATCGGGGTTGAGACATCGACATGGGAGTGGCTGGCGCTTGGCGCGTGAGTTTTTCAAAAGCGGGGTGGCACCGGGATCAGGTCCGCTCGCCGATGAGGCGCGACCACAATCCAGCCCGGCGCCCGGGAACGGACGCCATGTCGGCGGCGCGCTGCTGGGCAGGATTGGTTTCGGCCTCCAGCAGCATGGAAACCAGCCGGTCGGTTTGCAGCGCGGAGCGGAAGGAGTTTTCTCCGTCGATGCGGCCGAGCTTGATGCTCTGTAAGAAGTAATCGACCTGGGCTGAGTACTCCTCGCCGCGCAGGTAATACCAGACCTCCTGCGTCAAATCCGTGGTGTAGCGGACCGACCAGCCTTTGGGCGCGCCGGGAAGGGCGTCGTGCGGTTCGCGCAGATAAATCTGGCATTCCTGCCGATCGGCGCTCATGCGCCCGCGCGAGCCCCAGACCGTGATGGCGGTGGACATCTTGCGGTGGCTCTCGTCACTCCAATTCACGCTGAGCTGCGCGCTCGCGCCACCGGGGTAGCGGAACAGCGCATACACCTCGTCGTCCACGTCGCGCGAGAACACGCTGTGGCGCACAACCCCGTTCACGGCGCCTGGCATGCCCGCCACGAAATTCATCAGATCCAGTGCGTGGCAGGCGTAGTCGTACAGCGCTCCGCCGCCTTCGGTCTTGGTCGAGCGCCAGGTGGAGCCGCTGGGACGCAACACCACCGGGCCGTAGGCCTCGATGCGTACGTGGTGCACCTCGCCCAGCGCGCCGCTGCGCACGATGCGGGCTGCCTCTTGAAAGGCACCGACGAAGCGGTAGTGATAGCCGACCTGGTTGACCAGCTTTTTCTGCTCCGCCAGTTCCGCTAGCCTGTAGCCGTCCTCCGGATCCAGGACGAATGGCTTTTCGCAGAACACGTGCAAACCCCGCTCCAGTGCCTTTTCCACCATGGTGGCGTGGAACTTGGACGGCGTGGCGATAATCAGGGCGTCCAGCTTTTCCTCGCTCAGCAGCCGGTCGAAATCACCGTAGCATTTGAGGCCGGAATACTGCGCGAGCACGTCCGTCAGGTAAGTGGAGGAGTCACAGCCCGCCACCAGGTCTATATCCGGATGAGCGCGTGCAATGGCGAGGTGGGACAAACCCATCTTGCCCAGGCCCAATACTGCGGTCTTGATCATTGCTGATTCTCAGGGTGGTGAAAGTTTTTGGGACTCCCTGTTAGGAGAGTACTTGTGCGTAAACGTCCGAAACCGCGCGCGCCATGCTGCGCGAGGAATAGCGCTCGCATTGCAGACGGTAGGCGTCCTGGCGAATGCGGGTCCAGTCGTGGCGGCCGTCCATCAGGGCTCCCAATTCGGCGGCCAGTGCCTGCTCATTCCCCGAAGGCACGACCAGACCGGTGCGGCCATGTTCCAGCACTTCCGGAATACCTTCCACGTCGGAGGCCACGACCGGGACGCCGGTTGCCATGGCTTCCAGCACGGCCATGGGCATGCCCTCGCCATAAAGGCTGGGCAATACCATCACGTCCAGCCCGCGAAGCGCGGTATCCACGTCCCGGGTGAAACCGGTCCAGATCACGTGCCCGTCCAGGCCCAGGTTATGGGCCAACGCCTTGATCTCGGTTTCATAGGCCGGCGTTTCAAAACCTCCCACGGCGACGATGCGCAGGTCTCGACCGGAACGAAGCAATAGCGACGCAGCCCGCAGCAGTATTTCGATACCCTTGCGCGGCCTGAACAACGCCACCGTCCCTATATGCCAGGTGCCTTGCGGACTGGAGCGCCCGGGCAAAGGGCCGGGCGTGGGCACGCCATTGGGCACGGTGAATATGCGTTCGGCCGAAAATCCCTGCTGTACCAGATAGCGCTCGAGGCTCCGTGATACCGGAATCAGCGCCTGGATGGAGCCAGCGCTCCAGCGCTCCACCACGGAATTCACGCGATTCATCAAGGGTGCCTCAGTATCGCGGGCCGCCGGGCTGTGCACATGGTGGACCATCGGCACACCCGCGAGCAGGCTGGCGACGCGGCCGATCATGGCGCCGCGCGGCGAATGCGAATGCAGCAGTTTGAAACCCCCGTCGCGCACCAACGCGGCCACGCGGCGTGCGCAGCCGAAATCAAATCGGTGCCGCATCGGCATCTTGTGCAGGCTGATTTCCTGCCCGGTGCGCAATGAGGGAAATTTGTCCGGCTTGAAACAGACAAAACTGATTTCATGGCCCAACTCGGTCAGGCCGAGGGCCAGCAGGTCCTGAACCTTTTCAGCACCCGCGTAATACTCTCCATTGATGATGTGCAGCACTTTCATTCAACGAAGAGCTCCGGTTTTATTGCCACTTCAATTGCCACTTCAAAAGTCCTGGAGACCGGACGCCGTTCTGGGCTGGCGTCCGTCTTGCTTGGCTCTAAAGCCGCGCTGCCGGCATGGAAGTAACGTTTCAAACATTTACCTCGTGCACATTTAGCAGCGTTTGGGCTCCTGCTTATCAAACCTTAGCATTCCGGGATGCTGGAATCGCTACCGAAGTAGGGGAGCAAAATTCCTACGGGTTACCCCTGTTCTCGTTAGTACCCGTGTTCATGGGGCTGTCTACGCCCCGCCGATGGCGGTTTACTGCGGGCCTTCGGAAGTGTTCCGGCAGGACTTGCAGTTTTGAACATTCAAACTATTGGTAACGCCCATGCCGCTATCTACAAGGATTGAACGGCACATGGCGCCGTTAACCGCTCCCAGTACCTGCGGGAATATCCTGCGCGTCGGGGTGGCCGCGGTCATGGCGCTGGGCCTTTTGAGCGCCTGTGGCGAGCAAAAGGCCAAGTCGGCTTCGCAGGTGGCCGCCCGTGTCAATGAGAGCGAAATTTCCGTCCACCAAGTGAATTTCTTGCTGCAACAGCGAGAAGTACGGCAGGAGGAAGTCGAGGCGGCGAGCCGGCAGGCTCTGGCGCGTTTGATCGACCAGGAGCTTGCCGTTCAGAAGGCGCTGGATCTCAAGATCGACCGCCAGCCTGCCGTGCTGCAGGCCCTGGAGGCGGCGAAAAGGGATGTGCTGGCACGCGCCTATATGGAACGCGTGTCCGAGGCGGCGCTGCAGCCAACCTCCGCCGAGGTCGAGCGATTCTACAACGAGAAACCCGCACTCTTCCGGGAGCGGCGCATCTACCAACTGCAGGAGATCAATATAGAAGTGCCGAAGGATCAATTGCCGGAGTTGGGCAAGCGGCTTTCGGCCGCCAAGGATATCGACGCCTTCACCGACTACCTGCGGACCAGCAATATCAGGCACGTCCAGAACCGGACGGTCAGAGCGGCGGAGCAGATTCCGCTGGAGCGTCTGAACGATTTTGCGGCCATGACCGACGGCCAAGCACGTTTCGTCCCGACCGAATCCGGCGCCATCGTCATCGCGCTGGTCAAGTCGCAGCCCCAGCCGGTTCCGCTGGAAAAAGCCAAGCCCGCCATCGAGCAGTTCCTGACGGCGCAGCGCAAGCGAGAAATGGTCGAGCGCGACATCAAGGATTTGCGCACGGCGGCCAAGATCGAGTATGTCGGCAAGTTTGCGGAAGCCCCACCGACCGCTGCGGCCACCGCGAAACCGGTGAACGGGCCCGGCGAGCCCGACGGGCAAAACACCCCGGCCGCTGCGTCGGGTAATTCTTCAGTTGACCAAGGAATGGGGGTGAACAAATGAATTCCTCTGCGCGTTTCGTACGTCTTGGCATCTCCGTCGCATTGGTCGGATGGTCCATGGCCGGCATGGCGCAATCCCAGCCTAATGCCGCGCGCCAAGCGGCGGCCCAGGCGCCCGCGCCGGTTGCCACGGCACCCTCATCCGCCGCCAATGCCGGTGATTACAGGCTTGGCCCTGGCGACACGCTCAAAATTTCGGTATTTCAAAATCCCGACCTGACGCTGGAAACCCGTGTCACGGATAGCGGGATGATCACCTATCCCCTGATCGGTGCCGTAAAAATTGGCGGCCTGACGGTGCCCCAGGCGGAGCAGCGCATTGCCAATGGCCTGAGTTCCGGCAATTTCGTCAAGCAGCCCCAGGTTTCCATCCTCATCATGCAGGTGCGCGGCAATCAGGCGGCGGTCCTGGGCCATGTCAACCGGCCCGGGCGTTATCCGCTGGAAATGGCTCAAATGCGCCTGACCGATCTGCTGGCCGTGGCCGGCGGCGTGGCGGATACGGGCTCCGACATCGTGACCCTGGTGGGCACGCGTGAAGGCCGTCCGTTCAAGACCCAGATCAGCCTGTCCGACGCCTTTGCCTCGGGCAAGCAGGAGGGGGCTTTTGAAACCCGGGTTCAGGACGGCGACGTGGTTTACGTCGACCGCGCCCCCACGGCCTATATCTACGGCGAGGTCCAGCGCCCCGGGCCGCTGCGCGTGGAACGCGGCATGACCTTGTTGCAGGGCCTGGCGGCTGGTGGTGGGTTGACACCGCGGGGCACCGACCGCGGTTTGAAGGTGCATCGCAAGGGTGCCGATGGCCGTATCGAGGTATTGCAGCCCGCCATGAATGAGCCACTGCGCGATGGCGACGTGGTGTACGTCCGCGAGAGCATTTTCTGAGGGTCACCGCATGTCCATTGCCCAATTCTTTGCCATCCTGGTGGCGCGGTGGAAGGTCGTGATGGCCGTCCTGCTGGCCACCCTGGTGACGACCATCGGCATCAGCCTGATATTGCCCAAGACCTATACCGGCAGCGCTTCCGTATTGGTGCAGGTGGCCACGCCCGACCCGATCGTGGGCATGAGCGTGGCCAGCCAGTTGGTGCCCCAGGTCATTACCAGCCAAGTGGAAATTCTCAACAGCGACCGCGTTGCGCAGCGCGTGGCCCGGTTGATGCGCCTGAACGAAAACGCGGACCTGCGTGCGCAATGGCAGGAAGCGACTCAAGGCGTGGGTTCGTTCGAATCCTGGCTGGGCGACATGTTGCAGATCAACCTGCAGGTGGTTCCCGGCCAGTCGAACATCATCGTCGTCAATTACAAGTCGCCGGACCGCAAACTCGCGGCGGCCACGGCCAATGCCTTCGTGAAGGCTTATCTGGAAACGGCGCTGGAGTTGCGTGTCGATCCGGCGCGGCAATCCGCGGCCTTTTTCGACGAGCGGGCCAAGAGCCTGAGGCAGCAACTGGAGAAGGCGCAGACGGCCCTGTCCACGTACCAGCGTGAAAACGGCATCGTCGCCACCGACGAGCGCATCGACGTCGAAACCGCGCGGCTCAACGAGCTGTCCTCGCAACTGGTGGCGGTGCAGGCGGTAGCTGCCGAGTCGAGCAGCCGGCAGGCCGCGGCCAACGTGGCCAGCGACCGCGTGCAGGACGTGCTCAACAACGGCCTGGTGGCGCAGCTGCGCGGCGAGCTCTCCCGGCAGGAATCGGCGCTGAGCCAGCTCACGGCCCGCCTGGGCGATGCCCATCCGCAGGTGCAGGAGGCCAGGGCCACCATCGCCAGCTTGCGTTCGCGCGTCGACAGCGAGGTGGCGCGCGTGGCCGGCGGCGTCACCGTCAGCAACCGCATCAACCAGGCCCGTGAGGCCGAGATCCGCGCTGCGCTGGACACGCAGCGCGAACGGGTGCTCAAGCTCAAAGCGCAGCGCGACGGCATGTCCTCGCTGCTGAGGGACGTGGACAACGCGCAGAAGGCCTACGACACGGTGCTGGCGCGCCTGAACGCCACCAGCATCGAGAGCCAGGCCACGATGACGAACCTGATCGAGTTCTCGCGCGCCACCGAGCCCATCGAGCCGTCCTCGCCGCAGATCCTGCTCAACGGCATCGTGGCCGTGTTCCTCGGCTCGATCCTGGCCGTCGGCGTGGCGCTGATGCTGGAGTTCATGAACCGCCGCGTGCGCTCACCCAACGACGTGGCCCAGCTCGCCGATCTGCACGTCATCGGTTATCTGCCCAAGCCCGACCGCAAGACTTGGCTGTTCGGTACCCGGCGCGGCGCGTCGATGCAGACGCGGCTGGTGGGCTATCAAGGAAAGGCGGCCTAATGGAACTCCATCGCATCCCCAGCTCCACCTTGCGCGACGGGACCTCCGGAACCTCGTTCAGCTACCGGGCCGACCAGGCCGGTGCCGTGGACGACGGCGAGACCGGCAAGGAACGGCCGCTGGGCGAGATCATCAAGTCCGCCAACCACCTCAGCGACGACCAGATCGAGCGGGTGCTGCAGCACCAGAAGGAGCGCGGCATCCGCTTCGGCGAGGCGGCCATCGAGCTGGGCGTGGCCAGTGGCAACGACGTGCTGTGGGCGCTGTCGCAGCAGTTCCACTACCCGTATCCGGCCAACTCCAAGAGCCTGCTCAGCAGCGAGCTGGTGACCGCGCGGGACCCGTTCTCGTTCCGGTCCGAAGCCTTCAGGGCGATCCGCAGCCAGCTGATGATGCAGTTGTTCACCGAGGAGACCGGCGCGCGCTCGCTGGCGGTGGTCAGTCCCGACACCGGGGATGGCAAGACCTACTTCTCCGCCAACCTGGCCATTGCCTTCTCCCAACTCGGCGGCCGCACGCTGCTGATCGACGCGGACATGCGCAACCCGCGCCAGCACGAGGTCTTCTGCGTGGACAACACGGTCGGCCTGTCGGGCGTGCTGTCGGGCCGCACGCTGATCAACGTGATCCGGCCGGTGGAAGAACTGCCCAGTCTCTACCTGCTGCCGGTGGGGGCGGTGCCGCCGAACCCGCTGGAACTGGTCGAGCGGCCGGCCTTCGGGCTGCTGATGCGCGAGCTGTGCTCCAAGTTCGACTACGTGGTGGTCGATACGCCGGCCTACGTCCACGGCACGGACGCGCCCGTCATCGCGGCCCGCTGTGACGGTGTGCTGACGATGGTGCGCGCGGGGCGCAGCCGGGCCACCGCGCTGCAGGACCTGACCACGGCCCTGCGCAGCGTGCCCGTGCGCCAGTGCGGCGTGGTGATGAACGAGTACTGAGTACCGGACCTTGAGGCGTGGACACACAGCATGAGAGCCGCCGGTCTGTTTCAACCCGCCTGGCCGGTGTCGGCCTGGCCCGTCTGGCTGCTGGGCCTGGGATTCGGCCTGCTCTACCTGCCGACGTTCTACGACCTCTCGCACACCACCTGGGCCTCTGACGAGCAGGGACACGGGCCGATCATCCTGGCGGTCAGCTACTGGCTGGCCTACAGGAAGCGGCACGAGCTCATGGCGCTGCCCGCCACGCCCAGGCCCTGGCTCGGCACGCCGATCTTCCTGTTCGCGCTGCTGCTTTACGTGTTCGGCCGCTCCCAGTCGGTCATCGCCTTCGAGGTCGGGTCCCAGATATTTCTCTGGATCGGCCTGCTGCTGATGTTCCGCGGCTGGGCCGCCGTCAAGCTGCTCTGGTTCCCGCTGTTTTTCCTGCTGTTCATGGCGCCGTTGCCCAATGCCCTGGTGGCGGCGCTGACGGCACCCTTGAAAACGGCGGTTTCCACGGTGGCGGAGGCCGTGTTGTATGGCATGGGTTATCCCGTTGCGCGCACGGGTGCCATGCTCAATATCGGGCAATACCAGCTGTTCGTGGCCGATGCCTGTGCCGGGCTGAATTCGATGTTCACGCTTGAAGCGCTTGGCCTGTTGTACATGAACCTCATGAATTACAAGTCCGTGGCGCGCAACGTGGCCCTGGCCGTGTGCATCGTGCCGATTTCATTTTGCGCCAACGTCATCCGGGTCATGGTGCTGGTGCTGGTGACCTACCATTTTGGCGATGCCGCCGGGCAGGGATTTGTGCACGGGTTTGCCGGCATCCTGCTGTTCCTGGTGGCGCTGACGCTGATGTTGCTGGTGGATTATCCGCTGGGCCGGTTGTTTCCCGAACGGAAGAGGGCGGTTTCATGAAAACCTCATCCCTGCACCTGCGGATGCTGCTGGTTTTCCTGGCGATGGCACTGGCGTCGTGGCTGGCGTATGCGTTGCGCCCGTCCATCAAGGTGGCGGATACCTCGCCGCTGGGTAGCCTGGAATCGAGCATTCCCAGGCATTTTGGCGAGTGGCGGGTGGATGACAGTTTGCCGGTGGTCCTGCCTTCGCCAGAAGTCCAGGCCAAGCTGGACCGGATCTACAACCAGGTGTTGTCGCGGACTTATGTGGACCAGCAGGGACGGCACATCATGCTGTCCATGGCTTATGGCGGCGACCAGTCCGACGGCACGACCGCGCACAAGCCGGAAATCTGTTATCCCGCCCAGGGCCTTGAGATTGTCTTCAACCGGGTCGGCACCATGGAAGTGGACGGGCAGGACTTGCCGGTGCGCCGCCTGCGGGCCCGCATGGGCAGCCGGCACGAACCCATTACCTACTGGATCGTGGTCGGCGACCAGGCCGTCACTTCGGGCACCGGGATGAAACTGGCCCAATTGCGCTATGGCGTGCGCGGCTTGATTCCAGACGGCATTCTGGTGCGGGTTTCCAGTTTGGACCGTAACTCCGAGGCCGCCTTCAGGCGCCATGAAGAATTCGTGCGAGCGCTTGTCGCCAGCCTGGACACGTCCATGCGCCAACGGGTGATGGGCAGCGTCTCCAGCCCCTCGGCAAATTCAAAAACGGCGGCACTATGAATTCCAGTCCATCCCGCGGTTCCTTGCCGCTGTTGATTCTTGGCTTGGGCTTCGCCGTGCTGATGGGCATGGCGGCGGCCCTGGGGCGCCCGGCCCTGTTGGCCCCCTTCGTGGGCCTGATCGGCCTGCTGGTGCTGTTCGTCATTCCCGCGCGGCTGGCCTTCTGGTCCATATTGGTCGTGTCGATGCTGCTCGTGGGGCCAGTGATGTATTTCGGCAAGCTGGATTCCGCGCGCTGGATTCCGCCCCTGCTGACACTGGCCTTATATGTGCCGCTGGCGGCCTTCGTGCTCAAGCCCAAAAAGCCCAGCTTGGATGCGGGCTGGCCGCTGTGGCTGTTCATTCTCGCCATGTTCCTGGTGGTGGCGGTGTGCAGCACGGCGCTGAGCTCGCCGATGGTGGGCGAGGTGGCGGTGGCGTCGCGGGCCTATTTCGCTTTCTGGTCCGTAGCCCTGGCCCTGGCGGTCGGCATGCTGGGGCCGCGCGACATGGCGCTGGCTTGGAAAGCCTTGCTGATTTGTGCGGTGATCCAGTTGCCGGTGGCCTTGTACCAATATCTGGTGGTGGCCAAGGCTTCCAGCCGCCTTTCGCCCTGGGATGCGGTGGTCGGTACCTTCCCCGGCAATATGGAAGGCGGCGGGGCCAGCCATGGCATGGGTATTTTTCTGCTGATCGCCATGGCGGCCGTGCTGTCGCTGTGGCGGACCCGCCAGATTCACCGGGGCCTGGCGGTGCTGATACTGCTGTCCATTCTCGGCTCCCTGGCCCTGTCCGAGGTCAAGGCCGCGGTATTGCTGGTGCCGCTGGTATTTGCCCTGGTGTATTACCGCGAGCTGCTGCAGCGGCCGATGCTGACCCTGGGCGCTGTCCTGATTTCCGTCGCCTTGATGGGCACGCTGATCCTGGTCTACGAGAACACTTTCTATGCCAATCGCGGCATGACGCTGTCCGGCAAGATGCCCACGTCGCCGCTGGAGGCGGTGCAGAACCAGCTCAATCCGGAGCAGATGCACATCCGCTCCGAAGGTGCTGGTGTGGTGGTCAGTCGGGCGGCGCGCATGGCGGACTGGTGGCAGCGCAGCGTGCGCTACGGCGACCCTTTCCACGCCCTGCTCGGCTATGGCATCGGGGCCACGCAGATTTCCTCCGTCGGCATGGGCGAGTTGGTGCGGCAGTTTCCATACTCCCTTGACATGACTGGCACCAATATTCTGTTGTGGGAAACCGGCGTCATTGGGCATTTGCTGTTGATGGCCGCGCTGCTGCTGGCCGGCATGAATTGCGCCAGCAGTGCACGATCGCCCCTGGTGCCGGTGGAGCACAAAGCCTTGCTGGAGGCTGCCGCGGCTGGGCTGGTGATTTATGCCATCACCCTGCCGTACAGCAACTTCGCGCTGCGCGCGGCCCCCTCGCAATTTCTCATGGTGTTCATGCTCGGCTATTCAGCCTACTGGTGGCGCGTCGTCCGGCTGGGCCACCTGATTCGTGCGACAGGCCCAGCCCACACGCCGAATGAGAATTTCGAAAACAACACGAAAACGGATTTGGCAGGCAAGCGTCCGACTCCGAGGTATCTGCATGGATGACAAGGTGGTCTTCATTCTGGGTTCCGGCCGTTCCGGGACCACGTTGCTGTACAAATTGCTGGCGGCGCATCCCGCGGTCGGTTATTTGAGCAACTATCAGAGCCGTCTGCCGGCGCTGCCCGGTCTGGCCTTGATGCACCGGATTCCACGCCATTCGCTGGCGCTCAAGCGCAAGGCTTGGTTCGGTGGACAGGGCAACGCCTATTTCGAAGGTCGGCGCGGATGGTCTCAATTCTGGATACCCGCGCCCGCGGAAGCCGAGAGCGTGTTCGAGCGCGCCGGCATCCCCCCCACGCCGGCGCATGATTTCGTGCTGGAGGAACCCGGCCTCGGCAGGCTGAGAAATACCTTCGAGTCGGTACTGCAACGGGGCGGCGGCGACGTGGTGGTGTGCAAGCGCACGGCCAATAACCGGCGCGTGGCGGTGCTGCGCCAGGCTTTTCCGCGCTGCAAATTCGTGCACTTGGTGCGGGACGGCCGCAGCGTCGCCGATTCGCTGGTGCGGGTGGGCTGGTGGGCGGACCACCAGTTGTTCTGGGCCGGCAAGACGCCGCGCGAGCTCAAGGCCGAGGGGGTCAGCGAGTTGCATATCGCGGCCCGCAACTGGGTCGAGGGGATGCACCAGATCGAGCGGGGGCTGCAAACCATCGAAGCCTCGTCGAAGCACACCCTGCATTACGAGCAATTGCTGGCCGATCCCCATGGCGAATTGCGCAAGCTGCTGCGCTTCATGGGCGTGCAGGCTTATGCCGATCGAGAGTACGAGGATTTCATCGCTTCCCTGTCCATCAAGCCGGTGGATGCTTCATGGCGACGCAAATGGTCCGCGGCGGACCGTGAAAGCGTCACGGCACTTCAGCGGGATACCCTGATTCGCTGGGGCTATGCGTGACCGGGTGGGAATGGAACGGGCTTGTCAATTGCCAGGAGTACAGATGCATGCAGTCATCCAGTCCATTTACCGCCGCTCGGTGCCCTGGGGGTACAGGCAACTGCTGAGAGCTTACAAACCCAATGGCCCGTTGCGCCGCCTGCGCACGATGCCGGATGCAGAAGACTATTGCCTGACCCCGTTCGATGAGAATCGCTGCATTTTCGTGCACATCCCCAAGACCGCTGGAATTTCGCTGTGCACGGCCTTGTTCGATTGCAAGGGAGGCGGACATCTGACGGCACGCGCCTACCGCGCCCTGTTCGGTTCCCAGGCGTTTGACGAATATTTCAAATTCACCTTCGTGCGCAACCCCTGGGACCGCATCGTCTCCGCCTATACCTACCTGTCGCAGGGCGGCGGCAATGAGCGCGATACGGCTTGGGGGCGTTCCGTACTGAGCCAGTACCCGTCTTTCGACGAGTTCGTGCTCCAGTGGTTGGATCCGCGTAACGTCTACACCCAAATTCACTTCGTCCCGCAGTGGGAATTCGTGGTGAACGGGCAGGGCCATGTCTGCATGGATTTCGTGGGCCGCTTCGAGCGCTTGGCGGACGATTTCCAGTACGTGGCCGACCAACTGGGCTGCCGCTGCGAATTGCCGCTGGTCAATGCCAGCCGGCGACTTTCCTACAGAGACTATTACTCCGACGCCAGTCGCCGGCGGGTGGCGCAAATTTATGCGCGGGATATCGAACAGTTCGGATACTGTTTTTGAGGCAAGGCGATGAAGGTGCTTTACGTCTGTTCGGCAGCGCGCTGTGGTTCGACGCTGACGGACATGTTCCTGGGCGGACATCCCCAGGCCACCTCGCTGGGCGAGGTCAATTTCCTGGCCAAGGCCATCCGCGTTGGCGAGCGCTGCTCCTGCGGGGCGCTGGTGCGGGATTGCCCGGATTGGCAGGCGGTGTTCAAGCGGCTCGCGCCCTGGGGCTTCGATCCGCAGCAGCCATACCGTTTCCGGCTGTGGGACGCCGTGGCCTGGACCTACGTGGATCAGGCGCATCAGACGCGCGGCTTTCTAGCCGCGGTGCGCATGCGCAAGAGCTGGATGGCGCTGCGGGATTTGCTGCCCGAAGGCGTGCGCCCGCACTGCCCGGTGCCGCCGGCCTATGAGCAGGCCCTGGTGAACAAGATGAGGCTGTACGAGGCCGTGGCCGCCGCCTGGGACAAGGAAGTGGTGATCGACTCGTCCAAGAACGTCCGGGAGGCGGTGGAGCTTTACCAGCGGGATCCGGACACCGTGCGCATCCTGCTCGTGACCCGGGACGGGCGGGGCGTCTACCTGTCGCGGCGCAGCAGCGGGCGCGACCGGGAGGAAAGCGTGCGCGGCTGGCTGAGCTACTACGGGCGGGCGCTGGCCCTGCTGGAGAAGCATGTTCCGGCCGAGGCGCGCATGCAGCTCAAGTACGAGGACATCGCCAGCGCGCCGCAGCGGGCGGGCGAGACGCTGTGCAACTTCGTGGGGCTGCGCTTCCAGGAGTCCATGCTCCAACTCGACGGCGTCGTGCGCCACATGGTCAATGGCAACGCCACCCGCTTCGCGCCGGGCAAGGGCATCAAGCTCGACGAGCGCTGGCGCCATGACCTGCAGCCCGCCGAGCTGTCCTATTTCGACGGCCGTGGCGGCCGCATGAACGCGGCCCTGGGCTATCGCTGAAACCATGCTGAAGCTGCTCTACATCACGGAAGACACCTTTCCTCCCTTCCGGGTCGATGTGGTCGAGCTGTTCGCCCGCCAGCTCGTGTCCCGGGGCTACACCATCGACTGGGTGATGGACGTGCAGCAGCCGAGCCCGGAGCTGGGCGCCGAGACCCGCTGGCTCGGCAGCCGGGTGTTCCTGGCCGGCAATGCGGGCGGTGAAGGGCTGCTCGGCCGCGTCACCCGCAATCTCAAGGGCGTGCTCAACGACTTGCGCATCCTGTGGCTGGCGCGGCGGGGCAACTACCACGTCATCCAGGTCCGGGACAAATTCTTCGCCGGACTGGTGGCGGCGCTGGCCGCCCGGCTGACCCGGGCCCGCTTCGTGTTCTGGATGTCCTATCCGCTGGCCGAATCCAAGCTGCAGCTGGCGCAGAACCCGCAGGCGCGCCATCGCTGGCTGCTGCGCCTGAAGGGCCGGCTGATGCAGGCCTCGCTCTACGGCGCCATCCTGCCGGCGGCGGATCACGTGTTCGTGCAGAGCGAGCGCATGAAGCGCGACGTGGTGGCGCACGGCATCGACGCCGCGCGCGTGACGCCGGTGCCCATGGGCATCCGCGCCGACAAGGTGGGCCAGGCCGCGGACGCACGCCCGCCCTCGCGCGAGGCGCCGCTGCTGCTGCACCTGGGCATCATCCTGCGCATCCGCAGCCCCGAATTCCTGCTGCGCGTGCTGCAGCTGGTGCGGCGCCGCTACCCGCGCGCCACCCTGGCCTTCGTGGGCGAGGGGCAGACCGCCGCGGACCGGCAGGCGCTGGAGGCCGAGGTCGCCCGGCTGGGCCTGCAGGACGCCGTCACCATTACCGGCTTCCTGCCCATGGAGGAAGCCTGGCGCTGGGTGGAGCGGGCCGACGTGTGCATCTCGCCCTTCAGGCCCATCCCGGTGCTGGAGTCCACCTCGCCGACCAAGCTCATCGAGTACCTGGCCATGGCCAAGTGCGTGGTGGCCAACGAGCATCCCGAGCAGTCGCTGGTGATGCAGCAAAGCGGCGCCGGCCGCTGCGTGGCCTGGGACGAGGAAGCCTTTGCCGCCGAGATCTGCCGCCTGCTGGATGAGCCGCAGCAGGCCCAGGCGCTGGCCGCGCGCGGCCCCGACTGGGTTCGGGCGCACCGCACCTACGAGGCCATCGCGCAGCTGGTGGATGCGCAGTACCGGCGCCTGGTGGCCCACGAGGCGCGGAGCTGATGGCGCCGTCCGAGCATCACGAAGGCCGCTATTCCGCCGCGCGGATCCGCAAGGCCCTGCTGTTCTTCATCGTCGGGCGTGGCGCCCAGGCGCTGACCTTCCTGCTGCTGACGCTGCTGCTGGTGCGCGTGCTGTCCGCGCGCGACTACGGCGCCTACATGGCCGTGTGGGGCATGGTCGAGCTGATGGTGCCGCTGAGCTCCTTCGGCCTGCTCGAAGCCAGCCGCCGCTACCTGCCGATGCTGGCGCAGACCGGCTCCCCCC
>Ga0065721_10004462_pt1 | contig 51402 bp, 39 predicted proteins | sample Mesricmetagenome_FD_59108 | JGI IMG/M metagenome (GOLD analysis project Ga0065721, IMG submission 59108) | Mesophilic microbial community from rice straw/compost enrichment Sample: eDNA_1 v2 (version 2) | ecosystem: Engineered > Solid waste > Grass > Composting > Bioreactor | place: USA: Davis... | reverse complement strand
GGCGGCACCAGCAACCGGCAGGAGACACATCCCTACAAAATCTAAATCGCTAACTAAAAGACAGAGGCCGTCCATAAGTCTATGACTTATGGGACGGCCCCTATTGATTAGGTTTAAATACTGGATTATTTAATAGAAACGAAACTCCTCTACTCGAACCGGATTTCGTCGATCGTAAAGTTGCCTGTGAACGAGCTATGCTTGAACTTTCTGGCCGTCGCCTTGTCGAAGCCCGCGAAGTCGGCCAGCGGGATGCGGATCGTCTGGTAGGCGGTCGTCGCGGCGACGGTCTTCGTCCCCTTCGCTCCCCCGGAATCCCACATCGTAACGCTGAACGACGCGCCGTTCGTGCTGCTCTTTAGAACGTATACAAGGTAAGTGTAGGCGGACAGGTCAACGTTCGTCTCGGAGGCGCTGAACGTAGCGTCCCACCAACTGACGCCGCTGAGCATCACGCTTGACCCGTCGCTCGAGGAGCTGCCGTCTCCCCAGTAGCTGCCTCCCATGTCATTCGTATGCAGCGTATTGTACTGGGAAGCATTATCGTAGTTGTCGAAGACGAGAGGCGTCACTCCGCCGCTCCCGCTCGTCGTCACGGACAGCGGCGCGCTGGCCGCCGACACGTTGCCGGCCGCGTCGCGGGCCTTGACGGTGAACGAGTACGCCGTGCCGGCGGACAGTCCGCTCACCATCGCGCTCGTGCCGGTCACGCTCTCGGCCACCGTCGAGCCGCGGTAGACGTCGTAGCCCACGACGCCGACGTTGTCCGCGGACGCCGTCCACGAAAGCGTGACACTCGTGCTCGTGACGGAGCTCGCCGCTAAGTTCGCTGGCGCCGTAGGAGCCTGCGTATCCCCCGCGCCAACGGGGCTTGCGCTCACGACGATGCGGTCGATGTCCGGCGCATAGCCGGTCGGCTGGGACAGCAGAAGCGTGTTGGATCCCGCCTGCAGATGCACTGTCGTATTCAGCGAGGCGACCGTTGTCCAGCCGCCGGAGCTCGGGAAGCTGATCGTCGAGCCCGCACCGCCGTTCGCGCTGAGCACGGCCGAACGACTAGCCTCTCCGTTCAGGTAATGATCGTCACCGTATAATCGCCTGCGGAAGGCGCCGCGATCCCGTTGAACCGCAGCGTGCCGTTCCCGTTGCCGATATAGCCGACCTTGCTCCCTCCGGAGCAGGTCGCGCAGCTTGCGACGGCCGCCGAGCCCGCGAGCGTGTTGGCCGCCGCTTCCGCTTCATAGGAGGTCGTACCGGTCGGCTCCGTGCCCGGACCCGGCGTCAATGGCGGATCGGGGAGCGTCGTCGACGTCGATGCGGTCGCGGACACATGGAAGCCGGACAGCGTCAGCCATCCGTCGCGGTTCGCGTCCTGCCGCGTGTTCGCGAAACGAAGCGTTTTGCCCCCCGAGAGCGGGTTGACGACTCGCATGACCAGCTTATAGTCGCCGGCGGGTAAATTGTGGCTTGCGCTAAAAGCGAAGTCGTAATCCGTTCCGCCGGGCTGTACGCTTTTCAAATTCCAGCTCGCCGTACCGAGCGACTTGACCCAGGCGTCGGAGGAGCTGAGCACGCCGAACTCGACCGGCCAATTGTAGTAGAACGGGGCCGCGCCTTTGTTCTGCAGCTTGACGTTGACCTGCAGCGAGGAAGCCGGCGAGTCGATCAGCTGCACGGCGGAGTTGTAAAGGGTATAACCCAGCATCTTGTGTGCCCGCAGCGCGTTCGCCGAAGCGGTCTCGTCCGGGAGCGAAGACTTATACACCCGGTCGTACATGAGCCAGGAAGCATGCGTCGTCTCGACGGAGGTTTGGAAGTCTTGGCCGTTCTGGTTCGGCCAATGCTGCCAGAAGCTCGTATCCTGCTGCAGAGGAGGGTAGAATTCGCCCCCGATCGGATGCGTCTGCCAGACGTTCTGCAGGCCGTTCTGCGTGATGAGATTCCAGAAGTCCCAATCCGTATCGAAAAGCGTAGCATACGAGAAGGAATCGTCATGGTAGCCGAAGGCGTTCTTCAACGTCGACGTGCTGGCGGAATAGGGGTAACGGGCAAGCACATGCGTCGTGTCGAACGCGTCCTTGAACGCCGTCAGCAGCGCATCCCGGTTCGTCTGGTTCATCTGCCAGTCATTCGGAGCGGCGTCGTAGGGCCATGTATGCCACTCTCCCCAGAAGCCGTACAGGCCCGCCGTCACGAAGCCGATCCGCGGATCGCCGTCGTACCTTGCGCCGAGCGCGGCGACGAACTGGCGCAGCGCCAGGTTGAGATTGGCATCGTTCCAGTCGGGAGCCAGGCTGTGCGTCGAGCCGTCGTGGTTGCCGTTCTGATCGTAGTCGCGGGTGAGCAGGCCTCCGTCGATCAGAAACTGGGGAATGCCGGTCGAGCGTCCGGGGTAATCGACGTAGACGCGGAAGACCGCCTGGTTGCCCCGGCTCGCGATATCGTTCAGATAAGCGTCCAGCGGAGCCCAATTGTAAGTGTTCCAGCCGGTCATCAGGTCGCGCAGCGAGATGTAGAACCATTCCATGCTGTGCGGAAAATCGTTGTTCGGATCGACCGAGTCCGAGGGCAGCTTGGAGAAAGGCATAAAGCCCTTAAGCGGGTTCAGCTCCAGCCCCGGTTTATTCGGGTCGTACGTCTGGGCCTGCCATTCGCCGGAGGCTGCGGCGGGCGGGAGCTTGAAGTTCATGAGCAGCATCGTTCCGATCAGGACGAAGACGATCAGGACCAATCCGGGTTTGGCGAGTCTTGCGTTCGACATTACCTCGTTCACTCCTCTTCGCATGGGATAAAATGATGGATGCGTTCGGCGAGCCTGCTCGCCGCTCTTGCTCCTCACCCCCTCTCCGGCGCGGCCTCGCGACCCGCGCCGGATTCTCCCTAGACTTAACCGATAAAGCCGGCCTGCCGGAGGAACGCCGTCAGCGACACGGCCGCTTGCTCCCGGCTCAGCTCCTCGCCCGGAGAAAGGCGGTCCGCCGTCGCCGGTTTAAGCATACCGGACTTCAAGGCCGCGGACATCGCCTGCCGCGCCCACGGATGCACGCCATCCCCGTCCGCATATTTGGACAGGTCCGACTGTGCGTCGCCGATACTCAAGCCGGCGATCCTAGCCGCGCCAGCCAGCATGACGGCCGCTTCCTCCCTGGTGATGACATCCGCGGGCCTGAACTTGCCTTCGCCGGCGCCGCGTACTAAACCTACGCGCGCAGCGGCCTCGACGGCCGAAGCGTACCAGGCGCCCTCCCGCACGTCCGCGAACGCTCCCGCAGGTTCGGCAGCCGGAAGTCCCAGCGCGCGAACGAGCAGCGCGACGAACTCGGCGCGAGAAACGGGCGCTTCCGGCGCATAAAGCCGCTCCGTTCGGCCCTTAACGATCTGCTTCGCGGCGAGCGACTCGATGTCCGCCTTGGCCGAGCTTCCGTTCAAGTCGTCGAATGTCTTCGCGCCGACCGCGACAGCATACAGGCTGTTGCCCATGCGCTTCAGCACGGCCTTGGCCTCTTCCCCTTCGACCTTGAACACGGTCGGGACGAATACCAGCGCGCCCGTCGCCGGATCAAGCGCCACGCCCGTCGCGCGTGCCGCGTCGACGGCGGACGGCAGGCGAATCGTACGGGTGACGTAAGCTCCGCCGAAGTCCGTCACCTCCGTCTCGCGGCCGCCCGCGCGCGCCAGCACCTTGAATTCGACGACGCCTCCGACAAGCTTCAGCCCTTGCCGGGCGGCTGCCGTGTCAACCCGTTCATCCGACGGCTTAGCGCGAATCGCGACGACCAGAGAGAGGTCGCCCGCCTGCGCAGCCAGTTTCTTCCCCAGCGCGGCCAGATCGAGGGCATCGAGCGGCAGCTCGTAGGATGCCTCCGCCGTCCTCACGTCGAGAACGCCGTCCGGCATCTTCTCCTTCGCATAGGCAAGCGCCTCGGCGGACAAGACGACCGCATCGGCGTCCGCGCCCGCGGCGACCTGCAGAATGACGCGATGCTCCGCATTGGCCTCGCCAACCCCGGCATCGACGGCCGCCTTGAACGCGGCCAGCGGGACCGTGCCGTCTTCGGCGACGCTCACCCGGCCGTCGGCGCCCGGAACGTCGCCCCCGCCGGCTCCCGAATCCGGTCCGGGGACGACGCCAGGCGAAGGCTCCTTGCCGTTCGTCACCTTGACGGACCCGAGCGACAGCCAACCGTCTTCGCCCTGCTCCTCGTTCGCGAAGCGGAAGCGAACGGCATTGTCGTGCGCGGCGGACAGCGGATTCACGACCCGCAGCAGCACCTCGTAATCGCCGTTCGTCAGCGTCGGCGCGTCCTCGGCCTCGAGCAGCTTGTTGTTAACGATGCCCTTGTCCGGATCGTTCGGAAGCACTCCGGAGATCTTCCAGTCCGGGCTCCAGACGGTCTGAATGCCCGCGCCGTCGCGCACGGCCAGCTCGACCTTCCAATCGTAATAGAACGGCGCGACCCCGCGATTCTCGAGCTCGACGCCGACCTTCACTTTGCCGGACGAACCGTCCAGATAAGCGGCCGGCACGTAATATTCGTAACCGAGGCTGCGCGAGCCTTCCCGCGCCCGCTCGAGCGGCTGCCCGCTCATCGGAGTCTTGAACACGGCATGATCGATCAGCCAAGAGGCATGCGTATACTTGAGCGACTTATAGTAATCTTCTCCGTCGCTCGTCCCGGGCGGATCCCGGTCCCACATCGCGATCTGGATCTCCGGCCGCATCTCGCCGCCCATCGGCCTCGTCTGCCAGAACGCCGTATCGTTCGCGTTGATAACGCGCCCCCAGAAGTGCCAGCTCTCCCCGCCTTCGCTGACGGGCAGGGTCTCGTAAGCGAAGGAGTCGTCGTGATAGCCGATGTCGAACGCCTTCGTCTGCAGTTCGCCGCTCGCAATCGGATTGCGGACGACCAGCTTCGTTTCGTCGAACGCTTCGTCCATATCCTCCAGCACCCGCTTCTGGTTCGCCTCGCTCGGCATCCAGTTGTCTGCTCCTTCGGCATGCGGATACGTATGCCACTCGCCCCAGAAACCGATCAGGCCAACCATGATGAAGCCGATCCGCGGATCGCCGTCATAGCGCTCGCCGAACGCGGCGATGAAATCGTCCAGCGCCTTCACGAGACGCGGATCGTCGTAATCGGGCGAAACGCTCGTCGCCTTCGCTCCGTTGTCGTAGTCCGTGTAGGAATGCGTCGCCAGACCCGCGTCAAGCAAGTATTGCGGGATGCCGGTCGGCCGGTTCGGATAATCCAGATAGAACCGCAAGACGGACTGATGTCCTCTCGACGCGATGACGTCAAGATTTTCTTCCAGTTTCGTCCAGTCGAATCGGTTCTCTCCCGTCATCACGTCGTTCAGCGGGATATAGAAGTACTCCATGCTGTAAGGCATCTGGTCCAGCTCGGTGCGCCACGCGCCGTCGTTCGGATCCCCTCCGTCCAAGAACGGCAGGAAGCCCTTGAGCGGATTGTCGATCGGCGCCTGCGCGTAATTCAGCTCGAAAGTCCCGTCCGCCGAAGCCCATGCCGGAGGCGCCGGACGCGTCGTCGGGCCTTCCGGCCCGCTCCCTCCGCCGCTGCCACCCGTGCGCGAACTGACCGCGTAAAGTCCGATATCGTCCACCGTGAATACGCTCGCGCCATAGTCGACGGGACTGAACCCGAACTGGAAGCCGACCATCTCGCTCGTATCCGTAAGCGGCGCGCTGCAGGAGTCGCATTGCCACGCCGCCTGGGCGAACTCGCCGAACGGGAGGCGGACCGCGCCCTCAAACCCGTCGGGGACCTGCAGCATTCCGCCCGAATAAGCGGTCTCCGTCCAGCCGCCCTGTCCGTCGGACAAAAGCGCGATTCCGCTGCTCCGCAGGCTGTGCATGCCGTACGCGCCATCCGACGTCAAGTCGATCGAGAGGCTGAGCGCCTTGGCGTCGCCGGAATCGTGACGGATCCAGAACGTCACGCCATCGTAGTCCGACCAGTCGCGACTGCCCTCCGGGATGCTTCGGGACACGTTCGCCCAGCCCGCGCCGTCCTTGACCGTCTCGATTTTCATGCCCGCAGTGCCGCCTCTGCCGCCCGCCGGATCCACCGAACGCCTCGCGTAGTCGCTCTGCTGCTCCGCGTCCGGCACATCCTGCCACCTATTCCACGTCGAGATCAGCGCCGCGTCGTCCGCGTAGCCGCCGAAGTCGTCCAGCGTCCGTTCGGCGCGGTACAATCCGATATCGTCTACAGTGAATGCGCTTTCATTATCGTCTGCGGGATTGAATCCGAACTGGAAGCCGACCATCTCGCTCGTATCCGCAAGCGGCGCGCTGCAGGAGTCGCACTGCCACGCCGCCTGGGCGAACTCGCCGAACGGGAGGCGGACCGAGCCCGTAAACCCGTCAGGGATAGACAGCACGCTGCCCGAATAGGCCGTCTCCGTCCAGCCGCCCTGTCCGTCGGACAGCAGTGCGGTTCCTCCACTCTTCAGGCTGTACATGCCATAAGCGCCGGCCGACGTCAGATCGACCGCGAGGCCGAGCGGATCGGCATTGCCGGAATCGTGGTCAATCCAGAAAGTCACGCCGTCATAGCCCGACCAGTCGCGGCCGCCCTCCGGGATGCTTCGGGACATGTTCGCCCAGCCCGCGCCGTCCATGACCGTCTCGATCTTCATGCCCGCGCTTCCGCCGCTGCCGCCGTGCGCGTCCAGCGTCCGCGTCGCGTAATCGGTCAGCTGCTGCGCGTCCGGCACGTCCTGCCAACGCGCCCATGCTGCCTGCAGGGCGGCATCGTCCGCATAGCCGTCGAAGCTGTCGATGACCGCGGAGACGGTCTCTCCCGTCTCCGCGTACGCATGGTCCGGCTGGCTAACCGCCGGTGCCGCGGACAGCGCGAGCGCTGCCGATAGCAGCGCCGCCGTCCACCTCTTCCCTTTTTTACTCAAAATAGATCCCTCCGTCTCCTAATTCGAGATTCGCGCCTACGTGTACCGTCCGATCAGCCCTTGCTGGCGCTGAAGGCGACGCCCTCGATAAACCGCCGTTGGAAAATGAAGAACAGAACGAGCATCGGAACGACGGCCATGAACGCGCCGGCCATCAATACCGGATAATCGGTGCCGAACATGGACACGAGCGTCGCGAGTCCCGCCGACAGCGTCAGCTTCTCGGGCGAGCTGTTGATGATGAGCGGCCATTGCAGCTCGTTCCACGACCAGAGCAGCTGGATGATGACGACCGCGACGAGCGCCGAGCTCACGAGCGGCAGCATGATATGGCGGAAGATCTGGAACGGATTGCACCCGTCCAGCACGGCCGCCTCCTCCAGCTCCTTGGAGATGCCGAGGAAAAACTGCCGCAGCAAGAAGGTGGCGAACGGGCTCACGAGAGATGCGATCCAAAGCGCGGTCACCGTATTGACGAGTCCGAGGTTGCTCATCATCAGGTATTGCGGAGTGTAGAACACCGGGTTCGGAACCATCATGACCGAGATGATCAGGAAGAAGCACAGTCCGCTCCCCGGAAATCGGATGCGAGCGAACGCGAAGGCGGCCATCGCGCTGAAAATAACGGGGAACACCGTCTTCATGAACGCCGCCATGAGCGTGTTCGCGTAGTAGTGCAGGAAGGAAGACTGCTTGATCGCGTCCGCATAAGCCCGAAAGCTCGGCTCGGCGGGGAATATTTTAATCGGGATCTGGGTCGCCTCCGTCGTCGTCTTGAAGGACGTAAGGATCATCCAGATGAACGGGAGCACCATGATGACGGCTCCCGCGATGAGAATCAAGTGAATGATGAAGTTGCTTCTTTGCTTTGCAGAGGCAGCGCCGCCCATTTTCGTAACCTCCTCAGTCGTAAACCACCCATTTTTTTTGCATCAAGAACTGGAAGCCCGTCAGGATCAGGTTGATGAGCAGCAGGACGTTGACGATCGCCGCGCCATAGTTCTGATCGTAGTAAATAAACGAATTTTGGTAATAGGCGTATACGAGAGAGCGCACGGAGGGCAACGCGACGTTCGTCTTGCCGATGATCAGGTAGATGCTGTCGAAAATTTGCGTGGCGCCGATGACCAGCACGATGGACGTAAAAAACAGCGTCGGCGTGAGCAGCGGCAGCGTGATCGAGCGGAATTTGCGGAAGCCGACGGCGCCGTCGAGCTCGGCCGCCTCGTACAGCGGACGCGGAATCCCTTGGAGTCCGGCGAGAATCAGCAGCATGTTGAAGCCGATCGCCCCCCATACGCCGACCGCGACGAGGGCGTACATGGCGAATCGCTTGTCCGAGATCCACGCGACATGGGTGCCGAGCACGGAATTCAGCAGCCCGTAATCCTGCGCGAAGATAATGACCCACACCATGGCGGCCGCGGCCGCCATCGTGACCTGCGGCAGAAAGTAGATGACCCGGTAGACGGACCGGCCCTTGATCTTCGCGTTCAGAAGGACCGCGAAGAACGTGGAAAGCACGATCGTCGACGGCACGAACAGCACGACGTACAGCATCGTATTGCGAAGATTTTGCCAGAACTCCGCGTCCTTGAACAATCTCTCGTAGTTGGCCCAGCCGACCCAGTGATTGACGAGACCGAAGTTTTCGGACTTCAGGAAGCCCAGGTAGATCGAGTAGACGGCCGGATAGAACCAGAACACCAACGTCCCGATCAAGGTCGGGGCGATCATCATATAGGCCCATGCGTATCTGCTTTTCGAATTCATTGCTTTCACCTCATAATTGCCGAAGGCGACCCGGCTAACGGGATCGCCTTCAACGATTTGGCTTCGAGGGCGGCGCTTACTTCGCGTCCGCGATCGCCTGATTCATCATCTCCGCCACTTTCTTGGCGCCTTCCTCGACCGAGATCGCGCCGCCCCATGCCTGGGACATGATCTCGCTCTCCTTCGCGAACCAGACCGGATACGACTTCGAGCCGCTCGGGTACGGCGTCGCGTCCGCCGCTTGGTCGATGAACACCTTCAGGTTCAGCTCCGGCTTGGACTTCACCCAAGCGTCCTGCGTGCCGTTGAACGCCGGAATCGCCGCGCCCATCTGAGCGGTAATATCGGCCGCCTCCTTCGATCCGAGGAACTTCAGGAACTGCCACGACTCTTCCTTGTGCTTGCCCTTGGCGGACATGACGTTGCCGAGGCCGTTGATGATGTTGCCGCGCTTAACCTTGCCCTTCGGCAGCGGAGCCCAGTCGTACTTGCCTTGAATGATCTCGCTGCTGGCCAGGTTGCCGTTGTCCCACGAGCCGTCGAAGATCATCGCGAGCTTGCCCGACTTGAACATCTCGACCGCGTCCGTGTCCGTCATCTGCTGATGCGTCGGAGAAGCCTTGTCGAGAATCATCTGGTAGCGGGCCTGAAGCGCCTCGATCGTAGCCGGCTCATCGTAGCCGGACTTGGTCATGTCGTCGCTGATGATGTGGCCGCCGTTCGCCAGGATATCGTTCCAATAGCCGGCTTGGGTATCCAGCTTGGCGCCGAAGCCGTAGATGCCCTTATCCGGCTGGCTGAGCTGCTTCGCGACTTCGGCCAGCTTGGCGTAATCCCACGTGTCGTCCGGATACGGAATGCCCGCCTGATCGAACAGCTCCTTGTTGTAGGCCAGGCCGATCGTGTCGAAGTCCTTCGGAATGCCGTAGTTCTGCCCGTCGAGCGTGTAGATCGAGCCCAGGTTGGCGGCGTAGTTGTTCAGATCGATCTCGCCCGCCTGCACCTTGTCCGTGATCGGCTCGAGGAACTGGCCGCTCGCGTACTTGATGAACTGGCCGCCGTGCATCCAGAAGACGTCGGGCAGCGTGCCTGCCGGCGCGGCCGCGGACATCTTGGTCCAGTAGTCGCCCCAAGGAATGACGTCGACCTTCACCTTGATGTTCGGGTTCTGCTTGGTGAAAGCATCGGCGATCGCCTCCATGGCCGGCTGCTGGTTCTTGTCCCAGATCGTGTAGGAGATCGTCACGCTCTTCTGGCTATCGCCCCCTGCCGCCTTGCTGGCTTCCGGGCTTGAAGCGCCGCCGTTCGCGTTGTTCCCGTCGTTCGAATTGCCGCCGCAGCCGGTCAGAGCCAGCGAAGCGGCGAGCAGCGCTCCGACTGCCGTTGTCGCCGATTTTTTTCTCATGATCATCGTAAAATCCCCCTCGACTATTCTTGTAAATGAAGACGTTGACGAAGCGTTCCGCCCGTTGGCTAGGGCGGCTTGAGCACGGAAAAATTGCGCGATTTCTCCGCCGTGGGTCGTCGTGAGCTCTTGACGCTCTCATCATAAATCACGCCGTTCGCGGGTTGAAATGCCCCAAATTTAAGATTGAAACCCCATTCTTAAGATCCTCTTCCCAGGCGCCGGCGTTGTCTTCATAATGAGAACCGGATCAAGATACGAAAAGGAGAATTCAGCCATGATCGACATGTCCATCGCCCGGCTTCCCGGCGAATATTGGTGGGGAGGCGCGATCAACGAAGGCAGCGCCATGCCGTTCGGCCAGAGAGCGCATGCGAGAGATCTGCGCGTGACGGACGACAACCAGGCATCCCCGCTTCTGCTATCCAACAAAGGCCGATATATTTGGAGCGAAGAACCGTTCGCCTTCCGCGCGGACGAGGAAGGGCTGTCCGTCTCGAACCAAGCCGGCCAAGTCGTCCTTGAGGAAGGACACGGCTCGCTGCGCGGCGCGTACCTTCATGCCAGCCGGGAACATTTTCCTCCGTCCGGTTTAATCCCCGACCCGCTCGCCTTTACGGCGCCGCAATACTGCACCTGGGTCGAGATGTTTTACGAGCCTGCGCAGGACAAGATCGTCCGCTACGCCGAGTCGATTCTCGCGAACGGGCTGCCGCCGGGCATTCTGATTATCGACGACAACTGGATGAAGGACTACGGGATGTGGGACTTCGACAAGCACCGGTTCCCCGATCCCCGGGCGATGATCGATACGCTGCACGGCATGGGCTTCAAGGTGATGCTGTGGATGTGCCCCTACGTGAGCGCAGACAGCACGATCTTCAAGGAGCTGCGCGGGGGCGATCTGCTTATGAAAGGCGAGGACGGCGCGCCGGTGCTCCGCCAGTGGTGGAACGGCTACAGCGCCGTCGTGGACTATACGAAGGAAGAAGGCGCGGCCTGGTTCCGGCGGCAGATGGACCGGCTGATGGCGGACTACGGCGTAGACGGCTTCAAGCTCGACGCCGGAGAGCCGATCCTGCCGGGCGCTCCGGACACGACGCAGCCCGTCGCCTGGACGCGCCCGTTGAGGCTGCTCGAGGACTGCGAGGCCTATGCCTCCCTCGGTCTCGGCTATTCGCTCGTCGAGATGCGCATGTGCTGGAAGCTCGGCGGGCAAGCGCTCATCCAGCGCCAGCGGGACAAGACGCATACCTGGGACGCCGGGGGGCTCGGCGGCCTGATTCCGAACGCCATCGCGCAAGGACTGCTCGGGTACGCGTTCAACTGCCCGGACATGATCGGCGGCGGCATGGACGGCGATATCAACTCCCCCGACTTCCGCTTCGACAGCGAGCTGTTCGTCCGGTTTGCCCAGTGCGCCGCGCTGTTCCCGGTCATGCAGTTCTCCATGGCTCCGTGGCGCGTACTGAGCGGCGACGAACTGGCCTGGTGCCTGGACGCCGTGAGGCTGCGCGCCGAGCTCGGCCCCGAGTTGCTGGAGCTCGCCCGCCAGGCGGCGGCCGACGGCCTGCCGATGCTGCGCAGCCTGGAGTTCGAATATCCCGGTCAAGGGTACTCGCTCGTGCAGGACCAGTTCCTGCTCGGCTCGAACCTGCTCGTGGCGCCGGTCGTCGCCAAGGGGCAGACGGCAAGACTCGTTCATTTCCCCGAGGGAAGATGGCGGGGCGACGACGGAAGCGTCGTCGAAGGGCCTGTCGCGCTTGACGTTCAGGCCCCCCTCTCGCGTCTTCCGTGGTATCGCAAAATCGAATAGAAGGAGCTCGGACCATGAGAAAAATAAAGCTAGCCCTGATCGGCGCCGGCGCCCGCGGACTGCTCGCCTACGCGCCCTACGTGCGCTCGCATCCGCATGAGGCCGAGTTCGTCGCGGTCGCCGAGCCGGACGCGGAGCGGCGTGCCGAAGCCGCGGTGGAATTAGGCTTGGCCGAATCGCAGTTGTACGACTCCTGGGAGGATCTGCTCGCGCAGCCGAAGCTGTGCGACGCCGTCCTTATCTGCACCCAGGACCGGATGCACTTCGAGCCGACGATGGCCGCCCTTGAGCGCGGCTACCATGTGCTGCTGGAAAAGCCGATGTCGAACGATCCTCTCGAATGCGTAAAGATGGCGGAGGCGGCCGACCGGGCGGGTCTCTTGCTCTCCATCTGCCACGTCTCCCGCTATTCCGCCTTCTGGCAGCGCCTTAAGAGATTGCTGGCGGACGGGGCGATCGGCGAGATCGTGTCGATTCAGCATAACGAGAACGTCGGTTACCTTCACTACGCGCACAGCTTCGTTAGAGGCAACTGGCGCAACGACCAGCTGTCCAGCCCGATGATCCTGGCCAAGTCCTGCCANGACATGGACTTGATCCGCTGGCTGGTCGATTCCGAATGCGNGCGGATCAGCTCGTTCGGCTCCNTGAAGCACTTTCATATCGGCGAGGCGCCGGCCGGCTCGACCGATCGGTGCACGGACGGCTGCGCCGTCGAGGCGACCTGCCCCTACTCGGCGCCCCGCTTCTATTTGCAGCCGATCGAAGAGAACGGCTTCGCCGCGCTGATCGCCACCCCGCCGACGGAAGCGAACCGGATGGACGCCGTTCTGCACGGCCCCTACGGGCGATGCGTCTACCGGACGGACAACAACGTCGTCGATCATCAGGTCGTCAATATGGAATTCGCGAGCGGCGCGACGGCGATGTTCAGCATGTGCGGCTTTACCCGCGACATCAACCGCATCGTGCAGATCATGGGAACCAAGGGAGAGATTCGGGGCGACCTGCTCAAGGAGGAGATCGATCTGTTCGAGTTCGCCGGCGGAACCCGCAGCGTCATCGTCACGCCGAGCGGCGCGTCCGGACATCAAGGCGGCGATGAGGGCATCATGCGCCGGTTCCTGTCCGACTTGCGGGACGGCAATCACAGCCAGACCCTCACCTCCGCTCAAACCTCGCTGGAGAGCCATCTGATGGCGTTCGCCGCCGAGGAGTCGAGGCTTAATAAGGGCGCGGTCGTGGATATGGGCGACTATAAGGCCGCTCTGCTGGCGGGCTCCGCCGCCGATTGACAAGGCCCGGGTTTGCCCGATAATGAAAGAAACGGAAGCGGCGCCGATCCGGGCTCCGGAAGGCCGCCGCTGCCGCAAGATGTCGAATGCCGATGGGAGGAACCGCATGTACGAGCTGCTAATCGTCGACGACCACTCTCATCTCGTGGACAGTCTCGACCGCAACATGCCGTGGCGGGAGCTGGGCATCAGCAAGGTGCACAAGGCGTTCTCCGGCGAGGAGGCGCTCGAATTCTGCAAGAGCTACCCCGTCGATATCCTCCTCACCGATATCCGCATGCCCGGCATCTCCGGCCTCGAGCTGATCCGCCAATTGAAGAAGTACGACAAGCACTTCAAAAGCATTCTGCTGTCCGGCTTCGGGGAATGGGATTACGCGCAGGAGGCGATCCGGCAGCACGTCGACGGCTATCTGCTCAAGCCGGTCGACCATGAGGAGCTGGCCGGCATGCTGCGCCGGTTGACGGAAGCCCTTCGCCTCGAGTGGGACGAACGCGGCAAGCAGCAGAGGGCCATGAACGTGATCCGCGAGCACATGCCTCTGTTCCGCGAGAAGCTGCTTATGGATCTTCTGCAGGGGCGCAAGCTGTCTCCCGAACTGCTCGAGGAGAAGCTGGCTTATTACCAGCTGCCGTTCTGTCCGGGGGACGCGGTCGCGATGTGCCTCCTTCGCATCGAATCGTCCGCGGAGGAGTTGAACTGGCGGGACCAGTCGCTGCTCGCCTCCGCCGTCGCGAATATCTCGGAGGAGACCTTCTCGGATCTGTTCCACGTCTGGCACGGGCGCGATCCTTACGAATACGAGGTGTTCGTGCTTAAGGCCCGGGACGATACGTGGCTAACGCAGGAGCGGCAGCCCGAGCTTGCCCGGCAGCAGTCGCTCGAGCTTCTGGCCTCGAGGCTGCAGCAGCACGTTAGGCATTTTCTCAAGAGCAGCATCTCGGTCGTCGTAAGCCATTGGCAGGACCTGTCGCACGGCCTGCGCGGAATGTACCGGGACTCGTTGTCCGTATTCGCCCGCCAGCTCGGTGGCGGCACGGATCTGTTCATCCGCCTGCAGGATGCCGCCTCGGCCGAGATGCCCTACCGCGTCCACAGCCTGTACGAGTCGCCCACGTTCATCCAGCTGTTCGAGATCGGCCAGTGGGAAGCGATCCGCGCGAAGTGGGACGCCGTCTTCCAGGAGGTGGCGGACAAACGGATGGAGACGCGGGAGACGCTGCTCGAGCTCTACCATCACGCGATGGGCGCGTTCAGCTTTTTTGCCCACAAGAACGGGCTCAGCCTGCATGACGTCATCCCTTCCGAGCCGGACAAGCTCGGCGATGCCAACCGGTTCCGCCATATGCGCCAGCTTCAGGACTGGGTCCAGCACGCGCTCGAGCAGTTGCAGGAGCTGACCAAGAGCGAATGGAACAACGAGCAGGCGGCGATCATCCGCAAGGTTCAGCAGTTTATCGCGGATCGGCTGGCGGACGCTACGCTCCAATCGGCAGCGGACCATGTCAGCCTGCATCCGGCGTACCTGTCCTCCCTGTTCAAGAGCAAGACGGGCGAGAACCTCAGCGATTATCTGTACCGGACGCGCATGCAACGAGCCCGGGAATTGCTCCTCGAGCGGCCGGAGCTCAAGGTCAGCGACGTCGCGTCGGCGATCGGCTACCACAAGCCGCAGTACTTCATCAAGCTGTTCAAGGAGCATTTCGGCCTGACGCCTCAAGATTACCGCCACAAATCCTTCTGACCGAACGGGGCCTTCGCATGAAGCTAACGATATTTACGAAAATCGTGCTCGTCATCTGCCTTCTGCTCGTCTCCACGCTGCTGCTGTATTCCTTGACCAATCGCTCCAGCGTGAGGCTCATCAAGCAGGAGATTCAGCGCGTGAAGCTGAACGAGCTGACCTTCCTGGCCGGCGACATCGACAATAACCTGTCCAAAATATCGTCCTTCAGCGATTTTCTCGTGCTCGACAAGGACGTGAGGCTGCTGGCGACCCCTTCCTTTCTGGAAGGGGACTTCGAGCTTAACAAGCTGAAGCTGCGAGTGTCGGACAAGCTGAACCTGCTGCATGCCCTGAACAATTGGAACGCCGAGTTCACGGTGATCTACGCGGATGACAGCGCCGCCTTCTCCTCGCTGTCATCGGCCTCCAAGCTGAGCGATCTTGATCTGGAAGCCCACTTCCGCCCGTTCTGGCAGTACGAGGCGAACGGCGACGGCGTGTCTATGACGTATTATCTGGCGCACCCGTACACCTTCCGCTTCGATCCGGAGGAGGTCTCCTATGTCGTCAAAGCCCGGATCGACATCAAGAACGTGCTCGACTACTTGGACCGCGCCAAAGGCACGAACGAGAACGGTCCTTTCCTGTTCTCCTCGGCCGGGGACGTGCTGGCGAGCGACACGGCAAAGCTCCCTTTCCTTCGCGAATTGCCCCCTCGGCTGGAGGCCGGGGATCAAGGGAGCGGCAACCGGCTTATCAAGCTCGACGGGGAGCAATACCTGGTCAACTTCTCCGCGCTGGGGAACTTCAAGGACTGGTACGTCGCGGACTACACGCCGATCGACGAAGTGCTGAATCCGATCTACGCCAATCAGCGCCTCTATTATTTCTCCAGCGTCTTCCTGCTTCTGTTCAGCATCCTGCTCGCCCTGCTGCTCTACCGGGACGTGCAGATTCCGATCCGCAAGCTGATCTGGGGCGTCAAGAAGATCACGTCCGGCCAGTATACGATCACGCTGCGCCAGGAGAGCAACGACGAGTTCGCCTACTTGTTCGACCGCTTCAACGAGATGTCCAGGGAGATCAAGGAATTGATCGAGAAGGTGTACATGGAGCAGATCCGCTCCAAGGAGGCGAAGCTTAGGCAGCTGCACTCCCAGATCCAGCCGCACTTCCTGTACAACTCGCTCGCGTTCATCAAGAGCATGGCCGAGCTCGACGAGAAGCAGGCCGTCATCGACATGTCGATGAGCCTGAGCCGCTACTTCCGGCAGTCCATCAAGTTCGAGAATACGTTCACGACGCTGCGGGAGGAGCTCGAGCTCGTCCGGCTGTACCTGACGATCCAGAGCCTGCAGATGGACCGCTTCGTTTTCTCCGTCGACGTGGAAGATCGGCTGCTCGACCTGCAGGTGCCTCGACTGCTGCTGCAGCCGCTCGCCGAGAACGCCATCCTGCACGGCATCGAGCCGCTTCGGAAGGTCGGGGACATCCGGATCTCCGGCCATGTCGACGGGAATTATTGCGAAATCAGCGTGTCGGACAACGGAGGCGGCATCGAGCCCGGAAGGCTCGCCCCGCTCCGCAACGCCATTTACTACGGCGCAGACGAGAATACCGCCTGGGCGCTGCACAACGTCTATGAGCGGCTGAACGCGCTGCTCGGTCCGGACGCCGAGATGGAGCTGAAGAACGGAGAGCTTGGCGGACTCAAGGTAACGCTGCGTTGGAACATCGCCGCCGAACGGGAGGGAACGGGAGCATGAAAGGCTGGAAATGGCTGAAGCAGACGGGGATGTTCGGCCTCGCGGTCCTCTTTTTTATCGTCGTCATGACTTTCTCCTTCCTTTATTGGCAAGACCAGTCGGACCATTCGTCCGTCCCGCAGGAGACGCCCGAGCCCGCCGGACAGCCTCCTGCCTTCGTCGATGGGAGATATGAGCCGGCTGCCGTCCTGACGACCGTCGGGCATCTCTATCCGGACATCGAGTTCAAGAACGGCGAGGACTTGCAGAACAACGTGCTGAGCCGGATCCTGGAGGACAAGCTCGGCATTCGCGTGAATTACCTGTGGACCACGACCGGGGACGAGGACGTCTACATCAACAAGCTGAATACCTCGATCGCGACCGGGCAGCCGCTCCCCGACATCGTCTCGTTCAAGGGAGGCCAGAACCTGTACCCGCTGCTGCGCTCCGGCGCCTTCCGCGACGTCGGCCCGCTGTTCGAGCTGTATGCTTCGCCGAAGTGGAAGGCGGCCATGGCGCAGGCGCCCGAAGCATGGGACCGGTATACCGTCAACGGCAAAAGGATGGCCGTGCCGATTCTCGACGGCAAGATGAACTCGAACGAGGTGCTGTACATTCGCCAGGATTGGCTCGACAAGCTTGGCCTGAAGGCGCCCTCCACCCTCGAAGAGATGGAACGCGTCATGGATGCGTTCGTCCGCGAGGACCCGGACGGCAATGGAATAGACGATACTTACGGGCTCAGCATCAGCCTGAAGAATTCGTTCTTCTCATGGATGTCGGATGCGGGCTTCGTGTTCGGGGCTTACGGGGCCCTGCCGGACATTTGGAACGAGGGCGCGGACGGAAAGCTGTCGTACGGCTCGGTGCAGCCGAGCATACGGGAGGGGCTGACGACGCTGAAGCGCTGGATGGAGCTGGGCTACGTGCCGAAGGACGCCGAGATCGTAGGCGAGATCCAGGCGGCGGAAGCGTGGGCGCAAGGCAAGGCCGGCATGATCGTGGCGCCGCTGTGGGCAGCCGGCTGGCCGCTCGGCGACGTGACCAAGAACGTCCCGGACGCGAGCTTCGACGCTTACCCGATTCCGGTAGGTCCCGAAGGCTTGTCCGGAACGCGCGGCACTCCTTCGGAATTCGGCGCAATCGCCATCAATGCGGACATGGAGAATCCCGAGATTTTCTTCAATTACATGAACTTCGTCTACGACAACTTCGTGGATCCGCCTCCCGGCTCCCCGTACCGGTGGGGCATCGCCGAGGGGTACGACTACGGCTATGTCGACGGCAAGCCGACGCTTCGGGAGAGCGACGTGCCGGGAGGCCTGGCCGATCCCCAGAAGTACCTGCTGAGCCTGTCGCTTCCTTCGGTCCCGAATCTGCTCAGCGAATCGATCGCCCGGATCAACAGCGGCACCTCCGACCTAACGTCTTACGACATCAAAAACAAGCTCCTGCGTACGCCGCAGGAGCTGAAGGGGTGGAAAATCGTAGAGAGCAATCCCGGCGTCTACAAGACGGACGCTTTCACCGGGGCGCCGACGCCGACGATGGAGAAAATCGGCGATGCCTTGGATGAGCTGCTCCATGACGCGATGCTCAAGATCGTCTACGGGCAGGAGCCGGTGTCGAGCTTCGAGCGCGTCGTCGCCAGATGGCATTCGCTGGGCGGGGACAAGATGACGGACGAAGTAAACGAATGGCACGCCTCGCTGAGGAAGACTCGCTGAGAGGTTCGAAGGCACGCGATTTTCCGCTCGTTTGGCTCCCCGCATGAATAAACCGCCCTCGGCAGAGGGCGGTTCGCCATTCCTATATTAATCCAACAGTTCCGGACTCATCTTCACCTGCTCGAGCATATGCCCGATATTCCCTTCGCCCGCGAACAAGCCCATGTCGAAGAAATCGCGGTTCAGATCGGACCAATACAGCTCGTTCTCGTCTCCCGCCACCGCAACCTCTCTTTTCAGCCGGCCGACGTACACTTCGACATAGCATTTTTGCAGGTAATAAGTAAAATCCATAAGATGATGAAGGACGATGTCCTCTCGCGTTACGCCGGTCTCCTCCTGAAGTTCCCTGTATGCCGCCTCGAGTCCCGACTCCCCGTTCTCGATTTTGCCGCCAACCAGATTGCTCAGCCCTTTGTAAGGATCCTTCAGGCGTCTGCACATCAGCAGCCGTTCCTTGTCGTTGCTGTAGACCATAATGACGTTGTAGCCTTGCATGCTAGATTCTCCTATCGTGTCCTAATCTCCCATACGTTCCCCCCGCTACAACCCAGCCGCCGCTTTGATCTGCGCCCTCTCGAGCATGATCAGCGAGCCAAGCTCCTTCGTACCGAACGCCCCCGCCGAGAAAGCATTCGCTATCGGATAGTAGACCGTCCGGAAGGAGGTGCCGTCCTCCAGGTAGATGCGCAGGAACACGGATGCTTCGTGCTTCGTTCGCTCATAGACCTCATCGAAGCCGACATAAGGCAACGGCAGAAGCTCGCTCGCCAGCCGCTCGGTCGCTTCCGGGCTGAAGTCGCCGATCGGACTGCCGTCGTTGCCGTTATCTAAACCGACTCTCTCCACCTTGCCTTCGATGTCCCAGAGATCCCCCAGCGTTTCGGCGTGGGGATTGCTGTTTACCTGATAAACTTTGTTGTTCGCCGCGACGCGAAACTCCGGTTTGTAGCCCTTTACCGCGTAGATTTCGGTGCCGATCGGAAGGTAGGCCGCATCTCCGTTCTTCGTCGCGTGATCTGTGCAAGCATGGTCGTTGAGCATGTAGGAGACTTCCCCGACCTTCTCCCCGAGCTGCCCGGCCGGCAAGGGCTCGGAAGCCTCGTAGCTGCGCGAATACGTAATGTCGTTGATCATCAGAAAATCGACCCATTCCAAGATCGCTAAGCATGGCTCTTCCTCCCGCGCGTCCTCCCGTGCTGGAGCGGACTCGGGCGCGTCCCCGCCGGATGGAGAAGGCGCGGCCTCTTGGACCGAAGGACCGCAACCGGTCGCCATCAAGATCAACAGCAAGAACAACACCGGCCATCCGCGTTTAAGCCCTCTCATCGTCTATCACCTCGATGACATAGACGGGCGATACTTAACAAATGTTGCCATGCTACATCTCTTCGACTAACTACGATCGTTTAACAGGTTAACGATTTTCTCATAGTCGTAAACGTTGTACGTCTTGAAGGCCAGCTTCTGAAAGCCGCCTTCTTCCTGGAATCGATAAACGATATAGTCATCGTCTCTCTCATACTCCGTTGATAGAAGTCTCTTCGGAATGGCTTTAACGAGCTGCGCTTCGGAATCGAACATCGACTTCCTCATGATTTTGACGGTAGATTTCGCAATCCGCAGTTGACCTTTGAAGCGTTCGCCGTTCACGACGATCGTCAGGTCTTTGAACGGGGTTTCCGTCTCTTCCGAGTCCGTCTCGGCTTCGCCGGCTCTTGTAGGGACGATCGGCGAGAAGGCAGCGGTTCCGCCGCTTGCATTCATTCCGCCGTTCTGATCGTGAATCTTCTGCAGCAGATGGACGATCTCGGACATTCCGATAAAGAGAAAGCCCGATACGACTCCTCCAAACCACCAATACAAAAGGACGAGAAAACTAAATTCTCCATAAGCAAACCCAGCCGAAACAAGTCCCAGTACAAAACCGATCGCGATCAGAAGAATGCCGATTCCCATAAGCCATGTTGAGATTGGGTTTCTCATGTCTTAGACTCCTAGATATGGTTTATTAGAAAATTATCCTAAAAAAACCATATCATAAACGGCATGAAAAAGCTCCCTTCTGTCAAACGATCTCTGAAAAGGCGAGCGCCATTACTCCTTTATCCGCCGGATCCCCAGCACGATCTGCTCTCTTCCGTTCTCCTCCAAAGCATAAAAAACCGGAGACGAAGGAATGTCGAACATCAAATGAGAGTGGGGAATTTCCGTGAGCAGGGAGCCGATCGGATGGCCATCCCGGTCGCGAAGCACATTCCAGAAGATTCTCGATCGGTTATCCTCCGCGCCCCACTTCTCCAGTGAGTTTCGGAAAATCAATCGCCGGGCGATAACGAAATCGTTCTCCTCGAGCTTCTCCTCCAGGCTAAACCCGGCTGCCTCCAGCCGATCGAAGACGGGCGGCAGAAGCCTATCCAGATAAAGGCCGTAGGCCGCGTCCTCCATCTCCTCGAATGCGGCCGTCAATTCTTGATGCATCGACTCATATACGATCTTCCACTCCGACTCGATGTAACGGTTCGCCGCCTCGCTTATTTCTTGAATCGTCATGGCTTGCCGGAAATTCGGGAGCTGTCGGCTCATTTATTCATTCCTCCTATTCATCATTTCGAGATCATTGTATAACATGCAAGCCAATTGTAAGGTTTTTGGAAACTGCGAGAAGGAAAATCAAGATTCCATTCAGAAAACCTTATAATATACTTTAATCTCGGTCTTGTAGGAGGGAACGCGAGTTGGAGATGCATCCAAAGAAAATGGCGGCAGCCTTTAAGATCAGCTCCAGCACCTTGCGGAATTACGAAGCCAACGGCCTTATCCCTCCGACGCAACGTTCGGCGAACGGCTATCGCGTTTATACGGGCCTTCATGCCGATTATTTGGAGTGCATTCAAGCGATGGCCCCCGCATTCGGAATGGTAACGACAACCGAAGTTCTTCATTCCGTTCAGAGGAACGAGGTGCATTCGGCGTTGTGGACCGTTAGGGAAAAGGAAGTCGCGTTATACGAGGAAAAAGGGAAGGTAGAAAGGTTGATCGAGGATATTCGTCTGCAGGCGAGCGGAAATCAGTCTTCTTACGCCAAAGAGCGATTCACCATCGGCGAAGTGTCAGAGCTGACCAAGGCTCCGGAATCGGCGATCCGCTACTGGGAGCAAGCCGGCTATGTCCTCGCGGATCGCGACCCGGCTAATCGTTATCGTCTATACGGCCCGGCCCATCTGCTCAAAATCGGGCTGATGCAAGCGCTGCAAAGCACCGTTTATTCGGAGGACACAGTGGTGCTTAGGCAATCGATCGCCTCCGCCGATCACGCGGATCTGCCGAGAATCCTGAAGCTGGCCGAGGCTATCCGGTCTTATCTGGATAAGAGCGTCGAAGCCCAGATGGGCGGAATCGCGAGCTTGCACAAGTTGGTTCTAAGACAAAAATCCCGATGATGGATAATCGCATCATCGGGATTTTCCGTTTTATTTCTTGCTAGCCAGGAATTCGTCCAGCTGCCTCTGCTTCTCGGCGATGACCTTGTCGAGGCCGGCCGACTTCTCGGCGGCTTTGAACTTCGGCAGCACGGAGTCCGGATCGACCGAGCCCGTCTCGAGCGCCTTCTGGTATTCTCTCAGGACGTTGGCCAGCGCCCCGACCTCCGTCTTGACCGGCTCGCTGTCGAAAGTGAAGCCCAGGGCCGGCGACGAAAGGGCGCCTTCGTTGAACTGCTTGAACTGATCCCACTTGTCCGCGGCTTCCGTATTCCAAGTGTAGTTCAGGAATTGGTTCCCCAGCTCCCAAGCGACGCCCGGCGCGTACTGGGCGGACTTCTCCGTCGGCGTCATGACGTTGCCGCTCAGCGTGTAATGGGTGCCTTCGATGCCGAAGTTCAGCAGATTGACGATCTCTTTATCCGTGTGCAGCAGGTTGATGAGCATCATGGCGCGCGCCGGATCTTCGGATGTCGAAGAGATGGCCAGCATGGCGCCGGTCGTCTCCGACGTCGCGACCGTCTTGCCCGTCAGCTGGATCTGGGCAAGCTTGCCCTCGAGGCCCGTCGCGGAGGCGATCTCCTCCGCCTTGCCCGGCTTGAGCGGCTCGACGGTAGAGAAGACGTTGCCGGTCTTGTAGGCGTCGAGAGACGAGGTTTGCGTGGTGGCCGCGTCCTTGTTGATATAGCCCTTCTGGAAGTAGTCGCGGGTTACTTTCAAAGCGTTCAGGTATTGCGGGAACTCTTCGGCCGGCTTGACGACCGCGTCCGTGCCGTTCTTGTCGATGGCTCCCGGAATCGTCGCGTCGCCCAGGAAGTCCAGCTCGACGAAGAAGTGAGAGGTGAACCCTCCGTTGTACAGCGCGGTCATGCCCGGCTTCTTCTCCTTGACGATCTTATAGACGGCGTCGAGATCCTCGATCTTCTTGACCTGGCTCATGTCGATGCCAAGCTCGTCGGCGATGTCCTTGCGGTACACGATGCCGCCTGCGGAGGCCAATTCCTTGTTGGTCGGGATGGCGTAGTTCTTGCCTCCGATCTTGGAGCCGTCCAGGAAGGCCGGGTTCAGGCTTTCCTTGATCCCCTGCCCGTATTGATCGAGCAACGGGCCGAGATCCATGTAGGCGCCCTTGGCCACGTTCTTCGCGTAGCCGTTCCACGAGGCCGTGAACAGAACGTCGACGGGCTCGCGGGATGCGATCATGAGGTTCATCTTGTCGTCCCAAGCTCCCCAGTCGATCGGGGCGATATCGATCGTCGCGTTGATTTTCGCCGTCAGGATCTTGTTCAGCGCTTCCTCGACCAGGGCCTCGTCCGCCTGCGGAGCGCCTTCGTAGACGAGCTTCAGCTTGTAGGGCTTCAGCTCCGAGGCCGGGCTGCCTTCGGCCGAGCCGGTGGAGGCGCTCTCCGAAGCGCTCGGCTTGGCGCTCTCCGTTCCTTTGTTCTCCGGCTCGGAGGTGCCTTTGTCGTCGTTATTGCCGCCGCATGCCGCCAAGGCTAGCGACGAGATCGTCAGCAGCGCGAGAAGCAGGGCAGCCTTGCGTTTCGTTTGCTTCATCTTCGATAAATCCCCCCAGGAAATGAGTTGGTATATGCTAAACCGGTTTCCGGTTTAAGCCGTGATTTAATGGAGCGGAGCGTTACCCTTTGACCGAGCCGACCGTCAAGCCCTTGACGAAGTACTTCTGGAAGAAAGGGTACGCGAAGACGATCGGGCCGACGCCCACGACGACCATCGCCATCCGCACCGTCTCGCTCGGGAAGTTCATCATTCCGCCGGCGCGGGTGATCTCCGCCATCGCGATCGGGTTGCTGGAGAGATACTGGATGTTCATCATCATCTTGTACAGGAAGTACTGCACCGAGATGTTGTGGTTGTCCGTAATGAACACCAGGCTCAGGAACCAGTCGTTCCAATACGTCAGCGTCTGGAACAGCGCGACCGTCGCCAGAACCGGCAGAGACAGCGGAAGCACGATCCGGAAGAAGATCCGAAGCTCCCCCGCCCCGTCGATCTTGGCCGATTCCAGCACCGCCCCGGGGACGGTCTCCTTGAAGAAAGTCCGCATGATCAGCACCCAGAACGACGACATGATCAGCGGCATGATCAGCGACCACAGCGTGTCCTTCAGGTCGAGCATCTGTACGTAAACGAGGTACCACGGAACCAGCCCGCCGGAGATCAGCATGGTGAGGAAGACGAAGAACGTAAAGAATTTGGCCGCCGTAAAATGGCTCCGGGAAATCGGGTACGCGTACAGCGCGATCACCATGACGCTCAGCAGCGTGCCGATGACCGTGACGGCGATCGAGATCCCGTAGGAATGGGCGATCTGGCCGATATCCTTGATCAGGAACCGATAAGCGGCCAGGTTGAAGGTTTCCGGCAGGAACCGGTACCCCTTGGTCAAGACGGACTGCTCGTCGGAGAACGATACCGAGAGAATGAGCAGCAGCGGCACGATGCAGATGGCCGAGTAGATCGCGAAGATGAGGTTGATCAGCGCCGAAGCCGTACCGGACAGCCGATTCTTCGGATTGGAACCGGATAGGGTTTTGCTCGTCGAATTGTCCATATCGTATCTCCTTAGAACAGCGCGTTCTCGCGGCTGAAGCGGCGAACGACCCAGTTGGATAGGAACACCAATGCGAACCCGACCACCGATTGGAACAAGCCCGCCGCCGAGGAGAGCCCGATATCCCCTACCGTCAGGAACGTGCGGTAGACATAGGTGTCGATGACGTTCGTTACGGGGAACAGCGTTCCCGATTCCCGCGGCACCTGGAAGAAGAGACCGAAGTCTGCGTTGAAAATTCTTCCGATCTGCAGCAGCGTCATGATCGTGATGACCGGCATGATGAGCGGAATCGTGATTCTCGTCATCTGCTGCCACTTGTTCGCCCCGTCGATCGTCGCCGCCTCGTAGTACTCTTCGTCGATTCCGATGATGGCCGCCATATAGACGACCGTGTAGTAGCCCATGTTTTTCCACGTGTTGATGATCGGCAGGATGACAGGCCACACTTCCTTCGTGAAGTACCAGCGCACCGGCTCCAGGCCCAGCGCCGGCAGCAGCGTGTTGTTGAGGTAGCCGCGCTCGTCGCTCAAGAACCCGTACACCAGGTACGAGATAACGATCATCGACAGGAAGTACGGCAGGAACATGATCGTCTGGTGCAGCTTCGAGAGGAAGCGGTTCTTCATCTCGTTGAGCATCAGGGCGAACGCCAGCGGAAAAGCCAAGTTCAACACGATAAACAGCGAATTGTACAGCAGCGTGTTGCGAATGATGATGGTCGAGTCCTTCGAGGCGAACAGGTATTCGAAATTCGTCAGCCCCGACCATGGACTCCCCAGGATCCCGTCCTGGTAATTGATCGTCTTGAAGGCGATAAGGACCCCGAACATCGGGATGTAGTTGTTGAGGACAAGCAGAACGATTCCCGGCAGCATCATGACGTAGAAAATCCAGAAACGGCGAAGATGGCGAACGAGGACGAACTGGCGAGCCGTGCGCGCGGCCGTCGGATTCGCGGGTAGCGATAAGGATTTCAAGCGGTTGGTTGCACTCCTTCCTCTATCTTGCATGCGCTTACAAAAATAGTTTAATCCGTCATATAGGCGTCGATATATAGAAGGAATTCATTCCTGTAGAAGAAAACAAACCGGTTTATCGCGCCTTTTCCACCCCTTCTTCCCCATGAAAAAACCTCCGCCCCCGCAGCTGGAGCGGAGATGGAGGTTGCTTGGGCTTGACTAGGTTCGGCTATTCAGGCGATGCCGTCGGCTCTTATGGCTCCGTTCCCCATTGGAGCGCTCCCGAGACGTAGCCGGTCGTCTTGCTCCAATCGGCGTAAGCGGTCGCGGTCGGGTTGAAGGAGTAATCGCCCGTCTGCGTGTAGTTCGTCCAATCGTTCTTGTTGACGCGAATCTGAAGATCGATGCCGGCTCCCGCCGCCAAGCTTCCCGCTCCGCTCGTAAAGCCGATCTCCAGGTAATGGTCGGCCCCGGTTACGGGAGTCGTCATCTGGACGAAGGTGCCCGTCACGTTGCCGCTGCCGACCTGAGACCAGTCGCACCAGAAGCTCTGGGCTTGCGTCCCGTCCGCCGTGTAATAATATCGCAGCTTCACGTCGGACAGGTTGATGGCGGTCGTGCCGGTGTTCGTCAGCTTGATCCGCGGGCTCAGCGTGTTGGTCGTCGCCGCGACGGTTCCGTTGAACTGCTGAACCTTGATGGACCCGCTTGCGCCGGAGGTGGTATCGACCACGGCGACCGTAAGAGCCGCGCTTGCTCCCGCGCTGAACTCGAACGTCAGCGTCGTCGTTCCGACGGGCTGCGCGGCCAGATACTCTTTCTTGATAGTCGCCGTCGATCCCGATACGACGTAGTCCGTCCCCGCGACAAGGGAAGCCGCGCCGTTCTTGATCCCGGCGAGCGTGTTGCCGTTCAATGTCAGCGTCACCGGGATATCCGCCTGATTCGCGGTCTTCTTGTCGAACGAAACGGTCGACGGGCTGATCGTCGAGTTCGCGATCGACGAATCGCTTACCGCGACGGACAGCGTCGCGGAAGAACCGGCGCTGAACTGGAACGTCAGGTTTGTCGTTCCGATCGGCTGCGCGGCCAGATAGGCTTTATGGATCGTCACCGTTGCGCCGGATACGGTGTAATCCGTGCCGGCAGCAAGGGAAGTCGCACCGTTCTTGATCCCGGTCAGCGTATTGCCGTTCAGCGTCAGCGTCACCGGGATATCCGCTTGATTGGCGGTCTTCTTGTCGAACGAAGCGGTCGTCGGGCTGATCGTCGAGTTACTGCTGCTGCCTGTCGCATAAGCGGCCACGAACACGAGTCCCGAGTTCCAGTAGACGGTATGCTCGTTCGTCGTCCACTCCTGGAAGTTGTCGTGATAGTTCTTGGCCGCGAATCTGGAGATCTGGTTCCCTACGGCGATATCGTTGGAGTATTTATTCGGTCCGCCGACCAGGTACCCCTTAGGCACGCCGGGCAGGTTGTCCGTGCGGAACATGATGCTGAACGGATACTTGACGGCGTTATCCCCGTAGCCCGATACGAAGGACGTGCCTACCGGGTTCTGGCCGAGAATCCAGTCCAGCTGGCTATAGGTCAGCTCGTCGATGACCGTCTTGTTGCTCTCGAACGTTCCCAGCAGCTTCGTCCCGATGATCATCTCCATCGGCGTATCCGCGATCTGCATGGTGATTCCCCAATAGTAGTTGCCGTCTTTCACGATGCTTTTCCACGGACTTGCGTCGTACCGGGTCACTTTATCGTTGAACCATTGCTGGAACTTGGTCTCGTACCAGGAGACGACTCCGGCATCCGGATTGGCGGCCTCCAGATAGCTGAAGAAGCCCGTATTCCAGGTGTTTGCCCAACCGCTGGCAAAATCGAGGGGATCCTCGAAATACTTCGCCATATCGGCGTAATTCGCAAGGAAGTACGTATTGTATTCGGCATCGCCGGTCGATCGATACAGCGATCCCGCGGCCCACAGGCGATTCGAGGAATCGTCCTCGGTATCGTACGGCCATCTGCCCGTGTTCGGCGTCCGGATATTCTCCGGATGCGCCTCCAGATAGCCCCAAGCCGCTATCGCCGCGTCCAAGCATTGCTGCGCGAACGTCGGATCGATGCTCTGATAAATCAGGTAGGCATGAGCCAAGACGCCGGCCGCGGTCGCCGTATCGGCGGTCGTCTTGATATTGGTCCGCGGGCTTACCGTATCCGCGTCGATAACCTCGCGTTCCACCATATTGTCGTCGTCCTGGAAAGTCACTCTCGCATAGAAACCGCCGGTTGCCGCATCCTGCATTTTCAGCATCCATTCCAGTTCCCAGCGCGCCTCGTCCAGAATGTCGGGAATGCCGTTGCCGCTCTCCGGAATGTTGAACTGGTTGTCCGCGAACTTCTCCGGCATCAATTCGTAAGCCCAGAACAGATCGGACAGCGCTTTGGCTCCGGCGTTGACGTACTTGCCCTTGTCGCCCGCGTCGTACCAGCCCTTGGACACGTCTTTAATGATCGAATTGTTGGACATGAGAGGGACCGCCGTGTCGGGCGTAAAATCCGTTCTAGGGTAATCCGTCGCGTATGGACTCGTAATGTTGATCCCCGTTCTCTGGTAGTAGAAGTATCTCGTTACGTCGTAGAGGAACGGCTCGTAGAGATCGCTAGCGCTGCCGATCGAGAAGGTCGGCGAATTCTGGAGTCCCTGAACGGCAACGTAATAGCTGCCCGGGACCGTTAAACCGCTGAAGTCGGCGTTAAAAATCCTCTCTCCGCTGTCGATCTCATCGTAGTTATCGGTGAGCGCGAGCGTTCCGTTATAAGCCGCGGCATGGGTTGCGGCGTTGACGACGGTAAACGGAGTCCCCTCATCGACCGTCAGGACGTCCTCGAAGCCGGTCACGAGCGCTTGCTTGACGCCGTCCGCGGGATATCCCAATTGATTGACCTTGATAGGCGGATACTCTCTCTCCTTGTCGGGAGACGTGACCCGAATATCGTTGAGCCAAACCTTAAAAGGCTGGAACCCGTTGTTCTTGATGGACAGCGAGTCGATGGAGGAAGGGTCGATCCCTTGCGAGACCTGAATGACGTCCTTCAGCGGGATTTTGACATGCTGCCAGCTCGTCGTCACGTTGACATAGCTGTTTAGATTCACCGTAGTGGTGATCTCGCCCCCGGCCGCCCGTTCGAAGACCCGGTCCTTGAAGCCGAGCAGGAACGTCTCTCCGCCCGCGTTCCCCTTGATATTGAACTCCAGGAACCCGTTCGCGAGATACGGGGTAAAGTTATACGCCTTCCAGCCGGCGACCGTAATCAAAGCGTTGAGCCAGGACGGACCGGTCGGGTTCGCCGTATGGATAAGCAAGGAAGGCAAGCCGTTGTACGTGACCGTCTGGTCGACCGGCAGCTTGCCGTTCTCCGTCACCAATCCGAACCCGCTGTCACCCGCCCAGCCGTCGGATATCGTGCTGAAGATGCGGTAATCCACCAAGTCTCTCCACCCCGCGGGCGCTTCGGGAGTCGCCGCCGCGCTCGTCCGGATCGGATTCGAAAATAAAACGGTCGCGAACAGGCTCAATGCCAGAATCAAGCTGACTTTTCTCCTCATTACCTCTCCTCCTTTAAATGGTTGGCGGTTTGCTTCCTTTCCACCGGATGCCTATTCGGGCTTCCTGTCGGGTTCTGCCCGTCACCCCCCTTCCGTGTAAGCGCTTTCTACATTAAATAGTTTAATTCGCGAAGACGCCGTCGGTATATAGAAGAAATAAACGAACATAGAAGAAAACAAGCCATTGCCGAGCAAGGCCCTTGTGGAGGCGTTCTGATGATCCGGGGTGAGTAACCTTGACGAAGAAAGCGGTTCATGCCGCTATAACTCGACAAGGTCGGGTAGAGGAGCCGAATCACGCGTCTCGCACAGCTCTAACCCGATAATGTCGGGTTACAGAACCGAATCACGCGTCTTGCCTCGCTCTAACCCGATAATGTCGGGTTACAGAGCCGAATCACGCGTCTCGCACAGCTCTAACCCGATAATGTCGGGTTACAGAACCGAAACATGCGTCTCGCCTCGCTCTAACCCGATAATGTCGGGTTACAGAGCTAAAACATGCTTTTCGCACAGCTCTAACCCGATAATGTCGGGTTACAGAACCGAAACATGCGCCTCGCACAGTTCTAACCCGACGACGTCGGGTTACAGAGCCGAATCATGCGTCTCGCCTCGCCCTTTCACTTGGCAATCCTTCCCGCCACTTATAACTGCACATTCTCCGGTCCTCATATACGGAAATATGAAGCCTTCATGGCTTGTTCTCCGTGTACCACTCGTTCACTTCCTTCGTGATCGCGTCCCCGCCGTTCTTGTAAAACTGGGCGACGAACTCGTCGAAGTAGGAGAGCGGCTTCTCGCCGTAAATGATGCTCAGGTAGCTCTCCGTCGCGAGCTTCTCCAGGTACGCCCCATGCTTCTCCATCCCGTCCGTCAACGGTCCGTGGTACCGGTTCGGGATCTCGAGACCCCGTTCGGAGATCGCGAGGCCGGCCGCCTCCAGTTGGGTCGAGTTGAGCGCCTTGATGCCCTGCTCGATCGGCGTCTTCACCTCGGCGTCCGAATGGGCCAGCAATTTCTCGATCGCATCCGAGTTCATGTAAGGCAGCGCCGGCGCCCCGCCGGTCAGCGGGTACAGCATCCATCGCATGTCCATGGAGGAGCCGTCCTCCAGCGGCCATCGGTTCTTGGGCACCCCTTCGGCTTCGAAGTTGACGGTGACGACCTTGCCGTCCTTGATCACGTAATCGTACCCTTCGTGATACCCTTGGGCGAACCGGGGGTCGAAGTACGGATCGTCCGGGCCGAAGTTTTTGGCGAGCAGCTTGTTGTAATAGGCGAACCAGGCTTCGATATTCTCAAAGTCCTTGCCGAATACCGTGTAGATGCCGTACAACGGCTTCTGCGCCTTGCCCCTCCGCCCATCCGGCCCGGCCGGAAGAGGATACGCCTGCCACTCCGCTCCGGGATCCGCCTTCGCCGCGTCGCCAAGCGGCCAGGCTCCCATCCAGAACGGGCCGAACATGACGCCCGCCCTGCCTTGGGCCGCCAGCTCGGCGGCTTGACTCGCGTCCTGCATGCCAGCATCCCTATCGATGTAGCCCTTGGCCATCCAGGACGCCATCGTCTCCAAGTATTTCTTGGCGTCCGGATGGACGGCGCCATAGACCAAGCTGCCGTTCCCGTCTTCATTCCAGAACAGCTTGATGTCGTACGTGCTGAGCATCTGCTTGGAGTAGGCGCCCGCAATCGCGTCCGTCTCCCCCATCCAGCTCCACGGCCCTTCCTTCAACGGAACCGCAAGGCCGACTTCGTCGTCTTCGCCGTTCCCGTTAGGGTCTTGCTCGGAGAACGCCTTCAGCACGCCCTCCAGCTCGCCGATCGTCGTCGGGGGCGCAAGCGACAGCTTCCCGAGCCAATCCTTGCGGATCCACATGACCGTTCCCTCGTCTCCTGCGTTAAGTTGAGGAAGCCCGTAAATCCGGCCGTCCTTGGTCACCTCCGTCAACGTATAAGCGTACTTCCCGAGCGCCTCCTTCAATTTCGGATGCGCGAATTTCTCGATGGCCTCGTCGAGCGGAAGCAGCTTGTCGGCTTTGAGCAGATCCTTCAGGATGACCCCGTCCGCGCTGAAGGTGTCCGGCAGCTTGCCGTTCACGGCCAACGCCAGCCGGATCTTCGTATCCGCGTCTTCGAACTTGCTGACGATCCAGTCGAACTTCGTTACGATGCCCAAGTTCTCTTCCATCCAGCGGGTATGCACGTTGTCCGTTAGGCTCTCGCCCGGCTTGAAGGCGTTGGGCCGGTTCTCGTCCACGATGGCCGTCGTGATCGTTATCGGCGGGTCGTATTTGAAGTCCCAGATCGGCTTCGGCTCCCCATCGGCCGGACGGTCCACGGTCGCCTTTCCGCCGCTGCGCAAACAACCGCCAAGCAAGAGAATCCCTAACAGCAGCGCCGATAGAAGGATCGCTCCTCTCGCTCTTCTTGACTGCCTATTCACCGGCCTCCTCCTCCATTCCCGATCGGTATCGGTCCCTGAATTCCTGCGGCGTTACCTGGCAATAGTCGCGGAATTTGCGGATAAACCAGTTGGTGTTCGGATAGCCGATGCTCTCCCCGATGCGATAGATTTTATGATTCGTATGCTTAAGCATCTCGCAGGCCTTGAGCATGCGCTGTTCGTAAATGTATTGGGAAACGGTCGTGTCCGTGCACTGCTTGAAGAGCTTGGACAGATGATTCGGATGGACGAAAACGCGTCTGGCGAGCAACGTAAGCGATAAGTCCTTGTCGAGCTCCTTCCGGATGTAAGCCTGCGTCTTGCGGACGATCGCCAGGCCGTGATCCTCGCTCTCCTCGCCCCGCTTATCGCGCAGCGTACGCAGCGAGTCCAGCGCCCAGCTCTCCAGCTGAGACGCGTGCAGCATCGCCTTCCCCTTCACGAAAGCGGCTTGCTGGGGAGATAGCATCTGAGCCAGCGTCCTTCCGCCGCGATTCGCGATATATTGGAAGGCGTTGGACAGAAAGAAAAAGACGTCCCGCATGAGATCCGAAGAACCCGAGTGCATCAGCGGCGACACGAATGCGCGGATTTTCGCTTCCGCCTCTTCCCATTGCTCCGTCTCCAGCAGATGCGTCAGAAGAGGCGCCTCGTAGAACATGCGCATGAGGCGCGCTTCCTCCTCGTTCCTCTCCGGCGCCCGCCCGGACGAACGGCCGCCCCTGTCCAGCAGCGATTTGGCCGCCATGTAACCGGCTAGCAGTCCTTCCGGGAAAAGACAGTCCGCTTCTCCCGTGGATATTTCGCCTTTAAGCAAGCTCCGCACTTCCCGCCTTAACCGGTCGATCCGCTCGCGCACCCATTCCGGATCCGGCGGAGCGCCCGACAGGTCGTACGCCAGGACGAGCAGATTGCCGTCCTCGTCCGCGGCCGGCCAGCAATCATACCGCTCCATCAGCAGCTCTTCCAGCATATTCGTTACCGCGAACCGGATCAGCGATTGCGAATAGAGATCCTGCCCGTCGAAGGGGGGACCCAACCGGACGAGGCACAGCGACACCCTGCCCGGTATCGGGAGAGGGAGATCGAACAGCTTCAGCTTATCCGCCAGCGTCTCGACGCTAAGAGTGCCGCCGAGCGCTTTGAGCAGCAAGCCCGCTTTCAGCTCCGCGCTGTTGTCCCGGTAGATGCGGAAGCCCTGTTCGATCGCCCGCTCCCGCTCGAGCTGCTTCACGATCCGGCACATGACCTCCAATAGCTGCTCGTCCTTGGCCGGCTTCATCAGGTAATCGAGCGCTTGAAGCTCGATCGCCTTGCGGGCGTATTCGAAGTCCGCATGGCCCGTGAGCAGCAAGCATTTCAATCTTGGCAGCCTCCGCCTGGCCAGCTCGATCAGCTCCAGGCCGCTCGTTCGCGGCATTCGGATATCCGTCATGAGGATGTCGACCGGACTCGCTTCCATCAGAGCAAGCGCTTCGCTCGCGCTGTATGCCTTGAGCACCCGTGAGACCCCGACCGTCGACCATGGAATCGTATCCGCCAGACTGTCCGCGTAGTGTTTCTCGTCGTCCACCACAAGCAGGCTTTTCATGGCTTCTCCCCCTCGCCTTGACTCTTCGGTCTCCAGCTCAACCTTACGGCCAGCCCGCCCAGCCTTGACGCGCCGAACTCGATGGCGGCATCCGCGCCGAAGTGGCCTTGCAGCCGCTGGTTCACGTTCCATAATCCGCAGCCGGCATATTCGCCGGAAGGGATCCGAAGCTCCAGGAGCAGCCGGCCGATCTGCTCCGCATTCATCCCCTTGCCGTTATCCTCGACTTGCAGGTGCACCCGGCTATCCTGGACGTACGCGCGTATCTCCACCCGGCCCGGGTAGTCGGCGTTCTCGAGCCCGTGCGCGAGCGCGTTCTCCACGATCGGCTGGACCAGAAGCCGGGGGATGCGGAGCTCCGACAGCTCGTCCGGAAGCTCGATGCGGTAGGTCAGCGTCTCGTGACGAAGCCGGAGAATCTCCAGGTGAAGGCGTACGAACGCGAGCTCTTCGCCTAAAGTTACCCCCTGGTTGTCCATACGCGTCGTATACCGGTAATAGTCGGCCAGGTGATGCGCCATGTCGATGACCGCCCGATCCTTGCCCATCTTGGTCATGTTGATGATAAAGCCGAGGCAATTGTACAGAAAATGAGGATGGATCTGCGCCTGAAGCTGCTTCAGCGTGGCATCGCGCGCCAGAATGCGCGATTGCAGCACGTTCTCGATGAGATCCTGGATCTGCGTCGCCATCTCGTTGAAGTTTTGCATCAGGAACGCGAATTCGTTGTTCGATTTCTTCGGCAGACGATAAGCGTAATCGCCCCGTTTGATCCGCTGCACCGCGCGCACCAGCTGGAAAATCGGCCTATGTACGTTCCAGTACAAGGCGGAAGCGGCGGCGATGCCGAAGATAAGCAGAATGACCGAGGAAGCTCCGAACAGAATCCTCTGCTGCTTGATCGGCCCGATGATCTGGTCCAGCGGAACGGAATCGATCAGATGCCAGTGAAGGAGATTGGAATAATAGTAGGTAATCAAATAAGGCCTGCCGTCGAACGAATGGATCGAGTAACCGGAGGATCGGCCATCTACCCTGTCGCCCAGCCTCGCGACGATTCCTTCCCTCGCGGGCCCATCCGCGGACCGGCTGGCGATGATGGCTTGCCCTTCCTTATAGAAAAACGGGTTGTCGGAGTGCCCTGACTTGTAGGTGTCGAGCAGATTCTCGAAGCTCCACTTGTAGAGGTTGATGCGCACGGCGACGTCCAGGTCGTCCGGACGGGCCGGCTTGTACCCCGTCGTGACGTAGGTTCGGGTAAATCCGGAGCCGATCTCCAAGTCTTCGCGGTAGCTCCAGCCCAGCGAGAATCGGCTCTCGAACTCTTCGGGCTCATATTCGTAGGAAGGAGAAGAGGAGATGCTGTCGCTCCGTTGCGGGAAATAGACGGTCACGTCGTTGCGCCAATTGCCCGACGCGCTGGCCAGCGACAGCTTCTCCTGGATCAGCAGCCGGGTTTTCATTCGGGAATAATCGCTCATATCGAGGTCGTACAGGTAATCCAGCACGTTCGTGTCCACGAGCATGGGGGCGGAGACCAGGTCGAACTTCTCGATGCTGCCTTCCAGCTGCGCCACGAACAGCTCCATCCGGTTCAGGCTCGCCTTGATGAGCTCCTCCTGGACGACGTCGATGCTCTTGGACGTGGAGTAATAGTACAGCGCCATGACCGGCGACAGCAGAAGAAGCAGCAGCGCCAGCATCTTCTGGAAAATGTTGAATTTGATCCGCATCGGATTTCCATCCTTGTTTCGGAATCACTCTTCAACCTTTATTTTACAATGTGAAGAAAGCGTTTTCTATCATTTTTTAGAGCAATAGTAAAAGCCGGCCCAAGGCCGGCTCAGACTGCCGAGAAAGTCATACGTAGACTTAGATGCCCGGTATCGGCTAACGGACACTGGCGACTCTTAAACGCTGATTTATCGCTCCTTGTAAATGTAACGGACATTCAGTCCTTTAGCGTGCCTAAATGCCCTGGAAAGGACGCTTTTTACCCTTCTAAGGGTTATCTATGTCCGTTACCTTTTAAAAAGGCCATTTCGACGTTTTTAACGGACTGTATGTCCGTACGAATCGCGGTTAACCCGTATGAAGGCGTAAGGCTTCCTTTTTTTCCGGCTTCGTGCGTCCTTTAATCGGCCATCGCTTCGATTTCGTGTTCATAGCGCATGTTATCGAAACTATGGGAGGGAGGAGTAAAGTTTCTCTCAACAGCTTGAGCCGGCCCAAGGCCGGCTCAAGCTTAAGGTTTTGGTTCTGCTTACGGTTCTAGTTCTGGTTCTGCTTACAGTTCTGGTTCTGGTTCTGGTTCTGGTTCTGCTCACGCTTCTAGTTCTGGTTCTGGTTCTGGTCTGCTTCCTTATTCGCCTTCACTTCCCCGCGTTGCTCACCCAGATGACGTTGTCCTCCTCCTGCCCGTTCACCGGCCACCAGAAATAGCCGTCCTCGGCAAGCAGCCGCTCCGCTTCCTCCGGTCCCCAGGAACCGGCGGGATAGAAGGCCAGCCCGTCCCCGCTGCCCGTCCAGGCGGCGGCGATCGGGTCGACGAGCTTCCACGCGACCGCGAGCTCGTCCCAACGGGTGAAATACGTATGATCCCCGCGCGAAGCGTCGTAGATCAGCCGCTCGTAGGCCTCCGGCGTGTTGATGCCGATCTGGCAGCTCTGGCAGAATTCCATCGCCACCGGCTGAACCGTCATCTCGTTGCCGGGCTTCTTCGCGTTGATCTTGATGTAGATGCCTTCCATCGGATTGACCCGGATGACGAGCAGGTTCGGCCGAAGCTCCTGCTTGGTGGCGAACAGTACGCCGGGCGGCACGTTCTTGAACTCGACCACGATCTCCGTCGACTTGACCGGAAGGCGCTTGCCGGTACGCACGTAGAACGGAACGCCCGCCCAGCGGAAGTTATCGACGAACAGCCGCGCGGCGAAGAACGTTTCCGTCTGGGAATCCGACGGCACGGAGTCCTCCTCCCGATAACCCTTGATCGGCTCTCCCCGGGAGATCCCTTCCGTGTATTGAGCCCGGACGACGCGGCGCCGAACCTCCTCTCCGGACCCGAAGCCGCGAATCGAGCGCAGCACCTTCACCTTCTCGTCCCGAATGTCCTCCGGGTCGAGCCGGCTCGGCGGCTCCATGGCGATCATCGTCAGCATCTGCAGCATATGGTTCTGAACCATGTCCCGCAGCGCTCCCGATTTATTGTAATAAGCGCCGCGCTCCTCCACGCCGACCGTCTCCGATAGCGTAATCTGCACGTTGGAGATATGGTTGTTGTTCCAGAGAGGCTCGAAGAACGCGTTCGCGAACCGAAGCACCTCGATGTTCTGCACCATCTCTTTGCCGAGATAATGGTCGATGCGGAACACTTCGTTCTCCTGGAACACGTGTCGAATTTCCTCGTTCAACCGTTCCGCGGACGGATAGTCGTAACCGAACGGCTTCTCGATCACGAGCCGGTGCCAGCCCTCGCTGTCGAGCATGCCTCCGTCCCGCAGGTTCCTCGATACCGTTCCGAAGAGCTCCGGTGCCAACGCCAGGTAGAACAGACGGTTGCCGCGGATCTCGTACCGGGATTCCAGCTCCTCGGTATTCTCCTTCAGAGCGCGCATCCCTTCCACGTTACCGATGTCGAGCGACTGGTAGCTGAAGCGATCGGCGAATTCCCGCCAGGCTTGTCCTTCCTCCGCCTTGTAACGGCAAAATTCCCGAATCGATTCCAGGACGTCCTCGCGGAACTGTTCATGGGTGCGCGGCCTTCTGGCCAGCCCCACGACCGCGAAGCGTTCGCCCAGCTTGCCTTCCCTATATAAACTGTACAAAGCGGGAAACAGCTTCCGGCGCGCCAAGTCGCCCGTCGCTCCGAAGATAAAATAGACCGCGCCCTCGGCGGCTAAGGCTTCCATGCTTTTATTGGTCATCGTCCCCATCTTTCCTTAGTCGAAGGATTGGAATTCACGCTTAGAGTTTAACATAAAACACCCAGTTATTGCTATTTGGAGGCGGCGCCGCGAAAGCCTAATCCCGGTCGAAAAATTGGGTACGTGTCCATACGCATTCGCCCCCGGGTGAATATACTGCCTTTGAAAATTCCCGATGGGGGTGGAAGCGATGTTTGACGATTACGTTCCCGCCGATGAGGAACACCTGCTTCAGCTCCGCGGCTTGCCCGTATGCGTCGTCATGAACGACGGCACCCGTTATTTCGGCACCTTGACGGGCTGCAGCAAGGACAAACTCACGCTGAACGGGGATCTGGACGACGAGCCGCCTGGAGCTTTGACGGAGAGGACCCGCACGAAATCTCGGAGACTCAGCCGCTCCCGCAAGCGCGTCAGAGCAACCTCCAAATCCGGCAGCAAGGAGAAGAACGCATTCGAACCGGAGGGTTCGCCGCCCTCGGACGGTCTTGGCTGGTCATTCGGCGAGCCGCCGCCGCGGACCAAAGTCACGCTGCCCCTGGAGCCGATTCAAGCCGTTCTTCTTCTCTAGCGGCTCTCGCTTCCATGACGGTCGCCGCGGCGCCCCCTTTCTTTTCCCTGATTCACCCTTCTTCTATTGTGGTAAAATTAGGATACCTCGATAGCGAAGGAGGAATTCGGATGTGGTGGCGCCCGCGGCAATCGGAATTGACGATCGATCGCATCGCACCTTTGTACCCGCTCTATCCCTTCATCGAAGAAGAGCCTCTTCCTCAGGACAGGGAGCCTTCGCCGCACGACGCCAAGCGAAGAGCCTCGGCCGTTCAGACGGCTCCCGCGCTTCCGGATGCAACGCTTCCGGCGGACGTCCGGCAATCCTTTCTTGACGAAGAGACCCGGCAGAAATATGCGACCTACACTCCGTTTCGTATCAAATCCTATGCCGATCCGCCACTCGGGATTTTGCTCGACACGTTGGCGTAGGCTGAACGAATATGAGAAACTTTTAATGATCGATATCCGATCCCTCGACTTCTTTGTCGGGGGATTTTTGCTTTTGCGACAATAAAAGCAGGATTCGCGGACGAGCCTTTGACAAGCTTCGCATCCTTCTCCCCGTACAATCAGGTTAGCTTCTCTACAAAACGACCTGCGAGGTGTGAAAGAATGCTAAGATCTGACACCCTTAAATGCTACGCCTTGGCACGATATGCCACTATTATCCTCTCCTCGCTGTTGTTCCTCTTATTCGCCTGGGCTCGCCCTTCCGACGCCGAAGCGACGAATTCCGCGAAGCCGGGAACTTCCTCCTCCCTTCAAGCTTACGTGACGACGGCGGGCAAACTTAACGTAAGAGAATTCCCGAACAGCAAGGCCAAGATACTGAAGGTCGTCAACAAAGGAACGGTTCTGTCGGTCCAAGCGACGGCGGCGGGAGGATGGCTGAAGCTAGCCGGCGGCGGATACATAAACGGCAAATACGCGAAGCTTGCGAAGAAGAAACCGGACGCTCCGGTGAAGGCGCTCTCCTATTCGAAATCGAACTTCTCTGCTGGCGCAGCGGCCATCAAGGCGACTCTCCCGCTCTCCGGGGTCGAGTCCGTCTCCGGATTGACCGAGGAGGAGATCGGGGTTATTTTCGAGGATACGGATCTTCAGGGTCACGGCTTGGAAGAAGCGATTCTGGGGATCGAGGACGAATACGGAATCAACGCCTACTTCACCATCGCGGTCATGAAGCTCGAGAGCGGGAACGGCGAGAGCAGGCTGGCGGGCAGCAAAAACAATCTGTTCGGGATGAGCAACGGCAAAGGCGGCTACCTCCGCTTCAAGACCAAGGCGGACAGCGTTCGCAAGTTCGGGGAGCTCATCTCCGAGAATTACATAGGCGAAGGCTACGACACCATCGAGAAAATCTCCGGCAAATACTGCCCGCCCAACAAAGAATGGTCGGCCTTGGTCAAGAACATCATCAAGCGGGATCGCAAGCTTCTCGAGGGCGCGAGCGTATGAAGCAGATCCCGGCATAAACAAAGAAACAGCGACCGTCGGGGCTTCTCCATTATCGCCCGGAACTGTCGCCGTTATCGCTTGCCTTAGGATGAACCTACTCCGCCAACCCATGCCGATGAGCGTAGATCGCGGCTTGCGTCCGATCCTCGACTCCCAGCTTGCCGAACAGGTTGGTCATGTGGTACTTGACCGTCTTGATTCCGATAAACAGCTCGTCGGCGATGTCCTGGTTGGACTTGCCCTCGGCCAGAAGCTGCAGAACCTCCATCTCCCGCTCCGTCAGCTCCTCGTGCGGGAGCGAGCTTTCCTGCGCCGGCTTGCGGAACCGGTTCATCATCTTCGACGCGACNTGGGATTCGAGCACCGATTGGCCGCGGGCGGCCGCGCGNATCGCATCGGCGATCTCGGANGCTCGCGAGGTCTTGAGCAGGTAGCTGAACGCNCCCGCTTCGATAACCGGATACATTTTCTCGTCGTCCAGAAAACTCGTCAGCACGATGACCCGGCACTCCGGCTGCTGCTCCAGAAGTCTTCTCGTCGTCTCGATTCCGTCCATTCCGTCCATGACCAGGTCCATCAAGACGACGTCGGGCTCGTAGTCCTTCGCCAAGCGCAAACCCTCTTGCCCGTTGCCCGCTTCCCCGACAACCTCGATGCCCTCTTCCGTTCCGAGAACGGCGGCGAGCCCAATTCTCACCATCTCGTGATCATCCACCAACAAGACCCGGATCGGCTGCTGCTCCGCCATCTTCCCACCCTCTCTCTTCCGCCATGATCGGCACTCTGATCTCGATTCTCGTTCCTTTGCCCGGCGCGCTGGCCACGTTCAGCGAACCGCCCAGCTCGGTCACTCTCTCTTCCATGGTGACTAAACCGTAAGAAGTCTGCTTCTTGGTATGTACGTCGAAGCCGACGCCGTTGTCGCGAATCGCGAGCCGAACGGTCTCGCCGCGCCTCTGGAGCGCAATGTCCATCTTCGTCGCCTTCGAGTGCCTAAGCGTATTGGACAGCGCCTCCTGAACCATCCGGAACAGATGATTCTCCACTCCCTTATTCAGCGGCAGATCCTCATCCATATCGAGAGTAATGTCCATGGCGACCTTCGCCCTCATCTCTTCGATAAGCTCCGGAACGGCTTGCGACAGACGCTTGCCCTCCAGGTGCACGGGCCTTAAGTGAAGCAAGAGGGCTCTCATCTCCGATTGGGCGACGGCTGCCATCTCCTCGATCAGCTCGACCTGCCGCTTGGCCCGGTCGAAGTCGTGATCGAGCGTGCGTCCGACGGCCGTCGCGGTCATCGAGATGGCGAACAGCTGCTGGCTGACCGCGTCATGAAGCTCTCTGGCCAGCCGCTGCCGTTCTTCGACGACCGCGCTCATTCGGGCTTTGGCCGCCAATTCCGTATTGTTCGTGGACAAGCGCTGCAGGGAAGCCACCTGCTCCTCCCACTTGCGGCCGATTCTCGAGAATTGCTCCGCCAAGCTTCCGATCTCGTCCTTGCCCATGTCCGGCAGAGTCGGAATCGGCCGCCCTTTCTCCATCATCAGCATCGCATCCTTCAGCACCTCGACGCGATTCCTTAGCGGATACGTTCGATAGAGACCGAATGCAATTCCCGCAAGCAGGAGTACCCCGATGGCGGAGAAACCGAAGATCACGATGGAAGACCAGGATTCGAAGTCGGCGGCGAGTCCTTGGGCTTGAAGCAAATAAACGATCACGATGCCGACGCCAAGGGAGAACAAGACGGATTCGCCAATATGACGCCATACCATTTTCAATTCCCCCTTTAGATCGGTCGTATTCTTATATTCCCTACGAGATAAATCAACTGGAGTTTCAGCTGCTGCTCCTTGAGCTCATAATCCGGCGATCGCCACAGAACCCGTTGGAAGCCTCCGCTCTGCTGGCGCTGATTCCAGCCGATCTGCCCGAGCATCACCGATGCCTCCAGTTGAATGCCGTAATCCTCCGGCACGATCAGATCGATATCCCCGATCAACCCTTGAAGCACGATCGAGGTCTCCTTCTCCTCCGGAATCGCCATGGTCATATCCAGCCGCACGTCGCCGAACGCATGCCAGTAGCTGATCGAGGGGAGTACCCAAGATTCGCGATCCCTTCTAAGCTTGAGGAAGAACCGAGGTCGCCCTTCCGTTCTTCCCGGCGACGCGGGCCGGGCTTTCAAATAGTACAGCCCAAGCGAGATCAGGACGATGACGAGAACCAGGCCGATCTGATTCGCGATCAGCACGAGGGCGCTGATGGCGACGACCACGATCGCCAGTCGGCTTCGATCCTCCCGGAAGCGCAGAATCCCGATATAAAGAAGAATGATGGCATTTACCGTCGCGTACCCCGCTATCGCTCCGAGCGCGAGATACAGGCCGGCGGCGATGAATGACAAAGCGTGACTGGACATATTCGACAATTTACCCATCGCGGTCTGCACCTCCTTGGCGAAAATACCCGCTCGTTGCGCGGAGAAAGCCATAACGGAATCGTCCGCTATGGCCTTTGACGCATCTTTGTTAGCATACCATATCTTCACATCGGCTGGAATGCGCTTCTGGCGAAACTTCCTTATTCGGCAGAAGTCGGGTTGGAAGCCGGTGCCGCCTGCGGCTGGAGTCGATTCTTAAGCGCCGCGAGCTCTTGCTCGACGCGATAGTTCTTCTCCGGATCGACGCTTGGCGCCGCCGAGCGGAACGGCGAGCCCGGCAGGCGGATGACGTCGGCTTCCGCTTCCAGTTGAAGGATCTTCTCTTCCATGCGCTGGAAGCCGCGGGACGTGTTGCCGCTCTCGATCGTGTGGAGCGTGCTGACTTGCGCCATTTGCTTGCGCGCTTTGGCCATTTGAGCGCGGGCCGACAGCTCGTTGCGCTTGTTGCGCAGCTTGTAGTACTCGTCCTTCATCTCATGAAGCTGAACGGTCAGCTCGCTCACTTGAGCGCTGGCTTGCTCGTGATGGCCGAGCAGGTCGGTCGCTTGCTGATTGTAGTAAAGCTTCTCTTCCAGGAGCTTGCGGGCCAGAGCTTCGTTGCCTTCCTGCAGCGCTCTCTCCGCGCCGGCTTCGCGCTCGATTCCGATGCGGACGGCCTCATCCAGGCGTTGCTTCAATCTGCGCTCCGAAGCCATTTGCTTCGCTACCGTCACTTCCGCGTCGCGGATCTCCGTCTCCATATCGCGCAGGTATTGGTTCAGCATAACGATCGGATCTTCCAGCTTGTCAAGCAGCTCGTGAATCGATGCCTTCGTCATATCCTTTACTCGTTGAAATACTCCCATTGTCGTTATTCCCCTTTCGTATCCTTCGATTGTTGTTGTTCGAACTTGGTGAGGCGGGCTTTCAGTTCTTCGAGTTCTTGCCTAAGCGCCTTCTTCTCGATATCTTCCATCATGGCATCCAATTCCGAGCTAGCCGGGTTAGCGGCCGCCCCCGTCGCCTTGGGCTCCGAGAAGCCTGTCGGCTGCGAGGCTCCGGTTGGCGACGGCCCCTGCCAAGGCGTGCCCGGCGTCCAGCCGCGCTGCGCTCCGCTCGGAGGCGGCGTCTGGGCATTCTGGCCGGGAGGAGTCCAAGCGTTGTAGCCGCCGCCGGACCAATTGCTTCCGGACCAGTTGCCTCCCCAGCCGCCGTGGCCGGCGGAATGTCCGAAAGGATCGGCTCCCATGCCGCCGCCGTAAGTCGGCTCCTTCGGAATGATGAATCCTGCCAGGATATACACCAGGATGATGGAACCTCCCGAGAAGACCGCGACGACGATGGTGAGAATACGCAGCAACGTCGCGTCCAGCCTGAAGTACTCCGCCAATCCTCCGCATATCCCGAAAATTTTGCTATCGCGGGACGATCGGTACAATTTGCGCATGTCTTACCCTCCTTGATCCTGCTGCAGCTTCCGCTTCAATTGCTGGAGCTCCCGTTCGATGACTTCCTGGACGGCCGAACCGGCCGTATACAACATCTCCGTGCCCATCCGGCGGAGATCGCGGAGGCTTTTCGACTCGAGCTCCATGTCCGTAATCTGGTCGTCCAGACGCCGGAACATCGTTCTCGTGTTGCCTTGGTAGCCGCTTTCCCCGAGCCTCGCCGTAAGCCGCTGCTGCAGCCTAAGCGACTCCATTCTCGCTACGTAGAATTGCCTGCGGTCGTAAACGGCGCGGTATTCGTCCCGAAGCTCCTGAAGAAGTTCGGCCAGCTCGTTAAGCTCCGCTTGGCTTTGTTCGTACAAGCCGCGATAGCGCTCCGCCTTCTCCTCGTGGATGACCTTATCCTGCAGGGCGAGCTTGGCAGCCGTCTCTTCTCCGGCTTTGAGCGCCGTAAGGGCTTGCTGCTCGCGTTTTTCCTTCCACTGCTCGGCTTCTTTCCACTGCTTATACAGATGCTCCGTGTGTACCGCGTACTGCCTGTGCAGCTGCTCGCTCTTGCCGATCTCTTGATGAGTCGACCAGAGGAATTGATCGATCAGCTTGACCGGATCCTCCGATTTCTCCAGGCGATCGTTCAACGTAGCCGCCGATATGTCTCTCACTCGTTTAATGACGCTCATTCTTGTCTATCCTCCTCGATATCGAGCTCCGATTTAAGTCGAACCGGTTTTTAATTTTTGCGTCTCAGCATCGACACCCCGTAGACGATGATGGCGATAGCCGCGATCCAGAAGATGACCGTGGACAGCCGACCGAGCAGCATCAAAGCGCCGATGAATCCGAGCACGCCGCCGACGACCTTGTTCCCCCTTCTCCAGGCCATAACCCCCAGCGCGATAACCAGTACCGGAATCAGGAGAGAGAGGATGACGCTGAACAGGCTTCCCAGTAGGCTACCCAGCTTGCCGAACAGAAGCAGTACGCCGATGACGATAAGAACAACCGCTAATCCATTGCCTTTTTTCAAAAGTTCCTCACCTCTTTTCCGACGGTCGCCGTTATGCTTGCTTTTCTTTGGCGCCGTTCCCTTGACCTCATGTATTCATTGTAATCGGAGCGCCCGCCTTCCAAAACAGACCCGCGCACGTTTTTGACCCTGGACCGAAGTCGGGGCCGGGCACCGCCTAAAGCCCTTAAGCCGCATCGATTCAAGGCTGGCGGCGCCTCGACGCCCGCGAATAACCAACAGGATATGGGGGAAAATAGACCCTCGGAGCAAACGCAAGGCGCGGCGGATCGGACGAGGGCTTCGGACGGCGGCGGAAGTTCGGCGGCGGGTGCGCTTCGGACGGCAGCAAGGCGATCTTCTGCAACGATAAAGAGCCAAGTCGCGAGGACTTGGCTCCAATGTCTATTTTCTAATCCTATCCGATCCTCTCCACGGCCTCCGCTTGAAGCTGAAGCAGTCGTTCCCTCACCTTAACCGCTTCTCCTATCACGATAAGCGCCGGATTGCTCAGCTTCATCGCCTCGGCGAGCTTATGGATGTTGGACAGCAATCCGGTAACGACTCGCTGTTGAACCGTCGTTCCCTTCTCGATCAGCGCCACCGGAGTTTCCGCCGGCTTCCCGTGGAGAAGCAGCTCCGAACGGATCGCGTCCAGTTCGCTGACTCCCATATAGATGACAAGGGTCTCGACGGATTGAGCCAGCAGGTCCCAGCGGGGCAGCGCCTCGTTATCGTGGCACCGATTGCCGGTGACGAAGGCGACCGAGGCGCTTTGGCCCCGATGCGTCAGAGGAATTTGCGCGGCGGCGGCCGCTCCGATGGCCGAAGTGATTCCGGGGACGATCTCGTAAGGAATCCCTCTCTCCGCCAAAGCGATGGCCTCTTCCCCGCCCCGGCCGAAGATGAACGGGTCTCCGCCCTTCAGGCGGACAACCTTATAGCCTTTATTAGCGAACAGAATAAGCTTCTCGATAATTTGCCCTTGCGGCATGGAATGCCGTCCCGGCGCCTTGCCGACGTAGAGCAGCTTGGCATCCGGCCGAGCATGCCCGAGCAACTGTTCGTTCACGAGCCTATCGTATAGAATAATATCCGCCTGTTGAATCCGTTTAAGCGCCTTGAGCGTGATCAGTTCCGGATCGCCCGGTCCCGCTCCGACGATCGACACTTCGCCCGGCGTTCTCGCGCAATCGGACATGGGAACCCCACCTCATCTATATCGTGATGTAAATCGCTCCGTTAGCTTGATCGACTTCGGTCTTGTAGGTCTCCACGCAGCCGTCATCCGGCTCGTATACCTTGCCGCTCTTCAGATCGATCTTCCAATCGTGAAGAGGGCAGTGCACGGCCGTGCCGCACACCATGCCTTCCGCAAGCTTGCCGCCTTTATGGGGGCAACGATTCTCGACGGCTTTGATCTCGCCGTCGCTTAAACGGAACACGGCAATCTCCAGGTCTTGATACCGGAAGGTTCTGGCGCCCTTCTTGTCGATATCCTCGATATGTCCGATAAGCACTTTGGCCATGTTCGTTCTCCTCCTAGCTTTGGACCGCTGCAGCCGGCTCTAACGTTTCGAAATTTTTGCGAAGCTCTTTGTTCTCGATGATTTCTTGCCACGGGTCCCGGATCTGATCGATCGCCGTCCGAATTCGTCCGTACAGCGCCTTGCGCTCCTCGGCGTTATCCAGAACCTTCTTGATGTAGTCCACCCCGACTCTCTCCACCCAAACCGAGGTACGCTCGTTCCAAGTCGCCTGCTCTCTATATAATTGAAGGAAAGCTCCGCCCCACTCGACCACCTCGTCATCCGTCTTCACGACGGTCAGAAGATCCGTTCCCCGCAAGTGAATGCCGCCGTTGCCTCCGATATGCAGCTCCCAGCCTCCGTCGATAGCGACGATGCCGAAGTCCTTGATCGTCGCCTCCGCGCAGTTGCGGGGACAACCGGACACCGCCAGCTTCACCTTGGCGGGCGCGTTCAAGCGTTCGAATTCCTTCTCCAGCCGGATTCCCATGCCGATGGCATCTTGCGTGCCGAAGCGGCAGAACGTATTGCCGACGCAGGTTTTGACCGTCCGCAGCATCTTGCCGTACGCATGGCCGGAAGGCATGTCGAGCTCCTCCCACATCTTCGGCAGATCTTCCTTCTTTACGCCAAGCAAGTCAAGCCGCTGACCGCCCGTGAACTTCACGAGAGGCACCTCGAACTTCTCGGCGACCTCCGCGATCTTCTTCAGCTCCGAAGGAGAGGTAACTCCGCCGTAGATCCGGGGAACGACGGAGAACGTTCCGTCCTTCTGAATGTTGGCGTGATACCGTTCGTTCGTGAAGCGCGATTCCTTCTCGTCCTTGTATTCGGTCGGCCAGAGCATGCCCAGGTAATAATTGAGCGAAGGCCGGCACTTGGAGCAGCCTTCCGGGTTGCTCCATTCGAGCACGTTCATGACTTCCTTGATCGTCTTGAGGCCCATCCGCTTGATCTCGGCGACGATCTCGTCGCGGTTCAGCGTCGTGCAGCCGCAGATTCCTTCCTTGACCTGCGCGACCGCGTCTCCGGCGTAGATCTTCAGCAGCCCTTCGACCTCCGGCTTGCAGCCTCCGCAAGATGCGGATGCCTTCGTGCACGCCTTGATCGCGCCTACGCTGTTGCAGCCCTTGTTAAGGATCGCGTCGGCGATCGTTCCCTTGGAGACGCCGTTGCAGCCGCAGATAATCTCGTCGTCCGCCAGCTCCGCGAGGTGATCTTCCTTGCCGGAGGCAGCTCCTCCGACGGCGAACCCCAGAAGCAGCTCCTTCTCTCTCCCCTTCACGCTATCGCCTTTGCGGATGAGGGATAACAAGGATGCCCCATCGCCAATATCGCCGAACAACACCGCCCCGACCAGCTTGTCGTCCTTCAGGACGATTTTCTTATATACGCCGTCTACTTCATCTTGATATTTCATGGAACGGGTTCCCGGAGGTTCGTCGTACTGCCCCGCGGAGAAAACGTCTACGCCCGATACCTTCAGCTTCGTGGAAGTGATCGATCCGGTATAGCCCTCGGTTTCCGCCCCGGCCAACCGCTTCGCCAGCACGGCGCCTTGCTCGTACAGAGGCGCCACGAGCCCGTATGCGATGCCCCGATGCTCCGTACACTCCCCGACCGCGTAAATGTCCGGATGGCTGGTCTCCATGAAGTCGTTCACGATAATGCCGCGGTTTACGTTAAGGCCGGCTGCCTTCGCTACCTGCACGTTCGGCTTGATGCCGACGGCCATGACGATCAGATCCGTCTCGATCTCGGTTCCGTCCGTGAAGCTGAGGCTCTTCACTCTCTTCTTGCCATGGATTCGCTCGGAATGCTTCTGCAGCAGGAACTTCATGCCTTGGCCTTCCAGCTCCTCCTTCAGCATCTTCGATGCCGTCGCGTCCAGCTGCCGGTTCATCAGGTTTGCATTGCTGTGAACGACGGTAACGTCCATCCCCAGATTAAGAAGCCCTCTCGCCGCCTCCAGCCCGAGAAGTCCGCCTCCGATCACGACGGCCTTGTTGTATTTCTTCGATGTCTCCTGCATGATCTGGCAATCCTTGATGTCGCGGAAGCCGATAACCCCTTCCTTGTCCGCCCCCGGCAGAGGAAGCATGAACGCGCTCGAACCGGTCGCGATGAGGAGTGTATCGTATTCGGCTTCTATGCCCAGATGGGAGATAACCTTTCGGCTAGCCGTGTCGATCGAGGTGACCGTATGGCCCGCGTAAAGCGTAATGCCGTTATCGCGGTACCAGTCCCAGTCGTTGATGACGATATCGGACAGCTCGGTTCCTCCCGCGAGCACGGAGGAGAGCATGATTCGGTTATAGTTGGGATGCGGTTCGCTCCCGAAGATCGTAATGTCGTATGCGCCGGGAGCAAGCTTCAGAATATGCTCGATGACGCGGACCCCCGCCATTCCGTTCCCGATCATAACAAGTTTTTTTGTCGCTGCCATAGACCGTATCCCCTTTCGTTCGCTAGCCTTAAGAAATCAAAAAGCCTGCCTCGCCCATGGAGAAGACAAGTTACTCGTCTTCCATGGAACGAAAGCAGGCCTCATTGCCGCTTCAAATCAGATACACCGTTGTATCCGTGAACTGAATATATGATTTATTGAAACTATACCTTGCCCGAACTTTCTTGTCAATATATATGACATGAATGCCTAATGAAAATTTTCATCTCGACAGCATTGTTGTGATATGTTATAAAATTTAACGTCAGGGTACTTATTGTTAGGATAGCTCCATAAACGAACTTTAAATGGAGAGGAGAGAACTTATGCGTTCTTTGTTGGTTATTCACAACCAATCGAAAGCGACAGAACGGCAATCCGCTGCCGCTTCAAAGACGCTTCTCCCCGAATATGTGCTTCGTTCTGCCGGCTATACGATTACGAAGGCGCATTCCGAGGAACTGGCGAACAAGCTGATCGTGGATGCGGACGCCTGCATTCTGGATGTGCCGATACCGCAAATCAAGAGCTGGGGAACGGCATTATTGAAGCAAAAAATCGTACCTCTGCTTTGGTGGTGCAGCGACTCCACCGCTACTTTATCGGTAGAAGCCTGCGACGACAACGTGATGGTGGACGGCGTCCTAAGCGCGTCCATGAATCCTCTCGAGATCCATTGGACCCTGCACTTCAGCTCGAAGCAATGCTTCGAGAGGCAGCAGTGGAATATGGAGAGGAAGGAATTATTGTCCCGAATCGAAGAACGCAAGTGGATCGATATGGCCAAAGGGATTCTGTGCGATCTTAAGGGCATCACCGAATCCGAAGCTTACGATATGCTTCGCAAACAAGCGATGAACGAAAGAAAACGAATGGTCGACGTCGCGACGTCGATTGTGAAAGTCTACCAACTGATACAGGAGCAAAAAGGAGGGGCGAAACGATGATCAACCTGCTTAAAGAGGTCGCCCGCGGCAAACGAGGGGCTCGGGACTTGACCTATGACGAAGCGCTCGAAGCGGCCGATTCCATCCTTACCCTGAAGGCGACTCCCGCTCAGATCGGAGCTTTCTTCATCGCCGAGCGGATCAAGATGGAGAGCGTGGAGGAGCTTGAAGCGTTCGTCCAGATCGTCCGCAAATACGCGGAGCGGTCCCCGATTCAAGAAGGGCTCGATTGCGCGGGACCCTACGATGGACGCAAATCCTCCTTCTATGCGACTTTCCCTGCCGCGTTCCTGCTTGCGGCGGCGGGAGTTCCGGTCACCTTGCATGGCGCCGCATCCTTGCCTCCTAAATGGGGCATAGGGCTGCACGACGTAATTCGGGCTACCGGAATCAATCCGGACGAGTTGAACGCCGAGAAAGCGGCCCTGGCGGCGCGAGAAGCCGGCGTCGTCTATATCCCGACGGAGCAATGGTGCCCTCCGCTTGGGAAGCTGCGCCAGATACGGGAAGAGCTCGGCATGAGAACCATCCTGAATTCGGCCGAGAAGCTGATCGACTTCACCCACTCCCCTTATCTTGCCTTCGGGGTTTATCACAATACGGTATTCGATCGCTTATCCCGTCTGATCATCAAGCTCGGCTATCGCAAAGCGCTCATCGTGCAGGGTGCCGAAGGCTCCGAGGATCTGTTCATCGACCGTCCGACGCGCGCCTACGTGGTGGAGAACGGCGAGTTCCATCTTCGGATCTACGATCCCGAGACGCTTGGCTTGGATACTCCGGTTCCGGAGAAGGAATGGACTCCCGCGGAGCAAGTCGCCGTTGCGGAAGCGGTGCTGCGAGGGGAAGCGGACATGGCCTTCGCCAATCAGGTGCTGCTGAACGCGGCTGCCCGCCTGGAGCTCGCAGAGCGCGTCGGCTCCCTGGAGGAAGGCTTGTACACCTGCAAGGCGCTGATCGACAACGGAGCCGCCCTGGCCGTCTACAACAGCTGGATGGATGCCCTGCTCGGGGCGCCCCGGCCCGCTTGATTCAGCCTCACAGTTCCGTCCAAGAAGGGAAGGATGCGGCTTGTCCGATCATCCTTCCTTTTTCGTCTTCGACATTCCAGATGGCGGCGTTCTCGATTTGAAAACGTCGTCCCGTGCGGGATACCCGAACTCCCGTGTAGCTCTTCGAATACCCCTTTGCCTTTACCTCGTCCAGCAGCTTCTCCCTTTCTTCCCGTTCCATCGGCTCCGCGGTCAGTCGCGAAGGCATGCGAACGAAATCATCCCACGCCATCTCCCATAGGGCTAGCGCCGTCTCGTTGCCATAGTTCAAGATCGGATCCGTTTCCGTTCCGTGGGATAGCAGCACTCGGCCGGTTCGGTTCAACTGTTCGGCAAGGCTCTCTCCGACCATAAGCTCCAAGAGCTCTTCCCCCGTCCATTTCCGGTAGCTGTTNAGCACTCTTGCGAGATGCAGCTCGATTNGTTCCTCATTCATTCCGCTCGCTCCGATCCTGGGCCAATTTATCCNGATTATACCAAAAAGGCTCCCAAGCGAGGATAANTTCCTCATCTTGAGAGCCGTTCGTCGTTTAATTGGTGCTGGTGAAGGGACTTGAACCCCCACTCCGTCGCCGGAAGCGGATTTTGAGTCCGCCGCGTCTGCCATTCCGCCACACCAGCAAAAAGTAATTGGCGCGCCCTAAGAGATTCGAACTCCTGGCCTTTAGATTCGTAGTCTAACGCTCTATCCAGCTGAGCTAAGGGCGCATATTTAATTGAGATGGAGGCGCCACCCAGACTCGAACTGGGGGTAAAGCTTTTGCAGAGCTCTGCCTTACCACTTGGCTATGGCGCCAAAAATTAGATGGAGCGGAAAACGGGATTCGAACCCGCGACCTTCTCGTTGGCAACGAGATGCTCTACCACTGAGCTATTTCCGCATAAATGGCTGGGGATCAAGGATTCGAACCTTGGAATGACGGAGTCAAAGTCCGTTGCCTTACCGCTTGGCTAATCCCCAATATTCATTTGTAGTACATGGGGCGATCGATGGGACTTGAACCCACGAATGCCGGAGCCACAATCCGGTGCGTTAACCCCTTCGCCACGACCGCCATGTTCTATTCAGTTGGCAGGGGCAGCAGGAATTGAACCCACACTAACGGTTTTGGAGACCGCTGTTCTACCTTTAAACTATGCCCCTAAGTAAGGTAAAAGTGGTGGAGGGTGATGGATTCGAACCACCGAACCGTGAGGAAGAGATTTACAGTCTCCCGCGTTTGGCCACTTCGCTAACCCTCCACAGTGGGGTAAAACATGGTGCCGGCGAGAGGACTTGAACCCCCAACCTACTGATTACAAGTCAGTTGCTCTACCAATTGAGCTACACCGGCATGGTGTTAATGTTGCGTTATGATGGTGGCTCGGGACGGAATCGAACCGCCGACACGAGGATTTTCAGTCCTCTGCTCTACCAACTGAGCTACCGAGCCGAGGTTTATTTAAGTGGCGGAGCCGACGGGATTCGAACCCGCGGTCTCCTGCGTGACAGGCAGGCATGTTAGGCCTCTACACCACGGCTCCGCGCGTGCC
>Ga0065721_10049022_pt1 | contig 51530 bp, 39 predicted proteins | sample Mesricmetagenome_FD_59108 | JGI IMG/M metagenome (GOLD analysis project Ga0065721, IMG submission 59108) | Mesophilic microbial community from rice straw/compost enrichment Sample: eDNA_1 v2 (version 2) | ecosystem: Engineered > Solid waste > Grass > Composting > Bioreactor | place: USA: Davis... | reverse complement strand
ATCGTCATGGCCACCCACAACAAAGAGATCGTGAACACGATGCGCAAGCGCGTTATCGCCATCGAGCGGGGAACCATCGTTCGCGATCAGGCGAGAGGGGAATACGGCTATGAGATTTAGCACCATTCTCCGCCACATCCGGGAGGGCTTCAAGAACGTCGGCCGCAACGGCTGGATGACTTTTGCTTCCATGAGCTCTATCGCCGTTTCCTTGTTCATTCTCGGCGTTTTCATGCTGCTGGCCATGAACGTCAGCAAGCTGGCGGACCAATTGGACAGTCAGGTTCAAATTAACGTCTATTTGCAGACCGATACGACCGAAGCGAAAGCGCAGGAGATCGAGAGGCTGCTCAAGCGCATTCCCGAGGTCAAGACCGTTACTTTCGTCAGCAAGGCGGAAGGCCTGGAGCGGTTCCGGGACAGCATGGGCGAGGAAGGGCGGGCCGCCCTCGACGGCTACGACGCGGAGAACAATCCGCTGCCGGATTCCTTCGAGATTGAAGCATTCGACCCGCAGCAGATTTCCTACATTGCCAAGCAGATCGAAGCGATCAACCTGACCGATCCCGAGAAGTCGATCGAGCGGGTCAAATACGGCAAAGACACGATCGAGAAGCTGTTCAGCATCACGAACGCGGTCCGCAACATCGGGATCGTCATCGTGCTCGGCCTGACCGTGATGGCGATGTTCCTGATTTCGACGACGATCAAGATGACGATTATCGCCAGACGCCGGGAAATCTCGATCATGAAGCTGGTCGGAGCGACGAACAGCTTTATCCGTTGGCCGTTTTTCATCGAAGGGGCGATCATCGGATTTTTCGGTTCGCTGCTGAGCGCGGCGATCCTGATGTTCGGCTATTCGCAGCTGGTAGAGTCGACCAGTGCGACCGTAGGCTTGTACATGATCCAGTTCGCCACGATGGACGAAGTCATGAGCAGCGTCGGCGGTTCGATCATCGGCTTGGGAACCGTGCTCGGGATATTCGGAAGTACAATCTCGGTTCGCAGATATTTAAGGGTATAAAACGATAATGGGAAAATGCCTACGCTTTCCGGAGGAGGAGCCTTGTGAACAAGAAGCTGTTGGTACTGATCGCGATGCTGTTGGTTGTCGGCCTGGTCGGCAGACCCTATGAAGGACAAGCCCAGTCGGAGCTGGATAAGATCGAGCAAGATCTCAAGCAGCTCAAGAAGGATATGGACCGAGCGTCCAACAACCAGAAATATGCGGAGAAGACGGTTCAAGAGCTGACGGGCAAGCAGGAAGCGACGAAGGCGGACATCGAGAGCCTGCTGGCAAGAATCGAGACGGTACAGGTCAGATTGCAAAATACGCAAAAGAAAATCATGGATGCGGAAGAGAAGCTTCTTCAGACCGGAGTCGAGCTGGAGAACGCAATCAAGCAGCGCGACAACCGCGACCAACTGATGGCTTCCCGGGTCAAGATGGCTTATACGGCGGGGCCGGTATCGTTTCTGGACGTGCTGCTGAGCGCGGCGAACTTCTCCGATTTCCTCGACCGGTTCGACGCGGTGGAAGCGATCGCCGCCCAAGACCGCAACATTCTCGACGAGAAGAAGAAGTACGCGGACGAGGTTGCCTCCCTTAAGCTGCAGAGCGAGCAGGAGCTTGAAGAAATCCGCAAGCTTTACGAAGAGATCGAGCTGCATAAGGCGTCCTTGGAGCAGGAAGAGAAGGACAAGGAAGTGCTGATCGCCAAGCTGGCGGTAGAGATCGAAGAGCTGGAAGAGATCAGCGAGGAATCGGCCAAGCAGCTCACGGAGCTTGCGAAGCAGGCTTCGGCGCTGGAAGCGAAGAAGAACCGCATTAAGACTTACTATACGGGCGGCAAGTTGGGCATGCCTTTGAAGTCGGAATACCGGCTGTCTTCCCCGTTCGGCTATCGGATTCACCCGATTACGGGTTCCAAGAAGCTTCACGCCGGAATGGACATGGCCGCGCCGAAGGGAACGCCGATCTATGCCGCCGAGACGGGCGTTGTGATCGTGGCCCAGTCCTGGAGCGGGTACGGCAACTGCGTCATCATCGACCATGGCGGCGGCTTGTGGACGCTGTACGGGCACATGAGCGAAATTTTGGCCAAAAAAGGCGACACGGTCAAACGCGGAGAAAAAATCGGACTTGTCGGATCGACGGGACAATCGACAGGCAATCACCTGCACTTCGAAGTCCGTAAAAACTCCGAGCCGGTCGATCCGGCGCCTTATTTGAAGTAAACGGACAAGGGGCAGCCGAACGTCCGACGATTCGTCGGGAATCGGCTGTTTTCTTTTATTGACGGCATTCGTCTAAATGAACTAAGCTTGTCATAATCTAACCATAAGGCGAATTTCGGGGAGTGGGGTACGTGTGGTTCAGAGGTCGCACAGTCGCGGCGATGTTGGCGCTAACGGCAGTGGCCGCTTGCGTCGCGACCTATGCCGTCCTTGAATTTCCGGGGTGGAACTGGATGTCGAAGGGCGCGTTGGCAGACGGCGGAGCCGGCCAGGAGCAAGAGGGCCTTCGTCAGGACGAAGTCGACAAGCTCAATAAAGCCATGTCGCTGATCGAGAAGCGCTACCTGCTTCCTGCCGACCGCAAGAAGCTTCTTGACGGAGCGGTGCAGGGCATGGTCGAATCGCTAAGCGACCCTTATTCGGTGTATAAGCCGGAAGACGAAGCCGAACAGTATATGGATGCGCTTCAAGGCGCATTCACCGGCATCGGAGCCGAGCTGAGAATCGAGAACGGAACCGTCGTCGTTGAAGCGCCGATCCGGGGATCTCCCGCGGAGAGAGCGGGACTGCAGCCGCGGGACGTGCTGCTGTCCATTAACGGGGAGAGCTTGTACGGCTTGACTCTGAGCGAGGCCGTCACCAAGATCAGAGGGCCGAAGGGAACGAAGGCGAAGCTGAAAGTGCAACGGGCGGGCAGGTCTGAGCCGCTGGACCTGGAGCTTGTTCGCGATCGGATCGATCCGGAGACGGTAAGCTCGGAGATCGGGGCGGACGGCATCGGACATCTGTTCATTAACCAGTTCACGAACGAGACGTCGGCGCAAGTGGCCGAAGAGCTCGCGGCGATGGAGCGGCAAGGGCTGAAAGTGCTTGTGATCGACGTGCGGAATAACCCGGGAGGTTATCTCCAGTCGGTGGTCGAAGTCGCGGATCTGCTGTTGGAGAAAGGCAAACCGATCGTGCAGTCGGAGTACCGGGACGGGCATCGCAAAGTGGACGTCGCCGAGCACGGGGCCAAAAACGGCAAGCGGTATCCGATGGTCGTGCTGATCAACAAAGGCAGCGCCAGCGCCTCGGAAATTTTGGCGGGAGCGCTCAAGCAGTCGGCCGAAGCGTTGCTGGTCGGCGATACGACGTACGGCAAAGGAACCGTCCAGGTGCATTTCAACGGAGAGCTGGGCGACGACAGCCTGATCAAGCTGACGGTGTACAAGTGGCTGCTTCCGGACGGAACGTGGATCAACGAGGAAGGGATCGAGCCGGACATTCGGGTTGCCCAGCCGGATTACTTCCTGGCGTGGAGGCTGCCGAGAGACCGGGTGCTTAAGCCGGACTCGACCGGCGGGGACGTCGAGAATCTGCAGACGATTTTGTCGGGCGTAGGTTATCCGGCCGATCGTTCGGACGGTTACTACAGCCCAAAAACGAGAGAGGCCGTCGAACGTTTTCAGAAGGACGAATCGCTTCCGCCCACGGGAGAGGTCGATGCGGAGACTGCTCAGCGGCTGGAGGAGAAGCTGTACGCGGCCCTTCAAGACCGCGCGAACGACGCCCAGTGGCAGAGGGCGCTCATCGAAGCCGCCAAGCTGCTGAAGTGATCGAATAACCATAAAACGGCATGCTCCGAGAGCAAGACGCGAGAAGGATTTTCCCGCCCGCCGTCGAATACCAATTAGGAGGTTGACTCTAGGTCAACTTCCTTTTTCATGTTGGGGCGTGTTTTAGTCGTAAGAAAGAGGAGAGTCGCGATGGATGATCTTCTGAATGTGCTTGAGGAAGCGGGACAAGCCGCGATCGGCCTGTTCGCTTTCCCTTATTTCTATATTGCGATTGCGCTCGTATGGTGGCATGCCCGTCATACGGTTACGCTGCAGCGCAGGCTGTATCACGTTCGTCTCTACGGAGCGCCGCGGTTGACGTTTGCGAGAACGGCGGCGGGACTGGCGGCCGGATTGGCGTTATCCTTGATCGGAATGGGAGCCGGCGCCGCACTGAACGGCGAGACGCTGATGTTCGTCTGGATCGGGATGGGCGTGCTGGCGGTGTTTCAGCTGCGCTACGTATGTCTGGCGTACGCCGCGGGCGCGATCGGTTTGCTGCAATACGCGGCGGAAGGGACGGGCTTCGGTATCGCCGAAGGTCCGGCCGCCGAAGCGTTGCGTATGCTCCTTGCGATCGACGTTCCCGCGCTGCTCTTCATAGCCGGGCTTCTCCATATCGCGGAAGGCCTCCTCGTTCGGCTGCAGAGCAAGACGCTTACGATCCCTCTGTTCCTCCAGGGAAAAAGAGGCAAGCCGATGGGCGCTTATGCCATCGCCGGAGTATGGCCGATTCCTCTGCTATGGCTTGTTCCTTCGTCGGACGGCGGGTTCGCTCTGCCTTGGGCGCCTCTGTTCGGCGGCGACGCGGCCGCCTGGAGCTTCCTCGCATTCCCGGTTCTGATCGGCTTCAGCGACCGGACGGCGGCTTACTGGCCGGAACGCAAGGCGAAATTTTCGGGTAATCTGATCATGCTCTACGGGGCGATTATTGCCGGCTTGGCTGTCTGCGCCATCTACTGGCCCTCGGTTGTCGTGGTCGCATCGGCGGCGGCATTTCTGCTGCATGAAGGCTTGCTCTGGATTGGACGAAGCAGGGAGAGAGGCAAGGAGCCTTTGTATTCCCAAGACGGCACGGGCGTAAAGGTGCTGGCCGTGCTCCCCGGTACGCCGGCGGCGGAGCTCGGGCTGCAGGCGGGGGAAGTAATCAAGAAGGTCAACGGGGCCGTCGTGCGCAACAAAGAGGAGCTCCATGCCGCATTGCAGCTTCAATCCGCTTATTGCAAGCTGGAAGTCGTCAATCGGGAGGGCCATGTCAAGTATCTGCAACGGGCGCGTTACCAAGGCGAGCATTATCAGTTAGGGCTTATTCCAGCGCCGGACGACGACGTCGAGTTCGTGGCTTCGCCGCGTTCCGCGTCGATCTGGCAGGGGCTGAGGGAGGCGGGGGCGCGCCGGCTTCGCAATTCTCCGACGATGAGGCATCAGGAAGCCCGCCGCGAAGCGGAGCTGGCCGCCGCGGAACAGGCCGCCGCCGCGCAAGCCGCAGCGGAGGCGTTGGCGCTGGCCGAGAGGAAGAAGGCCGAAGAAGAGGCCGGGCTGCCGCCGCGGGCATCTCATGCCCGCATGAAATCTTGACAACCGCCTAGAGGTTTAGTATTTTATTGGTGATCATCAGGAATAGGGTCCCTAGGGTTCCACGGCGCGTCGAGCGCCGGTTCGGTCCGAGAGGGGCGCATCCGCCCTTAAGAGGCAGGATGGACACGGAGGGATAAAAGCCCGGGAGTATCGATGACGACCCGCGACGCCAGCTTGGCTCGCGACGGTCCTGCGATGCTCCGGGCTTTTTTGTCGTTCGGCAAGGAGCTCGGGCGAAGGCGGGGCACACTACATTCGGAGGTGCATGGAATCATGAATCGTTCTTGGTTGCTGCTGCTTGCGGCAGGGGTATGCGAAGTCGGCTGGGTGGCCGGTTTGAAGCATGCGTCGAATGCGGGAGAGTGGGCGCTGACCGCGTTCGGGATCGTCCTCAGCTTCGCGGGACTGCTGCGGGCGACGCGGGACTTGCCCGTCGGAACGGCTTACGCGGTGTTTACGGGGCTCGGCGCGGCGGGTACGGTGTTGGCCGAATCGTTATTTTTCGGAGCCGAGTGGAATGCGGTCAAATTGCTTCTGGTAGCCGTGCTGATCGTCGGCATCGGCGGCCTGAAAATGACGACGGACGTCAAGCCGAAGGAGGCGAGCGCGTAATGGCATGGGTTGCGCTTGTTCTGGCGGGGATGTTCGAAGTCGTAGGCGTGCTGGCGATGAACCGGCTGAAAAAGAAAAAAGACAAGCTGAGCGTACTCCTGCTTGTCTTGGGATTTATCGTCAGCTTCGCTCTGTTGTCCGTAGCGATGAAAACGATCTCGATGGGCACCGCCTACGCGGTGTGGACCGCGATCGGAACGGTCGGCGGGACTCTTGTCGGCATGCTTCTGTACGGAGAGTCCCGCCAGCCCCTGAGAATCTTTTTCCTGGCGCTGGTCGTCGCCGCGGTCGTCGGACTGAAGGTTCTCGGGAACGAATAGCCTCTTCGACCGTCTCTAGCGCTTGTTGATCCAGTCGGCGATATCCTGGATGACCTGCGATTCCACTTTGCCGTCCGCACTCTTGGCGAAGAAGTGGTTAAGGCCCGGATACAGCTTGAAGGATGCTTTATCGTTGTTCTTCAACGTTTCTTTCCACTGCACGTAATCTTTGTCCGCATAGACTTGAACGTCGGCTTCGCCTTGCAGCACGAGCACCGGTTTGGTCAGCTTGGCGGCGATTTGATCGGCTCCGCGGCTGTCCATTTCTTTGAAGTAGTAGGCCGGAATGCCGAACAAGGTTTGCGCCTTCGCTTCGTCGTCGGTCAGGCCGGCAAGGGTTTTCGCTTTCTCGACTTCGGCGGCGACGAGCGCCTCGCTGGCCGACTTGGCCGGGTTGCCGTCTTCCATCGTGGCGATAATCGCCGCGTTCTGATCCGCGATGATTTCCCACAGCGTACGGGGGGAACCGGCAAGGATCGCAAGTCCGGCGAAGTCTCCGCCGTCGGCGTCGATGCGCGGAGCGAGCATGCCGCCCAGGCTGTGGCCAACGATGTAGACGTTCGCTGCGTCTATCCGTTTATCCGCCTTCAGCAGCTTCGCCGCCGCGATCGCATCGTCGACCGTTTCGTCTTTGACGGTAAACGACGCCAGCATGTCGGGAGTGAAGCTTTGACCGTGGGCGTAGGTTCTCTTGTCGTAGCGCAGGACGGCGATGCCTTGCTCGGCGAGTCCCCATGCGAGATCGCGGAACGGCTTGGCCAGGCCGACCGTTTCGTCCCGATCGTTCGGACCGGAGCCGTGCACGAGAATGACGGCCGGGAGGGGACCGGAGACGTTCTTAGGCAGCGTCAGCGTGCCCGGAAGCGGGTATGTCGTGCCTGCCCCGACAACGATCTCTTCTTCGATCAGGCTGTCCGGGGCGGGCAGTTGTTCCGCGATCGGCTTCAACCACAATCCGGTCGCTTGATTGTCGGCGTTCAGGGCGAGCGTTAACGCTATCTTCGCCTTGGAGAAGGTAAGCAGAGCGACGAATTGTTGCTGGTCGGGAGAGGCGGAATTCGCCTGGATCGCTTCGATACCGTTGAATGTTCCGGCCAAAGCGACCGTTTGTTCCCAGACGGCTTGAAGCGTTGCTGCCGGCACGGTTGCCTTCAGCTCGTCATGGAAGTACATATCGGACAGCTGTTGATATCGTCCCGAGACCAAGTGTTCGACGATCGCTCGCACGGCCTCTTCGCTCTGCTTCGCTGTGAAGATGGAAGCCGTCGAGGTGTCTTCGTGAACGGACGTACGCAATCCCAGAGCGCGTTCGAAGAAGGAGAGCGGGACGAACATGCGGTTCGACTTGACGGCCGCGTCGGCTCCGAACTCCACGTTGGCTGCGCCTCCGAGAAGGGCCTGATTGCTGCCGGGCTTGACGGTCGCCGTTCCCGCAGGGCCGGAGATCGCGGCTTCCTTGGAAGCGGGAAGATATTCGACTTTAAGGCCGAGCGCTTGCGCGGTCTGGCGCAGCGGCAGCATGACGTCTTTGCCGCTCTTGTACGGCTGGGCGTCGGAGAATTGAACCGTCTGTCCGTCGACGTTCAGCTTAAACGTTGCCGCGGCGGATGCCGATAGCGGAATCGCGGATAAGAGCAGGGCGGACGCGGTTGCGATCAGGGCAATCTTTTTCATGGTATACCTCCGTAAGATGGATTGGGCGTACGGTTAAGCTTCGGATTTTTTTCTGTAGATCAGATAAGAATAGACGGCAGGAACCAGAGCGCTTAACAGAGCGCTGGCGAGCAGAACGCCGACCGCCCAGCCGGTGGGAATCAACCAGGACGACAGAAACATCAGGATGCCTCCAATAACCCACAGGCGGCCGGCCAGACGATGGGTCAAGCGCCAGTTGCGCTCATCCATCAGCGCCCAAGGCGTGCGGATGCCGATAAAAAAGTTGCTGCGAACTTGCCCCATCCGGTTGCCGACGACCATCCACAGCAATCCCATTGCGCCGAACACCAGATTAAGCATCGGCAGTTTGTGGCCGACGTTGTCCAGGATGACGATAAGCAGCACCGAGTGGAGGAAAAGGCTGATCGCCCAGCGCATCAGATAGTAGAAATCCTGGAAGCGAGCATAGTTGTTTTTACGCGGATCGACGTAGCGCATAACGGACAGGAGCGCCGGAAGCGCGACCGTGAGCGCGGCGTTCATGAGCCAGAAGCTCCACTTGGCCATCGTGCGGTCGGCTTCTCCGTTGATGTTGTAGTGGGAAGCGACGATGTCGGGAAGCCGGTGGTTGAAGGCCAGGAACAGCGCTATGAAGATCGCGGCGTTCGTCGCGAGCAGAAGCCAATCTTTTTTCGACCAGACGCCCGTCGTTTTTTCGTTGTTGTTGTCAGCGTGATTCGTCATGGGGATTCTCTCCTTTGGTTCCGATCATGCCGAGAAACCAGCTCATGGCTTCCTGCATCACGGACATATTGATGGAGTAGATGATGCTTTGGCCGTGCCTTTCGTCTTGAACGAGCTGAGCTTGCTTTAGAATGTTCAAGTGATGGGAGATGCTCGGCTTCGAAATGTCGAAATGCTCGGCGATGTCGCCTGCGGACAGGTCTTGATCCTTCAACAGTTGCAGTATTTTTCGCCTTGTCGGATCCGACAGCGCCTTGAAGGCGTCGTTCATGATGGAGCTGATCCCTCCTTCCATGAAGGGGTGAGTATTTGATTTGATATTTAGATAAATATCTAAATCTTATATTTAGATGATAAGCTAAATATTAAAATGAGTCAATACCCTCTGGCGTTCTCTATCTCAAAAATCGTCTGCCTGAGTGAAGTGCAGATAGGGCGGGGGGAGAGGGATTGGGGGAACAAAAAAACGCGAAACTCGGTCTTTGAACCGAATTGCGCGTTTAACGGGCGATTGCCCAGGGACGGTAGACGGATTATGATGAAGCGAATAGTTCCGGGTGGCTGGCGATGAACCAGACGACGGCGCCGGCGATGCCCAGGCAGAACAGCGTGAACAGGGTAATTTTGAAGGCGCTGCGGGGGACGCGGCCGGAGACGGTGCCGGTCTGGCCGTTGACCATATAATAGTATGTCTTCGATTTGTAGACGTAGTTGGCGTTCCACACTGGAAGCAGCAGATGCTTGTAGGTGACGTTATTGTAGGTGGTCCGAATGCGCAGGTTGCGGATTTCGTCGCCGCCGATCACGTTCCGGACCTCCGCTCGGATCGTTCCGTCGGCCACGTTTTGCGCCTTCTCCCAGCCTTCCTCGCGGGTGACGGAATAGCGTTCCGAGATATGCCCGCTTAGATACTCCGGCTTGTAGCCGTGAAGCTCGCCCAGACGAAAATCTCCCAGCTTCTTCAGCAAATCCGCGTCGTAGTGTCCGGAGGCCGGGATCAGAATGTCGTCGAAGCTTCTGCCGTAATCGCCGCGGGCAGGGTGCCAGACGGTATATCTCTCGGTGGCGGTGTACGTTTCCGTTTTGCCGTTCACAACCCTGGTCTTAGTCACCGTACGGTAGTGATAGATGCCGACTTCCGCCGAGTAGACGGAATACGTATTCGTATCATAAGTCCAGTAGGGGATGTAGATCCCGTTCAGTTGGGAGTCGACATCCGCTTTCTTGAAGTCGCCGGGCATGAAAAACCGTTTCTTCTTCCATCTTGCGAACGATTTGAGCGCTTCGTCCCGCGACACCCGGAACGGGATGACGGATTCCGGCCGGATGCTGCGAACGTTGTCTTGGCTCAGCACTTTGGGGGAGCCGCAGAAGACGCAGGTGGACGTCGTCTGTCCCGCCGGGATCAGCGTTTCTCCGCCGCACGCTTCGCAATGGATCGCCTGCTGCTGCGTTCCCCAGTCCTGCAGGCGATCCAGGTCCTCGGCCCGACCGTGAAAAGGATGCTCCACCGGCTCGTCGAGCACCTTCTCGATCTGCCGCTCCGCGCCGCAATATTGGCATTTCAGGTTTTGGCTTTCCGCGTCGAAGACCATCGGTCCCGCGCAGCTCGCGCACGGAAAACGAATCGCGGTCGTAGCGTTGCTCATCAGGTACGCCTCCGGCTAAATTTTACTTCCGCATTCGGAACAGAATTTCGCGCTCTCGTTCAGCCGGCTGCCGCATTCGGAGCAAAATTTCTTCCCGCCCGCCGCTTGGCCCTGATCTTGCGCCGCCGAACCCTGACCCGCAGCTCCAGGCGCGGCACCCTGTCCCGCAGAGGCCGCCGTCCCGGGAGCCGAGCCCGGCTGCTGCTGGCTGTTCATCTGCTGGAACATCTGTCCCATCATCTGCCCCATGGCCATGCCCGCGCCCAGCTCCGCTCCGGCTCCCGCCGCGCCTCCGCCCGGCTTGTTGGCGGCTTCGCGAAGAGCCTCGGCCGTCTGATACTTCATATATTGATCCAGGTTGCCGGCGATGTTCATCGACGATTTGCGGTCGATCATCTGCTCCACTTCCGGCGGCAGCGACAGGTTCTCGATCGTCACGTTCGTCAGCGCGAGGCCGATCGCCGCGAAATTCGGCTGCAGCTTCTCCGCCGCCATCCGCCCAAGCTCGTCGTAGGAGCTGGCCAGATCGAGCACCGGAATTCGCGCTTCGCCGACCAGGTCGCTGATGCCGGATACGACCGCGGCCTTCAGGAAACCGGTGATGCCCGCCGTCGTGAACTCCTTCTTCGTGCCGAATATATCCCGCAGAAACACGACCGGGTCCTGAACGCGGAAGGAGTAGTTGCCGAATCCGCGCATGCGGATCATGCCGAACTCGGGATCGCGCATAATGACCGGGTTCGTGGTGCCCCATTTCTGATCGGTAAATGTCGTCATATTAAGGAAGTAGACGTCCGATTTGAACGGGGAGTTGAATGCGTGTTTCCATGAATTAAGCGCCGTGAGCACCGGCAGGTTTTGCGTGCTTAACGTATAGGTTCCGGGGCCGAACACGTCGGCGATCTGTCCTTCGTTGACGAAGATCGCGGCCTGGGACTCGCGGACGATAAGCTTGGCGCCCATCTTGATCGCGTTGTCGTAGGCGGGGAAGCGATAGACGAGAATCCCCCGATCGTCGAGCCACTCGATTACTTCGATAAATTGTCCTCTAATGAAATCAAACAATCCCATGCGCCACTCTCCAGTCTGCCGCCGACGGCGGACGGCGAATTGTTAACGATGCGAATCGTTAGCGTCCATAAACGAAGCTCCGCCTGCCTCGGAAGAGAGGCGCGAACCGTTTATGCGTATGCCCCTATCGTATCATAAAAAGGCGAACGTCTGCCGCATATTCGTCAAAATCCGCGCCCTGCGACGGGTCTCCAGACCCTTTTGACGGTGCGCGGGCAAACCGATATAATGGATGGGAACACACATTCTGATGACGGAAAATGACGATCCGAACAGCCGAGCGAATCGGGACGCCCGATCGGGCAAGGCCGCGGATGCGAAAGGGGCAGAGAGCAGATGGCAGAAACGGAATTGTTGAACAAACCGTTTAAGCTGGTATCCGAATACTCGCCTTCCGGCGACCAGCCGGGAGCGATCAGCCAGCTGGCGGAGGGCATATTGGCCGGGAAGAGGCACCAGACGCTGCTCGGGGCGACGGGGACGGGGAAGACGTATACGATTGCCCAGACGATCGCTCAGGTGAACCGTCCGACGCTCGTCATCGCGCACAACAAGACGCTGGCGATGCAGCTGTGCAGCGAGTTCAAGGAATTTTTTCCGGAGAACGCGGTGGAATACTTCGTCAGTTACTATGATTACTATCAGCCCGAGGCGTATATTCCGTCCACGGATACGTATATCGAGAAGGATTCCAGCATCAACGACGAGATCGATAAAATGCGGCACTCCTCCACGGCGGCGCTGTTCGAGAGAAGAGACGTCATTATCGTGGCCAGCGTCTCCTGCATCTACGGTCTCGGTTCCCCGGAGGAGTACCGGGATCTTCGGCTCAGCCTGCGGGTGGGCATGGAGAAGTCGCGCAACGCGATTTTGCACAAGCTGATCGACATTCAGTACACGCGCAACGATCTCAACTTTGTTCGGAGCACGTTCCGCGTGCGCGGCGACGTCATCGAGATTTTCCCCGCATCCAGAGGAGATTCGGCGATTCGGGTCGAGATGTTCGGCGACGAGATCGAGCGGATTACGGAGATCGACGTGCTGACGGGCGAGATTACGGCCGAGCGGGAGCACGTCGTTATTTTCCCGGGATCCCACTTCGTCACCGGCGAGGAGAAAATGAAGCGCGCGCTGGTGAATATCGAACGGGAGTTGGAGGAACGGCTGGCCGAGTTAAGGGAGCAAGGGAAGCTGCTCGAAGCGCAGCGGCTGGAGCAGCGCACGCGCTACGATCTGGAGATGATGGCGGAGATGGGCTTCTGCTCCGGCATCGAGAACTACTCCGGACCGATGACGTTCCGCGAACGCGGAGCGACTCCGTATACGCTGATGGACTTCTTCCCGGACGACTTCGTCGTCGTCATCGACGAATCGCACGTGACGCTGCCGCTGGTCCGGGCGATGTACAACGGGGACCAGGCCCGCAAATCGGTGCTCGTCGACCACGGTTTCCGTTTGCCGTCGGCCAAGGACAACCGGCCTCTCCGATTCGAGGAATTCGAACAGAAGGCGAAGCAGCTCGTCTACGTCTCCGCGACGCCGGGCCCATACGAACTGGAGCATTGCCCGACCGTCGTCGAACAGATCATCCGTCCGACGGGCCTCATCGATCCGATCATCGAGGTGCGCCCGACGAAGGGGCAGATCGATGACCTGCTCGGGGAGATCCGCGACCGCATCGCCAAGGACGAGCGCGTGCTCGTAACGACGCTGACGAAGAAAATGTCCGAAGACTTGACCGATTATATGAAGGAAGTCGGCATCAAGGTCAGCTACTTGCACTCCGACGTCAAGACGCTGGAGCGGATGGCGATTTTGCGCGATCTGCGTCTGGGCACGTACGACGTCGTCGTCGGCATCAACTTGCTGCGGGAAGGCCTTGATTTGCCGGAGGTCAGCCTGGTTGCGATTCTGGACGCCGACAAGGAAGGCTTCCTGCGTTCGGAGCGCTCGCTCATCCAGACGATCGGCCGCGCGGCGCGGAACGCGGAAGGACGCGTCATCATGTACGGCGACAAGATCACCGATTCGATGGAGCGGGCGATCGGCGAGACCGAACGTCGCCGCAAGATTCAGCTCGCCTACAACGAACAGCACGGCATTACGCCGCAGACGGTCGTCAAGAAGGTGCGCGATCTCATCGAGGCGACGAAAGCGGTGGAGTCGAAGCGTTCGTATCTGACGGGCGCCGAAGATCTGAGCAAGCTGTCGAAGAAGGATCGCGCTTCCGTCATCGAGCGTCTGGAATTCGAGATGAAGGAAGCCGCGAAGAGCCTGCAGTTCGAACGCGCCGCGGAGCTCCGCGACGCTCTGCTCGAGCTGAAGGCGACCATGTAGCTGACTCTGCTTCTGCAAGTTCCTTACAAGTGCGTGTTCATGAAGCCGGCTTTTTGAACATCCTCTCAAATGTATTTGCAAGGCTGCCCGCAGTCCGGTATAATGTACGGGAACGTACATTCCTATTCGGAGTGCGACTGCGGACGGCCAAGCTGGAAGAGCAGCCCCCGCCTTGTCGCGAAAGGGGCTTTTTCGTTTTGGCTAACGAGAAGATCGTCATTAAGGGCGCACGCGCCCATAACTTGAAGAATATCGACGTTACGATTCCGCGCGACAAGTTCGTCGTGCTGACCGGGCTGTCCGGCTCGGGCAAGTCCTCGCTTGCCTTCGACACGATCTACGCCGAAGGGCAGCGCAGATACGTCGAGTCCTTGTCCGCCTACGCCCGGCAGTTTCTCGGACAGATGGACAAACCCGACGTAGATTCCATCGACGGCTTGTCTCCGGCGATCTCCATCGACCAGAAGACGACGAGCCGCAACCCCCGTTCGACCGTGGGCACGGTCACGGAGATTTACGATTATTTGCGTCTCATGTACGCCAGAGTCGGCAAGCCTCATTGTCCGGACCACGGCATCGAGATTACGTCCCAGACGGTCGAGCAGATGGTCGACCGCATTATGGAATATCCCGAGCGCACGCGCCTGCAGATTCTCGCGCCTATCGTATCGGGCCGCAAGGGCGAGCATACGAAGCTGCTGGCCGACGTTCAGAAGCAAGGCTACGTTCGCGTTCGCGTGAACGGCGAGATCCGGGATCTGTCCGAGAAGATCGAGCTGGAGAAGAACAAGAAGCATTCGATCGAAGTCGTCGTCGACCGGATCGTCGTCAAGGATGACGTGCAGACGCGGCTCGCCGATTCGCTGGAGATGGCGCTGAAGCTGTCCGGCGGACAAGTGCTCGTGGACATCATGGACAAGGAAGAGCTGATGTTCAATTCCAATCTGGCCTGCCCCGAGTGCGGCTTCTCGATGGATGAGCTGGCGCCGCGCATGTTCTCCTTCAACTCGCCGTTCGGCGCGTGCCCGGAGTGCGACGGCCTCGGCGTCAAGATGATCGTCGATCCCGAGCTTCTCGTTCCCGACCGCTCGAAGAGCATCGAGGACGGGGCGTTCGAAGCCTGGGCGGGCAGCACCTCCAATTACTACCCGCAATTTCTGAGCGCGGTGTGCGCGCACTATGGCATTCCCACCGACGTGCCGGTCGAGCAGCTGCAAGACAAGCACATGCAGATCATTTTGTACGGAACGGGCGGGGAGCGGATTCGCTTCCGCTACGAGAATGAGTTCGGCCATACGCGCGACGCGCAGGTGCCGTTCGAAGGCGTCGTTCACAACCTGGAGCGCAGATACCGCGAGACCGGCTCGGAAGGCATTCGCGAGTTCATCGAGGTGTATATGTCCGCCAAGCCTTGCGGCAAGTGTCGCGGACAGCGCTTGAAGAAGGAAGTGCTCGCCGTTACGGTGGGCTCCCAGAATATTGCTCACGTCACCTCGTTGTCGATCGGCGATGCGCAGCGTTTCTTCTCCGGCCTGGAGCTGACCGAGAAGGAGCTGTCGATCGCCAACCTGATCCTTAAGGAGATTAACAACCGGCTTGGCTTCCTGGTCAACGTCGGTCTCGAATATTTGACGCTCTCGCGCGCGGCGGGCACGCTGTCCGGCGGCGAAGCGCAGCGGATCCGACTTGCGACGCAGATCGGCTCCAGCCTGATGGGCGTGCTGTACATTCTGGATGAACCGAGCATCGGCCTGCATCAGCGGGACAACGACCGGCTCATCCAGACGCTGAACCATATGCGAGATCTCGGCAATACGCTGATCGTCGTCGAGCATGACGAAGATACGATGATGGCCGCCGACTGGATCATCGACATCGGACCCGGAGCGGGCAAGCACGGCGGACAGGTCATCGCCGAAGGCACTCCGTCGGAAGTGATGGACAACGAGAGCTCGCTGACCGGCGCTTACTTAAGCGGCCGCAAGTTCATCCCCGTTCCTCTGAACCGCCGCAAGCCGAACGGCAAATGGGTGGAGATCAAGGGCGCGAAGGAGAACAACCTGAAGAACCTGAACGCCAAGTTCCCGCTCGGCGTATTCACGGCGGTGACCGGCGTATCCGGCTCGGGCAAGTCGACGCTCGTCAACGAGATTCTGTACAAGACGCTGGCTCGCGACTTGAACAAGGCGAAGACGCGTCCTGGTCAATACAAGGAATTTATCGGCCTGGAGCATCTGGACAAGGTCATCGACATCGACCAATCCCCTATCGGACGGACGCCGCGCTCCAATCCGGCGACGTACACCGGCGTATTCGACGACATCCGCGACGTGTTCGCGATGACGAACGAAGCCAAGGTGAGAGGCTACAAGAAAGGCCGGTTCAGCTTTAACGTCAAGGGCGGCCGCTGTGAAGCGTGCAAGGGCGACGGCATTATCAAGATCGAGATGCACTTCCTGCCGGACGTCTACGTGCCTTGCGAAATCTGCAAAGGCAAGCGATATAACCGCGAGACGCTGGAAGTGAAGTACAAGGGCAAGAACATCGCCGAAGTGCTGGAGATGACGATCGAGGACGCCACCGAGTTTTTCGTCAATCTTCCGCGCATCCACCGCAAGCTGCAGACGCTGATGGACGTCGGCCTCGGCTATATGGATCTGGGCCAGCCGGCGACGACGCTGTCGGGCGGCGAAGCGCAGCGCGTTAAGCTTGCGGCCGAGCTGTACCGCCGCAGCACGGGCAAGACGCTGTACATCCTCGACGAACCGACGACCGGACTTCACGTCGACGATATCGACCGGCTGCTGCAAGTGCTGCACCGCCTCGTCGATTCCGGAGAGAGCGTGCTCGTCATCGAGCACAACCTCGACGTCATCAAGACGGCGGATTATCTCGTCGACCTCGGACCTGAAGGGGGCAGCGGAGGCGGCACGATTATCGCCACCGGAACGCCGGAGGATGTGGCCAAGGTCGAGAAATCGTACACGGGCAGATACCTCGGCCCGGTACTGGAGCGGGATCGCGCCCGCACGGAAGCGGCCATGTCGAAGGCGTAGATTCAGCCGAACGTACCTGACGCCAACATAAAGAAGACGAATCTTCCCGGACGGAGATTCGTCTTCTTTATGTTCTACTTGTTCAGCTCCGCAAGCATATGATCCAGCATTTCGTCGGTCAAGGCGCCCTGGCTGAACGAGACGAGCGCCCGCAGCGGCATATATCGCATCATTGCCGCCACCATCTCGGAGCCGTCTTCCTGAAGCATGCCGAGGGTGTCGTTGGCCGCGCTCATTTTTTTCATCCATTCGCCGACCAACTCCGCCCGCTCAGGATCGCTCATCAGATCGCCGATTGTCGAATTGCGGGTCGCCTTGATGCGCACCGTTACCGACGACTCTACACGAACCGTTTCCCGCAGAACGATATCGGCGGACGAGCGGCCGACCAGAATGCGGAAGTCTCCGCTTTCCACGTGCCAATCCTTCAGCTCCGTATTGTAGTAGGCGAAGGCGCGCTTATCGAGAACGAAGCTGACCGTTTTTTCTTCTCCCGGCTGCAGCTCTACCTTCTCGAAGCCTTTCAGCTCCTTGTCCGGACGAATGACGCTGCTCTGCACGTCGTTGACGTACAGTTGAACGATCTCTTTGCCGGCGAGGCTTCCCGTATTTTGTACTTTGACGCGAACGGTCAGCGATTCCTGATCGCTAAGCGTTTTTTTATCGACCGCAATGTCCGTATATTCGAACGACGTATAGCTGAGTCCGAAGCCGAACGGGAACAGAGGAGCGAGCTCCTTCTTATCGTAGTAGCGATAGCCGACAAACAGTCCTTCCTTGTACTCGACCCGGTCGCCTTCGCCCGGGAAATTCAAATAGGAGGGATTGTCGCTGAGCCGGACCGGGAACGTTTCCGCGAGCTTGCCGCAAGGATTGGCGTCCCCGAACAGCAGATCGGCGATAGCGCCGCCCAGCGCCTGCCCGCCCAAGTAGGCTTCCAGCACAGCTTTCGCTTGGCCCAGCCAAGGCATCTCGATCGGTGCGCCGTTGCTCAAGACGACGATCAGACGGCTCTGCGTTTGAGATACTTCTTCAATCAGCTTCCGATGATTGTCCGGGATCGACAGATGGACCCGATCGTAAGCCTCCGACTCATAGCGATCCGGCAAGCCGGCGAACAGGATCGCCACGTCTGCCTGCGCGGCCGCGGCGGCCGCTTCCCGAAGCAGCGCGTCGTCGATTTCATCGGTATCCGGGGAATAGCCCGGCGCATAAGTAACGACCGCCTCGTGACCGGCGGAACGACGGATCTCCTCCAGAACGTTCTCCAGCCTGGTCGGGCTGACGTGAGAGCTTCCCCCGCCCTGGTATCTCGGCTGCTCGGCGAACGCCCCGATGACGGCAATCGTTCCTTTCTTTGCAAGCGGCAGGATGCCGTCTTCGTTTTTCAGCAGCACCATGCTTTCCCGCGCCACTTCTCTGGCCAGCCGGTGATGGGCTTCGCGGTCGTACGAGGCGTCCGGCCTCCGGTTGTCGACCGCCCGGAAGATGACGGTCAATATCCGTTCTACCGCCCGATCTAACGCGTCCTCGGACAGTTCTCCGCGTTTGACCGCTTCGACGATTTTACGGTCTCCGAGTCCGTGGCTCGAGGGCATTTCCAGCTCCAGACCCGCGGCCAAGCCTGCGGCCCGCTCGTTCACCGCGCCCCAGTCGGATACGACAAACCCTTCATGTCCCCATTCATTCTTCAGAATGTCCGTCAGCAAATAGCCGTTCTCGGAGGCGAACGCGCCATTGACCTGATTGTAAGCGGACATGACCGTCCAAGGCTGCGCCTGCTTCACCGCGCCTTCGAAGCTGGCCAGGTAGATTTCCCTCAGCGTGCGCTCGTCCACGATCGCGTCGATCGTCATTCTGCGGTGCTCCTGGTTGTTGACGGCGAAATGCTTCAGCGAAGTGCCGACGCCTTGGCTTTGCACGCCTTTAATATGGCTTGCCGCCATTTCCGAGGAGAGGTAGGGGTCTTCGGAGAAGTATTCGAAGTTTCTGCCGCAGAGAGGCGAACGCTTGATATTCGCGCCGGGACCGAGCAGCACGGCCACCTCTTCGGCCTGGCATTCCTCTCCGAGCGCAACGCCTACCTGCTCGATCAAGCTGCGGTCCCAGGAGCAGGCCAAGCCCGCCGCCGACGGGAAGCAGGTAGCAGGCACGCTGTTGAACAGACCGACATGGTCGCTCTCTCCCTTTTGCTTGCGCAGTCCGTGCGGGCCGTCCGTGACCATAACCGACGGAATGCCGAGTCGCTCCACCGCTTTGGTCCGCCAGAAGTCGAGCCCCGAGCAGAGCCCGGCCTTTTCCTCCAACGTCATTTGCGAGATCAGGGCTGGTATGTCTCTTGTCATCTTGATTCTCCTCCTCGTTCTCTTGTCCGTAATCGCTTTCATTTTGATTCGAGCTCATTTTAACGAATTTTTTGACGGTTTTATGGTATTAAATTTATATTAATTGTAGATAACCTATATTTACGGAATTCTATTCAACCATCGGGAGGGGTCGACAATGCGGGGACGCAGCTTCAACGCGGACGATATCCGTTATATTTGCAAGCTGATGTACGACAATTTTCATATTCCCATTCGTTATCACGACCGGGACGGAGCGCTTGCCGCCGGATATCCGCCCGGGCAGCCTGCCGTTCCTCCGGAAGAGCGCGACGAATCGGTTCCTCCGGACATTCCGTATGCCGCTCCCGCATTAAGCGCAGCCGACGGGTTGGCAAGCTGTCTGACCCTCCGTCTGGGCTCGGCCGAACAACCGCTCGGGGCCGTCATCATGGGACCTACGGTCAAGAACAAAACCGATCTGCTGAATGCCGGCGCGCTTCTGTATTATCTCATCCACGGCAGCAAGCTGGACATGGCCGATGTTTATCAGCCGAGCCTAAGCAGCGAACTGCCGGCCGTTCCCGCCCAGGATGTCGATCTCGATTTGTCGGACCGCCGCGAGAACTTCGTTTTCCATCACGATCCGATTTTGGAGAAGCGGATGCTTCAATATGTGAAAGAAGGCCGCAAGGAGGAATTGGCCGGTCAGCTCGATCTGATCCCGAGAGAAGGCGTAGGCGTGCTATCGAAGAGAAGCCGGCTGCGGAACGAGAAAAATCTCGCGATCTGCCTTATTACGCTTGTCACTCGGGCCGCTATCGACGGCGGGCTGTATCCGGAGACCGCGTTTACGGTCAGCGATCTGTATATTCAGCACATTGAAGAATTGCAGGACGCCGAGGAGGTAGGCCGGGTCGGCCAAGAGGCGCTGCTCGACTTTGCCGGGCGGGTTCGCAGCCAGAAGAGCCGGCGTTATTCCAGAGCGATCGCGGCTTGTCAGAACTATATTTTCAACCATCTGTACGAGGACATTTCGCTGGCGCAGCTTGCGGACGCAGCCGGGCTTGCCCCCGGTTATTTGTCGCAATTGTTCCGGAAGGAGACCGGCATCACCGTCAGCGAGTATATTCAGCGCGAGAAGATAGAGGAAGCCGGGAAGCTGCTGATTTATACCGACGATACGTTGCTTGCAATCAGCTCCAGACTGAATTTTCACGATCAGAGCCATTTCATCAAGGTGTTCAAAAAGCATACCGGCGTTACGCCGCGGCAATACCGGAACCGTCAGCGGGAATGAGCGGAACAGGTCGACAATAGGCAACAAGGAAGTCGAATACGGAGCATAAGCGAATGCTATAATCGATAATCAATCATCGCTGGACGACCCGGTTGAATCTGAACCCCATGAGGTGACCTCAGATAACAAGCAGATGCAATGGATTGCGCATGCGGCGCTGATCGCTTTCTCGATTGCCTGCGTCGTTCCGTTCCTGCTGCTCGTCATGTCCTCCGTATCCAGCGAGCAGACGATTCTGAAGCACGGCTACTCCTTTTTTCCGAAGGAGTTCAGCCTGAGCGCCTACCATTATCTGTGGTACAATTGGCAGAGTTTGGGCAGAGCGTACGGCATTACCGTGCTGATTACGATCGTGGGGACGTCCGTCAGTCTCGCCATGACCTCGATGTTCGCTTATCCGATCTCAAGACGGGATTTGCCGTGGCGGAACTTCTGGACCTTCTTCGTCTTCTTCACGCTGCTGTTTAACGGCGGACTCGTGCCGGCCTACCTGATCTATACGAAACTTTTCGTGATCAAAAATACGATCTGGGCGCTGATCGTTCCGGGGCTGCTGATGAACGGGTTTAACGTGCTGCTCGTCAGAACGTTTTTTGTCACCTCCGTTCCTCCGGCGTTAATCGAGGCGGCGAATATCGACGGCTGCGGGGAGATCAAGGCGTTCTATAAAATCGTGCTTCCGCTGTCGCTGCCCATCATGGCGACGATCGGTCTGATGCAATCCATTTTATATTGGAACGATTGGTTTAACGGAATGACCTATGTGACCGATTCGAAGCTGTTCAGCATCCAGAACATTCTGAACAGAATGATGACCGAGATCCAGTTCCTGAGCTCCGATCCGAACATGTCGACGTCGGCCAGCGAGACGATCGCCCAATTGCCGAGCGCGACGGTTCGCATGGCGATCGCCGTCGTCGGAGTGCTGCCGATACTGGTCGCCTATCCGTTCTTCCAGAAATACTTCGTCAAGGGAATTACGATCGGCGCGGTCAAATAACGAACCGAAAGGATGAGCGAGAATGCAATCGTCGGCTGACAGGCCTAATATCTTATGGATTTCCCTGGAGGATACGAGTCCGAGATTCGGCTGCTACGGAGACTCTCTGGCTCGTACGCCTCATATCGACAGGCTGGCAGAGGAGGGGACGATGTTCCCCAACGCCTTCGCCGTGGCAGGCGTCTGTTCCCCGAGCCGGTCGGCCGTCATTACGGGAATGTATCCGACGTCGATCGGAACGCATCATATGCGCACAGAGCATACGAATCCGCATACTCCCGAGCTGCCGACCCCGTATTCCGCCGTGCCGCCGGCTCATGTCAAGACGTTTACGGAGTATTTGCGGGCCGAAGGCTATTTCTGCACGAACAACTGGAAGACGGATTATCAATTCGCTTCGCCGCTGACGGCTTGGGATGAGGACGGGATGGACGCCCACTGGCGCCATCGCGACCCTGGGCAGCCATTCTTCGCCGTATTCAACCATATGCTGACGCACGAGAGCGGCATGTGGGGGAGATATGATCCGCAAGTGGATGAACCCGAACGCGGCGGACGAGCCCCGTCCGCTTGTGACCGATCCGGACAAGGTGAAGGTGCCTCCTTATTTGCCCGATACGCCGAAATCGCGCGAAGCGCTTGCCCGATACTATGACCTGATCGCGGAGGCGGACGAGTACGTCGGGCGGCTTCTTGGTCAGTTGGAGGAGGACGGGTTGGCCGACAATACGATCGTTATTCTGTGGAGCGACCACGGAGAAGGTCTGCCGCGCGCCAAGCGCTGGCCTTACGACGCGGGCATCCGCGTGCCGCTCCTCGTCCGCTGGCCGGGCAAGGTGCCGCCGGGGGCTGTCGACGACCGATTGGTCAGCCTGATCGATCTTGGTCCGACCGCGCTGTCGCTGGCGGGAGTTCCCATCCCGCGGCATCTTGCCGGACAGCCGTTCCTCGGGCCGGACGAGCGGCCCAGAGACTATGTGTACGCGACACGGGACCGCTATGACGAGGCGTACGACAAAGTTCGCGCGGTGCGCGACAAGCGGTTCAAATATATCCGCAACGATTACCCGAATCAGCCGTACTTGCAATGGATTCCGTTCAGCCATCACCATCCGATGTTCCAGGAGCTGTGGAGATTGGAGCTGGCGGACGAGCTTAAGGACGAGCAGCGGCTGCTGCTGCGGGGGACACGACCAGCGGAAGAGCTGTACGACTGCGGCGAAGACCCGTATGAGATACGAAATCTGGCCGCCGATCCCGCTTATCGCGACACGCTGGAACGGCTTCGCGGCGAATTGGACGCATGGTGCGGAAAATACGACGTCTGGGGCGACGTTCCGGAGGAGCGGATGGTGGCGGAGATGCGGCCCGGAGGCGTTCAGCCTCAAGCGGCCGCGCCGATTTTCGTGCCGATCAACGGCAGCCGGCCGGGCGTCGAGCCTGCCGCGCAGGGGGAATATGAGGGGCCGACGGCGATTATGCTGCATGCCGCTACGCAAGGGGCTTCCATCGCCTATACGACGGAGGAAGGCGAGAAACCGCGCTGGCGGCTGTACACCGGGCCGATTCCGCTTCGCGAAGGGAGCGTCTTCATCCGGGCCAAGGCCGTCCGCATCGGCTACAAGGACAGCGAGGAGGCGCAGGCCTCCTACACGGTCAGACTCGCGGCTCCGTAAACCTGGGCCATTCTGTTTAAGGAATAAGCATATGGCCTGCAACCCGCCGTTCCGGGGAGAACGGGAGGGAGCAGGCCATGCTCGTTTTCCTACGATTGAGCGGCAGGAGTAATCAACGCGATAAGCTGCTTCTGCAGCTTGACGATGTTTTGCTGTTTCTCGAGAATTTGCCGCTTCTGCTTCAGAATCTCTTCCATATCGGTTTTGGCGGCGGCCCATTGCTTCTTTTCGGCATGCTCGTGGAAGCTGTCCCACGATTCGTGCTTGCGGTCGCGCATGTCGCGAATCGCGTCCTTGGAGGCCCTCATTTTTTCGACCAGCTGCTTGGCTGGCTTCTTAAGGGAATTCCGCTTCTCCGTCGTCAGGGTCTTGCTGGCTTCCCTGATTTGCTGATTCTGCGATTTCATCTGGTGGAACAAGCTTTTCTGCTCCGTTCGAATCTGGTCGAGCTGCGTCTTCAACGCTTGAATATCGGCAGGCAGCGCGCTCCAATCGATGTTAGGCTTCGCAGGGTGCTCGTGGCGGTGATGTTCGCCGGGATTGGCGGAAGCGAGCGCCGGGACGGCAACGGCCAGCGCGGTAAGCGTCAGCAAGGCATACAGGAAACGTTTCATCTCGTGTTCCTCCCATTTCGTGGATTCTCCACTAGTATGGTCAAAACGGCGCTTTCCATTCTTTGGAACGAAGACATTCCGTTATCCTTTCGAAGCCGGATTTTCTTGACCAGCCTCGTACGCAATCAGACTGATCGTGTGGCCCGCACTCTCGGACAGCTTCTGCTCCATGTTTCTAACTTCTTCGAGCTCTTCCGGCTCCAGATCGGCGATCGTAAAATTCGGCTGCGGCATCAGATAACCTCCCGTTTTTTTTGAATGTAGTATGAGACAACGAAATGGGTTTCACTCGTCTATCCGGATCTGGGAATACGAACCGGTTATTTTACGAATACTAACGGCAACTCCGGACGGACGAATCGGAGGATCGGAATGTGTGACAAACTTGTTACGACGCCAACTTCGGACTTGCAACGGAGACGTTCAGAGGCTAACATAGATAAAGATGGGTTCATTAGGTCAGATAAAGGAGGTCCCCTTTATGTTTCTAGCCGAAGCGGCAACGGAAGCTGTGGAGAGCACATACTCGCATTTCGACATTTTCATGCTGATTTTCACGGTTCTCATTGCAATCGGTTTAGTGCGTCTGCTGATGCAGAGGCCTCGCAAGAACGTGCTGGCAATCGGATTTGCCGCGGTCTGTCTTCTCGTATTCCTGGCGGCGGATTACAAAATGATCAGCGGCTGGTAATCCGAATAAGACTATACATAAACAAGCCTGAGCGACGTCTCGGGCTTGTTTTTTTGTCGTTTTCTTCCATATGAAGTTATGATAGAGTAAGTCTGTGACTAGAAAAAGTTGGGAGAGGAAGTCGTTGAAAGGAAATTGGGGGCGGAAATTCGGGGGCGTGCTGACCGCGGGGCTTTTAGCATGTCTTCTGGCAGCGGGCGGCGCATGGGCCGCTGGAAGCAAGGGAGGATCGGCGACGCGAGTCATTGACGGCGAATTGTATGTCAAAGCCTCGCTCGTGCCCGACGTCATCAAGGAGGTGTCCCCTTCGGTCGTGGCGATTATCGGGAAACCGGCCGACGAGAAGAACGCGAGCCGATTCGCGTTGTCGCATGGAACCGGCGTGGTCGTCAAGAGCGACGGATGGATCGTTACGAACGCGCACGTCGTTCAGAACATGGAACGGATCGTCGTCGTGACGGCGGACGGCAAGGAATACTCGGGCAGCCGCAAGCAGGTCGACGCGGCAAGCGATCTGGCCTTGGTGAAGATCAACGCGAAAGGCCTCAAGACCGCCAAGCTCGCCGCGGCTCCGCTGAAAGTCGAGGTCGGAGAGACGGTCATCGCGATCGGGACTCCCGTATCCTTCTCGCTGCGCAATACGGCTACGGTGGGCGTGATCAGCGGGATGAACCGGTCGGTCTCCTCCGATTACAACCTGCTGCAGACGGATGCGGCGATTAATCCCGGCAACAGCGGCGGCCCGCTCGTGAATCTGAAGGGCGAAGTAGTGGGCATCAATTCGATGAAGTTCGTCGATGTCGACATCGACAGCATGGGTTTCGCCATTCCAGCGGATACGGTGCGGTACGTGCTCGAGCACTTCGATAAATACGGCAAAGTGAAACGGGCTTCCTTGGGCTTGGAGCTGGAGGAGAGCTGGTCGGCGGTAGTCGGGCTGCCTACGGAGGAACCGATGACCGTGCTCTCGACGACTTCGCAGAATGCGAGGAAGATCGGCATAGCCGCGGGAGATCAGTTATATGCCGTGAACGGCAAGCAGGTATCGACGATCGTCGAGCTGAATGAGCTGCTGAAAGCCTTCTTGCCGGGACAGACGGTCAGCGTTACGCTGCTGTCGGATGGGGACCTGGTTACCCGCAAGCTGGTGCTGTCGGAGTACGCGGCTCATTAACAACAGGAGAGGGGTTTTACCGGAATGAGATTTAAAGGAAGAACGATTGTAATGTTGGCGCTGGCGGCAATATTGATGCTTGTCGGCTCGATCCCCGCATACGCGGACGACGCGGGAAACAAAATTGAAATTCGCCTTAAAGTCGACAGCAAACAAATGAAGATCGACGGCGAAACGGTCCAAATCCAACCGCCGTATCAAACGGCCGGCACCGTGATGGTTCCGCTCAGCGTTTTTACGAACAAGCTGGGGTTCGGGGCTAAAGTCCAGTTAACGGACAACAAGATCATCAAGCTGACGTACGGTACGCATACGATCGTGATTACGCTGGGCAGCAAGACCGCGACAATAGACGGAAAGAAGACGACGCTTCCCGTCGCTCCGGCCAGCAAGCAGGGGGTAACGATGGTCCCGCTCGCGATCTTGGCCAAGAGCTTCGGGGCGACGCTGGCGAAGGATGCGGCGACGCAGGAGCTCGTGCTGAAGTTCGTTCCCGATGCGAATAAAGGCGAAGGCGGCAACAGCATCGATGCGGACGCGGGCAAGTCCAAGATCGGAGACAGCTACTACGGCTGGTCGATGAATTATCCGACGGGCTTGACGATGACCAATCAGACGCAGGACGGCGATTTCGTCGTATTCGAAGACGTGAAGAAGGAATACTACCTGGCCGTCAGCGTCGAGGAAGAGAAACAGGAATTGACGATGGAAGAGAAGCGGGACGAGATGTACGGCTATTTTGATGAAGGCGAGAAAATCGTCGACAAGAAAACGGTCGGCAGCGGAAGCCAATCTTACGAGCGGCTGATCACGAAGGATAAGCGCGGATTTTTCTACGAATACCGGGGCATTCAAGCGAACGGCTATCTTTATATCGTCATCTACGGCAAGAAGGCGAAGACGGCCCAGGAATTGGCCAAGTCCACCGGGTTGCTGGACAGCTTCGCTCCCTCGTTTAACCGCACGGACGTATCGATCAAAGACCTGACGCGGATTGTCGACGGATTCAAAACCTTTACCGACGATGATTACGGTCTGGCCGTCAAGCTTCCGAAGGAATGGAAAGCGGACGAGGAAGCTTCCATCCCTTGGTTTTACAGAGAGGACGGCGGTTATCTGTATTTGGAAGTGACCTCCGTCGCCGCGGGAGACACGATGGACGAATGGATCAAGCGCAAGACGGTCCGCTTCGAGCAGGCGTTCGCTCCCGCGTATCGGAAGGCGCCCGAGATCCGGAATATTTTCTGGAACGGGATTGCGGCTAAAGCGATGAAGCTCTCGTATTCGTGGGATACTGAGACCTGGTGGGAGGAATACGAGATATTCGCGATTCGGGGCGATTATCGTTACTATACCGAGCTGGCTTATTTGCCGGGCAAAGATCCGAATTCTTCCAAGCTGTACGACACGACGATTCGCACGATGAAGACGGACTTCTCCGTCGTCGAGAACAATTTCGGCGAGATCGCCGACGACTACGACAATGCCGATCGCAGCGCCGTCGTGACGAGAACGAGCGAGAAGTACGGGTATCGGATCACGCTGCCTCAATACTGGACGGGTTTTAAGAAAAACTTCGAGGAACCGTCGGTGGATTACGGAGGTACCGGGGTATCGGTCGGAGTGATTTATTCGGAGGAAGTTTCCTTCACGTTCGGCGAGCTCTCGTCGAGCATCGACGCCTATTTTAGGGACAAAGCCGCGCAATCCTCCAAATACCGGATCGTCGAGAATACGACCGTTCAATTCGCCGGCTACACCGCGAGGAAAGTCGTTACCGAGGATACGACCGTCAGCAAGGACTCTTCTCCGTACAGAGTCACGAACTATTACGTGTTGAAGGGCGACAAGCTCTACAACGTGTGGGGTTACTGCGCCCTGGCCAACGCCAGCGATTTTAACGTGAACAACATGGAGAAAGCGTTAAGCTCGTTCGCCTTTACCCGTTAATTCGAAGCGCCGATCGCTAGAGGCCGTTCCGTCGTCGTTCCAAGACGATGCGGAGCGGCCTCTTCGCCGCGCCGGGAAGATGGAAACCCAATTTCCTTGACCTGTCCCGCCTTAAGCGCAATAATGAGAACAGCGAATGCCGCTTGACAGAAGCGGTTTGGAGGTTAGGATTGCATGAAGGACAAAGCCGCCTTGCGGCGTGAAGATATCGAATTGCTGGCTCCGGCCGGCGACTGGGAGTGCATGAGAGCTGCGGTGGCCAATGGGGCCGACGCGGTGTTCTTCGGCGTGGAGAAGTTCAACGCCCGGGCTCGCGCCCACAACTTCCAGACGAACGAGCTGCCGGAAATTATGGCGTTCCTGCACAAGTACGGCGTGAAAGGTTTTCTTACCTTTAATATTCTCGTGTTCGAGGACGAGCTGCCGGAAGCGCGCAAGCTGATCGAAGCGTGCATCGACGCCGGGGTGGACGCGGTGATCGTTCAGGATTTGGGTCTGGTGAAAATGATACGCGAAATTTCTCCGGACTTCCCGATTCACGGTTCTACGCAGATGACGATTACTTCCCCGGAGGCCGTCGAATTTACGAAGCCGTTCGGGATGGAGCGGGTCGTGCTCGGACGGGAGAACAACCTGAAGCAGATTCGGAAGATCGGCGAGCAGGCGAAGCTGCCGATGGAAGTATTCGTGCACGGCGCTTTGTGCGTCTCCTACTCCGGACAATGCCTCACCTCCGAGGTATGGGGCGGCCGTTCCGCGAACCGGGGCGAATGCGCGCAAGCTTGCCGTCTGCCCTACGATCTGATGGTCGACGGCGTGCAGCAGCCGATGGGAGACATCGCGTATTTGCTGTCCCCCAAAGATTTGGCGGCGATCGACATCGTGCCAGAGCTGATCGAAGCGGGCGTCGAGTCGTTCAAGATCGAAGGACGCTTGAAGAGCCCCGAATACGTCGCGAACGTGGTCAGCAAGTACAATAAGGAAATCGACAAGTATTTCGAAGGGGACGAGACCGGACCTTCGAAGGAGGAAGTGCGGGAGCTGCAGCAGAGCTTCTCGCGCGGCTTCACGCACGGCTTCCTGGAAGGGACGAACAACAAACAGCTCGTCGAAGGAACGTTCCCGAAGAGCCGCGGCGTGTATTTGGGCAAGGTGGAGAAAATTTTGCGCGACGCGGTCGTCTGCAAGCTGGAAGCTCCGCTGAAGCGCGGCGACGGCATCGTCTTCGATGCGGGCGATCCGACGAAGAAGGAAGAGGGCGGACGCGTCTACGACGTGCGGGTGTCGGGAGCCAAGCTGGAGGGAGAAGCGGCCGAAGGGCTGCGGATCGAGATCGTGCCGGGCCGCAACGACATCGACTTGAACCGGGTGCACGAAGGCGACCGGATCTGGAAGACGAGCGACCCCGCGCTGGACAGGCGTCTTCGCGCCAGCTTCGAGACCGAGAAGCCGTATCGCACGTTCCCGCTCGCCGTATCCGTATTTGGCCAGGAAGGCGTGCCGCTGCGCACGATCTGGACCGACGTTCGCAAGGGAACGACGGTGGCCGTGGAGTCGGAGATGCCGCTGGAGCGCGCGGAGAAGCGCCCGCTCGGCCATGAGGTGTTGAGCGAGCAGCTCGGCCGTCTTGGCGGAACGCTGTACCGGCTCGATCAGCTCGAAGTCGGGCTGAAGGGCGACGTCATCGTGCCGAAGAGCGAGCTGAACCGGATGCGGCGCGAAGCGGTCGAGCAGTTGGAGGCGATGCGAGAGCTGCCGCCGAAGTACATCAAGCGGCAGATCGACGAGTTCGCCGACGCGTTCGATTCCGATGCGGCGGATGTAAGCGTCCAGCCGAGCGAAGTGAAGCTGACCGCGCTGTGCCGGACGCTGGAGCAGGTGAAGGCGGTCGTGAAGACGGAAGTCGAGTTCATCTATGCCGACTTCGAGTTCATCAAGCAGTTCCCGGACGCGATTCAAGTGTGCCGCGAAGCGGGCAAGCGGATCGCGCTCGCCACTCCGCGCATCCATATGCCGGGAGAGAACGGCTATCACCGCAACATTCTGAATCTGAAGCCGGATGCGGTGCTCGTTCGCAATACGGGAGCTTTGTACTACTATTTGAAAGAGCGGATGGAGAAGCCGAACGAGACTCATCCGCTGCTGATCGGGGACTTCTCGTTGAACGTGGCGAACCACAAGACGGTGAACCTTTTCCGCGAAGCGGGCCTCGATTGGGTGACGCCTTCCTACGACCTGAACATTCAGCAGATGGTCGACATGCTGCGCCGCGCGGATACGTCGCGTCTGGAGATGGTCATCCACCAGCACATGCCGATGTTCCATACCGAGCATTGCGTCTACTGCACGTTCATGAGCGAAGGCACGAACTACACGAACTGCGGTCGTCCTTGCGAGGAGAAGCGGGCGTCGCTGCAGGACCGGATCGGCATGTCCCACCCCGTCCGCGTCGACGAAGGCTGCCGCAACACGGTGTACAACGCGATCGAGCAGTCCGGCTCGGAATACTTGGACCTGTTCATGGAGCTCGGCGTACGCTCCTACCGCGTCGAGTTTCTCGAAGAGAGCGCCGACAAGGTGCACGAGGTGCTCACCCTCTACCGCGCCGCCATCGACGGCCGCATCTCCGGCTCCGAAGTGTGGCGCAAGCTCAAGGCGATCAACCAGCTCGGCGTCACTCGCGGCCAGTTGGTGAAGTAAAATGAGTGAAGCCCCGCTTTCCTACGCGATGTAGGAGCGGGGCTTTGCTTGGTCGATAGATTTCCTTGCTTAGTGGACGTCTTGGCGGAGGATCGTCTAACGTATGTCGATTTCCAAACCGATGCTTTTATCTTCGCCGTTTACCCTGAAAACAGCTAGGGCATGAAGTTTTTTCTGGGTACCTTGTAATTGTTCCGGCGGGTCGTACGAATAGGATTCGTCTTGAGTTAAAGTTTTGTTTATTTCGACAGCGCTAATAGCGAATTCCGGGTTGGTCTTATCTCCTTGCTGCAGAGAGACGAGAGGAATTCCGTGCGTGATTTGAACAGGTTCGTTGCCGGTATAGATGAGTTCTCGCAGGACCACAGTTTTGTTGTTGTCGTCGTTTTCCACTTTCACTCGAAGGATGAAATCACCTGCAGACGTTTCCTTGCTGACCGGAGTATGCGTTTTTTGATCACATCCCGTTCCCACTAGTAAACAGACTACGACGAAAAGGGCGAATCGTAATTTTCTCCGCATTGGAAGTCCCCCTCTTCCTCTTTCTTCTCTCACAAATCAATAAGAGACATGCTCAGTCAACACTTGTCCTTCCGGACCTAGAATGCTGAATACACCCTTGACATGAGAGTAATACATACCAACGGTCGTATAATTGGCATTAATATCTCCAGTATACAATATGCCTGATAAAACGCCATGAACCATTCTCTTTTCAGGAGGGTCGCTTGCTCTTCTTTCGAATACGGTGGCTCCGCTGTCACCCAATTTCGCTTGGGAATGATTCGTTTTTCTCATATTAAATAATGATCCCGGAGCATAGGTGAGACTATCCAAGGTTCCGCATGTGGAACTGGTGAAATTTTTGCCTGACTGGCAAACATATGTGCCGATAATATCCGTAGAATTAATGGCCGTTATATTGACTGTTGCTAACGGTGCCGTATTGGAATTGTATATTTGATGGCCGACGTTTGCTCGGGCAGTCTCGATGGCGAGCATATCGACGCTTCCGCTGTTTTGCTTTACGAATACGGTCCCAATGCTTGAGCCTCCTTGAGAAGCATTGTCGTCCCAAGTTCCGCAATGACCTGCCGTAATATAGTAATACTTATAAGTATTGTCGGGCAAAAGTCTTCTTGCTGAGAATGCACCCGTACATCCCGATGTACCGACGGTAATGGCAAGGCCTCCTTTAAGAGGTCGCGTGTAAGCGGTTTTGCTTAAAGATTGGGTCTTAATCGAATCAAATCGGATTTCAATATTTTGGGGATCCAGACGGGTGATAAGTTCGCTATCGAATATCTCTTTATATTCTTCTGGCAGCCCGACAATGACCTTGTTCTCTTGGATGCTGCCGTCCGTATATTTGATAGGGTATATCGTTTTCAATTCGTTGACTTTACTTTGTAAGCTAAGAAGGTCTGTCTCGCTGATATCCGTATCATAAAATAAAACTCTGGACGGGTATGAAAAACTTTCCTTTAATTTTTCTGCAACGTTTCTGTTCTTCTCTAAGTTTACTACCCCGATTTTAATAGCACCGTTTTCATGGTGATCAAGATAAACACCTGCAAAGATTGGCCTCCAATGATTATTGGTTGCAATATTATCTTGCTTTTCTTTTAACTCGGGATATATGGATTCCTTGAGAAGCGCGGCTTCCTTGATTAGCGTATCGCGTACGATCAGTTCTTTTAACTCGTCATCAGTTAGAACTATCCCAATTTTGTCGGCAGTCGATTGAAGTTCCGGCGATGAGTTGATTTTCCTTACATAATCTTTATCTGCGTTTAATCCGAGCAATGCCCTTACTCTTAAGCTTTCCGCTAGTGCTTCATTACTGTCATTTTCTGATGCTCCCGCTGCAAAAGGTAAGCTACTAAACATAAACACAATAATTACGATTAGAAAAAATGCCTTCTTCATCATAAAAACTCCAATTTATATATTTTAATAACTTCAACATCCTTATTTTACAATTAAATACATTCATATAAAATGAGTGAAAAGGCATATATTTATGTTGGGTTTTGGCGAATGATGAAGATTTTTAGAATTAAAGGGATATTTTCATGTGATTAATCTCGATCCTCATCTCACACAATTTACACTCCCCTAACACAACTCTAACTGTTCGTTTTCACTTCGATGATACAATCGGTTTCAAGAACATAGCTGCGCTTGGACGCGATTGATATAGAGGAGGCTCGAAGCATGAAAATAGCGGTTGTGGGAGCGGGAGTGGCCGGATTGACGATAAGCGCGGGGTTCGCGGAGCTCGGGCATACAGTGCGCTGTGTGGACGGCGATTCGGGTAAAATAGCGCAGCTGTCTCAGGGGATCGTCCCCTATCGCGAGCCGGGCTTGGAATCGCTCGTGCTGAGGAACGTCGCCGCTGGGCGTCTCGGGTTCGGGAACGAGCCGTCGGGATTGCTGAACGAGGCGGAGTTGCTGTTCATCGCGGTCGGAACGCCTGCGGACGAGCGGGGGGATATGTCGCTGGCCGCGCTGTGGAAAGTGATCGACCGTATCGAAGCCTGGCCGGGGGACGGCCGGAAGAGGCTGATCGCGATTTCGAGCACTGTGCCGGTCGGCACGGCGGAGCGGACGGAATCGCGGCTGCGCGGCCGGCTGACGGGACGCTGCGAGGCGGAGGTTGTGTCCATCCCGGAGTTCATGCGGGAAGGAAGGGCGGTTCGCGACTTCTTCGAGCCGACACGGATCGTGATCGGAGCGGTCAGCGCCGAAGCCGCGGATCGGCTGACGCAGCTGCACCGCAGGCTTCCCGGACCGATCGTGACGACCGATCGCAGAAGCGCCGAGCTGGCTAAGCTCGCCGCCAATGCTTGCCTCGCCGTCAAAATTTCGTTCGCCAACGAGATGGCCGCCTTCGCCGAGCAGGTCGGCGCGGATTACCCTTCGGTAGCACAGTCGCTCGGACTCGACCCGCGGATCGGACCGTATTTTCTCGAAGCGGGTCTGGGCTTCGGCGGCTCCAGCATGCCGAGGGACACGCACGCGCTCGTCCGTATGGCCGACGATGCGGGCGCTCCGCAGACGCTCGTGGAAGCTGCGGTCCGCGCGAACGCGATGCTGCCGCTGCGGATGGTGCGCAAGCTGGAGGCCGCGCTGTCCGACCCGGGCCGCCGCAAGGTGGCGCTGCTCGGCCTGGCCTGCAAGCCGGGGACGGACGATATGCGCGACGCGCCGTCTCTGCGCCTGGTCGCAGAGCTGAGCCGCCGTCATCCCGGCATCGGGCTGACCGCCTACGATCCGGAAGCGGGGGCTGCCGCCCGCAAAATACTGCCGGCTTCGGTCGCGATCTGCGAATCGGCCGAGGACGCTCTGCGCGGCGCCGACGCCGCGATCGTGGTTACGGGTTGGAGCGAATTCAGGCAGATTCAGGCGGAAGACTTTAAAAATTGGATGAGCCGCCCTATAATTATGGATGGAAGAAACGTGCTGGACGCCGCGGGCCTGAACGCGCAGGGAGTTGTCTGCATCGGGGTCGGGCGGCTGCCGTCCATTCCCGGGCCGTCCTCTCGCAGGGCGGGCGAGCTCGCATTGTGATCGTAGAGAGGGTGCCTGTAAGATGAAAATTCGCAAGGCGATTATTCCGGCAGCGGGGCTAGGGACGCGTTTCCTTCCGGCGACGAAGGCGATGCCGAAGGAAATGCTGCCCATCATCGACAAGCCCGGAATCCAGTATATCGTGGAAGAAGCGGTCGCAGCCGGCATCGAAGACATCCTGATCGTGACTGGCAAAGGCAAGCGCGCCATCGAGGACCATTTCGACAGTTCCTACGAGCTGGAGCAGAATTTGCTGAGCAAGGGCAAGCTGGACCTGCTGTCGGAGGTTCAGAAGCCGTCCGAATTGATCGACATTCATTATATCCGCCAGAAGGAGCCGAGGGGACTCGGCCACGCGATCTGGTGCGCCCGCAAGTTCATCGGCAACGAGCCGTTCGCTGTATTACTCGGGGACGACATCGTCCAATCGGAAGTGCCGTGCCTGAAGCAGATGATGGACGTGTACGATCGGGTGCAGGGGTCGGTGCTCGCCGTGAAGAAGGTGCCGGACGACGAAGTGTCCCGGTACGGCATCGTCGATCCCGATCCGGCGGGAGGCGACGGGGAACGGATCCTGAAAGTCCGCGGCGTCGTGGAGAAGCCTTCGCCAGAACGAGCTCCTTCGAATGTAGCCATTATCGGACGTTATATTTTGACGCCCGCGATTTTCGATATTTTGGAGACGCAAGACGTCGGAGCGGGGGGAGAAATCCAACTGACCGACGCGATCTACCGTCTCATGCGCGACGAATCCGTCTATGCGTACAAGTTCCAGGGAACGAGATACGACACGGGGGAGAAGCTCGGCTACTTGAAGACGATTATCGACTTCGCGCTCGAACGCCCGGATCTGAAGGACGAGATCCGCGCTTATCTCGACGAGAAGCTGGGACGTTGATCTTGGCCACGCAGTGCTAATATGCGCTTGTCAGCAACAAGCCGGCGGACGAGAAACGCCGGCTTGTTCGCTGTGCGCATTCATGAACGGTTCGCCGACCGGGTGCGGATTTGCGAAGGGGTCGCGTTGCGGATTTTTTTGAACACACGGCCGAAATAGGTGATGTTGGAAAAGCCGACCTGCAAGGCGATTTCCGCGACCGGACTGGCAGATTCGAGCAGCAGCCGTTCGGCCTCCCGGACGCGCAGCAGGTGCACGTACTCGATCAACGTCTTGCCGGTTACCCGCTTGAACATGCGGCAGAAGTAGTTGGGGCTCAAGTTGACCATTCGCGCCGCCTGCTCCACCGTAATCGTCTCCCGGTAGCGGCTGCGCAATTCCTGGAGCAGTCCGGAGAAGTCGTAAGCTTGCGGCGGCGCGGAAGGACGTCCCAAGGAGGCAGACTGCTGGGCATAGCGGAAGTATTGGCCGAAGATGCGGAGCAGTTCGGCTTTGACGATGAGCTCATAGCCGGGCCGCTTCTGTTCGAATTCAAGCACGAGCCGGGCGAATGCCGCGCCGATCTCCTCCATCTCCGGCTCGTCCGCGCGAATAAAGCCGGGCCATTTCTGACGTTGGATCAAATAGGGTTGGAAGTAGTTGTTTTCCGTAATGTCGAGTCCGCTCCCGCGCACGAGCGCTTCGTTGAAGACGATGCAGACGAGCTTCGAGCCCGGCGCGATAACGGTTGCCGCATGCAGCTGCCTCGAATTGACGAAGGCGAGCTCCCCCTTTTCGAGAACCTGGCAATCGGCGTCGATCTGGATGCGGGCTTGTCCCTCCTTGACGAATATCCATTCGATATGATCATGCCAATGAAGCGGTATGTGATGGACAAAGAAAATATTGATCGGGAACGTGCGGTCGGGGAGCCAAGTGTTTTCTTTGCGGGGACTGACCGTCATTTTCCGAACCCCTCCTTCTTCCCGGGTCGCTGCGCAATTCATACGATTCTCTCGAAGCGGCGCAATAAGGAACGCCAAATCGGCGATACTTTCATTATAGAAGGCGTAAGATTGTGCGAATAGAGGTTAATTTCGTTTCTGGCGCTGCTTGCGGAACTGCGCTACGATAGGGGCAGCAGTCAAGGCTGGAATCACGGCGGCAGAGGCGGGAGATTTCCCTCCGAATCCGCTGCAGATTTGCCGGGATCATGAAAACGGGGGAGTGGCTGAACATGGCCAAACAGCACAAAATTATCGTAGCCGGCTGCGGCGGCATGTCGCAGGCGTGGATCGCGGATGCGGTCGCGCGGGAGAACGCCGAGATCGTGGCATTGGTGGATTTGTTCGAAAATACGGCCAAGGCCGCGGCCGAACGCCATCGCTTGGACGTGCCGATCTTCGCCGATTTGGGCGACGCGCTGACGGCGACCGATGCGAATTTGGTGTTCGACGTGACGATTCCGGCCAGCCACAAGCAGATCGTGACGACTGCTTTGCGGGCAGGGGTCCACGTGCTGGGAGAGAAGCCGATGGCGGAATCGCTGGCGGACGCCGAAGAGATCGTGCGCGTTAGCGAGGAGACCGGCAGACGTTACGCGGTGATGCAGAATCGGCGATATATGACAACGATACGGGCATATCGCGATCTGGTGCGATCCGGAAAGCTCGGAGACATCGGCTCGATTCACGCGAGCTTTTTCCTCGGGCCGCATTTCGGCGGCTTCCGGGACGCGATGGACAGTCCGCTGATCGTCGACATGGCGATCCATACGTTCGATCAGGCCCGGTTCATTACCGGAGCTGATCCGGTGTCCGTCTACTGCCACGAATACAATCCGCCGGGCTCCTGGTACAAGGGGAAAGCTTCGGCCGTCTGCATTTTCGAGATGGATAACGGCATCGTGTTCAGCTACAACGGCTCGTGGTGCGCGGAAGGGCTGAACACCTCGTGGGAGGCCGATTGGCGGGTGACCGGCAGCAGGGGGAGCGCCGTCTGGGACGGAGTGAACCTGCCAGTCGCCGAGGCGATCGACGAAGCGGAATCGGGCGGCTTCATGAACGCGTTCAAGCGGCTGGACGTTCCGGCAAGCTACGAGGGCCGCAGCGGACATGAGGGCTGCCTGGACGAAATGTTCGCCAGCCTGGAGGAAGATCGTCCCGCGGAGACGGATTGCCGCGACAATATTAAGAGCATGAAGATGGTTTTCGGAGCGGTGGAGAGCGCGCGGACAGGCAAGAAAGTTTTGCTGTAAAACGATGTGTGAAAACGACATGCGGAACGACGAGAGAAACGGCGGTATCGGAGCGAAGCTCCGGCCGTCGTTTTTATTTTGCCGTCCGGTGCGGGCTTAAAAATTGACAATCCGATCTTAAGAATGTTGTCTGTCTGGCGCAGGCTGAGGAAGGTAAGAAGGATAGCAGGAGGGAAACGAACATATGAATCGAATCTTAACGATAGGGATATGCGATCGGCTGAGCGGGCAGGATAATTAGTAGATTAGCGAAACGAGGTGCCATTATGGATGTGGCTATTACGATAAAGAACTTCAAGTCTTTATCCAATATTACATTGGAGCCTGGCAGGGTGAATGTATTTATCGGAGCCAACGGGACGGGGAAAAGCGCTTTGTTGGAAGCGATCGGCGTTCTTAGCGCGGCAATCTCGGATAAAGTCGACGATGCCGGGAGTATCATTCAGAGTCCTTGTTTGTCAATGAAACGAAAGTGTTCGGACGTTCAAGGAACTCGAGGTATAAATTAGAGAACTTTCCGGAGATAGAAATAGACGCTTATCCATAGATAATTTCGACCATAATCGAGTCGTCGTGAACGAGAAGCTGCTTGAAACGGGCAACAAGAAGTGGGATTACGTCAGGAGTCGCTGCATGCAAGCAGAAAAGTTTCACAAGAGCATCTTGCAATTATTATAGCCGGTTTTAAGTAAGGCAAGTTCTCCAGGTCAGCCGCGCGGGCTGGCTTTTTCTATGAGAAGGAAAGGCGAACGTTTGTTTTCCTGTTTCCTCTTGGAAGTATGGTCAAATTCCTGTAGACTATTAACTAGCGGATCTGTCCGGCGCAAGCGCGGGGCTGTCCGACCACGGACATTAATCTGCAGATTACCGGAGGCAACATGCGCCCCTCATTTTATAGCGGTTGGAAACATGTGTTCAAGCTCGATCCCGACAGGGAGATCGGCGACGAAGCGCTGGAGGCGGTATGCGCCTCGGGCACGGACGCGATTCTCGTCGGCGGCTCGAGCGGGGTAACTTTCGACAATACGGTTGAACTGATGTCCCGCATACGCAGGTACGAGGTGCCGTGCGCGTTCGAGCTGTCCGATCCGGCGTGCGGTGTGCCGGGATTCGACGGCTATTTTATTCCGAGCGTACTTAACGCGAAGCGCGCCGAGTGGCTGATCGGCCATCACGCTGCGGCGATCAAGGATTACGGTCATCTGATGCCTTGGGAATCGATCGTCGGCGAAGCGTACCTGGTGCTCAACCCGGACTCGACCGTAGCCAGGCTGACGGAGGCGGACGCCCGCATCGGGCCCGACGAAGCCGTCGCCTACGCCCAGGTGGCGGACCGGTTATGGAACGTGCCGGTGCTGTACGTGGAGTACAGCGGAACGTTCGGAGATATGGAGCTGCTGGGCCGCATTCGCGCGGAGCTCAGGCAGGCCCACCTGTTCTACGGCGGGGGGATCGACGGTCCCGAGAAGGCGGCGCAAGCGGCGCTACGGGCGGATACGGTCGTCGTCGGCAACGTCATTTACGATAACTTGGACGCTGCGTTGACGACGGTTCAGGCGGTTAACCAAGCGGCAAAGGAGCGGAATTATGTTTTTTGAGAGAGATAACGCGAACTCGATCGACATCGACGATTCGATCAATAGGCTGAATCCGAGTCAGAAGGAGGCGGCGGTCACGACCGACGGCCCGCTGCTCGTCATGGCGGGAGCGGGAAGCGGCAAGACGCGGGTGCTGACGCACCGCATCGCCTACATCATCTCCAAGCGTCTGGCGGCGCCGTGGAGCATTCTCGCCATCACGTTTACGAACAAGGCGGCGCGCGAGATGCAGGAGCGGGTATCCAAGCTTGTCGGCCCGTCCGGCCGGGACATCTGGGTCAGCACGTTCCACTCCATGTGCGTGCGCATTCTGCGCAGGGACATCGACAAGATCGGCTTCGGCTCCAACTTCAGCATTCTCGACTCCGGCGATCAGCTGTCGGTTATTCGCAATATCATGAAGGACAACAACCTCGACGTGAAGAGGTTCGAGCCGAAAGCCGTTCAAGCCGCCATCGGAGCGGCGAAGAACGAGCTGGTATCCCCGGAGCAGTACGATCAGCGGCAGGGGGACTACTTCGAGTCTATCGTCGCCAAGGTATACACGCAGTACCAGAAGCGGTTGAAAGCGAACAACTCGCTCGACTTCGACGATCTGCTGCTGCTGACGATCCAACTGTTCAAGGACGCTCCGGAAGTACTGGATTTTTACCAGAACAAATTCAAATACATTCACGTCGACGAATACCAGGATACGAACAAAGCGCAATATACCCTCTGTAAAATGATGGCCGACAAGCACCATAACATCTGCGTCGTCGGTGACAGCGATCAGTCGATCTATCGCTGGCGGGGCGCGGACATCACGAACATCCTCAACTTTGAGAAGGACTACCCCGAAGCGCGCAGCATTTTGCTGGAGCAGAACTACCGGTCGACCTCCAACATTTTGGACGCCGCCAACTCGGTCATCAAGAACAACATCGGCCGCAAAGCGAAAAATCTGTGGACGGACCAAGCCGGCGGGGAAAAAATTACGGTGTACCAGGGCGATTCGGAGCATGAGGAAGGGTACTTCGTCGCAGGCGAGATTCGCAAAAATCGTCAGAGCGGCCGGCGCTACGACGATCACGCCATTCTGTACCGGACCAACGCGATGTCGCGGGTTGTCGAGGAAATTCTGATCAAGTCGGAAATCCCGTACCAGATCGTGGGCGGCATCAAGTTCTATGATCGCAAAGAGATCAAGGATATTCTGTCCTACCTGCGTTTAATCTCTAATCCGGATGATGACAACAGCTTGCTGAGAATCGTCAACGAGCCTAAGCGGGGGCTTGGCGATACGACGATGGCGAAAGTGCAGGCGGAAGCGACTCGCAAAGGCATCTCGATTCTGCGGTTGCTGAACGAAGGGGACGGGTTGCTCGGCGACGGTCTGTATCACCTCGATATCCAGAATCGGGCTAAGGCGGCGCTCGGCAGCTTCCGCGATTTGATCCGTAACCTCAGCGCGATGACCGACTACTTATCGGTAACGGAGCTGACCGAGAAGCTGCTGGAAATGTCCGAGTATCGGCTGGAGCTGCAGCGCGAGAATACCCTTGAGTCCAAGGCCCGGCTGGAAAACATCGAAGAATTCCTGTCCGTTACCCAGGAGTTCGAGAAACGCAACGAAGACAAGTCGCTGCTCAGCTTCCTGACGGAGCTGGCGCTTGTCGCGGACATCGATTCGATGGACGACGACGGGGAAGACGGCGGCGACGCTGTCGTGCTGATGACGATGCACAGCGCCAAAGGGTTGGAATTTCCGGTCGTTTTCATCGTAGGCATGGAAGAGGGCGTCTTCCCGGGAAGCCGCTCCCTGATGGACAACGAGGAGATGGAAGAGGAGCGGAGGCTTGCCTACGTAGGCATTACGCGGGCGGAGAAGAAGCTGTACCTGACCTGCGCGCGGATGCGGCTGTTGTACGGGCGCACGAACTCGAACGCGCCTTCCCGATTCCTCGGAGAAATTCCGAACGAGCTGAAGGATGCGGTCGCTTCGGCGGGAGGCGGGCGTTCCGGCTCGTACGGAGGCTACGCCTCGCGAACAGGCGGCAGTTCGTCTTACGGGGGCTCCTCCTATGGGGGTTCGTCCTACGGCGGCGGCAGCTACGGCAATTCGCGCGGTTCCGGCTCGGCAACGGGAAGCGGAGGCGGCGGTTATCCGCCTTCCGGGTTCGGAGCGCGTCCGACCGTCTCTCCGATGAACGCCTCGGCAGGGGGCGCTTCGTCGGTCGTCCGACCGCAGACGACGCCGTCCGCGGCCAAGCCGGTCGGAGACGGCATGGCGATTGCCGCCGGCGACAAGGTGCAGCACGCCAAGTGGGGCGTCGGAACCGTCGTCTCGGTCAAAGGAACAGGCAACGACGCTGAGCTGCAGATTGCGTTCCCGGCGCCGGTGGGCGTCAAGCGATTGCTTGCGGCGTTTGCTCCAGTGACGAAGATCTAGGTTAGGATTATTCAATTAAAAAGCGAGGTTAACGTGCATGGCGCAAATGGATTCGCTGGAACGGATGCGGAAGCTCGTCGACGAGTTGAACGCGCATGGCCATCGTTACTACACGGAGGATAATCCGACCATCAGCGACAAGGAGTACGACGCCCTCTACGACGAGTTGACCGCTCTCGAGGCGGAGACCGGCACGGTGCTGCCGGATTCCCCGACGCGCAGAGTCGGCGGCGACATTCTGAAAGGCTTCGAGCCGCATCGCCATCTGTCCCGGCTGTGGAGCTTGGACAAGGCGCAGAACGTAGAGGATTTGATCGCGTGGGCGACGAGGGCGAACAAGCTGATCGCCGACTACAACGCCAAAAATCCGGAGCAGCCGCTGCCCGATCCCGAGTACGTCGTTGAGCTGAAGTTCGACGGGCTGTCCCTTAACCTGACCTATAGCGGAGGGGAACTGGCGCAAGCCGCTACCCGGGGGAATGGAGAAGTGGGCGAAGGCATTCTGGCCCAAGTTCGCACGATCCGCACCGTTCCGCTCACGATCGGGTATGACGGCGGGACGATCGAGGTGCAGGGAGAAGGGTTCATGAGGCTGTCCGTGCTGGAGAAGTACAACGAGACAGCCGCCGAGCCGCTCAAGAACGCGCGCAACGGCGCAGCGGGGGCGCTGCGCAACCTCGACCCCAAGGTGACGGCTTCGCGCAAGCTGGACGCGTTCTTCTACAACGTCGGCTATTCGGACCGGCTCCCGTTCGCCAACCACCGCGAGATGATGGCGTTCTTAAGGGAGAACAAGTTTCCGGTGAACCCGTATATCGCTTATTTCTCGAACGTCGAGGATCTCGTCAAGGAGCTGGAAGGGATCGTCGCGCGCCGCGGCGAGCTCGACTACCTGATCGACGGAGCGGTCGTCAAGCTGACCGACATGAGGACGCGCGAGGCGCTTGGCTATACGGATAAATTCCCGAGATGGGCTGTCGCCTTCAAGTTCGAGGCGGAAGAAACAACGACCGTGCTCGAGTCCGTATCCTGGGAGCTGGGGAGGACGGGCAAGGTGACGCCGCTCGCACGTGTAGAGGCTGTCGAGCTGGCGGGCGTGACCGTTCAGAACTGCACGCTCAACAACATCGGCGACATCGAACGCAAAAATCTGCTGAACGCCCTAGGAACGCGAGTCTTCATTCGCCGCTCCAACGACGTCATCCCGGAAATTTTGGGCAAAGCGGACGACGAGGAGGGTGGACCGATCGTTGCGCCGACCGCATGTCCGGGGTGCGGATCTCCGCTGGAGATGCGCGGCGCCCACCTGTTCTGCAACAACCGGCTCGGCTGCAAGCCGCAGATCATCGGACGGATCACCCATTTCGCTTCGCGCGATTGCATGGACATCGAGACGTTCAGCGGCAAGACGGCAGAGCAGCTCTACGAGGAGCTCGGCGTTCGCGAGCCGGCGGATCTGTACGGCCTGACTCTGGAGCAACTCGTCGGATTACAGCGGTTCGGGGAGAAGAAGGCGTCCAATCTGCTCGACGCGCTGGAGAAGTCCAAGTCGCGCGGACTCGCTTCTTTCTTGAACGCGCTCGGCATTCCGAATACGGGCAAGGCGACGACGAAAATGCTGGCGGACCACTTCGGGGATTTGGACCGTCTGATGGCGGCGGAAGTGGAGGAGTTGATCGGCTTGCCGGACGTCGGCGGCATCGTCGCCGAGAGCATCTGCCAATACTTCCGCGATCCGCTTAACCAAGCGAGCATCGCCCGGATGCGCGAGCTCGGCGTGAAGCCGGAAGCTGCCGCACCGGCAGCCGCAAGCGCGGATGCGAGCCATCCTCTGTTCGGCAAGACCGTCGTCCTGACCGGTACGCTCACGCTGATGACGCGGGACGAAGCCGCGAAGAAGCTGGAGGCGCTCGGCGCCAAGGTGTCCGGCAGCGTATCCAAGAAGACCGATCTCGTCATCGCGGGCGAGAGCGCCGGCAGCAAGCTGACCAAGGCTCGCGACCTCGGCGTTCCGGTGCTGGAAGACGAAGAGGAACTGGTTCGTCTTCTCGGCGGCTCAGACTAGACCCAAACGACAGCCTCTACTCCACTTGGAACAGTGGAGTAGAGGCTGTTGCGTTAAGTATGCGGTTGGATATTCGCGAATAATTATATTCTGATAGGCACAAAAGGCCATAAGGCACAAACATTCCGAGTTATCGCTGGTCGTGCGGGGGTTGCGGAATCTGGATAAAGTTAGAAACTTTAGATGCCGCCAAGCGTCTAACTATTAAAGAATAGAAAAGGGGAGTTTTCCATGCTCGGTCGGTCGCTCGGATTCAAAGGCGCGGCAGCCGCGGCGATGCTGGCGGTATTCTTATGCTCTTGTTCGAATGACGGGGCGGAGGAGACAGCACTGCCGACGTCTTCTTCGCTTCCTTCTCCGGTTGCTTCTTCCGTATTCGTTCCCGAAGCGTCCGCACCGTCCGACCCCCGGTTTCAACCCGAGCTGGCCAGAAGCGGCTTAACGGCGAAGCTGACGCAGGACGAAGCGGCGGAGCTGCTGGGAACGGATTTCAATGCCGAAACCTCGTCGCTCTATTGGAATTCGGATTGGATACGGACTCGGGTATGGACGTACCAGAACGAAGCGTCGTCCTCCCGTTTGCTGCTTCATTGGTCGGAAGAAGGGCGGCTGCTGTATGCCGTTCTGTACGACCGGGACCCGGAAGGAAACGAGAGAAGCTATATTCCGTCCATCGGCGCTCTGACCGCTTCTTCGTCCGACGATAACCAGCTTGCGGCGGAGAACGGCATACGCATCGGGCAGACGGTCGCGGTGAAGACCGGCACCGCCGCATACGACATGATCAGCTCGCGCGAGCCGCGAATCTCCTACTTCGCCTTGCCCGCAAGACCCGTGACCATTTTAAGCCTGACGGATACTTTCGCCGAAATCGACGATGACGGAGTCCGATCTTGGGTGCCGATCTGGTATTTGACGAACGAGTCCGAGGGCGCGGGGGACATCGCTCCTTCGAAGGTGAGCATAGCGCCGGGCAGTTCTCTGTACTGGTATCCGAATGCCGGCAAGGAGGCCGTGACCGTAATCGGAGCGGAGACGGCCTATGCGCTCCGCGTCTTGGGAGACTGGTACGGCGTGGCGTTGCCGGACTCCGCAAGCCGCCATGGATTCGGACTGCTCTGGGTGCATAAAGATCAGATAGACGACTTCCAAACGGAGTGGAAGCCGGTATTCGAAGATTCCGGCATCTCGCCGGAAGCGATCGCGGCCGTCGCGCGCTCCGCCCTTCGAGTCGGCAGCCTGTCCGACACGGCCGCGGAGACCCTGTTCGGTCGCCCTCAATATCTCGAAGCGTCGGGCAACGTTGAGCCGCCTGGCAAGCTGAAGACGCTGCCGGTATGGAGGTACGAGAACGCCGACGCCCAATTGGTTCTGACATGGTCGGACGATGATCGGCTGCTCAATTATCGTTATCGCGACAGGAGCGGGAAGTACGACATCGGCAACGAGGGCCAGCATACGCTGGAACAGCCGGTCATCCTGAAGGCCGTCGAAGGCGCGCGATTCCCGTTCGCGAGATCCGAGGCTGTCGACTACGATTGGCGGATAGAGACGGAGCTGCCCCTCAACTACTTGGTCGGAGAAGCGGGACGCACCTTGCTGATCGCGGGCGAAGACGGCGGAATCAGCGGCTTTCACGAAGCCTCCCATCTGTACGGAGTGGATAAGGTCACCGGAAGAAAGCTGTGGAAATACGATTTCGGCTACGACATCCACTTGTTCGCCTTGTCTGAGGCTCGGCAGACGATCATCATCTATCGGCCGCTCGAGCGGGGAGAGGGAACCTCGTCGTATCGATTGATCGCCATGAATACGAGAGACGGCAAGACGCGTTGGGAGCGGACGCTCGAAATCCAGGAGGACGTATGGGAGCTTAGCAGCGAAGCCTCGGGGGATGTAGCCGTTCTCGCGCTTGCGACGGGCGACGAGGAGCAACTCACGACCCGGCTGGAAGCGAGGGACGTTCGGACCGGTCAAGTCGTCTGGTCGGCAAGTCTGGAAGGGAGCGGGACGCTGCTGCCGAATCCGCAGCGGGCGCCGGTCGTGATCGTGCAGTCCGGAGGCCCTGCCCTTGCGGACAAGAAGCTGACGGCGTTCGATGCCCGAACCGGCAAGATGAGGTGGGAGCTGAAGGGAAGATCCGTCGATTTGACGAGCGACGGTCTTCTTGCCGCGGAAGGCCGTCTAAGCAGTCGCGGACCGGCCGGCTTCTGGGCGAGAGACGAGGAGAAGCTGATTCTTGCCGATCCGACGACCGGAGCGGATAAGCTGTCCTTGCCGATCAGCTTCGAGTACGGCACGCATTACGAGGCGATCGACGAGCGGTATATGCTCAAGCAGCAATCCGAAGACGGCGAGAGGCTGTACGACAGCGCAGACGCGACAAGCTCGCTGATCGACTTGCAGACCGGAGAGACGCTCTGGACCGTGATCGGAAAAGCGGATAAGGGGATTATCATGGACGGGGTACTTTACTGCCGTCTGGACGGGAAGCCGAGGGCGGTCGATATCGCGGACGGAAGGACGATCTGGGAGGCGGAGTTCGAGGCGTGGGGAAGCTTGCATGCGTTCGGAAACCGTCTGCTCGTAGAAGGGATCCCCGACGTATACGCGCTGAACCCGATAAGCGGAAGAGCGGAAAGCCGTCTGCACGACGTGCGCATCGGCTACTACGAACTGATCGACGGCGATATGCTTGCCGTGAGAGATGGAAAGCTGTACGCAGGTTCCTCTAACGGTTACTTCGGAAGAGTATCCGTTAAATAGAGACTAAAAAGGGCGAAGCGATAAGCCGACGTAAGTTCATTACGTTCAGGAGCTTATTGCCTCGCCCTTCTTAAAACCTACGGTTGAGTCCTGCGGAACCGGCCCGCGCGAATCTGCTTGATCCAGAAGTAGACCGTGCAGCCGATGCAGAAGCCGATCAGTGCGGCTCCGGCCGCCAGCAGCAGCATCGCGGCGAAGGCGTATCCGACGATCTCCCAGCCGAGAGCGAAGGAGACGAGCGCCAGCGTCAGGAACAGTACGGCCAACGTATTATTGAAGCGTTGGAGCTCGACCGCCTGCGTCTCTTCTCCCTTATTTTTAATCACCCGCTTGGCAATTTGCACGAATACGTTCAACTTTCCCTCGGTAAGCAAGCCGCCCAATTGAATCGCCCACAGAGCCGCCAAAATCCAAAATTGATGAAACAGGAAAAACAAAATAACCGACAGCACGATTCCGGCCTGATTCGCCTTCACATAGCGCATGGGAACTTCGCGCACTCTAATCACCTCAATATCGATGAACTTACTTGTAATTAATCGTAATCGATTAAGGGCGCAATGGCAATAGGTCAGATCATTCGTTTTCGGGAACGATACGCGCTCGGAGACAGGCCGGACAGGCGTCGAAACCATTTGCAGAAATAATGAATGCTGCCGAACCGAAGCGCATCCGCAATCTCCGTCACCGTCAACTCCGTCGTTTCGAGATAGCGCTGCGCAGCCTGCAGTCTCATTCTCTGATGATCGGCATGGGGGGATCGCCCGACGATTCCTTTGTAGGTTTTCGATGCGTAATCGTGACTGTAGCCCGTCATTTCCTCCAGCCACTCCATGCGATAGTCTTCTTCCGCTCGCGCTTCGAGCGCTGCGCGAATCCGTTCCACGATGGCGTTCTGCGGCATTGGAGCAACGGTTGTTCTTCGCAGGCGCACATAAAGCCGGATCATTGCAGCGCGGAGAGCGAGCGGCGCATACTCGTCCTGACGATTGAATTCCTTAACCAACTCTTCGAAAAAAGGAAGCGCCCACGACCCGATAAGCGAGCATGGAGGGATCAGGGCGTTCGGAACGTCGTCCGGTACGGAGAGGCTTTGGTGAGACTGCGGAGGAAGCTCGATATTGCGGACGGAGGGAGGATGCGGCCGGGCGGCGGATTCGGATGCATCGGGGGCGAAGTGCAGGCCGAAGAGGACGAACGGATCGTCGGCGTCGGCGGTAATCCGGTGCGGAACCTCGGGACCGTATCCGAACAGGCAGCCCGATTCCGCGGAATAGACCCGGCCGTTAATCATGATCTCTCCTTTTCCCGACTCCACGTACAGCCACTGATAATCGTCGATCACTCTTGGACCGAACGTCTCCCCCGGCCGGCAAGCGAGCCGGTTTGCGTAATGAACGGCGGGGTTGAATCTGAACTCGATATCGGACATGGCGCTTCCTCCCGGGTATAAGACGGTGAAACCGATAAATGACAAATACGACCCGGCTGCCGCTAAATCCTTCTATATGCTCTGCATGATAATATGGCTTCAAAATCGTTGTTCCGAGGAGAGATGAGCATATGAACGAATTACCGGTCAAGGACAATAACTCAAGTCCGATCTCTGGGGCATTTTCGGATTCTTCGCCGCTGCTCGGACTGCCGGAAGCGCTTCGGGAACGTGCCGAACAGGATGGCATGCTTTTCTTCAAAGGCCTTATTCCGCGGGAGACCGTGCTTGCGCTTCGCCAGGACGTCTTGAAGATTTTGGAGAGCCGGGGCTTGACCGATTCCCGATATGCGCCGATCGACGGCATGGCCGATGTGGAAGCGGTCAACCGGATTCCGGACGAGGAAATTCGCTGGAACGGCGTCGGAGTTACGCATGACATTTATCTCGCGATTCAGAGGCTGGAGAGTTTTCATGCGTTGGCCCATCAGGAGAAGCTGCTGTCCATGTACCGCGAGCTGTTCGGCTGCGAGGTCTTCCCTCACCCGAGGAACATCGCCCGGGTGATGCTGCCTCATCGCGATACCAAGGTTACGCCTTCTCACCAGGATTTTCTTCATATTCAAGGCGAGACCGAGACTTGGACGGCCTGGATTCCGCTTGGCGACGTTCCCCGGCGGTTGGGCGGCCTTGCCGTGCTGAAGGGGAGTCATAAAGCCGGATTGCTGGGCGTCACGGAGGCGCCGGGAGCGGGAGGGCTGGAATCGATCCTGTGCGGTCTCGACTACGAGTGGCAGACGATCGACTACGAGGCGGGAGACGTGCTTACCTTTAACAGTCTCACCGTTCACAAGTCGATGCCCAATCAGGTGCCGGGACAAATTCGGCTGTCGTGCGATTATCGCTACCAGGCGCTCAGACCTGGCGCGGTGATCGAGCCTCGTTCGCTGCTGCCGCACGGTCCCTTTGCATGGGAGGAGCTGTACGAAGGCTGGGAACGAAAGGAACTGCAGCGTTATTGGGAGAACGTCGGATTCAGCTACTCGGAATTCGACGAATCGATCCGTTGGCAGAAGGAGAAGATTTGTTAAAGGTTTATGCTGCGAATATAAGCGAAGAGGCTGCTCCGAGTCGATGTACGACTTTTTCGGAACGGCCTCTCTACTTATTCGTTCGGAAACGCGCTTACCGTTTCTCTATCAAGACGGGCGCCTTCCGGTATTTCGTTGCCTGTTCGTAGTCGAAGGCCATGCCCAGCAAGTCGGCTTCGCTCCACATCTTTCCGAAGAAAGCGAGAGAGAACGGCGAACCGCTCTTGTAATAGCCGGCAGGAACGGTCACGAGCGGAACGCCGGCCACGTTGATTTCAGAAACCGTCGTCGCGCCGATGTTGTCCTCGCTGGAAAGGAGCGGCGTTTCCTTGAACATTTGAGGGAAGACGAAGCCGTCCAGATCGTGTTTGTCCATAACATCGTTGACGATTTGGAGCAGCTTCGTCCTGACGGCGACGAAGTTCGAAAGGTCGGCGACGGAGGTCGGATCGGGCAGATCGTCGTTGTAACGGTTGAAAATGGACGGCTTCTCGCCCGTTTTTTCCAGCAACTCCGCTACCGAGGTGATCGCGGCGTTTTTGCCGAGCCGTTTCAAGTAGGCTTCCATGTCGTAGATGACGGATTCGATGCCGACGGAGCCCGAGGCTTTGAAGTACTCCGCGAATTCCGTTCCGGCAAAAGGATCCGGAATGACGACGGCTCCCTGTTCCTTCAATTCTTTGATCGCGCGATCGTACAGCGCCTGCGTTTCCTCTGTCAAATCCTGATCGCGCCAGCCCGGGCCGTACAGTCCAATTCGCTTGCCTTGCAAGGCATTCTTGCTGAGTTTGGAAGTATAGCCTTTACGCGGAATGTTACCGATTGAAGCGACCGTCTTCGGATCTTCGAAGCTGTAGCCGGCAATGACGTCCAGCATGACGGCCGCATCCCGAACCGTTCTGGCGTGCGGTCCGATGACATCCCGGGTGCTTCCGCCAAGGGGGACGACTCCAGCGTTCGGGACCAGGCCGAAGGTAGGTTTGATCCCGACGAGTGCTTGGGCGGCCGCAGGATTCTGGATCGAACCGCCGGTCTCCTCCGCGATCCCGAGAATTGCCATATTCCCGGATATGGCCGTCGCGGTACCGCTGCTGCTCGCTCCCGGAACAAGCTTGCGGTCGACGGCATTGTAAGTATCCCCGTCCCAGCTTGTCGTCGCCCGGGTACCGGATGAACTGAAAGCGGGGATATTCGTTCGGCCCAATATAATCGCGTCGGCTGCCTTGAGCCGCGCGACAACCGGAGCGTCGAATTCAGGGATCAGCTCGATTCCGCCTTTTTCCTTGCTGAGCGGGGTCCAGCCCATTGTCGAAGGGAAGCCGGCCATATCCACCGCTTCCTTGATGACGATAGGCACGCCGGCAAGGGTGCCCAGCGGCTCTCCGGCCGCTCTGCGCCGATCGATCGCGCGCGCTTCTTCCAGAGCTTGGGCGTTCATTGCGGTGAATGCGTTATAGTTTGGCTCGTACTGGCTAATCCGGTCCAGATACGCTTTAACGACCTCTTCGGTAGTATACTGGCCGTTTTTGTATCCGGCTTGCAGTTCGGACAGCGTTATTTCTTCGAATTTGAACTTTGCAGCGGCCGTGGCGTACGGCAACGAGACGGACGCGGTCAAAGCGACGATCAGGGCAAGTGCCAATGCAAGCGTACGAGGGGAAAAAACGGATAAGGACATCGTAACAGCTCCCTTGATTTTTTAATGGATGAAATAGACCTCTGCCGGACGGTTAAGGAGTGCAGCGAAAAGTTGCGGGCAAGATAGGAAGAGAATCTCCTCCCTTCTATCGGGGTGGTGAAGCAAAAAGGCAACTTCATGTTAAATAATATAACTTTAATATATCAATTAGAAGATTAAAATTAGGGAATTAAGCCGGACAGATCCTTTAATTCAATTTAATGTTATTTAAATGTTATATTAAATTACATTAATGTGACGAAGGTTGAGGCGGTGGGGATTTGTTGCTGGGTTGAATCCCGTATCAATGTGGTACATATAAGTTATCGAGCAATTCAAACGTGGAGAGCTGGGATGGGATGTCGTTTTTCGGAAGAATGTTAGCGAGCGTAGGTATCAGTTCGGTCAAAGTCGACACTGTGTTGGAGAAGGCGACCTACGCTTCGGGGGAAATCGTGCGGGGGGGCCGGATTCAAGGAGGCACGGTCGATCAACAGTTGGACAGTATCTCTTTATCGGTGGGATCGCCCGCGCTTCGGTATGGATCAAGACAAAGGCGGACATTCAGGCGGCGCTGGATCCGTCGGACGAGGATCGCATTCAAGTTTTCCCGTCTGCTTCCCAACGCCTGGTTTTGGAAGCGATAGAAAGCCTGGGCTTCAGGATGAGGCAGACGGAAACCGTGTATTCGCCGAAATTGAAAGGTTCGCTGCCGTTCGTGCAGGAACTCGAGTTCGTGCCGATCGGAGGGCGGTATCGTGGTAGGTTGGAGGAATTAGAAATCGTGTTTTTAAACGCTCGTCCGGAAGAAATCGAACTGCTGCTGCAGATTGACCGCAAAGCGAGCGGGATCCTGGGCCGCTTCGCGGAATCTTCGGATATAGATGAAAGTTTCGTGCGAGTCACGGTGGGGGCGAACGACCTGAGTGATGACATTGCCTGCGTCGCCGAAACGTTGGACTCTGTTCTTATTAAATACGCATAACATTGGCGACCCCGAGGCCGCTTTGCGACGCTGGGGTTTAGCCAACGCTTATGGGAGGGGGTTGGAATATTTTAATGGTTGCAACCGCATTGGAGGCTATGGTATATTCTAATTCCTGTCGCCGAAACGAAGCGAACTTGAGAGAGTCGCCAAGGTCGAACAAACTCGAAAATTATCGTAACTGGTAAAAATTGAGGGTTGCAACGCGGTGCGGGATGCGGTAAGATAAAGACCTTGCGCCGGAAACAGGGCAGGCGAGAAACACTAGATTGTTCTTTGAAAACTGAACATTGAGCGTAAGAAACAAACAACGTCGGAAGACGGCTTCGGTCGTCGGAAGGCAAACCAGCAATCAAGTAATGAGCCTTCTGGCTCTCTTTCATGGAGAGTTTGATCCTGGCTCAGGACGAACGCTGGCGGCGTGCCTAATACATGCAAGTCGAGCGGAGTTAGGAGGGAGCTTGCTCCCAACTAACTTAGCGGCGG
>Ga0065721_10004235_pt1 | contig 51577 bp, 49 predicted proteins | sample Mesricmetagenome_FD_59108 | JGI IMG/M metagenome (GOLD analysis project Ga0065721, IMG submission 59108) | Mesophilic microbial community from rice straw/compost enrichment Sample: eDNA_1 v2 (version 2) | ecosystem: Engineered > Solid waste > Grass > Composting > Bioreactor | place: USA: Davis... | reverse complement strand
TCGCTGTCGTCCTCAATCCAGGTAACGGAGGTGAGTCCAGGAGCGGCGTACGTGCTCGGCGACGTGAGCCAGCTTGCCCTTCAAGGTCACCACTTGCATCACCACCATCGGCTTGCCTTCGCGATGCCCGCAGAAGACTCGCACGTCCACGGGTATGTTCTGCGCTTCTGCCTCGAATGTTGTTTCGTAGCCCATCATCTCGCCGTACTGCGCCTGGATGATTTGCTCCGGCGGGTGCGTGCGATAGCGAATGGCCATTTGATGCATCACTCCGCGCGCGGCAGATTCGAGCTCGCCCGGTTTGAACTTCAGTATTGGCGCGATCGTCCAGCTCATGTGGGTAGGCGGGTATGTGAGCGCTGGTGTTTCCGCGGTGAAAGTCAGCGCGTTGGGGCTGCGCTTCAGACGGGTGTCCCACTCCGGGTCCTGCTCGGTCCAGATCTCGAGATTCATTTCAGCCAGGCGATGGATGATCATGGGTCGGCCCGCCCTGGTTCCTGCGATGACGTCGATGGAAGCGATCGCGCATAGACCTGCAATGAGCAGCGTGGCGCGCTTCACGGGCCGGCTCCATTCGCNTGCGCTGCNATCAGGCCGATCAGGAAGGTGGTNGTCGTCGCAACCAGGCCGCTCCAGTGGTGCGNGCGTCTGAATGCATCACGCCAGCTCAATCTCGATATCAGAAACATGATCAGCCAGATGAACGCGTACGAGAGTACGAAGCGGCCAATCAGGTGGCCGAGCAGGTGGGCGGTCATGCCGGTGACCTCGCGGCGCTCGTCGTCGAAGCGAGGTCGGTGGCTGCGTCGAGTGTTCCGTTGATTGGCGATTTCATTGGCGTTCCTTGCCGTGGGGTTCTGCGTTCGACTCTGCGCGCGCCGTTAGCGTGGTGGGCGGCTCAGTGCTTCTTGCAATGGTGTGTAGATCACGCGGAGTTGTTGTTCGGTGATGGTGGTGTAGTCGGCTAACAGTTGGCGCACCTGGTGGGCGGGTTCTTCCAACCCGATGTGCCATTCAATCGGCACGCCGCCCGCTTTTGCCGCAGCTCGCACCTGGCGCTTCGCCTCGTTCAACACCGGACCGTCCCAGCCTCTCAGGCCCCATTCCTTGGGATGTCTCTTCAGGCGTCGGAAGAGTTTGGCGTAGAGCAATACTTTGCGGTCGGGGTCGTAACCGTCGAAGTTGATGCAGTGGACGGTGTACTTGCGATCCGCCGGCGCGCCGCTTATGAAGTGCTCGTAAATCGTTTCTTCCTGATCCGGCGGCCAGCCCTCGATTGCGTAAGTCGCGTCGTTCACCAGCCCGAATTCGTCGAGCACATCCCGCACTCGCTTGCCCGCCGCAACGTCGGCTGGGTTGTTGGCGTCGGGCATGTGAGGCGTTGTTTCAATGAGGATGCCGTTGGCGAAGGGCTCGTGATGGATGTCGGGCGGGAGGCACTTCGCGAGGTGGGGGAAGGGGAGGTAGAAGAGCCATTGGCCGGCGTAGGAGGCGCGATCGTTACCACGCACGCTTTGCTGAAAGCGTGGGATGGAAACGCCACCGAAGCTAGAGGGCCACATGGTTAGGAGAAGCCGCAGCAAGTGCCTAATCGCAGCCGGATGTGCTGAAGTCGCTGATGACGCCACGAACATCTCCAAGGCCGACGACGTCTCCGGTTCGATGCTGGCAGAGGTTCCTCGCAGTCTTAGACGGCTCCCGCCATCCTCGAGCGCCAGCATCGAGCTGCCACTGGCGTCGAGCGAACCATAGGTAACTGCAAAACCCAGTCTCGAGAGCGAATGCGGTCCAAGCTCGCCGTTATCTGACAAATGCAGATAATCGGATGTGTGATGTAAGTCGAAAACCGCTGATGCAATAGTATCTTCAAGGTCATTGAGATCTGGAGCGATCGCGCGAGCCTGTCCCGATCCAACTGCCATCAGTTGACCGAACTCGGGTCGGTCCTGTTGCAGGACCTCTATGAGTCTACGGCTCATGTGCTGATACTGCTGAAACGACATCGGTTGGCGATAAAGCGCCAACGTCCAGATAGATAGTTTTTCGTACACGTTCATGTGCAGCTTATCTCTGGATGTCGGAAAGGGGCGTGTAAATGACCGTGATTCGTTGTCGAGCGTCTGCATTCTCGATTCCGGAATCGAGTATTGAACTGATTCGAAGCGCCATCTCCTCGTCCACAACTCGCCACTCGATTTGACTGCCGCTAGTTGTCGTAGCGTTTAGCTGACGTTCTGCCTCAGACAATAATCTCTCAGCCATTAGTTGCCGCAGCGGCTCCGACCGGCACTTGTCTCCGAGCGGACATTCCTGCGTCCAATGCTTCGCATCTAACAACACGTCGCGCTGGGCGTCGTAGCCGTCGAAGTGCACGCCGTTGACATTGTACTCAACGCCGCGAGGTGCGCCGGTGATGACTTCCTGGTAGCGATAGGCGTCCGTGTCGGGGCGAGTGATGGAGGACCAGGTGCCGGGCCCGCCGTCGCTGGCGCCGACGGCGAAGTTGGTTGGGCTGCGAGGGGCGTGGTAAGCGAGGCGGACAGTGCAGGTCGCGTTGTGCGCCCAGACGCGTTCGTCGCCGACGAAATAACTCGAATCACTCGCGACAGTGAGATTGAAAACCTGCAGCGCCGAATCGACGCGCCGGTTGGCGAGTACGAGCGTGTCGCCGTCCGCAGTGGCGATTGGCGCGCCGAGTTCGATGTCGCGAACGGCGGTCCAGCCACGACCCTGCACCCAAAGCGGGTGCTCTTCGGTAACCGTAAGCCGCGACCTTTCGGTCTCGACGACGTGGTGCGCCGACGCGCGTCGCGATAAAACGTGAGTGACGAGCCGCGACCGATCGAGATAATCGCGATCGCTGCGCGCATCCACCCATTCGCCAGGCTCGATCGATTGAATGGGAACATTGCGCTCGCCGCTCCAAACGGGCGTATCGGCGGCGAAGCTCGCACAGCCGAGCTCGTGTTTGGTGGCATCGGCTGCGGCCCGGAGCCCAGCACGGCCGAAGTGGGCGAGCTTGGCAGCCAGCTTGAGCATGAACGCCGGGCTGACGTAGCTGCCCAGCACGCGACCGCGATCGAACGCATCACATTCGACGAGCTGGCTGAGATCGTGGCCGAGCGCGGCACCGATGGTGCGTGCGGTGCCGGCGGGGTCCTCCATGAAGGACATCGCCAGCTCATAAATGCCGCGCGCCGTTTCGATCGGATGCGTGATCGCGGCGACGAGATCGCCGATTTGATCGCGCAGTCCTTCCCAGAACCCGCGCACGAATTCATACGCGTCGGCGGCGAGACCACGCAGCTCATCCCAAACGCGGCCAAGCGTGCTTCGATCTTCAGCAGCGGGCGGAGCTTCGTCCGTGACGACTGTGCAGAGCGGCTGCTCATTACCTGCGCCGGAATGACCGTCGCGGATCTCTTCACCAGCATCGTCCGAATCGAGCGGCGGTGGCGCCCGCCCCTCGCCGAAACCGAAGAAGCCCTCGCCGAGCGAGCTGCCGCTGCCGTCTGCAGTCCCGGGCGAGCTATCCGTATCGCCCGATGCAGCTTCATCATCGTTGTGATTGCCACCGTCGCCCGGTTCGCCAGGATCAGCGGCAATTCGTTCGACGTCTGGAAGATCCGCGCGCGAGACCAGCAGCTCGCTAAAACGCAGCGGACTCTGCATACGCACGGTCGCCGTTGCAGTGATCGGCAACCGGTTCCGACGCAGCAGCTGCTGATGAAACGCATCGCCTTCGCGCCTCATCCCGAGCACGCGTGACACGAAGCCGTTGATCAGCGGAACCTTCAGCTCGTATCCATACGTGACCTCGACCCGCAGCAGGTTCGCGTCTTGAATGTTGAGTCCACCGCTCGCACCCGGCCGCGAATCGCGAACGTGGAGTCGATCGTTCGGCAGCTCACGACCACCATCGGTCTCCACCGCGAAATCATCGAACGCTTCACGCGTGGGATTGAGGATGCGGATACGCGCATCGCTGAGCAGCTCGCCTTCGAGCCGAACAACTGATTCGGCGACACCTCCTAACGAGGCGTCTGGTGACGTGAGTGGCGCCAGCCCCTGGGCGAGTCCGCGGCGGATCGCGGCGGGTGTGCCATTCGAAACGGCGCCGGCACGTGCTGCTTGTAATGCCGCATGATTCAGCGTCGCCTTCGCCTGGTAGACGAAGCCGAACTGAATCAGCGCCAGAATGACGACGAGCAGCAACGGCAGCGCAATCGTCGCTTCTGCGATTGCCGCGCCTCGTTGCCAACGCCACCGGCGTTCGTTGCGTGTCACATCCATGTGACGCTCTCGTTTCCTTGCGCTGTGGCGCTAGTCTTTCAACCGTGGCTCGAGCGCCTCGTCCGACTCGCGCTTGAGCCGATCGAAACGTTGCACGCCTTCGCCAATCGCCGTCGAATCAGCGCCAATGATTTCCGGCGTGACCAGCACGACGAGCTCTGTCTCGCCACGTCGAAACTGTCGCGACTTGAACAACTCGCCGATGACGGGCAACGCACCGAGTCCCGGAACTTTCGCAACGTTCTTGGCATCGTCGGCGCTGAACAGACCCGCGACGATCATCGGTGCGCCCGAATGCACGTTCATTTCCGTGTTTGTCTTGCGAGTCGCAAAGCCGGGAATGCCGAGCACGGTATTGGCCTTGTCGACGCTGCTGACCTCGACGCCGACCTTGGTGCGGATCAAGCCGGCCTCGTTGGCACGCGGCTCGACGTTGAGCAGGATGCCGAACTGCTTGAACACGACGTTGAGCGCGCCATCCTGGTTCTGAACCGGAATCGGCACTTCGCCACCCACGACGAAATCGGCCTGGCCGCCGCTGATACACGTCAAAGTTGGTTCTGCGAGCAGACGCGCATCGCCGCGAGTGGTGAGCAGGTGGATGACCGAATCCAGGCTCGAAGTCACGTTCACGCCGTTATCGGTGCTGAACACGGGGCCCGCGGCGACATCGGCCCAATCGACGCCGAATTCGCGGAGCGCCGATTTGCGAACCTCGATGAGCTTGGCCTTGATGAGAATCGTGGTCTCGGCTTGCAGCGTCGGCCCCGGGGTCGCGATCGGATCGACGATGCCGAGCACTTGCACGAGGTAGGCCACACTGGAGCCGTCACGCGACCAGATGCGCAAATCCGTCGTGCCCGCTTTACGTCCCAGCACCAGAATCTCCTGGGTGTCGTCGAGCACTTTGATGTCGATGGTCGAGCCATCGCCCGCCGAGACTCGTTTGGCGCCGGGCGAGCGAATCAGCAAACTCTGGCCCACCGGCACCGAGAGCACTGACACTGGCGCTTGTTGAAGCGCATCCGTCGCCGGGGTGGCGAGCATCAGCGCGCTCATCAGCCACGCACCGAATGAAATGCTGGCACTCATGATTCAAACCCCGCCGAGGATGACTTGAACGCGCAGACGCGGCCGTATCGATGCACTCGGAGCGTCGCCCCTCAACAGGCTCGTTTTGGTGACGTGAGCGATGCGTGTGATCGTTTCATCGTGGGGTTGGCGCAGGGCTACCGTAACTCTTCCGGCCTCTTGCGCGAGTGTGATCTTCGCGGCGTCCGCAGGGCTCACGGCGACTGTGATGGTTCGGAACGGGCCCGGCTGCAATCGATCCGGCAGCGAATGCTCGTTGGCTCGTGTTCGCAGCCCCGTTGCAATGACGGGCACCGCGAACAGCAACGGCACAGTGACACTGTCGTTCGCGGCCGCCGTCGTGAAGAGCAGATCGATGCGATCACCCGGCGCGAGCATTCCCGCGATCGACGCCTGTTCATCGACGGGAAAGGTCAGCGCTCGCATGCCCTCTGGCAATTGCGCCGAGAAACCAGCGCCAGCGCCTTGAGCGAGGTGCGAGGCGAGAATCGTTTCGCCGCTTTGAACGGCGCGCGACAGGACTCGCCCAGCAAACTCTGCCCACTGATCCGAACGCACTGCCTCGGCGTGCAGAAACGTAGTTGGTACTTCGCGAACCGCGACTGTCTGGCTCGAGAGTACCGTGCCGGGTGGCAGGTTCGTCTTCGCAACGACGACGTTTATGAGCCGGTACTGCCTCTGGAGTTGCTCGCGCTCCGCCTGCACTTCGCTGCTGATATAGCCTTTGACGAAGTACGCGGCGCCCCCGCCGGCCGCGAGCGCACCGCCCAGCATGAGTGTGGTGATCCAGATGCCTTTCATTGCTCGTTCCTTGAGCGTTCGAGAGTCAGAACGGAATCATCAGGGCCCAGGAGAACTCATCGTGATGCTCGACCAGCAGCTCCAAGACCGCCTGCGAGCTTCGCCAGACCACCATCAATCCAGCGAGGATCGCGATGTATTCGGCCGTGCCCCAGCCGCGCTGCCTACACCGCCAGCTCATGATTTCTTCCAAGTCACGACGATGGCGGTGGCTGCGGGGCGAGCCGCGTCGGGCATGATGACGAGCAGTGCGTGCTCTGCCTGACGCTGTGCTTCGAGCACGAAGCCCCGATGGCTCTCCTGTGTAGGGCGCGTGTTCAGAATGGTCCAGCCGCTGGCGATCAATGCCTGAGAGAAGGCCTGCGCCTCCGTGAAGGGCGCGCGTTCGCTAGCGAAACTGATGTGCTCCGACCGCATTCCAGCATCGTCGTACTGCTGCAGATTGACGACTCGTGCGGTCGGCGGCCGGGGAAAATCCGTTCGTAATTTGAGCGCGGCAGGATCGAGCGCCGGACTGACCAGAATCGTTCCCTCGCTACCCGACGAAATCGAACGAGCGTGCACAGTGATGAAATGATCGCGCGACCTGGCCATCAGCACGTGCCACGGCGAGCGCATCGAATGACGCACGTCATGACTGCCCGAAGTTTTAATTTCCGACTCGTAGTACGCGAGCACCGCGTCCGGTGACAATCGGGACTCGAACGCCTTCAATGTCATCGGCAGGCCGTTCATCCGCATGCTGCGAGCAAGCCACTGCGCCGAGCCCTGGGGCGGGGCCGCGAGATCAGGCAAATGCAGGCGATCGGCATTCGCCGGCAGCACCAGCGACAGCAGCAGCACCGCGGCGATTCGGATCGTAGGCGTGCTCAACATGACTCACTCACCTTCGCGCTCGACGACATACGCAGCGGGTAAAGCGTTCGAACGCGGACGCAGTTGAGGATCCCAGCCGTATTGACCTTCGCCATACAGCGGGCCGCCCTTGGTGAGTGCCTGCATCGCAATGACGCGTGCCGGAGATTCGAGATCATCGATCAACTCGTTCGCCGTGATGCCATCCACCCTGCGGCCGAACTCGTTCTCGTCTCGGGGCGACCAGGTGTCGCTCAACAGTGCGCCGGTGGCACGCTGTGTCAGCGGCAAGTCACGATGCGCGAGCAGCGGACGAACGTTTGCTTCAATCGTCGCACTCACGAAAGAGCGGCGATTCAGGTTGAGATCGTCCATTCGTAATGCGTTGGCCGCGACTCCGACCGGCCCGGCGCCGTGCGCCAGTCCACGCATCAGCGCGTAGCCCGCGTCGACGGGGGCTGCGCCGTCCGATGTTTGAAAAGAGATCGAGCGCTCGACGGGCGGGGTCAGCAAGGACTGTCGGTAATGTCGCCAGAGTGGATTCTGCGAGACGCCTTCGGAGTGCAGCGAATCGATAGCCGTCACGCCCGCGCTGGGATCACCGAACGCACGATCTAGCGCTTCCATCCGGACCTCCGCATCCGACTTCGCGCCGTCGGTCCAAACAGTGCGTTCCCACACCGAATACCGAAGCGCATCGAAGCCCTTGTGTTTCAGGTCCAGTTGCTTGCCGAGCAGCGCGATGCAACCGAGGAACGGTGAGAGCACCGCCAACGCGACGATGGTTTCGATCATGGCGTTGCCGCGATTCGTGGATTGCATGATCAGAAGCTCCAGGTGACGGGCGCGAGCTTCGCTTCCCAGAACGGGTTGAACAGATTCGCGTACTCGTGCCTGCGCTCGCCCAAGGACACGAATGCGGAACCGCGCGGCCGTCGAAACTCGACGCGAGCAATAGCGGCGACGGCCAATGGCTGAACTGCCGCAGTCATGCCCAGCAGATCGGCGCTTGCGACGCTCGCCTGAGCTTTGGTCGCGATCGCGGCGATACGAAGCGATGCGTCGCCGGGGGATTCAGAAACGTTGTAGTAGGCCGGCACTCCGGAATAGTCCGAGGCGAATTCTCGAGCGTTGGCCGTGCTGACTCGATCGCCGATACGCCGCCAGCGATGCCACCCGAATACTCCACGCGTGCGCACCTGGAGCTGATCTTCGGCACGCCAGTCCGCGCCGCTCTCGTTCTGGCTCGTAGAGGTTGCTCCGCGCTTGCGCAACTGAGCCGCCAGCAGGTTCTCCCGCCAACCTCGCTCCCCGAGAATCCAACGTTGCAGGTCCGAATTGCCGCGCAGACTGGCATTCACGAGCTGCTGCATCGAGTTGCGATCGCGGCTCGTCGTGTAGCGCTGGATGAAAGCAGGCACGGCTGCCGACTGCGTCATCAGCTGTGCTTCGAGCAGTGCGTGCAACTCTTCCGGCATGCGCGAAAGAGCATCGCCATCATTGATGCGGATGTCCGGGTCGTAACTGCGACCGGTCTGATCCATCAGACTTTGTACATTGCGGAAGGCGAGCGAAACATGGGCTTCCGCCTGTGCCGCGCGAATGTTTGCGTTCCAGGCATCGATCGCGGGAATCGCGATTTCGGCCGATTGCTCGGTCGCGTGACGAACCTGAGCGGCAATCTGCTCGGCCAGGTCGACGTACTGGCCGACATAGGGAATCCACTGGGTGACGCGATCGATCGACTCGATCGAATCGTCGATATAGCGCACCCAACTCACATACGAGACGAAGTGCCCGACAGCGACGTGATTGGCAATCATGGCTCGATTCGCGTAGGCGATGAAATTGAGATGGCGTGCGGTCCACACCGCGCCGCTATACGCCGCGGCATCCGCGGCGTTGGCGACCTGCGATCGCTCCGTGACCTTTTGTCCGGTGTTGAACATCACCACGAGCACCGAGCTGCTGATGAGCACACCGAACAGGGCGACCGGCGCGATCTGCCCGCGATGCCGATTACTGGGCCGCATTGGTTTGCTGGTTATAGGTCGACAGGCTGTCCGCCTGGGCCGCGCGGTTCTGAGCCGTGGTCGCCGAGGCCTGCGCGTCGCTGATGTCTTGCGCCCCCGATTGGCCGGCCATCTCGCGGCTCATGCCCGCCAACTGGTTTTGCAGCACATCGCCGAAGGCGGCGAACAGGCCGATGCCGGCCACTGCCACGAGCGCAGTGATGATAATGTACTCGCTCATTCCCTGGCCGCGTTGCATGGCGCGCAGAGGCGCCATCGAGCTCATGCGTTTGCTATCCATTGCAGTCTCCACTGGGTCGGTGAGCAACACAGTACGAGCGCTGGACTGGCAAAAGACGCCAACTAATTAAGCCTTCGCCGAGAAATGCAGCTCCTGTTTTCCTTTGAATCGTGACGGGGTATCGTGCCGCACCAGCAAGTTTCGGAGGACGCGATGCGTTTAGCAGTGAAGTTGGCGTTGGGATTGGCTGCCGTGGTCGGTTCGGCGCAGGCCGCCGAGCCTGCTCAGCCCATCGTGCTGAAGGCGGCTTATCTGTTCGACAGCAAGTCGGGCAGTCTCACCAACGGCGGCGCCGTGCTGGTCGAGGGCGACAAGATCAAGGCACTCGGCTCACAGGCGGCGCCGGCCAATGCGAAAGTGATCGATCTCGGGGATGCGACGCTGTTGCCGGGCTTCATCGATGCCCACACGCACATCACCAACGAAGGCCATAACGACTTCTACAAGGGCTTCCACGCGGAGATGTACCGGTTCGCCGCCGAACAGTCGTTCTACGCCGCAGTGTATGCAAAGCGCACTTTGGAAGCCGGCTTCACGACCGTTCGTAACGTCGGCGCCGGCGAGTTCGTCGACGTTGGTCTGCGTAACGCGATCAACAACAACCTCACGCCGGGTCCGACGATTTTGACCGCGGTTCACTCGGTGGGCTCCACGGGCGGTCACTGCGATCAGGGGCCGTTTCCGCCGGATCGCGTCGCGCCTCTGGGTGTGATGGACGGTGTATGCAATGGCGCCGACGAGTGCCGCGCGGCCGTGCGCTACCAGCTGAAGTGGGGCGCCGACGTGATCAAGATCTGCTCATCGGGTGGCGTGCTCTCGGAAGCCGATCCGGTGGATGTGCCGCAGCTGACGCCGGACGAGCTCAACGCCATCATGTCCGAAGCGCATGCCTGGAAGCGGAAAGTCGCCGCTCACGCGCACGGCGATCTCGCTGCCCGGCAGGCCGTTGAAGCCGGCGTGGATTCCATCGAGCACGGCAGCTTCCTCAGCGACGAGACGCTGAAGCTGATGAAGGCGAAGGGCACTTACCTCGTGCCGACGCGGCTGGCGGTCTGGTGGGTGAACCAGGTGGCCGACAAGTTCCCGCCCGCGATTGCAGCCAAGGCACGCGCGACGCTTCACGAGCATGAGCGGATGTTCCGCTCGGCGCTGAAAATGGGTGTGCCGATTGCGTTCGGCACCGACTCGGGCGTGTCGCCGCACGGCATGAACGCCAAGGAGTTCAAGCTGCTGGTGGACATCGGCATGCAGCCGGCGGCGGCGTTGATCTCCGGCACGCGTGAAGCGGCGAAGCTGCTCGGCATTGCCGACCAGGTGGGCACGCTCGAAGCGGGCAAGATCGCCGACATCGTCGCCGTCAAAGGCAACGTGTTGAACAACATCGCCGCGACCGAACAGCCCGTGTTCGTGATGAAGCACGGTGTGGTCGTGAAGCAGCCCTAGAGAATCAGTTGGGCACAGGGATGTGCCCCGCCGCCGCAGGCGGGCGAGCTCCGTGGAAAAACCACGCTTTTTCCTTGGAGCACGACCGTCGTGACAGGATGTCCGATCGGTCGATTCAATTACCCTAGCTGAAGCGCTCGGTAAGAAACTCTTGCCAGCGCTTGCGCGCCAGCATCTGATAACCCTTGTCGAAGCTCTGCGACGACGACAGATAAAAATCCGGGCCGGCGCCGCTATATAAATAGAGCTCGCGCCGCTCCGGATCGACTGCGACGAAGCGCCCCAGCCAGTTCAGCTGTTCGCGAGAGATCGTCGGGTCGGCGGTGCCGGCATGAAACTGAACCGGCACATTCAGCCGCGCCAGCAACGTGATCAGATCCGGACGCGGGTCGGTCCTGGATTTCTCCGCAGATTCGATCGGCGTGTCCATCGTGATCACGCCCACTATGCCGAGCGGATCATTCAAGGCCATGCGCAACGCGGTGTAGCCGGCCGAGCCGAATCCCAGAATCACGACTGGGTTGGCGTCCGGCTGGGTGCCATTCAGGGTCGCGATGCCTGCGCGCACATCGCTCTGAACATCCCGACAGAAAGCCTCGCTCAGCAACGCGTCCGGGTGCGTGGAAATCTTTGCCGTGCCGCGCTGAGCGCAATCGATCACGAGTGCGACGTAACCGGTTCGCGCCACCTCGCGAGCCAGCTCCTGGAGGTCTTTGGAAATGCCCGGACTGTCGTGAAGGATGACGACGGTGGTGCGATTGTCCGAGCCCATCGGAACGGCTACGTATGCGGGCAACAGCGTTCCGGCGTTATCGACGGTGAGCCCACGCCCCTCGATATCCCAGACGCGGGCCGCCGTGTCGGCAGCCGCCGTCGCGGCGCCAAGCGCCGACACAGCCGTCAGCTGCAACGCCGTAGCAAGGAAATCCCGTCGCGTTGCTGGTGGCTCATTATCATCTAAACAACCCAGGCACATACCGCCTCCCGCAGCATGCTCGTCGCATGCGCGCTCATTATCAGCACGAGCGGCGGGGGCGCAAGGATGGGGCCTGAAGATGTGATCCGCAGCTCACCGTTTGCTCGCCGCCCGTTCCGTATCGAGCAGCACTCGCTTGCGCTGCATTCCCCAGCGATAACCGCCCAATTCGCCGGTGCCTCGCACCACGCGATGACACGGGATCAATAACGCCACCGAGTTGGTAGCGCATGCCCTGGCGACGGCTCGTACAGCACTGGGCTTGCCGATACCGGCCGCGACTTCCGAATACGATCGGATTTCGCCATACGGCACCTTCTGCAAGTAGCGCCACACGATCAATTGGAACGCGGTGCCTCGCACGTCCAGCGGCAGATCCAGTCGCGGCTCGAGACCGCGCAGATGTCGATTGAGCGCGGCAATCCACGACTCGAACTCGGTTCGCGAGCTGTCCGGCATCGGCTGCACGGTGGCGGCGGGGAACTGCTGGCGCAGATCATCGAGCAGCACTCGATCGCTATCGCCGAACTGCAGGAAACAAATGCCGCGATCGGTGGCGCCGATCATCATCAATCCCAGCGGCGTCGGTGCGCTCGCGTAGGAAATGGTGAGGCCCTTGCCGCCACTGCGATATTCGCTCGGTGTCATGCCGAGCTGGCCGTCCGCCTTCTCGTAAACGCGGCTGCCGGAACCGAAGCCGGCTTGATAGATCGCCTCGGCCACGGGCGCTTCGTTGCGAAGCTCCTGCTTGAGCATGCGAACGCGCGCCGCCGTCTGATATTCCTTCGGGCTGCTGCCCATGATGGCCTTGAAGCTGCGCTGCAGGTGGAAGGGGCTGTAGCCGGAACGCTTCGCGAGTTGTTCGAGGCTGAGCTTGCTGTCGGGCGCAGCGTCGATTTGCCGGGCCAACTCGTGCACCACTTGATTCAGCACGTTCGCCGCCGCGCCCGTCGGACGGCAGCGCTTGCAGGGTCGCAGTCCCGCACGCTCGGCGGCCTCGGGGGTCGCGAAGAAACGAACGTTCTTGCGCAACGGCCGGCGTGAATTGCACGAAGGCCGGCAATACACGCCGGTGGTCATGACGCCGTAGAAGAACTCGCCGTCGCGGCTGGCGTCTCGGCTCTGCACCGCGTTCCACAGTTGCTCTTCGTTCAATGTTGCGATCGACATGGCGGCTCTCCTCTTTGCCTGGGTCGCAGTGTTGCGCGCGGCCGGCTCGGAGGATTCCCGCCTCTTGCTGTGCAATTTTTTGGACTGACGCTGGGTCATGGGTGCTGAACCATTGGCTGAAGTGTAGCCCGCCCTGGCGAAAGTAAGCATCGAGCATGGCTCTTCAGGGCCAGTGTTCGCTGCCCGTTGGTACGCTGTAATCCCGCCTTCGATATGCAGAATACGCCGCCATGAACAAACTCATGAAGATCGTCGGGGGCTCGCTGGCGGTGCTGGTCGCGGGTGCGGGTATCGCTGCTGGCGCAGCCGTGTTGCTCAGCGAGCACAAGATGAATCGCGTCATCGACGTGCCCATCGAGTCGGTCGATTTCTCTGCATACGATCCGAACCTCGAGCGCGGTGAATATCTGTTCGTGACGCGCGGCTGTTCGGAATGCCATGGCACTCGCGGTGAGGGCAAGGTGGTGATCGATGATCCGAGCAGCGGCCTCTATGTTCACTCCCCGAACATCACTCGCGGGGGCGGCGGGGCGGCTGCGACCTACAGCGACAGCGATTGGATCGCGCTGCTTCGTCACGGCCTGAAGCCCGGTCGCACACCGGCCTTCATCATGCCTAGCGAGGACTATGCGCAAATGGCTGACGAGGATGTGGTAGCTCTCGTCAGTTACATTCGCTCCATGCCGCCCTCGGCCGAGCGTAAGACCGAAATGCATTTCCCGCTGTTGATGAAAGCGCTTTACGTCGCCGGCATCGCCCAGGACGCGTCCGAGAAGATCGATCACAGCAAGGTTGCGCCGACTCGTGTCCCTGAAGATACGCATGCGCAAGGCGAGTACATCTCCAAGACCTGTATCGGCTGCCACGGTCCGGGTTTTTCGGGGGGTCAGATCCCCGGCGCTCCGCCGAGCTGGCCCGCCGCCGCGAATCTCACTTCCGCGCCGGACAGCGTCATGACGACTCGCTACGCTTCGATCGAGCAGTTCCGTCAGATGATGCGGACCGGCAAGCGCCCGGACGGCACCAGCATCGGCTTGATGCCGTTCGAAAGCTTGAGCGCGATGAGCGATTCGGAGCTCGATGCGCTGTTCGGGTTCCTGAAGACCCTGCAACCCAGGCCGTCGGGCACGCGCTAGCCCCTCTTCAATCGCGAGCTCAGCGCACGCCAGTGCGCTGCCGCGAACGCCCTCGCTTCAATCTCGTAACAGTTGTGCCAGTAGCCATTGCGCGCCGATTCGATCAAGTATCGCCAGATCGTGAGTCGCCGGATTTGCCACTGACGCAGGACATGGAAGTACTCGTGCAGGACCAGCTCCGGGTCATTCCAGAAGTCGTTGGCTGAGCCGCGCAGCAAGATGCGGCCTCGACGCGTAGTCGCTCGCGCTCCGAAATGGATACGCGCGTACAGGGAGTTTTCGATGACGCGGATGTGCTCAACAGGTTGACCGAAGATCTGTCTGAGCGCGTTGGCGACGGGGGCGGGGATGGAGGAACGATGGCCGAACATGGGGCCCGCGCCTCGCTACTTTCCAATACAGAACGTCGTGAAGATCCGCCCCAGCAAATCGTCCGGCGTGAACTCGCCGGTGATTTCGCCGAGGCATTGCTGTGCCTGCCGAAGTTCTTCGGCCATCAGTTCGCCGGCGCGCTTTTCCGTGAGCTGGCGTTGCGCTTCATTCAAATGAGCGTACGCACGATTCAAGGCATCCAGGTGGCGGCGGCGGGCGGAGATGGTGCTGGTACCGGCGCCCTGGAACCCCATGCATTCCTTCAGGTGCTCACGCAGCAGATCGATGCCTTCGCCGGTCGTTGCCGAAACATGCAGCCGCGGCGGTTGTGACTGTTCGTAGCGAGATCGAGTGTTCGCGAGATCGATCTTATTCAACACGACGCTCACCGGAATCTCCGGGGGCAAGCTGGCAAGCTCGGCTTTCATGCTCTCGTCATCGAGAGCCCGCATCGCATCGATCACGTACAGGATGCGATCGGCGCGTGTCATCTCGTTGCGCGCACGACGGATGCCTTCGGCTTCGACGACATCGGCGTCTTCGCGAAGGCCGGCAGTGTCGGCGACGTGCAGAGGCATGCCGTCGATGTGAATGCGCTCGCGGAGCACGTCGCGAGTGGTGCCCGGGATGTCCGTCACGATCGCGGCTTCGTAGCCGGCAAGTCGATTCAGCAAGCTCGATTTGCCAGCGTTCGGGCGGCCGGCGATGACTACGGTCATGCCTTCGCGTAACAAAGCGCCTTGCTGCGCCTTGGCAGTGATCTGTTCGCAAAGCTCGATGGTCGAAGCGATGCGCTCGTGCAAAACGTTGTCGGCGAGGAAGTCGACTTCCTCTTCGGGAAAATCGATGGCCGCTTCCACATGCATGCGCGTTTCCGTCACTGCTTCAGTGAGCGAATGCACGGCGACGGAGAATTCACCTTGCAGCGATCGCAGCGCTGCGCGCGCTGCCTGGCTCGAGCCGCTGTCGATGAGATCGGCGATCGCTTCGGCCTGCGTCAGATCGATCTTGTCGTTCAGGAATGCGCGCTGCGTGAACTCACCCGGCTGGGCAACACGCGCACCGAGGCTGAGCACTCGAGCGAGCAGCATGTCCATGACGACGGGGCCGCCGTGGCCATGCAGCTCCAGAACATCTTCGCCAGTGAACGAGTTCGGCGCCGGGAAATAGAGGGCGAGACCGCCGTCGAGCATTTCACCCTCGGCGTCGCGAAAGATGCGTAACGAGGCGTGACGTGGCTCGGGGAGATCCCCGAGCACTTCGGCAGCGATGGTGGGAACGAGGCGTCCCGAAACTCGCACCATTCCGACGCCACCGCGACCGGGCGGCGTTGCGATCGCCGCGATGGTGTCAGTGTCGCCGGGGCGGGTCGCCATCGATCATCGACCGGTCAGCTCCGGTCTTTCTCTCGCTTGTCTTCCGCCGCGACCAGCTTGTTGATCCGCCACTGCTGAGCGATCGACAGCAAGGTGTTGGTCAGCCAGTACAGCACCAGGCCCGCGGGGAACCATGCCATCGTCACCGCCATGATGATGGGCATGAACATGAAGATCTTCGCCTGCACCGGGTCGGCGCTCGGCATGGGCTGCAACTTGAACTGCGCGAACATCGCGGCACCCATCAGGATGGGCAGGATGAAGAACGGATCGCGCGAGCTCAGATCGGTGATCCAGCCGAGGAACGGCGCCTGCCGCATCTCGACGCTCTCCAGCAGCACCCAGTAGAAGGCGAGGAAGAACGGAATCTGGATCAGGATGGGCAAGCAGCCGGCGAGCGGATTGATCTTCTCGGTCTTGTAGATCTCCATCATCTTACGGCCGAGCTGTTCGCGGTCGTCCTTGTAACGTTCCTGAATCGCTTTGATGCGCGGACCGAGGTTGCGCATCTTCGCCATCGAGCGGCCGCTGGCAGCGGTCAGCTTGTAGAACGCGAGCTTGATCAGGAAGGTGACGATGATGATCGCCCAACCCCAGTTGCCGACCACGCCGTACACGAACTCGAGCACGTTGAACAACGGCTGCGCAATGATGGTCAGCTTGCCGTAGTCGGCCACCAGCTCCAGACGCGGGCCGGCTTGCGCGAGCTGTTCTTGCAGCTTCGGCCCGACGAAGATCGTTTCATTGAAAGTGTGCTTGCCACCGGCCGGCACCGCCGCGAGCGGGCCGCGATAGGACAGCACGAAATCGTTGTCGGCATCGAGGCTGAGCTGATAGTCGTAGGTCGCATCGACCGGCGGCACCGCGGCCGCGACGAAGTGATGCTGCAGGGAAGCCATCCAGCCACCCGCGAAAGTCCCCTTGAACGCGCGGTCTTCCTCGTCTTCGATTTTCAGCTTGCGATAAGCCTTGCCGTCGAAGATCGCCGGACCGCGATAGGCATAGGTCTCGACGTTGAAGTACGAGCGCTCGATGTGCTCGTAGTGACGGATCAGCTGCACATACGAAGCCGCCTTGTAGTCGCTGCCCGACTGGTTATCGACGTCGTAGCTCAGATCGACCTGGTAGCTGCCCGGCTTGAACTTGAAGATCTTGGTGACGGTCACGCCCTGGCCGTCGGTCCAGGTGAGCGGGACCTGCAGCTCTGTCTGGCCCGGCTCCAGTTTGTAGTCGGTCGCGGCGGCCTGATAAGTCGCCTGATGGGTCGGCTCGGCGCGGTTGTCCGCGGCTCGCAGGCCCGAGCGCGCCACATACAGCGGTGGAGTCGGAGTGAACAGACGCACCGGCACATCGGGCCGGTTCTTCTGCACCGGGTATTTCAGCAGATCGGCGCGGATGAGCTCGCCACCGCGTGTGCTGATGTCGATCGACAGCACGTCGGTGGTCACATGCACAACGGGTGCATTGCCGGCGATCGTCTCGTTGTTGCTGCTATCGATCGTGGCGGCGGATGTGCCGCTCGCCGACGGCGCCGTCGCATCGCTCGAAGGCAGTTCCGGCAACGTATCGTTGGCGGCCGGAGCATTGCCGTTGGCAGACTGCGACTGCGTGGCCGCAGTGCTCGCCGGCGCCGGCGGAGGAGCGTAGTCCTTCTGCCAGGTGATGAAGTTCAGGTACAGGACCAGCGCAAGCGCGGCCCAGATGAATACGCGTTGGTTATCCATGGGGAACCGGCTTGGTATTGTGGGGCGGTGGCACCGGATCGTAGCCGCCTTCGTTCCAGGGATGACACCGCATCAGGCGGCGCACCGTGAGATAAGTTCCACGCGCCGCGCCGTGTTGTCGCAAAGCTTCTTCGGCGTAGCAGGAACAGCTCGGGTAGAAGCGGCAACTCGGCCCGAGCATGGGGCTGACAAACAAGCGATAAGCGCGAATGGCGGCGGTCAGGCCATTGACGACTACTGGGCGCATTGCTTTACGACCGTGCGCCAATGCTTTTCCAGACTGCGCGCGATGACGGCATTGTCCGCATCGCGAGCACCGGAGCGCGCATTGACGACGATGTCCACCGCAGGCAGTTCATGCTGATGCTGACGAAACGATTCCCGAACCAGACGCTTGATGCGGTTACGCCGCACGGCGTTCCCGATGATGCGTGCGGCTATCGATAATCCAAGTCTTGGAATCGAACCGCCGCTGTTACGAGTGAGGACCGCGAAACAGGCGTCGGTGGAGCGGCGTGAGTCCCGGTAGACGCGATCGAATTCGGATTTGTGCCGGAGTCGTTGCGCCGGTTGAAAGCGTCGGGCCGGGGCTGGCAAGTCTAGGGTCGAACGAATGCGAGCGCCGCTGCAATCGACGCTCTTAAACCGTGAGACGCTTGCGGCCCTTGGCGCGGCGACGGGCCAACACCTGGCGACCAGCACGGGTGGCCATGCGCGCGCGAAAGCCATGGGTGCGCTGACGGTGAACTTTGCTGGGTTGGTAAGTACGCTTCATGCTGGCATCTCAACGATGTCGTTACTTTGGCTCGGGCCAGAAATCGCGCTAAAACAAGTACATGCTACGCGCGCTAGAGGGCCGGCAAGACTACGCACCACCCCCTCCAGTGTCAAGCGCGAGAGTGCTTTTCGGCGCACAAAATTCGCATCCCCCGCCTGTGGATAACTGGCTGTCCAACGGTATAGACTCGCCGCCTCTCGCGTTGACCTGGCGCAGAACAATTCTTTCTTGATTCGATGTAGGGGACGAAACCGTGCAGGGTTCGTTGTGGCGCCGCTGTCTCGCGCAATTGGAAGTGGAATTGCCGGAGCAGCAGTTCAATACCTGGATCCGGCCCCTGCAGGCCGTGGAGGACGGACGGACCTTGCGCCTGCTCGCGCCGAACCGTTTCGTCGTCGACTGGGTGAACGAGAACGTCGCTGGACGGATCAACGAGCTGGTCGATGCCGCGGGCGAAGAGCCCGCCCCGGCGGTGGTGCTGGAAGTCGGCTCCCGGCCGTCTGCTCCGGCGATGACGATCAACACTCATCAGCCCGCCGCAGCGCGCACCGCGCCTGTCGCACCGCAGCCGGTCCGCGATATCCCGACTGTGCTCGGCAGCCGGCTCAATCCCGATTTCACCTTCGCGAACTTCGTTGAAGGCAAGAGCAATCAGCTCGGCCGCGCCGCGGCTTTCCAGGTCGCCGAGAATCCCGGGCGCGCCTACAACCCGCTGTTCATCTATGGCGGCGTGGGCCTGGGCAAGACGCACCTGATGCACGCCGTCGGCAACATGATCAAGGTCCGCAACGAGCGGGCACGCGTTGCTTACGTGCACTCCGAGCGCTTCGTCGGCGACATGGTGAAGGCGCTTCAACACAACACCATCAACGATTTCAAAACGGCCTATCGCTCGCTCGATGCGCTGCTGATCGACGACATTCAGTTTTTCGCCGGCAAGGACCGCTCGCAGGAAGAGTTCTTCCACACCTTCAACGCATTGTTCGAAGGCCAGCAGCAGATCATCCTGACCTGCGATCGCTATCCCAAGGAAGTCGACGGCCTGGAGGAGCGACTCAAGTCGCGCTTCGGCTGGGGACTGACGGTGGCGATCGAGCCGCCCGAGCTGGAAACCTGCGTCGCCATCTTGATGAGCAAGGCTGCGGCGACCCGCGTGGACCTGCCCGAGGAGGTCGCGTTCTTCATCGCCAAGCGCATCCGCTCCAACGTTCGCGAGCTCGAGGGCGCGCTGCGTCGCGTGGTTGCCAACTCGCAATTCACCGGGCGCGCGATCACCATGGATTTCGCGAAGGAAGCGCTGCGCGATCTGCTGGCTTTGCAGGATCGGCTCGTGACCATCGAGAACATCCAGAAGACGGTCGCGGAATACTTCAAAATCCGCGTGGCCGACCTGCTCTCGAAGCGTCGCAGCCGCTCGATCGCGCGGCCTCGGCAAGTCGCAATGGCGCTGGCCAAGGAATTGACCAGTCACAGCTTGCCGGAGATCGGCGATGCGTTTGGTGGCCGCGATCACACGACGGTGCTGCATGCCTGCCGGGTGATCAAGGAGCTCAGAGAGACGAATACGCGCACCAGCGAGGACTACTCAAACCTGTTGAGAACCCTGGCTGGATGACTGTGGATAAAGTGTGAGGTCCGCGTGGACTTTAGTTATCCACAAACCGCGCACAGTCTCGATACAAGCTCAGGGCAAGTTCTCGGAATGGTTTTGATGGCGATAAGCAGCTGATGGAACACGGAAAAAACGGGTTATACACAGGCCACTGCCGCCTTCATAATCATCATAAATTCTTCAAATACTTAATCTCTAATTAAGATTGCTAAGGTGACCACGATGAAGTTCAGCGCTGAGCGGGAAAGCATCCTCGCGCCACTGCAAGCGGTAATCGGCGTTGTGGAACGGCGCCAGACCATGCCGATCCTGGCCAACGTCCTGATCACAGGTCGCGACGAGCAGCTCTCGATCACGGCGACCGATCTGGAAGTGGAGTTGGTGGCCAAAGCCAACGTCACGCTGACGACGCCCGGCGAGATCACACTGCCCGGCCGCAAGCTGCTGGACATCATCAAGGCGCTGCCCGACAAAGCGACGGTGACCATTTCGGTGGAGGGCGAGCGCGCCACGGTTCGCTCCGGCAAGAGCCGCTTCACGCTGGCTACTTTGCCGGCCAGCGACTTCCCGACCGTCGAAGACATCCGGGCGCAAAAGGCGCTGCTGATTTCCCAATCCGCCCTGCGCCGGCTGCTCGACAAGACGCATTTCTCGATGGCGCAACAGGACGTGCGTTACTACCTCAACGGCATGTTGCTGGAAGCTGACGGGAAAACGCTGCGAACGGTCGCGACTGACGGCCATCGTCTTTCATATTGCGAAACTACGCTCGAACACGAAGCGGGCGCGGCCCAGCAGGTCATCGTGCCGCGAAAAGGCGTGCTCGAGCTGCAGCGCCTGCTCGCCGGCGAAGGCAATGTCGAGCTGGCGATCGGAACCAATCACGTTCGCGCCCAGATCGGCGACATTCGCTTCACTTCGAAGCTGATTGACGGCCGTTTCCCGGAATATGGTCGCGTGATCCCGAGCAATCCGACCAAGCGCATCAACGCCAATCGGGACGTGCTCCGCTCTGCCTTGCAGCGCGCTGCCATTCTTTCGAACGAAAAGTACCGTGGGATTCGGTTGGCGGTTCGTCCTGGCGTCCTGGTCCTGCAATCGCACAACCCGGAGCAGGAGGAGGCCGAGGAGGAGTTGGAGATCAACTATTCCGGCGATGAGCTGGAAATCGGCTTCAACGTGAATTACCTGCTCGATGCGCTGGCAGCCGTGGACGGTGGTGACGTCGTGCTCGGCCTGACGGACGCGAACAACAGCTGCCTGCTGAGCTCCGAAGGCTCGCCCCAGGCCAAGTACGTCGTCATGCCGATGAGGCTGTAAGTCGATGGCGGGCGTGCACCGGTGCTGACTGCAATCACGGTCGACAACTTCCGTTGCATCGAACACGCCAGCCTGGATTTTGACTCACGCTCGACCGGCATCATCGGTGACAACGCCTCCGGCAAGACCAGCTTGCTGGAGGCGATTTACTTTCTAGGCCACGGGCGCTCGTTCCGGAGCGCTCAACCCGACAAGCTCAGGCGGGAAGGCGCCAGCTTCTTTCGGGTGGTCGGCAGGATTGCGGCGCCTCGCGGACTGTTGACGGCCGGGCTCGAGTACGCCGGCGGCCGCACCCAAGGCCAACTTGCCGGTCAGGGCATTTCCGGGATCGCGGACATCGCCGAAGTCCTGCCTTTGCAGATCATCGATCCCGGCGTTCATCGACTGGTGGAAGAGGGCTCGGCCCGCCGGCGTCGCTTGATGGACTGGGGAGTGTTTCACGTGAAACGTGAGTTCCTCGGTTATTGGCGCCGCTACCAGCGTGCGCTGTCCCAACGAAATGCCGCGCTTCGCACCGCTCACGGGGAAGAGCTGATCCATGCCTGGGAGCAGGACTTCTGTGCCGCTGGCGCGGAAGTCGATCGACTGCGAGCCCACTATGTAGAGGAGCTGAAGCCGCACTTTGAATCGCTCGCGGCTCGGCTGGTCGGGCCCGGGACCACACTGACCTACCGCCGGGGCTGGCCCGCGGAGGTCGACTTGAGAGAAGCCCTTCACGACTCCATCTCTAGGGACCTGCGGCTCAAAACGACCCATGTCGGTCCGCACCGTGCCGATCTCGGATTCCTGATCGATGGCACACCCGCGAGAGATCGGGTTTCGCGGGGCCAACAGAAGATGCTGGCGGCCGCTTTCATTCTGTCTCAGTTGCAGTGTCACACCGCCCTCGGGGCGGTGCCGACGACCCTGATGTTGGACGATCCGGCGGCCGAGCTGGATGTGGATAACTTGGGGAAACTTTTGCTGGCGATCGCCGAGATCCCCAGTCAGCTGATCGTTACTTCAGTTCACGAGCGGGGGCTGAAGGGCATCGATATTGGTCGGAGGTTTCACGTGAAACAGGGCCAATTCGAGCCGATGGTATAATCCCGCGGCACTCATTTCAGGCCGGACTATGTCAGATAAAGACGTCTACGATTCAAGCAAAATCAAAGTCTTGAAGGGCCTCGACGCGGTCCGCAAGCGTCCCGGCATGTACATCGGTGACACCGATGACGGGACCGGTCTACATCACATGGTATTCGAGGTCGTCGATAACTCCGTCGACGAAGCACTGGCCGGTCATTGCTCCCAGGTGACCGTCACCATCCATGCCGACCAGTCGGTCACGGTGTCCGATGACGGCCGTGGAATACCTGTGGATATCCATCCGGAGGAGGGTCGTTCAGCCGCCGAAGTCATCATGACGGTGCTGCACGCCGGCGGAAAATTCGACGACTCTTCCTACAAGGTTTCGGGTGGTTTGCACGGCGTCGGCGTGTCGGTGGTGAACGCGCTTTCCGAGTACCTGCTGCTGACCATCCACCACCACGGCAAGCTTCACCAGCAGGAGTACCGGCTCGGTGAGCCCCAGGCGCCGCTGGCGGTGGTCGGCACGACTCAGAAGCGGGGCACGACCATTCGCTTCAAACCCAGCGCCAGCATCTTCACCAACATCGAGTTCGACTATGGCGTGCTCGCCAAGCGGCTCCGTGAGCTGTCGTTCCTCAACTCCGGCGTTCGCATCGAGTTGACGGACGAGCGCGACGACAAGCACGAGATCTTCCACCACGAGGGCGGCATCAAGGAGTTCGTTCGGTTCTTGAACCGCAATGCCCAGCCCATCCACGACACCATCATCTGGTTCCGCACCCAGCAGGATGCGATCACGGTGGAGTTGGGCCTGCAGTGGAATGACTCGTACCAGGAATCCATGTCCTGCTACACCAACAACATTCCCCAGAAGGACGGCGGCACCCACCTGGCCGGCTTCCGCAGCGCCCTGACCCGCACGCTCAATGCCTATATCGACAAGGAGTTCTCGGCCAAGGACAAGGTGGGCATGACCGGCGATGACGCCCGCGAAGGTCTGACCGCGATCCTGTCCGTGAAGATGCCGGACCCGAAGTTTTCCTCGCAGACCAAGGACAAGCTGGTCTCGTCCGAGATCAAGGGCATCGTCGAGTCGGCCGTGGGCGCGAAGCTGGAGGAGTTCCTCCTGGAGCATCCGCCGCAGGCGAAGGCCATCGCCAACAAGGTGCTGGAGGCTGCCCGCGCGCGCGAAGCGGCCCGTAAGGCTCGCGAAATGACTCGCCGCAAGGGTGCCCTGGACCTGGCCGGTCTGCCCGGCAAGCTGGCGGACTGCCAGGAGAAGGATCCGGCGCTCTCCGAGATGTTCCTGGTCGAGGGTGACTCCGCAGGTGGCTCGGCGAAGCAGGGCAGAGATCGGCGCACCCAGGCCATCCTGCCGCTCAAGGGCAAGATCCTGAACGTCGAGAAGGCGCGGTTCGACAAGATGTTGTCTTCCGCCGAAGTGGGCACGCTGATCACGGCGCTCGGCTGCGGTATCGGCGCGGACGACTTCGACGTGAACAAGCTGCGCTATCACCGCATCATCGTCATGACCGACGCGGACGTGGACGGCTCCCACATCCGTACGCTGCTGCTCACCTTCTTCTATCGCCAGATGCCGCAGCTCATCGAGCGCGGGCACATCTACATTGCGCAGCCGCCGCTGTTCAAATTGAAGAAGGGCAAGTCCGAGCACTATGTGAAGGACCAGGCCGAGCTGGATTCCATGCTGCTGACGTACGCATTGGAAGACGCGGAGCTGTACGCGGATCCGGAGCAGCCGCCCATGACGGGCTCCGCGCTGGAGACCCTGGCTCGCCGCTGGATGGAAGTAGCCTCGATCATCCGGCGCTCATCTCGCCGTTACGACGAGCGAGTGCTCGAGCAGCTGCTTTACCTGCCCGAGGTCACTCCAGCGAACCACGACCAGCTGGACTGGCTGACTCAGTGGGGCCGCACGTTGGAAGGCCAGCTCAACGCCTATGACGATGCCGCTCGGAAATATCGCGTGCGCGTTCTGGCGGCCGTGGATGGTGGAACCCCGCGCTTGCTGGTCGCTCGCATCGAACACGGCATCACGCAGGAGAAGCACATCCACCGCGAGTTCTTCGAGTCGGCGGAGTATCGGAGCATTGCAGATCTCGGGACCAGCCTCGCTGGGTTGTTCAAGCCGGGCGCCTACATCGCGAAGAACGACAGCAGGCAGGAAGTCAGTGGCTTCAAGGAAGCCATCAACTGGCTGCTGGAAGCGGGTCGCAAGGGCCAGACCATTCAGCGCTACAAGGGTCTGGGCGAGATGAACCCGGAGCAGCTCTGGGATACGACCATCAATCCGGAGACTCGTCGTTTGATCCAGGTGCGGATCGAGGATGCCCTGGCGGCGAACGACATTTTCGCGACCCTGATGGGCGATCAGGTCGAGCCGCGGCGTGAGTTCATCGAGAAGAACGCCCTCGCGGTCGCCAACCTTGACATTTAGTTAATTTTAATGTAGGGCGGCAGAGGTCCAGGCTTCTGCCGCCCGATGTTCAAGGTTCTCTCAAGAATCAGCCAGCAGCGATCGGACGGCCGGAGGCATCCGAGACGCCGTTGGCGCCGGTGGGTGTGAGCGTCGCCAGCTTCTTCTCGATCCACGTCCGCACCTCTTCATTGAGCTCACGAGGATCGCGACCTGCGGCGTCGATGGGCGGGCCGATGACCACGCGGATGGTGCCCGGTTTCTTCACCCAGCCACGACGCGGCCAGAAGTAACCCGCGTTGTGAGCGACCGGAATGATCTTGCAGCCCGCCTTCGAGGCGAGCAGCGAGCCGCTCACGCCGTATTTCCGACTCTCACCGACCGCGACGCGCGTGCCTTCCGGGAAGATCAGAATCCACAGGCCTTCCTGCAGTCGCTGCTTGCCCTGCTCGACCACCTGCGTGACGGCCGCGGCGCCGGCCTTGCGATTGATGGCAATCGGCTTGAGGCATTTGACGGCCCAGCCGACCAGCGGGATCCACATCAGCTCGCGCTTGAGCACCCAGGCCTGCGGCGGAAAGACCGCAGCCTGCGCGATGGTTTCCCATGCGGAGGAATGTTTCCACATGGACACGTGCGCGCCCGGGGGAATGTTCTCCACGCCCTCGACGGTATAGGTGAGACCGCAAAGCTTCGCGAGGAGCCACATGTTCACGCGGCCCCAACTGCGAGCGATCGCGTACAGCTTCTGGCTGGGTAACCAGCCGAACAGCAGTACCACCACTGCATAAAGCAATGTTCCGATAAACAGCGCAGTGGTGAATAGAATCGACCTCAGCAGCTGCATCACTACCTCGTCTCAAGCAGCCATCCCTGGAGCGGTGTCCGGCCAGTACGCCGGTGTACTGTCGTTCGCGCTCACCCGGGCAGTCGTGACAAATCGGCCACCTGCAGGAACAGTCCGCGCAGGCGCACCAGCAAGCCTAATCGATTCGCCCGCACCTCCGGATCCTCCGCCATGACCATCACCGAATCGAAAAAACGGTCCACGTCGTCTTTCAAGGTGGCGAGCTGAGTCAGGGCACCGGTGTACTCACGGCGCGAGAACAACGGGTTGACCGCGCGCTCCATGGAAACAACGTGGTCGAACAGCTGGCGTTCCGCCGGCTCGCGGAACTGACCGATTTCCACCACCCCGGAAAGATCGCCAGTCGCCTTGCGCAGGATGTTGCCGATGCGCTTGTTCGCAGCGGCCAGGCTCGCGGCTTCGGGCAGCGTTAGAAATGTTTCCAGCGCCTGCAGGCGGACATCGATATCCAGCGTCGATTGCGGCTTGCTCGCCAGCACGGCGTCGAACATTTCCGTCGTTATCGACCGGCCGCTGGTGTCCTCCAGGTACGAGGACCGCAAACGCTCCATCAGGTAAGCCCAGATCTCCTCGCCGACGTTCTCGGGCGCCGCGACCGGCTGCAACGAAACGGCTCCATCCACCAGCCGGCGCAGATCCAGATCCAGCTTGTGCTCGGTGACCGTGCGCAGGATGCCGAATGCCGCGCGACGCAGGCCATAAGGATCCTTGGTGCCGGACGGCTTCTGACCGATGCTGAAAATGCCGGCGATGGTGTCGAGCTTGTCCGCGATCGACAGCGAGATGCCGGTCTTCGTGGCGGGCAATTTGTCGCCCGCGAAGCGCGGCCAATATTGTTCCTCGAGGGCCGAGGCGACTTCGGCGTCCTCGCCATCGAGCTGGGCGTAGTACTTGCCCATCAGGCCTTGCAGCTCGGGGAACTCGCCCACCATCGCGGACAGCAAGTCACATTTGCTCAGCTTCGCCGCGCGGCCGGCGAGCTCGGCGCTGCCGCCGATGCTTTCGGCAATTCGCTGTGCGAGCGTCACGACGCGCGTGCTCTTGTCGGCCAGCGAGCCGAGCTTCGCCTGGAAGGTCACCGACTTCAGAGCCGCGTAGCGCGTTTCGAGACGCTCCTTGCGATCGGTGTCCCAGAAGAAAGCCGCGTCGGCGAGGCGAGGGCGGACCACGCGTTCATTGCCGTCGCGCACCCGATCCGGGTCGCGGCTGGCGATGTTTGCAACCGTGATGAAGTAGTTCATCAGCTGCCCATCGGCCGTGCGCACCGGGAAGTACCGCTGATTGTCCTGCATGGTCGCGATCGGCACTTCCTGCGGCAGCCTCAGGAACTCTTCATCGAAGCGGCCCGACAGTGCCACCGGCCATTCGACCAGCGCCGTGACTTCATCGAGCAGCCAGTCTTCGATCACGGCCAGGCCGCCGATCGAGTCGGCGATCGCATTCACTTCGGCGCGAATGCGCTCACGCCGGGCGCCGACATCGGCCACCACGTGCGCTTTCTGCAGTAGCACTTCGGCGTATTTCGCGGGATTGCTGATCACCAACTGCTTCGGTCCGTGGAACCGGTGGCCCTGCGATTGTTTGCCGGCGCGAATGCCGAGGATCTCGGCCTCGACCACGCTCGAACCGAACAGCATCACGACCCAGTGCACCGGACGAACGAACTCCTGCGACCCCGAGCCCCATCGCATGCGACGCGCGATCGGCAGATTATCCAGCGATGTACTGACGATGCCCGGCAACAGTGAAGTCGTCGCCGCGCCCTGCTTCGACCCCTCGAACTGCAGCACCTTGCCTTTCGGACCGTCGACCTGCAGCAGCTGATCGACAGCCACGCCGCAGGACGCCGCAAATCCCAAGGCCGCCTTGGTGGGCTGACCATCGGGGCCGAACGCATTCGCAACCGCCGGACCCTGACGTTTGATCTGCTGGTCGGGCTGTTGGTCCGCCACGCCCGCGACGAACACAGCCAGGCGACGCGGCGTGGCATACCACTTCACATCGCCATGTTTGATGGCGGCGTCATCGAGCCCTTTGGTCACACCGGCGGCAAACGCCTCGGCCAGGGTGAACAACGATTTCGGCGGCAATTCCTCGGTGCCGATCTCGACCAGAAAGTCACGTTTGCTCATGGTCTCAAACTTCCGCAGCCGCGCGATTCAGCATGGGGAAACCCAATGCCTCGCGGGTCTTGTAATAGGTTTCGGCGACTTCTTTCGCGAGCGCGCGCACACGCAGAATGAAGCGCTGGCGCTCGGTGACCGAAATGGCCTTGCGCGCATCGAGCAGGTTGAAAGTATGCGAGGTCTTCAGCATCTGCTCATACGCCGGCAGCGCGAGCCCGCTCTCGAGCAGCTTCTTGCACGCGGCTTCGTGATCGTCGAAATGACGGAACAGTAGCGCGGTGTCCGCCAGCTCGAAGTTGTATTTGGATTGTTCCACTTCGTTCTGGTGATACACGTCGCCGTAGGTCACGCGGCCCAGCGGACCGTCGGCCCACAGCAGGTCATAGACGCTTTGCACGCCCTGCAGATACATCGCCAGGCGCTCCAGACCGTAGGTGATCTCCCCCATCACCGGCTTGCAATCCAGGCCGCCGACCTGCTGGAAGTAGGTGAACTGCGTGACTTCCATGCCGTTGAGCCAGATTTCCCAACCCAGGCCCCAGGCGCCCAGCGTCGGCGATTCCCAGTTGTCCTCCACCAGCCGGATGTCGTGGGTGAGGGGATCGAAGCCGAGCGAGGCCAGCGACCCGAGGTACAGATCGACGATGTTCGGAGGCGAGGGCTTCAGCACCACCTGGAACTGGTAGTAGTGCTGCAGACGAAACGGGTTGTCGCCATAGCGGCCGTCCGTCGGCCGGCGCGAGGGCTGCACATAGGCGGCGCTCCACGGCTCCGGGCCTACCGCCCGAAGCAGGGTGGCCGTGTGAAAGGTCCCTGCGCCCATCTCCATGTCGTAAGGCTGCAGGATCACGCAACCCTGCTGCGACCAGTAGGACTGGAGGGCAAAAATCAGGTCCTGAAAAGTCCGCGGGGGGACGACGGCTTTCGGTGGGGCCATGGGGTCCAGTTCGTGGGGAAAAGCGCGCGAGTATACCGTGCGGGTTATGTTCCAAAACCGCGCTCGATGAGTACCAGGTCTCAGGGGGCGCGGTCCGCAACAGCCGTGAAACCCTGGCCTGCTACAGATTGGGGCCGGAGCGAAGTTGTCGGTGCACGCCTATGGTGCACGGCCCCGTCGGTATGCTCCAATTTGGGGCGTAGGGTCGGAGCGTTTTATGCGGCGCTCCATCAATTCCAAGCATTTGCGCCATGACGGTGCGCTGGCATGGTTCCTGCAATTTTGACCTGCGATTCGATGGGCCCAGCTCGAACAACACTCAGCCATGGCCCATGGCCCTGAACAACCTCCTGGCGTCGTAGCGGCGAGCGGCCCGGGACATCTCAATCTCGCTGTCTACCGGAGGAGAACTCATGACGACCCCCGCTGAAGTCCTCAGCATGTTGAAAGAGAAGGAGGTGAAGTTCATTGATCTGCGCTTCACGGACACTCGCGGCAAAGAGCAGCACGTGACCGTTCCGGCGCACACCGTCGACCAGAGCTTCTTCGACGACGGCAAGATGTTCGACGGCTCGTCGATTGCGGGCTGGAAGGGCATCAACGAGTCCGACATGGTGCTCATGCCCGATGCCAGCACCGCGGTCCTGGACCCGTTCTTCGAAGAGACCACGCTGATCATCCGCTGCGACGTGCTCGAGCCCTCGACCATGCAGGGTTACGAGCGCGATCCGCGCTCGATCGCCAAGCGCGCCGAGGCGTACCTGAAGTCCACCGGCATCGGTGACAAGGCGCTGTTCGGCCCGGAAAACGAATTCTTCATTTTCGACGACGTGAAGTACGGCACCAACATGCAGGGGTCGTTCTTCGAGATCAATTCCATCGAGGCGGCCTGGTCGTCGGGCAAGGCCTACGAGGGCGGCAACATGGCGCACCGTCCGGGCGTCAAGGGCGGCTACTTCCCGGTCCCGCCGGTCGACTCCTTCCAGGACATCCGTTCGGCCATGTGTTTGGCGATCGAAGAGCTGGGCATGAAGGTCGAGGTGCACCACCACGAAGTGGCGACCGCCGGCCAGTGCGAAATCGGCGTGAACGCCAACACGCTGGTGAAGAAGGCCGACGAAGTGCAGCTGCTGAAGTACGCGATCCACAACGTCGCGCACGCCTACGGCAAGACCGCCACTTTCATGCCCAAGCCCATCGTCGGCGACAACGGCAGCGGCATGCACGTGCACCAGTCGATCTCGAAGGACGGCAAGCCGCTGTTCGCGGGCGACAAGTACGCGGGCCTGTCGGATCTGGCGCTCTATTACATCGGCGGCATCATCAAGCACGCCAGGGCCATCAACGCGTTCACGAACCCCAGCACCAACAGCTACAAGCGCCTGGTGCCGCACTTCGAAGCGCCGGTGATGCTGGCGTACTCCGCGCGCAATCGTTCTGCTTCCATCCGTATTCCCTGGGTGGCGAACCCGAAGGGTCGTCGTATCGAAGTGCGCTTCCCGGATTCGACCGCGAATCCGTACCTCGCGTTCGCGGCCATGATGATGGCCGGCCTCGACGGCATTCAGAACAAGATCCACCCGGGCGAAGCCGCGGACAAGGATCTGTACGACCTGCCGCCGGAAGAAGCGAAGAACATTCCGGAAGTCTGCTACTCGCTGGAACAGGCGCTGCAGGCGCTGGATGCGGATCGCGGCTTCCTGAAGGCCGGTGGCGTGTTCACCGACGACGTGATCGATGCGTACATCGCGCTGAAGATGCAGGAAGTGACCAAGGTGCGGATGTCGACGCACCCGCTGGAGTTCGAGCTGTATTACAGCGTTTAACTGCAGCAGTCAGCGGCGGTTCATGTTGGACGCCGGGTCTCACCACCCGGCGTTCAGCTCCGGACCCGCAGTGGCGGCGCGCGCCGCTGAGCCAGTTTTGCCAATGGTGACGGGCATCACAAATGCACCGTCACCGCTTTTGTCAGGTCGAGGTGGAGCGGCTATGCTCATTACATATGCGTACGGCGCTTTATGTTCTCCTCGCACTGGCGGCACCGGCCTTCGCCGGTCAGACCGTTTACAAGTGGGTGGACGAAAAAGGGGTCACGCACTTTTCGGATCAGCCCGTCTCCGGTGCGGAGAAAGTGGAGCTGAGCAGCGGCGGCAATCGTGCCGCGAGTCCGCCGCCTTCTTACACGCCGTCAGCGTCGCAGGAGCCGAAGGCCAAACCCGGTCCGGCCTACTCGCGCTTCGTGGTCGAGAGTCCGCAGCAGGATCAGGCCATCATCAACACTGGCGGCAAAGTCACGGTGCAATTGTCGGCCACGCCCGCGATCGGGCCGGGTCATACTGTGGCGCTGTATCTGGACGGCGCGCCGGTATCGGATTTCAATCCGAACGGAATGAATTACGAGTTCTCGGACGTGCCGCGCGGCACGCACACCGTGAAGGCGGTGGTCATCGAGAACGGCAAGACCATTCAAGAAACGCCTCCCGTGACCTTCCATGTGCGGCAGGAAACGATCTTCTCGAAACCGCCCGTGGGACCGGCCTTGCGCAACCCGCCCAAGCGTACGTCGGGCAACAAGCCGGTGACCCAGCAGCCGAGCTATGCAGCGCTGAACGGCGGCAAGGCCCAGATCGATCCGCGCACCAATTTGCCGGTGAACACCAAGCCCGCGCCCGCCGCTGGGCCGAAGGCCGGCAAGTAACATTTGTTTCCACCCGCGTGCCGCTCGATCGAGCCGCCGCGTGGTGCCCTCACTCGCGGTCAGGGTGAAGGGCACGAATGGCTGCGCAGCCCTCACATCTCATGGCCAGCGTCATGGCTGACTCCGGGCGAATCCTCGACAGTCTCAGCACCAGCGTGCTGATCGTGGATCGCACACGCTCGCTGCTTTATCTGAACGTTGCCGCCGAGGCGCTGTTCGGCGTCAGTCGCAATCAAGTGCGCGGCCGGCCGCTCGCTGAATTGCTGGAAGACTCCGCTGTGCTCGATGAAGTCATCGATCGAGCGGCAACCACCTCGCGGCCATTTTCACGACGTGAGCTGGCGTTGCGCCCCATCTACGGAGATGGCGAGCTCATCGTCGATTGCACCGTCGCTCCTTATGAGGAGAGCGGAGCGCCCGGCGCGGTGCTCATCGAGATCAGCGATGCGACTCAGCATCAGCGCATCACGCGCGAAACCGCGTTGCTGACCCAGATCGGCGGCAGCCGGCTGATGATTCGTCAGCTCGCGCACGAGATCAAAAATCCACTCGGTGGCTTGCGAGGTGCTGCGCAATTGCTGGCGCGTCAGCTCGACGACGCGTCGATGCGCGAATACACGACGGTCATCATCAGCGAAGCCGACCGGCTCGTGACGCTGGTCGACACGTTGCTCGGCCCGGGCCATCTGCCTCGCAAGGAATCCATCAACATCCACGAGCTGCTCCAGCACGTGGGCCATCTGCTTGCGGCCGACGCGCCGCCCGGTGTCGTGATCGATCGCGATTACGATCCGAGTCTGCCGCCCTTGCATCTGGATCGGAATCTGATCATCCAGGCGATGTTGAATCTGGGCAAGAACGCCATGCAGGCGCTCGCGCACAACGCGGCTCAGAACGATGGTCGCGGTGGCCGCCTGGTGTTGCGCACTCGTGCGCTCACCAATGTGAACATCGGCGCGCGTCGTCATCGACTCGTCGCCAGCGTGCAGTTCGAGGACAACGGCCCCGGCGTGCCCGAGCATCTGCGCGACACTTTGTTTTATCCGCTCGTCACGGGGCGAGCCGACGGTACTGGACTTGGTCTGGCAGTGGCGCAAGACCTGGTGAGTCGTCATGACGGCCTGATCGAATTCGAGAGCAGGCCGGGTCAAACCACTTTTACTATTTTGTTGCCCTTCCATGTTACAGACCACACCGGTGAAGCCTCTTAACGTCTGGCTCGTCGACGACGACGCCTCCATCCGCTGGGTTTTGGAGCGCGCGCTGCGTCAGGGCGGTATGGCCCCCACGGCCTTTGATCATGCGGACACGGCGCTCGCAGCGCTGCGCCGGGATCGCCCCGATGTTTTGATTACTGACATTCGCATGCCCGGTCGCAGCGGCCTGGAGCTGCTGACCGAGATTCGTGACAGCCAGCCCGAGCTGCCGGTCATCGTCATGACGGCGCATTCCGATCTCGACAGCGCGGTCGCCGCCTATCAGGGCGGCGCGTTCGAATACTTGCCCAAGCCGTTCGATATCGATCAAGCGGTGGATCTGGTGCGTCGCGCGGCTCAGCAGAAGACCCGCGTGGAGGAAGCTTCGACGGAAGCGCGCCGCATTCCGGAAATGCTCGGCCAGGCGCCGGCGATGCAGGAAGTATTTCGCGCTATCGGCCGGTTGTCGCGCTCGAGCATGACGGTGTTGATCACTGGCGAATCCGGTACAGGTAAGGAGCTAGTTGCGCGTGCTTTGCATCGGCACAGCCCGCGCGCAAACAAGGCTTTTATCGCTTTGAACACATCGGCGTTCACGGCCGATCTGCTCGAGTCCGAATTGTTCGGTCACGAGAAAGGCTCGTTCACGGGCGCCGACGCGCAGCGTCGCGGGCGTTTCGAGCAAGCCGATGGCGGCACGTTGTTCCTCGACGAAATCGGTGACATGTCGCCGCAGTTGCAGACACGCCTGCTGCGCGTGTTGGCGGAAGGCGAGTTCTATCGTGTCGGCGGTCAGGTGCCGGTGCGTGTGGATGTGCGAGTGATCGCGGCCACTCACCAGGATCTGGAAGAGCGCGTGAAGCAGAACATGTTCCGCGAGGACTTGTTACATCGCCTCAACGTGATTCGTATCGAAGTGCCGCCGTTGCGTCAGCGTCGCGAGGATATTCCCGAGCTGCTGATGCACTACTTGACCGAGGCCGCGGTGGAGCTGGGCGTCGAGCCCAAGGTGCTGACGCCGGAAGCGGCGGCGGCGCTGTCCAACTTCGATTGGCCCGGTAATGTTCGCCAGCTGGTGAATGCGTGCCGTCGCCTGACGGTCACGGCACCGGGTCGAGAGATCAAAGCCGAGGACATCCCCAGCGATCTGGGCGGCGTGCCTGGACCCGCGAAGCTGCAGGACGAGTGGACGCGTCAGCTCACCAACTGGGCCGAAAAGCGTCTGGCTGCCGGTGAAACTCCGCTGCTCGACGACGCCATGCCAGAGTTCGAGCGCACGCTGATCCGCGCCGCCTTGCGTAAGGCGGAGGGCGGCCGCCAGGAAGCGGCAAAGCTGCTCGGCTGGGGCCGAAATACTCTGACTCGCAAGCTGAAAGAGCTGGCGATGGACGACGAATGAGCTGCTGCCGCTGATCGAGGACGCCGTCGATCAGCGACTCGGCCGCTGTTAATCTCCGCAGCCGCAACGGTCAGTTTGCGGCTTGCAGAGGCGCCGAGTGTTCCACGTCATTCTTTATCAGCCGGAGATTCCTCCGAACACAGGCAACATCATTCGCCTGTGCGCCAACTCCGGCTCGGCGCTGCATCTGATCCGGCCGCTCGGTTTCGACATCAGCGAGAAGGCCGTACGTCGCGCGGGAATGGACTACGCCGATCTCGCAAATGTTCGAGCGTGGGACTCTCTGGACGAGTGCTTCAACGCCATCGCCGTGAAGCGCTGGTTCGCGATCTCGACGCGTGGCAAGACCCGCTACGACCAACCGCAATTCGTACCCGGCGACGCCTTCGTCTTTGGCCCGGAAACGCGAGGGCTGCCGCAAGAGCTGCTGGACACCTGCCCGGCCGAGCTGCGCCTGACCATTCCGATGCGCGCCGGCAATCGCAGCCTGAATCTTTCCAACGCGGCCGCGGTCGTCGTCTACGAAGCGTGGCGGCAGCTCGGATTTGCCGCCGAACCCTGAGCGTCACTCGGGCTTGAGGGCGCGGCTCATCAATTCCTTCACGGCATCCTTGGGCGCCACGCCCTGGTAGACGACGCGGTAGACCTGCTCGCAGATCGGCATCTCCACTCCGGCGCGCTGCGCGACGGATCTGACCGCATTGGCGGCAAGAACCCCTTCGACTACCTGACCGATCGTCTTCTGCGCGGCGTCGACATTTTCGCCGGAGGCCAGCGCCAATCCGAATCGCCGATTGCGCGACTGATTGTCCGTGCACGTGAGCACCAGATCGCCCAGCCCGGCGAGTCCCATGAAGGTTTCTTTCTTCGCGCCCAGCGCGACGCCCAAGCGCGTCATCTCCACCAGGCCCCGTGCAATCAGCGCAATGCGCGTGTTCGCGCCGAAACCCAGGCCGTCGGAAATGCCGGCGCCAATCGCCATCACATTCTTGATCGCACCGCCGACCTCGACACCGGTGATGTCGGTCGACGTGTAAGCACGGAAGTTCTGACCGGAGAACCGCTGCGCCAACTCGGCGGCATAACTTGGATCGGACGCGGCAATCGTCATCGCAGTCGGCAATCCGGCGCCCACTTCCCTGGCAAACGTTGGCCCGGAGATCACGGCGGTGGGAACGCTCTCGCCCAATACCTCACGCGCCACCTGATGCGGCAGCAAACCCGTGGCAACCTCGAATCCCTTGGTCGCCCAAGCCACCCGAGCATGCGGCAATAAATGCGGCGCAATCTCCTGCAGCATCCCGCGCAGGGCATGACTGGGCACAGCCACGATGACATCGCGGCTTGCCTGCAGGGCCGTCCTTAAATCGGGCTCGATGCGCAGCTGCTCCGGAAACGGAGCATCCGGCAAATAGCGGGTGTTACGCCGGTCGCGTTGCAACTCGGCGAGATGCGTCGAGTCGCGTCCCCACAGCAAGGTGGGAAGCGCGACCCGAGCTAACTGGATTGCGAGCGCCGTGCCCCAGGAGCCGGCGCCCAGCACCACGCATGTTGAGCCGTCGGGTGCCGCAGTGGCAGCCTCTGGCGCGACAGACATGGCGCGATCAGTTGACCGAAGGAGCGCTCGGGGCGTCCGGCTGCTGCCCTTGAGCGCGAGCCGCGGCCTGTGCGAACAGCGCGTCGAAGTTCACTGGCGGCAGCAGGAACGGCGGGAAGCCGCCCTTCATGAGCAGATCGGAGATCACCTGGCGCGCATACGGCAGCAGGTAGTTCGGGCAGAAGATGCCGAGCAGACGCTGCATATCGGCCTGCGGCACGTTGCGGAGGCCGAACGCGCCGGCCTGCTGCAGCTCCACCAGCCACAGCGTCTTGTTGTCCGCCTGCGCTTCGACGCGCACGGTCAACACCACTTCCTTCATGTCACCGCCGATGTCGTTGACCGCGGTGTTGAGGTTGAGGTTGATCGTGGGATTGGTGTTCGGATTGACGCGCGGGCCGGTCGGCGCTTCGAACGACACATCTTTCAGATACACCGCCTGCGGCGCGAACTGCGGCGCATTGGGGTCGGCGTTCTGGCCGTTGGAGGCGGGTACTTCGTCAACCATGTCGAGTCCTCTGTCGTATTCGTCGAATGATAGTGCGCGCGGAATACAGAAACGTGACCCGCGCCGGTCGGCCGGAGGTTCTGAGCCCAGCGGCAGAACCTTTACTTGGGCAATTGAGCGAGCAGTTTATCCAATTCGCCGGCTCTATCGAGAGCCGCGAGGTCGTCATAGCCGCCGACGTGGCGCTCACCGATGAAGATCTGCGGCACGGTGCGACGCCCGTTGCTCTTTTGCAGCATCACTTCGCGCTCGCCCGGCACCTCATCGACCTTGATCTCGCGAAAGGCGGCGCCTTTGCGCTCCAGCAGATTGCGTGCGCGCTGGCAGTAGCCGCACCACGCGGTTGAATACATCACGATCTCGCTCATCAGTGCTTACCGTCCTTTCTGGCGGCCCCCTTCACCAACGGCAGGTTCTCCTGCCGCCAGCTGTTCAGACCACCGCTCAAGGTCACCACTTTGTTGAAACCCGAAGCGCGCAGCTGACGCGCGGCTCCGGCCGAGGTGAAGCCGGCATCGCAATAGAGGATGACCGGCTTCTCCTTGAATTTCTTCAAGGATTCCGCGCGGCTGGCAATGTCGGCCGCAGGAATGTGGCGCGCCTCGATGATGTGCCCGGCCTCGTAGTCCTTGCTGTCGCGAACGTCGACCACCAGCGCGCCGCTGTTGGCGAGCCGGACCGCATCCGCCGTGCCGATGCTGCTGGCGCCCCGAGAGCGATGACGCATCTCGATCACGATCGCAAGAACGGCGAGAATCGCCGCAGCGGCGACCAGGAACGGATGGTTGGTGGTGTATTCAACGAATCGATTCATTGCAGCAGGTCGGGATTCAACCCGTGGGGCTGGCAAAAGGGCGCGAAGTATAACAGCCGGGCCGATGCGCCAGTTTCCAAAGGCTTCGGCTCGGGATAATGCCTGGTAATGTCAAAATTGCGTCGGGTCACGGCCGTGCTGGCGGCCATCGTGTGCACAGTTGGGTTGGGGGCGGGGGCTTTTCAAGCCTGGGCCGCCGGCGCGCCCACCCCTGCGGCCAAGGAAGCCGAGCTCAAGCAGGTCCGTAATCGAATCGACTCCATCCGTCGGAGCATCCAGGCCGAGGCCGAGCGCCGTGACGCGCTGGCGGGGCAGGTCAAGGAAGCGGAGCTGAAGATCCAGTCGGCCCGCGAGCGCTTGTCGGATGTTCGCGCTCGCCGGATCGCCGCCGAGAATCGCCTGGCCGATCTCAAAGCCGAGCAGCAGACCACCAGCAAGCGCATCGACGAGCAACGGGAGGCGCTCGCGGCCGAAGTGCGCGTCGCTTACATGAACGGCCGCCAGGAGCAGCTCAAGCTGCTGCTCAACCAGCAGGACCCGGCGCAGCTGGGCCGCATGATGGCGTACTACGGATATTTCGGCCGGGCGCGCGCCGAGCGCATCACCGCCATCAGCGAGCATCTGGCCCATCTCGAGCTGCTGGCCGAAGGCATCGCCTCCGAAACACAGCAGCTGCGCCAGCTCGAGCAGGATCAGGCGAACAATGTGAAGGAGCTGGCCGGCGCACGCGATCAGCGCGCCCGCACGCTCGCCCAGGTGCAATCGAAAATAAAAACTCGCAACGACGAGCTCGCCAAGCTGCAGCGTGAAGCGCAGGCCTTGGAAAAGCTCGTCGAAGAGCTGCGGCGGGCGATCGAGGAATTTCCCGAGCTGGCGGAGCAGCCGTTCCAGCGCGTGAAGGGCAAGCTGCCGTGGCCGGTGAAAGGCTCGTTGATGGCGCGCTTCGGACAATTGCGCGCCGGCGGTCCGTTGAAATGGCAGGGCCTGGTCATCGGTGCCGAGCGGGGCACCCAAGTGCGCTCGCCTTACTATGGCCGCGTGGTGTACGCCGACTGGCTACCCGGTCTGGGCCTGCTGGTCGTGCTCGATCACGGCGGCGGTTATATGAGTTTGTATGGTCACAACGAGCAGGTGTATCGCCGGGTCGGCGATCGTGTTCAGCCTGGCGATGTGCTCGCCGCCGTAGGCGACGCGGCAGGCATGGGCAAGCCGGGTTTGTATTTCGAGATCCGCAAAGGTCGGGCCGCGCTCGACCCGGCTGACTGGCTGGTGAAGCGCTGAGCCGGGCGGGGAACCCGAGCTGCGGGGCAGGCAATGGCGGCCAGCCCCGAGTCCGAAGCGGCGGGTCAGCGGATTCAGCGGCGGGCTGATTGTCGCTGCCAGCTGCGGCCTGACAGCCTACAACCGTTGCGCTTTGACGGGGCTCACGGTTTTGCTGTCGCGATCTCTCTGTCACAGGTTTTTTGGCCATTCCTTGACCGGCATCCAGGATTCGCGGCGCCCGTGGCCGCATTGTCGCCGCGAGCCGGACGTGTACTATGTTTAAAGGCCGCCGTACTTGAATTCACATCCCCTCATGTCACGCGTAGTCATGCCGTTCCGTTTCGCGCTGGTGCTGGCCGCTGGCGTCGTGATGGGATTCGGGCTGTCGGTGGGGCGCACGGTCCAGGCGCAGCGGGAGGTCGAGCCGCCGCTCGCCGTCGTGAGCGATCAAAGTGACAATGACACCGACAAGACCGTGCCGTGGCAGGACGCGCGTCTGCTCGCCGAAGTGCTCGAGCACGTTCGCAAGGAGTATGTAGACAAGATCTCCGACCAGGAACTGATCGAAGCGGCGATTCGCGGCATGATCGCCGACCTCGATGCGCACTCGGCGTTCCTCGATCCGCAAGAGTTCGACGAGATCCGCATCAGCACCACGGGCGAATATTCCGGCGTCGGCATCGAAGTCGCGCTGGAGAACGGCGTGGTGAAAGTGATCAATCCGATCGAAGGCACGCCGGCGGAGAAGGCGGGCGTGCTCGCGGGCGATACCATCCTCGCGGTCGATGACGTGCCGGTGAATGTCGAGAACCTCAACGACACCATCGACCGGATGCGTGGCAAGGCCGGCACCTCGGTGAAGATCAGTATCGCGCGCGCCGACGTTGAAGATCCGCTGGAATTCACTTTGTCACGCGCCGCGGTGCAGGTTCACAGCGTGCGCAATCAGCTGCTCGACGGTGGCGTCGGCTACGTGCGTATCTCGCACTTCAGCGAGACGACTACGTCGGACCTGGAGCGCTCGCTCGCGACGTTGAAGAAAAAGAACGGTGCGCCGCTGAACGGTCTGGTACTCGACCTGCGAAACAATCCCGGCGGCTTGCTCGAAGCCGCAGTGGGTGTGTCGGATGTGTTCCTCGAAAGCGGCGTCATCGTGACAGCCAACGGCCGCGCCGCCGACGCCCGCTTCGAAATGGATGCTCGCCCGGGCGATGCACTCGAGGGCGCGCCGATGGTTCTGCTCGTGAATGGCGGCTCGGCATCTGCATCTGAAATCGTCGCGGGTGCCTTGCAGGATCATCGCCGCGCCACGCTGGTCGGCCGACAGACTTACGGCAAGGGTTCGGTGCAGACCGTTCTGCCGCTGTCCGATGGCCACGCCATCAAGCTCACCACCTCGAAGTACTTCACGCCTTCCGGTGCGTCGATCCACGAGAAGGGCATCAAGCCCGACGTGATCGTCAACGAGAAGGAGTTGCCCAAGGCGAAGGAGGGTGCGGATGCCACCGACAGCTACGGCAACATCAAGGATGACGTCGAGCTGCAGCTCGCACTGAGCACATTGCAGCAGAAGACGACCGGCGCCATCCGGCAGAGTCGCGCTCCGTAACACTGCATGCGCTCGGCTCAGCCTGCCGCGGCCCAGACTCAGGGATTTGCCGCCAGGGCATTGCTGTGTCTGGAGCTGCTCACGCTCGCCATCGGCGCGCTGCAATTTGCCTTCGTTCCTGAATCAGTCGAGCGGCCCATGCTGGCCGCGGCCGCGCTGGGTCTACTGACCGTCAGCATTCTTTTCTCGCGCACCGTACCCGCGCTTCAGCGGCCCATGGCGCGTCAGCATTGCGTCGATATCGCCGCGCTGATCGTCTGTATCACTTTGTTTGCTATTGCCACTGGCTCGGCGCACAGCTTCCTCGTGCCGCTGTACCTGATTCCGCTGGTCGGTGCGTCGCTCGCATTTGGTCGCTGGTGGGTCGTGCTGCTGCTCACCACGCTGATCGCTGCGATTGGTTTCCTGCTCGGCGCCTTGACGCCGCAGATGGATGTCGCCGGTCCCGAATTCGGCGTGCAATTGTTGAGCGTGCTCGCGCCCGGCGCGGCGGTCGCGTTGATCATCGCGGCGTTGATCGAACAGATGAACAGTGCCGTGCAAAGGATCAGCGATCTGGCTTCGACGGACGCGCTGACCGGTCTGCTGAACCTGCGCTCGTTCGAAGAAATCCTGCAGCAGGAACATCGCAAGGCCGAGCGTTTCGGCCGGCCTTATACGATCGTCGTCGTCGACGTGGACAACCTGGCCCACATCAACGAAACCATGGGCCACGAAGCGGGCAGTCAGATCCTGGGCGCGGTGGCCGCGGCAATCACTCGTTCCATTCGCACCTCCGATGTCGCGGCCCGACTCGGTGGCGACGAGTTCGTGGTGCTGTTGACCGAGGCCGATTCGGCGATGGGTGGAGCGATCGCCACGCGCATTCGTAACAACGTTTACGCGGGTACGGTGTCAGTCGCGAACCGGCTGATCCGCGCCAACGTGAACGTCGGCACGGCCAACTTCCCCGAGGATCATCTCTATCCCAAGGAGCTGATGATCCTGGCCGAGCAGAACATGCAGCAGGATCGGGCGCTGCGCCGGCCGCCGGAATGACTAGCTACCAGGCGGCGCCCAGCAGGATCGCCCGCACGGCCCAGATCACGATGCCAATCAGCATCGCCAGCGTCGGGAACGCGGTGAGCCCGAAGCCGAGCGCGCGCGTTTTCGGATCACGGACATAAGAAATCGCATAAATCGCGCGGCCCAGGATGAACACGACGCCCAGCGCCGCCGCCCACAACGGACTGATGTAAACCGCGAAGAGCCACAGCGCCGGCAGGAACATCAGCAGCTGTTCCAGGGTGTTCATCTGCACGCGGAAGTGACGCTCGAACACCGGGTGACCGGTGGTGGCCGGCGCCGCCACGCCATATTTGGTCCGGGCGGAGGCGACCTGGAAGCCGAGCCAAAGGAACTGCAGCAGGGCCAGCACCGTGACGATTGCGACGAAAGGCATTGCGCTTCCTCATTGTAGAAGTGTCGTGCGCCTCCATATCGGCCGTATCATGTCGACAGCAACGAGCGGGCACGACTGTGGGCGGTAGCTTACCCCCGCCGCCGTTGCGTCACGAGGATCGCATCATGACCGGATTTTTCCTGAGAGCCGCCATTGCCGCCCTGGGACTGTGGCTGTCCACGCGGATATTCGACGGCCTGCAGTTCGACGGCCCTGGCACGCTGCTCGCGGCAGCGCTTTTGCTCGGGATCGTCAATGCCATCGTCCGGCCGATCGCCGTGATCCTCACGCTGCCGCTGACCTTGCTGTCGCTGGGCTTGTTCCTGCTGGTCATCAACGCCGGCATGCTCGGCCTGGTGGCGGCCCTGCTGAGCGGCTTCACCATCAACAGCTTCTGGACCGCGCTGGGCGCCTCGCTGATCCTCAGCGTCACTTCGTGGCTCGCCACCGGCATGATTGCCAACAGCGGCCGCGTCGAAGTGATCACGATGAAGAAGTAGCCCCCTTCAGCGCGACCCGATACAGGATCCAGCCGATCACGGCGAAGATCGCCAGGCCCACCAGCTCGCCGAACTGCAGAAACGCGGGCAACGCCAGCACGTCCGCCTGCCCGCTGTAGACGATGGGAATGGCGATCACGATGCCGAGCAGCGCTTCGCCGGTGATCAAGCCGGCGGAGAACAACACACCCTTGCGATGAATGCGCTCGGCCGCGTCGGGATCGTTGTGAACGCCCGCCGCGCGCTCGACCAGATGCGCCAGCAGACCGCCAAGAAAGATCGGCACCGTCAGATCCAGCGGCAAATAAATGCCCACGGCCGCAGCGAGCACGGGCGTGCGGAAACTGGCGCCGCGCTTCTTGAGAAGCTCATCGCAAACGATGATGGCCGCGCCAATCGCGACGCCGATCCAGATCAAGTCCCACGGCAGCTCGCCACCAAACAGACCTTTCGCCACCGAAGCCATCAGCGTCGCCTGCGGCGCCAGCAGCGGATTCGGATGATCCGGCGTGGGCACACCGATGCCATACGCTTTGGCGAGCAGATTCAACACCGGCGCCATGACGAGCGCGCAGGAAACCGCGCCGATAGCCAGCATCACCTGCTGTCGCCACGGCGTCGCGCCGATCATGTAGCCGCATTTCAGATCTTGCAGGTTGTCACCCGCGACGGCTGCTGCACAGCAGACCACCGCACCGATGACGATCGCCGCGACCGGGCCCAGCGGCGCGTTGCTGCCCATGAGCGCGGCCAGCACCAGCGACGCGAACAGAATGGTGCCGATGGTGATGCCCGATACCGGGTTGTTCGAGGAGCCCACCAGGCCGGCCATGTACGCCGACACCGAGCTGAACAAGAAGCCGGCGACGATCATGATGATAGTCATCGGGATGGAGACCGCGAAGTTCTGCACGATGGCGTGATACAGCCCGGCCAGAGGCAGAGTGAAGGCGATCAAGCCGATCAGCACCGCCTTCATCGGCAGATCCTTTTCGGTCTCCGCCACGACTTTCGCCGCGCCAGCGCGCGCCGCTTCGAGGCCGCTGCGAACGCCAGACATGAGCGACTTGCGCAGCGAGATCAACGTCCAGATACCGCCGATCAACATCGCGCCCACGCCGAGATATCGGATCTGTGCGCTCCAGATCGCGCCAGCGGCGTCTTCGGCGCCCGCGCCCACCAGACGCGCCGCGAGCTCCGGATTGCCATCCAGAAAGTACGCGCTGTAGATCGGAATGGCGATGTTCCAGGAGAGAATGCCGCCGGCCACCACGACGATGCCGATATTCAGACCGACGATGTAACCGACGCCGAGCAGCGCCGGCGACAGGTTGGTTCCCATGTATGCGATGCCCTTACCGACGAAACTGCCGAAGGCAGCTGTGTCGGGCACCAGGCGCAGGCCGCTCGCGGCGATGAGTTTGCCGAGACCGCCGAGCGCGGAGGCGGCGGCGAGTACGCGAATACCGCTGGCGGGATTCTCGCCCGCCTTGAGCACTTCCGCCGCGGCCTTGCCTTCAGGAAACGCCAGTTGCTGATCGACGATCAGCGAACGACGCAACGGCACCGAGAAAAACACGCCGAGCACGCCGCCGAGACCGGCGATTGCCAGCACCCACCAATACTGGAAATCATTCCAATGCCCGAGGATCACCAGCGCCGGCACCGTGAAGATCACACCGGCAGCGATCGATGAACCCGCCGACGCGCCGGTCTGCACGATATTGTTCTCGAGGATGTGACCACCGCCGAGCACGCGTAGCACTGCCATCGACACGACGGCCGCCGGAATGGCCGTTGCGATGGTCAAGCCTGCAAACAAGCCAAGATAAGTGTTCGCCGCCGCTAGGATCATCGCGAGCACGATGGAAAGGATGATCGCGCGCGGCGTCAGCTGCGGCGGAGATTGAGTCGCAGGTGTAGTCATTGAATCACCAACCGCAGGTTTGGCCTTTGTTCTGTTCTTCCAGCCAGGCGAGCAGGGGGGCGAAGTATTCCGTGATTGCAGACGCGTCCATCTCCCGCGTGCCCGTCAGTTTCTGCAGCGTGTCCTGCCAGGGCTGACTCTGGCCGAGNGCCAGCATCTCGCGGAACCGCTTGCCGGCTTCNTCGTTGCCGTAGATCGAGCANTCATGCAGCGGCCCCTGGAAGCCGGCGGCCTGNCAGAGTGCGCGATGGAACTGGAACTGCAGGATGTAAGAGAGGAAATAGCGCGTGTAGGGGGTGTTCGCCGGAATGTGATATTTCGCGCCGGGGTCGAAGTCTTCTTCGGTGCGAGGCACGGGCGCGGCCACGCCTTGATACTGCTCTCGCAGTTGCCACCACGCGGCGTTGTAGTTTTCAGGCTTGATCTCGCCGGAGAACACTTTCCAGCGCCATTCGTCGATGAGCTTGCCGAACGGCAGGAACGCGAGCTTGTCGAGCGCCAGCCGCATCTGTTGATTGATGGTGGCTTCCTTGCTCGGCTTCACGGCGTTCGCCAGGCCGATCTGATGCAGATAGGCCGGCGTCATCGACAGATTCACCGTATCGCCGATGGCTTCGTGGAAACCGTCGTTCGCGCCGCTCTGATACAGATACGGCTGATCCTTGTAGGACAGGTAATAAAACACGTGGCCGAGCTCGTGATACACCGTCATCAGGTGTTCCTGCGTGGGCTCGATGCACTGCTTGATGCGGACGTCTTCCTTGCCGTCCATGTGCCACGCGCTGGCATGACACTGCACGTCACGATCGCGCGGCTTCGAGAGTAACGAACGTTCCCAGAACGTCTGCGGCAGTTTCGGGAAGCCGAGCGAGACATAGAAATTCTCGGCCGACTGCGTGATCTTCACCGGATCGTATTTCTGTTTCACCAGCGCCGCGGTGACGTTCATGTCGGTGGCGCCAGGGTAGGGCTCGACCAGCGGATAAATCTCGCCCCATTGTTGCGCCCACATGTTGCCGAGCAGCTGCGCCGGAATGGGCTTGCCCGATGGCACGTGCTCCTGGCCATAGGTCTTCTGCAGCTTGCCGCGAACATAACAGTGCAGCGAGCCGTACAGCGGCTTCACCTGGTCCCAGAGGCGCGCGGCTTCCTTGGTGAAATCATCCGGCGGCATGTCGTAATTCGAGCGCCACATCGCGCCGAGATCCGCGAAGCCCAGCTCACGCGCGCCTTCGTTCGCCAACTCGACGAAGCGCACGTAATCCTTGCGGATGGGACGCGCCGTCGAATGCCATCCGGTCCACGCCTCGGTGAGCTCATCGTAGTTCCGGCTGTTGGCGATGATGTTCGTGAGCTCGGTCTGGTCCTTGCAGGAATCGGGTCCCTTGGGGCAGTACTTGGCCGCACCGTACATGCCTTCCATCTTAGAAGTGATGCCCGCCAGCTCGGCTCGTTTGACTGCGTCGGCAGGCGCGGGCGCAGCGACGCCCAGCTTGAGCAATTGAATCGAGCGGGCCGCGTTCGGGCTCAGCTGATCCGGTTGGTAGGCCTTGGCCTTTTCCACCGCGCCGCTGAAATATTCCAGCACGCGCTCGTTGGCCTTGGCGTTGAGGAACTCGGTATCGACATTGATGAAGGTCGCATACGCGAATCCCGCCGCGCTCTGTTCGCGCGACAGCTCCGTCATCTCGTTGTTGAGACGTTCGACGAACGCGTCCGCGCTTTCGGTCTGAGCGGGCTGCTGTGCCTTTCGCTCGCAGCCCGCAATCGCAAGCACGGACGCGACTGCTGCAGTCAGTCGCACGCAAAGACCGGTCATGGCGGTTCTCCGACGGATTTACTTCACACCCGCCATCATCTTGCGGATGAACGGGGTCAGCACCAGCAGCACCGCGCCGGCAATGAAGCCCCACCAGAACAGATACAGGAACTGCCCCGGCATGGCGGGCAGGTTGTTCGGATCGATCTCGCCGGAAAATTGACCGGCGAGATTGTTGCCGAGCGCGGTGGCGAGAAACCACAAGCCCATCACCTGGCCGACGAAGCGCGCGGGCGCGAGCTTGGTCATCGAGCTCAGGCCCACCGGGCTCAGACATAACTCGCCGAATGTATGCAGCAGATAGGTGAGAATGAGCCAGGTCGGCAGCACCTTGTCGCCGGCGACGACGTAACGCGCGGCGAGGAACATCACCAGGAAGCCGAAGCCCATCAGGATCAGGCCGATGGCGAACTTGGCCGGCGCCGACGGATCGAGATTGCGACGTCCCAGGTTCACCCAGATCGCCGCGAACACCGGCGCGAATAGGATGATGAACAGCGGGTTCACCGCTTGCAGCACACCGGCCGGCATGTCCCAGCCGAACACGTTGCGATCGGTGTGACGCTCGGCGAACAGGTTGAACGATGCGCCCGCCTGCTCGAAGCCCGCCCAGAACATGGCGCAGGCGATGAACAGCGCGATCATCGCGACCACGCGCTTGCGCTCGTCGGTCTGCAGCCCGGCACCGAACAGCAGGTAACCGAAGAAGCCGGCGGCCAGCACCACCAGCGCCCAGTTGAGTGCTTTGGAAACGGCCACCGGATCGACCTGAACCATGCCGAGCAGCGCGGCGGCCAGCACGCCAACGAGCACGACCATGAAAACGACGATCGGCGTCCAGCTCGCCGGCTCACCCATCGGCACCACGCCGGAGGTGCCCAGGAAATGCCGGGTGGCCTGGAACTGCACGAGGCCGATCAACATGCCGATCGCCGGCAGTGCGAAGCCGGCATTCCAGCCGAAGGCGCTGGCCGCCATCGGCACCAGCAGCGAGCCCAAGGTCGCACCGACGTTGATGCCCATGTAAAAGATGGAGAAGCCGGCGTCGCGTCGCGAGCCGCCTTCGGGATAGAGCTGCGCGACGATGGCACTGATATTGGGCTTGAGCAGACCGACGCCGAGCACGATCACCATCAGGCCGATGAAGAACAGCTGCGTGTTGCCGGTGGCAAGACAGCCATTGCCGAGCATGATCAGCACGCCGCCCCAGAACACGGCGCGCTGCTGACCGATGAGACGATCGGCGATCCAGCCACCGAGCAGCGACAACAGGTAGGTGCCGGAAATGTAGAGGCCGTAGATGGCGCTCGCGGTCCGATCGTCCAGGCCGAGCCCGCCATCGGTGATGGCCGCGGTCATGAACAGGATCAATATGGCCCGCATGCCATAGTAGGTGAAGCGCTCGAACGCTTCGGTGGCGAACAACGTCACGAGGCCCCGAGGGTGCCCCAACACTTGCGGTCCGTGCGTGGAATCGCGCTCGACGCTTTGATTCATACGGGATGAGTCTCCCTGCTGCAGCTCGCGGCCGCGATGCTGCTGTTGTTATGGCTGGCAAACATGACAAATGTCATGGAGGCGCAGTCTCACCGAAGAATGCGCCGCGGGGCAAGCTTGGCCTGCCCCGAGAGTCGTAAAAGCAGTCGGTGTATACCGAGGTTCAGGTCTCGCTCGGCTCGCTTCCGGTGGCGGTGCTCTCGGCCCGCTTCTTCAACAGGAAGCGCGACAGGATGATGCCGATCTCGTAGAGCATGTACATCGGCACGGCCATCATCGTTTGCGACAACGCATCCGGCGGTGTCAGGAAAGCGGCCACGACGAAAATGCCCAGCAGCACGTAGCCGCGGTTCTTGCCCATCGTTTCGAGGCTCACCATGCCGGTGGAGGCGAGCAGCACGGTCGCGACCGGAATCTCGAACGCGACCCCGAAGGCGAAGAACAGCAGCAGCACGAAATCCAGGTAGTTCTGCATGTCCGTCATCATCTGCACGCCGGCCGGCGCGCTGGTGGTGAAGAACGCGAACATCAGCGGGAACACCACGAAATAGGCGAAGGCCACGCCGCAATAGAACAGCACGATGCTCGACACCACGAGCGGCACCGCGAAGCGTTTCTCGTGCTTGTACAGTCCGGGCGCGACGAAGGCCCACGCTTGATACAGCACGTAGGGCATGGAGATGAAGATGGCGACGAACAGCGCCAGCTTCAGCGGCGCGAGAAACGGCGAGATCAGGCTGGTCGCGATCATCGACGTGCCCGCCGGCATCTTCTCGATCAGCGGTGTCGCGACCAGCGTGAACAGCTCGTTCGAGAAGTACGCGCACGGCAGGAACACGATGCCGACGCAGATCACGGCACGCAGCAGCCGATCGCGCAATTCGATCAGATGCGAGATCAGCGTGCCTTCGGCTAATTGTTCGCGCTCGTCAGCACTCATGCGCGAGCTCACTGCACGACTTTGGTAGCGGGTGTCTCGGCAGCCGATTGTGGCGGCGGCTCCATGCCGGAAACCATGGTTTGCAGATCGAGTCCCGAAGCATTGTGAGGGGTGTCGCTGGCGGGTTGCGGCGGCGGCTCGGAGGGCGCGGCAGCTTCCACGTGCGCAGATTCATCGGGTGAGGGGGCGGTGGCGCCAGCATCGGTCGCGGCATCGGTCGGGGTCGGCGGAGGCGATGCCGGCGGCGGCGCCTGCATGGGCCGGGATCGGGTGATCTCGTCCAAGGTGACTTCCTGCTCCAGTTGCGTACGCAACTGGCGCGCCATGGCCCGCGCACGGCCCGTCCAGCGCCCGACCTTTTCAGCCAGGCCAGGCAGCTTCTCCGGTCCCAGCACCAGCAGTGCCAGGCCCATGATCAGGACGATCTCACTGAATCCGACTTCGAACATCGCGCGCCGCGCTCAGCACATCAGGCGTTGGAGCTTTTGCTGCCCGTCTTGCCGGCCGGCGTCGAGCTGAAGTCGGCGTCCTTCTGCTCCGGGGCATTGAGCTGCTGAGTCTCCTTCTCGTCCTCGTCTTCCATGGCCTTCTTGAAGCCTTTGACCGCGCCACCCAGGTCCGAGCCGATCGTCCGCAGCCGCTTGGCGCCGAAGATCAGCAGCGCAATGGCGAGGATGATCAGAAGTTCTTTGAAACCGATGCCCATTTGACTCTCCCGCTTCGCAAAGCCGCCGGATCATACGCCACCCACCTGTCGTGTGGGTGTAGGCAGCCGTGGAAAACTCTAGCCCTTGCCCGATCCTTCTGGCGGCACCTGCAGCCAGAACGTCACCGGACCGTCGTTGGTCAGGCTGACCTGCATGCTGGCGCCGAACTCACCGGTTTGGACCGCGCCCAGGCGCACTCGTGCGCGCTCGACCAGATAATCGAACAGGCGCCGCCCTTCATCGGGCGCAGCCGCCGGACTGAACCCCGGCCGGGTACCGCTGCGCGTGTCGGCCGCCAGGGTGAATTGCGAGACCAGCAACAGCTGTCCGCGGATGTCCTGCAGGCTTCGGTTCATCCGGCCTTCGGCATCTGGGAAAACGCGGTACGTACACAGCCGTTCCAGCAACCGATCGGCCTGCGCCTCGCTATCGCCGCGCTCCACGCCCACCAACACCAATAATCCCGTCTCGATGGCGCCCACCTGCCGGTCGGCAACACGAACTTCGGCGTGGGTCACGCGCTGGAGCAGGCCAATCATGAGCAACCGATACTGAATCCGGTTCGGCAGGATAACCGAGGTGCAAAGGGCGTTGATGAAGTTTCCGTCACGGCCTCGGATTTCCACTGGCTCTTTGAATTCGCGTTGCTTTTCGCCAGACGATTCCACTTGGCACCGAAGTTCGGGCCAGGGCGCCGACCAATATCGCTTGCCCCTACGGACCCGTGCTCGCCACCCAGCGCTGAAGAGCCATCGGTCCCGATATACACGTAAAGTGGGAGTTCGAGTCCGAACAATCCGGTCGAAATAGGGTCATGTGTCATTACTGGCGCGGGATAGCGCCGGAAGTTGCCGTGCCGTAGGAGCGTACACCCATCTCGACCCCGCCAATTGTCCCGGTCCAGTCATGACAGCTGCTGAACTGTCATGGAGATTTCCCGAGCCAAGCCGCTGACCCGTCAAAGAATCTTCCCGCCGCTGTCATCCACCGGTCACGTTCCGGCCCGAGTCTGCGTGCATCGCAGAGCCTCGCCGCAGGAGGTGCCCCATGAGCCCGACGCCGAGCAAACCGGTCTTCCGCTTCCGCAGCATCTTCATTTCCGACGTCCATCTGGGCTTCCGGGGCTGCAGCGCGGACTACCTGCTGGATTTCCTGCACTCGGTCGAGTGCGACACGCTCTACCTGGTCGGCGACATCATCGACCTGTGGAGCCTGAAGCGCTCGTTCTTCTGGCCGCAGCAACACAACAACGTCATCCGGACCATCCTCGGCAAAGCCAAGGCCGGCACACGGGTCGTCTACATCCCCGGCAATCACGACAGCGTGTTCCGGGAGTACTGCGGCATGGTGTTCGGCAACGTCGAGATCCATCGCGAAATCGTCCACGTGAACGCCGACGGCCGCCGGTTCCTGGTCCTGCACGGCGACGAGTTCGACAGCGTCATCAAAGCGAGCCCGCTGCTCGAAGCGTTGGGCAACCGCGCCTATGCATTCATTCTCAAACTGAACCGCTATGTGAATNTCTTCCGGCGCGCGTTTGGCTTTCCATACTGGTCCATNGCCGCGTTNCTNAAGCACAAGGTGAAAAACGCGGTGAAGTACATNGCCAACTTCGAGCGCGCGCTCGCNGACGAAGCGAAGCGTCGCAATCTGGACGGCATCATCTGCGGTCACATTCACCGCGCCGAGATCACCGAGATCGACGGCATCACCTATTGCAACGACGGCGACTGGGTCGAAAGCTGCACGGTGCTGACCGAGGACGACGCCGGTCGCATGTCGCTGCTGCGTTGGACGGAACAGAAACAAGTGGTGGCGCACACCGGAATGATCGCGACGCTGCCGATCGGACAGGCCGCGTGAAAATAGCGATCGTTACAGATGCGTGGCGGCCGCAAACCAATGGCGTCGTCAAAACATTGAGCACGACTGCGAACGGCTTGCGCGCGCTCGGTCACGACGTGCGCATCATCGAGCCGAATCAGTTCAAGACCTTTCCATGTCCGACGTATCCGGAAATCCGGCTGGCTTGGCTGCCGTACGGGCGCGTGTCGGAGTTGCTGGAAGATTTCGAGCCGGACGCGATTCATATCGCCACTGAGGGAACGTTGGGCACGGCCGCGCGGAAATGGTGTTTGCGCCGCCGGTTTCCATTTACGACGTCGTATCACACGCAGTTCCCGGAGTACGTTCGCGCGCGCCTGCCGATTCCGCTTTCGGTGAGTTACGCCCACTTGCGCCGCTTTCACTCGGCTGCTGCGCGAACCATGGTCGCAACGCCGGCGATGCAACGTCTGCTCGAGTCACGCGGGTTCAAGAACATCGTGCGCTGGACGCGAGGCGTGGATGTTTCTTTGTTCAAGCCGCGGGACAAGAGCTTCCTCGATTTCCCGCGGCCCATCGCAATGTATGTGGGCCGAGTCGCGATCGAGAAAAATATAGAAGCCTTCCTGAAGCTCGACCTGCCCGGCACCAAAGTCGTCGTCGGCGACGGTCCGGCGCGCGCCGAGCTGGAAACGAAATATCCGAACACGAAATTCGTCGGCTACAAATTCGGCGAAGAGCTGGCGTCCCACGTGGCCGCGGCCGACGTGTTCGTTTTCCCCAGCCGCACCGACACCTTTGGCCTGGTGTTGCTGGAAGCAATGGCCTGCGGCGTTCCCGTCGCCGCCTATCCTGTAACGGGGCCCATCGACGTTGTCACGCAAGGAGTAACAGGCGAGCTCAACGAAGATCTCCGCGCCGCTGCGTTGGCCGCTTTGAAGCTCGACCCCAATCAATGCCGCGCATACGCGTTGGCAAACACTTGGGAAACAGCAACGCGTCAATTTCTTTCTAATCTCGCCCCGAGGTCGGCTACTGCAACTGCCGCCGCATCAGCTTTCGACTCCGCTTGAGACCCGGAGAAGAGGGCGTCGGGGCTCGGCAGCGCCAGGGCCGGGGGTGTCCTGGCACTGCGCAC
>Ga0065721_10003984_pt1 | contig 51628 bp, 42 predicted proteins | sample Mesricmetagenome_FD_59108 | JGI IMG/M metagenome (GOLD analysis project Ga0065721, IMG submission 59108) | Mesophilic microbial community from rice straw/compost enrichment Sample: eDNA_1 v2 (version 2) | ecosystem: Engineered > Solid waste > Grass > Composting > Bioreactor | place: USA: Davis... | reverse complement strand
TAGGCGCCCTCAGGCTTGTAGATCGCCTGAATCCCATACCAATAGGATTGATTGCTATCGTAATAAGTCGTCTGATACGGGAGCCGAGCATTCGCTTCGGGCGGCAGCGCCAGTACCGCGATCGCCGCCAGGAGCAGGAAAACAAGCCATCTTTTCATCGGTTCCGACTTCCTTTGCTGAAGTGTCACTTGATTCCGGAATGGACCATCGTTTCCATGACTCTCTTCTGGAAGAGCAGGAAGATGATCAAGTTCGGGATGAACATCAGCAACCCGGCGGCGGCGGCCATGTTCTGGCCGGCAACGCTGTTCTGGAGGCCGCTGATCAAACTGTTAACGTAGAACGCCAGCGTTCTCATCGTTTCGCTCTGCATGAAGAGCGTGGACGGTTCAACGTCTCCCCATGCGCCTTGGAACGTCAGGATCGAGATCGTCGCTATGGCCGGTATCGACAGCGGGAGCACCATTTTCGTAAAGATGCCAAGCTGGCTGGCCCCGTCGATCTTCGCGGCTTCGAGCAGCTCGTTCGGAATTTGCGAGATGAACCCGATGAGCATGAACACGGCGACCGGCGACGCGAGAGCGGGCAAAATATGTCCGAAATACGTGTCGTTGATATGAAGGCCGCTGATGATCAAATATCGCGGGATGCTGACCGTCTCCGGCGCGAACATCAGGCTCAGCGTGATCATCCCCATGATCAGCCCCTTGAAGTGAAACCGGTACTTGGCGATGACGTAGGCGGCCATCGTGCTGACAACGATGACTCCGACCAGCGTTAAGCCGACGACGACGATGCTGTTGAACAGGTACCGGGTAAACGGAACCGCCGCGTTGGATGCGTGCAGCAGCAGAATTTCGAAGTTCCGGAAAGACGGATCCTGCACGAAGATCCGGGGAGGAAACAGGAACAGCTCGCTCTGCGGCTTAAACGCATGGTTCAGGATAAAGATGATCGGAATCGACATGAATGCGGCCAGCGCCGTGAAGGCGGTCACCAGCACGACCTGGAACGGCGTTACTCGGCGAAGTTTGCGAATCATCGTTTTACAGCTCCTCCTTCGAACCGAACAGCCGGTAGGCGAATCTCATCGCGAAGTAGCTGACGAGAAGCAGCATGACCGAGATCGCCGACGCGTAGCCCAGCTCGAAGCGGATAAACGCGTAGTCGTCGATATGGTTGATAACCAGATGCCCCGCGTATTGCGGCGTCACGGCCACCCCCGTCAGTTGGGTCGAGATGCTCCCCGCTTTCAGCGTGCCTACGATCGTCATGACCGCGCTGAACAGCATCTGCGGCTTCATGGACGGGAGCGTAATGTAGAACACTTCCTGCAGCCGGTTGGAAATGCCGTCGATCCGGCCGGCTTCGTACAGCTCGCGGTTAACGGTCTGCAGCCCGGCAAGCATCGCCAGGAAGCCGACGCTGAAGCTCATCCACAGCGATACGATGATCATGACCTTCATCAGGTACTCCGGCTTCTGCAGCCAGATGATCGGGTTTTCAATGAAGCCGAAGCTGAGCAGAAACTGGTTCAAGTAACCGGTGCGGTCGCCGCTGAAGAGCGCGATCCAGACGACGGACAGGGCGACCGCCCCGGCCATCGACGGCGCGTAGAACGCGAGCGTGTAATAGTCGCGGATCTTGAGCGGCAGCTGCTGGATCAGCCATGCGAACAGGAAACTCAGCAAGTATCCGCCCGGACCGACGATCAAGGCGAACAGGAACGTGTTCGGCAGCGCTTTGGTCAAGAAAATAACGTCCTGAGTGAACAGCGTGATGTAGTTGCTAAAGCCGATGAAACGAAGCGAGCCGAAGCCGTCGTACGACGTGAAGCCGAGCAGAGCGGCCATGCAGACGGGAATGACGATGAAAATAAGGAAACAAATGAGGAACGGCGCCAGGAAAACATAGACGAACGCGTCCCGCTTGATCTCGGCGAAAAACTGCCGAAGCTTGGCGCCCACGGAAGGCGGCCTCCTAAGCTTCGTTATTCCGGGAGTCAGCTCCGTATTGTTCATTGGGGTTCCTCCCATTCGTAAGGTTGCGTGACCTGAGGCACATGCAGATTAGAGCCCGGGGCGATTCCGAAATCCTTCTGCCTCCGGTTCATCTCCCGCTGCAAGCTCAGCTGCGCCTTCTCCAGCGATTCCTGCGCCGGGATGCGGTCCATCACGGTGGCGTTCCAGGCGAATTCCAGCTCCCGGTTCAAGAAGTAATAACCGGGGACATAAGGCATGTTTTTCGCCCATTTCGCCTGCTCGCGGAGCGCCTTCAAGTCGTCGCTCGGCCAGGACAACGATTTCATCGCTTCGACATTCGCCGTGTTCCAGCGGAATTCGATGCCGTAGAACGACTCCATATCGCTGGCGTACTTGGCCTGCACTTCCGCGGAGGTCCACCACTTCAGGAACTCCCACGCTTCGTCCTTCTTGCTGCTCTTCTTCATGATCATGCCGGCCGACAAGCCTTGCGGCGACCATCTGGCGATCTCTCCGTCCGGCTGTCTGACGCCCGGCAGAGGCGCGATCTTCCAATGCCCGGTAATTTCCGGAGCGGCGACGAGCAATTGCACGTACGTATTGAAATCGGCGATGCCGATCGGAATGTCCCCGTCGCGGAAGTGCTGGAAGAACGCCGGGATATCGATCGGAAGATTGTACTTGTCGTACAGCTCCGTCCACCGCTTGAACGCCTTGATCCCTTCGTCGCTCGTCAGAACGCCCGTAAGGCCGTCTTCGGAATAAAGCTCCGCGCCTTGCTGGAAAAACATCGTCGCGAAATCCGCCTTCGGGTAGTTCATCGTCATGCCGTTCTCCTGAAGCGTCGGCAGAATGTCGAAGACGTCGTCCCACGTCTGCGGCGCCTTCAGATTCAAGCTGTCGAAAATATCCGTGCGATAGAACAGCACCTGGAAGTTCTGAACCTCCGGCAGGCCGTACACTCCGCCGTCGTAGTTCATCGCGCGGCGCACGCCGGGAATGAACCGGTCGAACACTTCCTCGAATCCGGGATAGCCGGATAGATCCTCCACCGCGTCCCGCATCGCGTAATCCGCGGGCGTCGCTTCGCCGACGCCGAGCGCGACGTCCGGCACCTCTCCCGCCGCGTTGCCGAGAATGAGCATGTTCGGGTTCGGCATCAGGTTGACGTTCACCTCGATGCCCGTCTTCGGCGTGAAGTCCTGGGCGATCATCTCGCGCAGCAGGTCCGCGTAATCGCGTCCGCGCTGCACCCAGATCGTCAACGCTTCCTCCCGGTTATGCTTGCGCATGTCGTAGTCCATCACGAAGGATCTGCTGAAATCGACGATCGAGTACGGAATGCGGGACAGCTCCGTCGGCTCCTTGAACCCGGGATCCGCCTCCGGCGTGCGAACGACGATAAAATCGAGCAGAAGGGGCTGCTGCGTGAGCGTCGTCATCCATGTGCCGATATTGCTCTGGATCGTGGAGAAATCGTTGATCTTGTTCGGAACGATGTCCACGTCCGCCCGCATCGCTTCCAGCAAATCGATCGAGTTGAGCAGCGCCTCGGAAATATCCGAGTTTTTGCCGTTCAAGCCGTTCAAGTAATCGCGGATATCCGCCAACCGCCGGATGAAGGCGTCCAGCTTCGGCTCGACGTCCGGATCGAACTTCTTCATGTCCCACGTGCGCTTCTCGTCCATGTTCGCGTCGTACGCCTTGACGCTGTAGTTGCCTGTAATGCGCCGCACATCGCGGTCGAACGCCGACAAATCCTGCAGCACGCTCGTCAAGGCGAGCCGGACCGGCAGCAGCGGCGACGAGTCGGCCGTCATTCGCAGCTTGTGGGAACCCTCGGTGAGATAAAACTGGTAAGGCTTGCCTTCCGGATCGACGATCGTCTCGATCGTGAACTCGCGGTTGAATTCGAGCGGATACCGGAGCAGCTCCCGAAACGGAACTTCGCCGTCGATCTCGATCGTCCGGTACGCCTTAAAGCCGTTGCGATAGTTTTGGTAGACTTTCAGATCGATCTCGTACCAGCCGTCCTTGGGCACTTGCAGCTCCCATTCCACCCATTCTCCCGGCAGCCTCCACCTTTGCCCTCCGAGAACGTTATAGGTGATATGTCCTTTCGGCAGAGGGGAGACGTACGGCTCGTTCCAATGGTCGGTCTGGATCGACAGCGCGGACTTCCGTTCGAAGTTTTCCGCTTCCTTCACTCCGTACCAGGCCGCCTCTTCGGTCGGGGCGGGCTTGCCCGCCGCGTATTCCGCGTAGGTCGGCAGCGGCTTCTTCGGCCGGAGCGTCAGCGATTTCAAGGCAATCGGCTCCTTGTGGCCGACGAGGCGAATCGTATGCTTGCCTTGCTCCAGACGATACAGCAGCGGTTCAGAAGAAACCGAGAAGTCGGAAGCCGCCTTGACCGACCAGCCGACGAGTTCGTCCTGCTGCGGACGAATCTGCATGCCGATCTCGTTGCGGTCGTACGGATATTTGGCGTCCTTCCAGTTCCGCTGCAGCTCGATCCTCTCCGACTCCGCGAACGGGTAGGCGCCGTCGATCTGCACGCCTCGGACGATCGACCCTTTGCCGCCTTCCAGCGGCTTGTATTCGAACAGCAACTCGTACCAGCCCGCGGCGGGCGCATCGAACGTCCACTCCGCCCAGCCTTCCTCGTTCAGCCAGTGCAGCTCCGTCCCTTCCGCGCCCGCGACCGTCTCCAGCCGGGCTTCGGGACCCGAGGCCCCGTAGTCCGCGGGATCGATCACGATCGGCGGCCCTTCGCTTTCCTGGCCCGAAGTCCCGGCTTCCTGCATCAGCAAAGCGTAAGGCGGCTTCTCGCCTTGTTCCTCGTAAGCCAGCAAATCGGCGACGCCGACGTCGGAGGCGCGTATTTCTGTCTCCCCGCCTTCGATCCAGCGGTAACCGCCGAACAGCACGGCCGCGGTGAGCACGAGGCGGATGGCGATGCGCAGGGCGGCGCGGGGAAGCTTAATGTTCTTCATCCTCATGCTTCCGTTCCTCCGGCTGCCAGCGACTCTCCCGTCGTCACGTCGAAGAAATGCAGCTTGCCCTTGTTGAAACCGATTGCAGGAACGTCGTCCTTGCGGTACGAGATTTCGGGCTCCGTGCGGGCGATCACTTTGTAATCGCCGATCGCCGCGTAGACGTAGCTGTCCGCGCCCGTCACCTCGGTCATCTGTACGACGCCGGCGACATATTCTTCCCCGTCCGCTTCCCCCGGCTTAAGCAGCACGTGCTCGGGCCGCACGCCCATAATGACGTTGCGCACCGATCTCGTCAGCCGTTCGAATTGGACGTCGTATTCGCGCGGAAGCAGCAGCTTTAATCTTTTGTTCGTAAAATAGTAACGTCCCTCTTCCAGAGTGACGACGCCTTCGATGAAGTTCATCTGCGGAGAGCCGATAAATCCCGCCACGAACAGGTTGGCCGGCTTGTCGTACAGCTCTCTGGGCGCCGCGACCTGCTGGATGACGCCGTCCTTCATGACGACGATCCGCGTGCCCATCGTCATCGCTTCGACCTGGTCGTGCGTCACGTACACGGTCGTTCTTCTCAAGTCGGCCTGCAGCTTGATCAGCTCCGCTCGCGTCTGCGCCCGCAGCTTGGCGTCCAGATTCGACAGCGGTTCGTCCATCAGGAACACTTGCGGCTCGCGGGCGATGGCGCGTCCGAGGGCGACGCGCTGCTTCTGCCCGCCGGAGAGCTGACTCGGCTTGCGATCGAGCAGATGGGAGATTTCCAGCACCTTCGCCACCCGGTTCACCCTCAGCTCGATATCGAACTTGGCCGTCTTGCGCAGCTTCAGGCCGAGCGCGATGTTTTCATAGACCGACAGGTTGGGGTACAGGGCGTAATTCTGGAATACCATGGCGATGTCCCGGTCTTTCGGAGACACGTAGTTCACGAATTTATCGTCGATATACAGTTCCCCGCTGCTGATCTCCTCCAACCCCGCGAGCATGCGCAGAGTCGTGGATTTGCCGCAGCCGGACGGGCCTACGAGCACCAGGAATTCTCCCTCTTCGATCGTCAGGTGGAAGTCGTTGACGGCCGGGCGCGATTCTCCCCTGTAATTCTTGTAAACGTGATTAAACTTGATGCTTCCCACCCATTTCACCCCTCGCGTGTACGGATTCTGCTTTGCTTTAGTTCATGGTAACGTAACCCCGCTCGGGCAAAACAGGAGTGAAACTTGGCTTTTACAGTCTAGAATTGTCCTCCTGCCCAACCCGTCCGTCCGGGCGCAAAAACGCCTCTTCCCTTGTAGCGCGGGGGACGGAAAGCTAGAATAGAAGAAACGATTCTACTTCTTTTATCCGGGGGATCGCCCATGCATCCTTGGCACGAGAAAATTTCCTTGAACACGAGCCAGCCCCACAGAATCATCGTCAGTTCGATGGAAAACGGCTTTCCCGTCCATTGGCATCAGGAGCTGGAGATCGTATACGTGCTCGAAGGGCGAATGCGCATTGGCATCAACGACGAGCTCTACGCCTTGGAGGCGGGGGACGTGCTGTTCGTAGGCTCCTGCGAGCTTCATCATTACGAAGCCAATCCCCAGGGCTGTCACAAAATCATTCTTCAGCTCGGCATAACGGCGTTCGACGCGTTCTCGGACCTGATTTTCGGCCAGCGCATCTTGACGCCGCACCTTCGCGCGAACGCAGGCAGAGATCTTGACGGGGAGGATGCGGCGCTCAGGGAAGCGTTCAAACGGCACTTCGCGACGATTCACGAGGAATGGCGGAGTCGGAAGATCGGCCACGAGCTTGTCCTCAAGGCGAGAATCAGCGAGATCGCCGCGCTCGTCGTCCGGCGGCTTCCGATGGAGCCCTATTCCGCCCAGGAGAGAACGAAGCGGCTCGAACAGCTCGACAGGCTGAACAAGGTGCTGAAATATATCGAAACCGAGTATGCGGGGGATCTCTCGCTCGGCAGCGCGGCGGACATCGCCGGGTTCAGTCCGACTTATTTCTCCCGCTTCTTCAAAGAGGCGACCGGCTCCACCTTCGTCGATTACGTCAACGCGTTCCGCGCCAACGTCGCCAAGCGGCTGCTGGCGGACGGGGACGACTCCGTCACCGGCGTCGCGTACCGGGCCGGCTTCAACAGCATCGAGACGTTTAACCGGGTGTTCAAAAAAATCCACGGACGCGCCCCATCTTCCTTCCGCCACAAAAAATGACGACCTTATCGCAACCCCTGACGGGAAATGTCGGGGTTTTTTTTCTATATTGGAATCAATCCAAGCAAAAACGCCTCCAGCGTCATTTGGACGATGAATGCGTTTTGTCGGAGACGATTCAGATAAGGATAGCGAATTTTATACTTTCTGACTCGTCAAGCAAAAACGCCTTCGGGGTCATTTGACGCCGGGGAAGCTTTGCGGGGACGATACAGGTAATAATAGGGTGAAACTTGTCCATTCTGTATCGTCGAAAATAAACGTTTACAGGAGGAGCTGCAATGAGCGATAACACCGTAACCGCGCCCGTGTACCGCGATGCCGGAGCCCCGTTAGAGGAACGCGTCGCCGACCTGCTCGGCCGCATGACGCTTAGGGAGAAAGTACGCCAGCTCGACCAGTATTTCGGCGTCTCGTTCATGACCGCGGCGCACCCGGCGATGGATACCGTCATGGCCGCCGACGCGAAAATCCAGTGGGACAAAGTGATGGAGATTATCGGGGAAGACGGGATCGGCTGCATTCACGACCTGTACGGAACGGCCAAAATCAACAACCAGTTGCAGCGTTACGCCGTCGAGCAAACCCGCCTCGGCATTCCGATCCTGTTCAGCGAGGAGGCGCTGCATGGGCTGCTTCGGCCCGGCTGCACCGTCTTTCCGCACGCCATCGCGATGGCGTCCACGTGGAATCCGGAGCTCGTGCGCGAGATCGGCCGGGGCATCGCCGCGGAGACGCGCAGCTTCGGCATACACGAGAGCTTCGGCCCCGTGCTCGACTTGGCCCGCGAACCCCGCTGGGGGCGCGTCGAGGAGACGTTCGGCGAGGACACGCTGCTCGCGAGCCGAATGGCCGTCGCCATGGTGCAGGGCTTGCAGGGCGACAGCCTGGCCGCGAACGACAGCATCGTCGCCGAACCGAAGCATTTCGCCGTACACGGCATCCCGGAGAGCGGGCTGAACCAGTCCCCCGTCACGATCGGCATGCGCGAGCTCGAGACGGTGCATCTTCCCGTCTTCGAGGCCGCATACGTCGAAGGCGGCGCCGTCAACGCCATGTGCTCCTACAATACGATCGACGGCGTGCCGTGCGCTTCCGACCGCAGTCTGCTGACGGACGTTCTTCGGGAGCGGTGGAACATGCCGGGCTTTGTCCGCTCGGACCTCGGCGCCATCTCCCGGCTGAAGAGCGCCCACTATACGGCCGGTTCCGATCGCGAGGCGATTCGTCAGGCGGTCGAGGCGGGAACGGACATGCAGTATTACGACTTCCCGCATGAGCTGTACCAGGACGAGATCGTAGACATGGCAGAGAGCGGAGAGCTCGCGCCATCCGTTGTCGATCTTGCCGTCTCCCGCGTGCTGAAGGTCAAATTCATGCTCGGCCTGTTCGAGAATCCGTACATCGACCCGAATCTGTACAAGAGCGCGGTTCGTCATCCGCGGCACGCCGCAATCGCTCTCCAGACGGCAAGGGAAAGCACGGTGCTGTTGAAGAACGAAGGCGGACTGCTGCCGCTGCGCAAAGAAGTCGCGCGGATCGCCGTTATCGGGCCGAGCGCCGATACGGCCCGCTTGGGCGACTACACGCCGCACATCGAAGGCTTCGAGCCGACGACGGTGCTCGCCGGCATCCGCAAGCTCGTCTCGCCGTGCACGGTCGTCGATTATGTCAGAGGAGCGGGCGTGCTGGAAGACGAACTGGAGCCGATCCCGATCGGAAGCTTCTCCGACGGCCGCGGCCGCCCGGGGCTGCTCGGCGAATACTTCAACAACCCCGATCTCGCTGGAGAGCCCGTCCTTGCGCGAATCGATCCGTACATCAATTTCAACTGGGTCATCACCAAGCCGGACCAGAGCATCGATTCGCACCGCTTCTCCGTTCGGTGGACAGGCAAGCTCGCGCCGGCCCAGGACTTCTCCGGCTACATCGGCACGGACAGCCAGGACAGCATGCGGCTGTGGCTGGACGGCAAGCTGCTCGTCGACGGCTGGGGCGAGGGCAAGAACGCGAGCCGGAGCATGCCCGCGGAGCTGAAAGCCGGGCGGGAGTACGACGTGATCGTGGAATATCGCAAGGACACGAGCGGAGTGTCCGTGATGCTCGGCTGGAGCAACGGAGCCGAAGGCATCGAGGAAGCTTGCGAAGCGGCCCGACAAGCCGACGTCGCCGTCGTGGCGCTCGGCGATTCGCGAAGAACGTGCGGGGAAGGCGTCGACCGTTCCTCCCTCGACTTGCCCGGCCGGCAGCTCGAGCTGCTGAAGGCGGTTCACGCCACCGGCACCCCGGTCGTGCTCGTCCTGCAGAACGGCAGGCCGATTACGATGGCGTGGGAGGACGCGAACATCCCGGCTATTCTCGAAGCCTGGTATCCCGGAGAAGCAGGCGGGGAGGCGATCGCTGAAATTTTGTTCGGAGACTGCAACCCGTCGGGCCGGCTGCCGATCTCCTTCCCCCGTTCGCTGGGGCAGATTCCCGTCTACTACTGCCGCAAGCGCGGCGGTCAGATCCACTACGTGGAAGGCGACAACCGTCCGCTCTACGCGTTCGGTCACGGGCTTAGCTATACGACGTTCGAGTACGCCGGCATCCGCCTTGACCGGGAGCGCCTCTCTCCGGACGGCGAGCTGACCGTCACGGTCGAGGTGGCGAATACGGGCGACCGGGCCGGAGACGAAGTCGTGCAGTTGTACTTGCGCGACGTCGTCAGTTCGGTCGCCACGCCGGATCGGGAGCTGAAGGCATTCCGCAGAATCCGCCTGGAGCCGGGCGAGAAGCGCGAAGTGTCGTTCACGCTCGGACCGAGGGAGCTTCGTCTGCTGAACAAGGATATGGTATGGGTCGTCGAGCCGGGCGTGTTCACGGTTCTCGTCGGCCCCGGCTCGGACCGGATCGCTCTGACCGCCGACTTCGTGGTCGTCTGATGCAAGAACAAGCCTGCAGCGAATCGCCGCTGCAGGCTTGTTTGTTGCCGACTCTCGCCGCTATGACCCTTTGGCCAGCAGGGAGGGCGGCTCCGCGAAAGAGCGGCGACGTTCAAGGCACTTTCTTGGCCCTCGCGACGCGGGCACCCGTAGAGACCGCGACGCTCAAGGCACTTTTTTGGCCCTCGTGAGGCGGGCTCGTGAAGAGCCGGTGACGCTCAAGGCACTTTCTTGGCCCTCACGACGCGGGCCCACGAAGGAGCCGCGACGCTCAGGGCACCGCGATTCCCGAGCCGAGAAAATCAAACTTGTTGACGTTGAACAAGTAGCCGTCGCCGCCCCTGAACACGAAGTAAATATCGCGCTCGCCGGCCGGAACAGACGTCAGCCCACTCTCCACGTCGACCCATTTCTGCCAGTCCCCGGTCTTTGGAACGCCCAACGTCGCGAGCAGCGGCCCCGTCTCCGAGTCTGCGCGCATCTCGATCGTGCCTCCCGCTCCTGCGGAGGAGACGCGAGCGCGGATTCCGGTCATGTTGACGAGATTTATTGCCTTGTAAGCGATCCAGCTACCGTTCTCGATAAACCCGAGGTTGCGGCCGCCTCCCGTATCCTGCGTATTCTCGGTCTGCAGCTTGCCTCCGCTAGACTCGTCGAAATATTCGGCCTGTCTGTCCGAGGACAGCAGCGTAATCGTCGACGTGCCTGTCAGCGCGTTCGCTTCTTCCGTTCCGGCGTCCGTATAGCTCGCCGTCAAATAAAGGAACGTGTTCTCGACGTTCGTATCGCTCTCCATCGTTCGGAACGTTCCCGAGCAGCCGTTCAGCGTCGGACTCGGGTGGTTGTGCTCGTCGTGGCCGAGAGCGGGAGTGACCTGCACCTTGGAGCAGTCGATCTCCCCGTCTTCCGCGTCGGTCACCGTTACCTCGTAGCGGATCTCGTCGCCCCAGGAGAAAAACCCTCTCGCCGCCGGCGCACGGATCGTCACGACGGGAGCGCGGTTGCCGACCGTCACCGGAATGACGACCGACGAGGCGTTGCCCTCGCTGTCCGTCGCCGTGAACTTCGCGTTGTAATTGCCGTTCGTCTCGTACGTGAAGCCGGCGGTCGCTTCCACCGAATCCGTCTTGCCGTCCCCGTCAAAATCCCACGCGTACGCGATCGCGTTGCCTTCCGAGTCCTTCGTCCCCTCCGAACTGAACGTTACCGCCAGCGGCGCTAGACCATTCGTCGCGCTGGCCTTCGCCGAAGCGAGAGGCGCCTGATTGCCTGCCGCTCCGCTGTAGGAGATCTTCGAGATTTTCCCATCGGGACCGCCGGTGCCGAATTCGATGACGTACAGTTCGCCATCGGGGCCGACTTTGGCGTAGATCGGATGATCGAAGACGAGGTGGGTCAGGAACGGATTGATCGTCATCAGACTGCCGGAATCGTCGAACTTGGCTTCCTTGAACCATTGGCGCGAGAAGTCAAACAGGATGAGCGACCCGTTCAAGTACGCCGGCAGCTTGAATTCGTTCGGGTTGCCGGGATCGTACTTGTACATCGAGCCGACGGCAGCCGTTCGACCCGTTCCGTCGGTCATCTGGGGGAACTCCTCGCTCGGCCCGTAAGGATAGTAGATGAACGCTCCTTGCGCCGGAGGCAGTTTCCGCGCCCCTGTGTTGTTCGGCGAATCGTTGATCGCGCCGGTGCAATCGAACGCCGGTCCGAACCCCCCGAACAGAAAGTCGTAGTCCCGATAAGGTTTGTTGTCGGCGATGCAATACGGCCAGCCGAAATTTCCCGCTGTCGTCGCCTTATTAAATTCGTCGTACCCTTTCGGACCGCGAAGCGGCTTATCCGCTCCGGCATCCGGACCGACGTCGCCCCAATACAACGCGTTGTCGAATGGGCTGATCGTCATCCGGTAAGGATTGCGGACCCCCATGACGTAAATCTCCGGTCGTCCCTCTCCCCCGCCCTCCGGGAACAGATTCCCTTCGGGAATCGAATACGTCCCGTCCTTCTCGGGCTTGATCCGCAGGATTTTCCCCCGCAAATCGTTCGTATTGCCGGACGTTCCCTGCGCGTCCCAGGCGGCCCGGTGCCTGCCTTCGTCCGTCGGACTGAAGCCGTCCGAGGCAAACGGGTTCGCATTATCCCCGGTAGCGACATACAGGTAGCCGTCGCCGCCAAACTCCAGATTGCCGCCGTGGTGGCAGCACTCGACGCGCTGCGTCGGTACGGACAGCATGGCCTTCTCCGAAGCCAAATCCAGAACGCCGCCCTTCATCGTAAATCGGGACAGGCGATCTTCGCTCGTCTCGCCGACCGGAGAATAGAACAAATAGATCCAGCCGTTGGAGGCAAACTCCGGATCCAGCGCGAGTCCCAACAGTCCCTGCTCGTTGCCGCTCACGACGCCGAGCTTGCCTGCCGCTGACGTCGCGCCCGTGGACGGATCGTAGATTTTGACCGCGCCGCCGATCTCGATGAAGATCAGGCGGCCGTCGGGCGCGAAGTCGAGCGCGAGCGGGGCGTCCAGAGCGGCCGCCAGTTCCTGTTTCTGATAATTTCGGTCGTCGTACAAGGTCGCGGAACAGTCGCCGTCCTTTTTACCCGCCGCCCATTGAATGCCTCCCAGCACATGCCGGAGAAAATGTTCATCTTGCGTATAGCTTTCGACCGCATGGCCCAGGCCCGTATACCAAGAGCGTCCTCCGTCGAATTCGCGGCACCAGGATACGGGATGATCGGCGCCCATCGTACCGCCCTCGTACGACTCCTCGTCCACGGTAGCCAGCACGTGCGCCTCGCCCCGGGGATTGGCGAGGAAGTTGTACCACTCCTCGTTCTTCTTCCAGATTGTCGGAAGCTCCGCGGTCGAAGGATGCGCCTTGTCCGCCACCCTAACGGTGCCCCTCGCGATCGCCGGATGATCCGTGAACATGCCGCCCACGAGATTCATGTACCACGGCCACGCGTGCAGCGTATCCGAAGCGGAATGGATGCCGACGTATCCTCCCCCGGCTTGGATGTACGCCTGGAAAGCGGCCTGCTCGCTTTCGCTTAATATCTCCCCCGTCGTGTTCAGGAACACAACAGCCGAATAAGGCTTCAGCCCTTCCGGGCTGAAGCGCGACGAGTCCTCCGTCGCGTCCGCCTCGAAGCCGTTGGCCGCACCCAGCTTGCGAAGCGCTTCGATCCCGGCCGGAATGGAGTCGTGGCGAAAGCCTCCGGTCTTGCTGAACACGAGCACCTTGTATGGAGCTTCCGGTTCGGCGGACGAATCGCCCCCGCCCGGCTTTGTCGATGTCTGCTCGCCGCCGGACGATAGGCCATATACGATCAGGGCGATCGCGGCGATCGCGAGCGTGCAGACGAGGAAAGCGATTCTGCCTTTAAGCCCCTGGCGCCAGCCGTCTCCGGTCGCTTTATTTCCGATTTTCCTCATCCCTCTCCCCCTTACTTTCCGTTTTATATCAGGTCCACGGCTACTTTCGTCCTTCCCCCTGGATTGCTTCGGCCGGCGGCTCGAAGGTACTGCCCTCCTCCGGCGGCAAAAGCTTGGCGTGCACGACGAACCTGGCGTCCTCGAAGGCGGAAGAGCAGGTCGACAGCGTCAGGATCGTGTCCTCCGCGGACACTTCGATGTCCGAAGCGTGCAGCGAATTGGCTTGAATCGCAGCGAGAAATTGCTCGAAGTCCTCGTCCGAGGCGAACTCCGTGCGGATATAGTCGAACGAGGACGTCGTCGTGTACGCGGAGAAAATCGCCCATCTCCCGTCGGCGTACAGCGTATCGAACTCGATGGTCGCCTTGTTCTCGAAGTTCCATCTGCTCTCGTATTCGAGCAGGTTGGCGAACATCGTCTTGTTTTTCATATCGTGTCCGTACAGAATGAGATGTCTGTCCTTCCCTCCGGCGTCATTACGGTAATCCATGAAAATGCTGCCCGCCGCGTTGCGCTCTCCGTCGACGCCGCGATGCAAATAATACTCGTTGTCCGCCGCTTGCACGACGGGGTAGTCGATCCTCGTCCCTTCTATCCGCACCCATCCGACGACGTCCCCGTTCCGTTCGAGCAGCGGCTCGAATTTCGGATTGACGAGACGCTGCTCCGCGGGAGCGGAATGCAAAACCGGATCGTCCGGGAGCGGCGGCGAAAAGGGAGACGCCCCCGCCGAAGGGCCATAGTACACGCTCCGAATCTCTCCGTAAGTTTTCTTGTTCTCGTACCCGTCCAGCGCGTAAGCTCCGATCTTCCAGACGGAGAACAGGAACGCCAGCGCGGCGACAGCCGCCGCCGTTTCCCGCAAAGAAGGCTTGCGCACAATCGCCATGACTCCCTCTCGTTCCGAAAAAGGAGCCCCTCCGCCTCGGGCGAGCGAGCGCTTCGGGACTCCTTCTTCAAGCGAATTCGAATCTTCGTTTTACGTCCGTCTAACGAGCTTCTTCCCGGTCAGCAGCAGCACCGCCGCCGATGCCGCCGCCAGCAGCGCGTACGGCAGGACACCGGCGTCTCCCGTCTGCGGGTTCGCTTCCGCAGCGGCTCCGGAGCCTCCGGCAGCGGCCTCGAATTGAATGCCGCGGACGTTAAGATCGCCGTCGGTGAAGATGACGTACAGGTCATGCGTGCCCGTCAGTCCGGACACCGGAGCTTCGAACCACTGGTACTTCTGCCAGTCTCCCGTCGGCTCGTACTGGACGGTCGCAAACGGGGCTCCCTTCGGATCGTCGATCGCGAAAACGACGGAGCCTCCCGCGTTGGGAGTCGCGACCTCGACTTTCACCTTGGCGGCGCCTCCCGTTCCGAAGTTGACTTCGGCGTACTTGGCGTAATTGCCGGGAACGATGTATCCGATGTTCTTGTTCTCGTTGTCTTCGATCCGGGGACCGTTGCCGTCCGAAAATTTGCCGGAATCGCTGTTAAGCTCGGAGTTGGCGCTCGGCGCGATGACGCCGTACGGATCGATGGCAGCGAATGCGAGGCTTGCGCTGGTGACGAACAGCGCGACAGTCAGAGTCAGAACCGCAAAACTTTTCTTCATGGACGAACTCTCCCTTGGATAATGTTTTTCCTCCTTGCCTTGCACCTTGCCTTTGCCTTCCTGCGAAGCTTCCCTCATGCCCCGCTTTCCGATCCCGGGAGTTCCGCCGCTCCCTCCCCGGTTCAGCCCCCTTCGCCCGACGCGCCCTGTAAGTGCTTACATCGTTTCGAACCGGCAAGCGCCGACAGATTTGATTTTCCAGGCTATCTTATAATTTCTGTGACAATTGTCATATGAGGCAAAATTAAACTTTCCTGTATCGAGATGGCTTGTTGCGGCCGAATGGCGGTAAAGCCCGCCAAAAAAGGAGCGACCTCCCCGGCTTCGGGAAGTCGCCCCTGGATCTTGAGCGGTTACTGATGGCTGGTCGGATGATTAACCGTTGCCGGAATCTGGCCTTTGAACATCCGGTTGATGTCCCCGGCAAGGCGAAGGTAGAAATCCGACGATACGGCGACTCCGTCCGCATCCAGCGTCAGGAAGTATTGGTTGGTCGGAATCATCGAGCTGTTTTCGGCGATTTTGGCAATGGCCGTTCCTTCGTCGTATTCGTCGAACATGGCCACGTAGCCGGTATCGATGCCGAGCGACTTCATGTTATACGCCTGCCTCCACATGAAATCTCCGTGCAGCCGCGGGTTCTCGTTGCGAGGACCGCCCGTCATGTTCGACCATGCGGATCCCGGCCAGAGGACCGGCTGGTAGGCGATGCCCCGCTGCTGCGTGTATTGGAAGTCGGGCCCCCATTGGTTGTTCATAAAATGGTCGGCGTCGGCGAGACCGTTGCGGCCGAACCGGCCGACGAACCATGGCGACAGCATGTCGAGAGATTCGTATACGCTCATGAAGCCCGATTTGGAGTCGTTGTTCCCTGTACGCCAATAGGTCGGCACGCCTCCGATGACGTAGACGCCCCGGTCTTTGAACCAGGCGATCAAGTTCGCGTGCTCGGACGCCGTACCCGGTCGGTCGGTGAAGCCGATGCCCCAGATGCAGACGACGATTTTGCCGTCCTGTCTGGCGTATGCCGAAGAGTTGGTCAGCTGCATGCCTCCGACGATATTGGTCGTCCAGTCGTGCTTAACCGCATTCGCCCAGTTCGACGGATTCATGTCCGTGATGTCGTACATGACGTAGAACTTGCGGTTATACGTCTCCGCGGCGTTCTTCACCTTGACCGCGACGCTGTCGCGATTCGTCTTCCAGTTGTTCGGAACGTCGCTCTCGTCGGCGCCGAAGCGCTGCAGCGCGGCTCCGTCGATATTGTAGGATTGCATCCATTCGAAATGCTTGTCGACGGTCTCCTGGTCATAGGACGAAAACAGCTTGGCCTGCGTGCCGTTGCCGAAATTGGCCAAGTTCGTCTGATACAGCTTCGAGTACTCGCGGATGTCCGGATACAGCTCGAAGTTGACGTTAACGTTGGCCGTCGGGGCGCTGCTGTTTTTCGACCAATGGATCCAGCCACCGTTCGGAGAGCCGTCCCCCGCGGCGTTAAACCAGCCCTGATAACCCGCGAACAGCTTTCCTTCCACGTCTCCGCCCGTCTGCGGCCCGGCAACGTCGAATTGGAACCAGTTGAGGTTAAACAAGTTGCCTGCCCCTCCGGTAAATTTCAGGAACAGCGTATGAGTGCCGCTTGGGTTTCCGTTAACCGGGCAGGTAACCGTCGTCCAGTTCTGCCAGCCTCCCGTTCCCGGAACCGCGCACGTGCCGATCAACGTTCCGTTCTGGCTACCCAGTCGCAGTTCGATGCTGCCGCCCGACGCATTGCTGGCCACCCGTGCCCGGAAGGAGGCCGCACCGCTGCCGAAATCGACTCCCGCGAACGAAAGGTAATCTCCGTTGTCGATGAACCCGACATTCTGACCTCCCTCGCTCGATGCCTCGACCTGGATACCCGACTGACTGCTGAAGCTTTCCGCTTCGATGCGGGTGAACGCGGACAGCCCTCCTCCGAATTTGAACCACAGCACGTTGAAAAGATTGCCGGCGCCTCCCGTGAACTTCAAGTACAGCGTATGCGTGCCGCTCGGATTGCCGTTAACCGGGCAGGTAACCGTCGTCCAATTTTGCCAGCCTCCCGTTCCCGGAACCGCGCACGTGCCGATCAGCGTTCCGTTCTGGCTGCCCAGTCGCAGTTCGATGCTGCCGCCCGACGCGTTGCTGGCTACCCGCGCCTGGAAAGACGTCGCCCCCGCTCCGAAATCCATGCCTGCGAAAGCGATGTAATCGCCGTTGTCGATGAACGCGACGTTCTGGCCGCCTTCGCTCGAATTCTCGAGCTGAATGCCCGATTGACTGCTGAAGCCCGAAGCGGACGTCTGCGCGAAAGCCGACGCGGCGGACGCCGTCGAAGGCGCGAGCGAGAGCGGTCCGACCAACAAGGCGGCGATCAGCGCGAATAGCGCCAAAGGCTTGAAACCGAACGGTAATCGTTGTAGTCGCATCCTAAATACCCTCCTTATTGGAATGAATCGTCGTTCTCTCTTCTCCTGCTGCTGCGCGGTACGAATGCACCTCCTCTCGCCCGAATGCGAGCACGAATGCGAAGCTAATGCCAAATGCGAATCCTCCTTCCCGACCGCCGATTGTAAGGGTTTTCATTTTTTCCTTGCGCGATCTTGCCTCCAGCGTAAACCAGACTTCCCTACTCCAAAATAAGGCATTCTTGGCATTTGCATAGGGATTTCTATCCCATTTTCGATTATTGGCTCTCTAAAGAGGGCAAACGGGGAGTTTCTGAAGGGGGAGGGAGATAACCGATTTTGTCGAGTATCGTGAGCCGATTGGAGCTTTTCGCGGGGGAGATAACCGATTCTTTCGAGTATCGTGAGCCAATTGGAGCTTTTCGCGAGGGAGATAACCGATTTTGTCGAGCATCGTGGGCCGATTGGAGCTTTTCGCGGGGGAGATAACCGATTCTGTCGAGTATCGTGAGCCAATTGGAGCTTTTCGCGAGGGAGATAACCAATTTTGTCGAGCATCGTGGGCCGATTGGAGCTTTTCGCGAGGGAGATAACCAATTTTGTCGAGCATCGTGGGCCGATTGGAGCTTTTCGCGAGGGGGATAGCAGGTTTTGTCGAGTATCCCCGGCCGAAGAAGGGGACAAGCTGCCGCAGCGCCTGTCCCCTTCTCTTCGCTCAGTTCGAGTTCTGAATGCCGCCCGCCTCCTCCGGCCCTTCGTTCTCCAGAACGGGGTGGCGGAGCGTGATTTTCGTGCCCATGCCCGCTCCGGTGTCGATCGTCAGCTTATAGCCGTTGCCGAAGTAGAGCTTAAGCCTCTCGTTGACGTTGCGCAGCCCGACTCCCTGGCGACGCCCGCCCTTGCCGTCCGCTTCCTCCGAGTCCAACTGCCGCAGCACCGACTCCGGAATTCCCCGTCCGTTGTCGGTAATCTGAATGACGATGTCGTTCTCCTCCACGTATCCCGACAGAATAACCTTGCCCTTCTCGAAGTTGTCGCGAATGCTGTGATGGATCGCGTTCTCGACGAGAGGCTGCAGAAGCAGTCTCGTGAACGGAAGGGAAAGCATCTCCTCATCGAAGAAATACAGCACCCGCAGCGGCATTCCCATGCGGGCCTGCTCGATCTGGACGTAGGCTTTCACCTGATCGACCTCGCGGCCGACCGTCGTAATATCCTTGCCCTGATTCAGGCTCAACCGAAGCAGGTTCCCGAGCGCCGACACCATCTCTCCGATGTCGCTTCTGCCGTGATTTTCCGCCTTCCAGCGGATCGATTCCAGCGTATTGTACAGAAAATGAGGATTGATCTGGTGGCTCAGCACCTGGAGCTCCAGCTCCTTCTTCTTTCTCTCCGACAGAGTCGTCTGCTCGATCAGAGCTTCGATCTTACGCGTCATGCTCTCGAAGCCCCGGTACAGCCAGCCGATCTCGTCCTCGCGGGAGGACGTCGGCCCCTTGTGGTCGAATTCGCCTTTTTCCAGCTTCCGCATCAGCCTGACCAGCTTCACGACCGGCTGCGTGAAGTTCATCGTAATATAGATGACGACGCCTACCGAGCAGATCAAATAGATCGCCAGGAAGACGATGAGCAGCTTGTTCATCGTTTTGATCGGATGCGTCAGGGCGTGCAGGGGCGTCAGGCTGACGACCGTCCAAGGCTCGCTGTTCATTTTCGCGTATGTAATGAGCTTTCTCTCTCCGTCCATGTCGAGCGTTTCCGCGCCTTCGGAAGCGTTCTCCCGGATTTCCATGAACCGTTTGGAAGGGACGGGCTGGCCCGTCCATTCGTTGTCGTTCGAGTCGAACAGAACGGTTCCATCCCGGCCGACGATCAGAAACTTCTGCCCCTCCATCCGCTTGGACGGGGAGAAGAAGCGCCGCAGATGGTCCTCCGCCAGATCAGTCGCGATCAAGCCTCTCGGCGTCGTGTCGTACAGCCCGGTAAATCTCTTCACGTAGGTCAGCAGCGGCCTTCCGTACAACCCCTTCTCCGGCATGAAAAGATGCCACGTCGGCACGACGCTGCCGCTCGACGCCTTGAACCAGCTCTCCTGCTCGACTTGCGTGGACACGCCCATCGTATTCATATAGTTCGGGTACAGCGACGGCTTCAACGGGTATACCCGCACCCTGAGGGCGTCGATCTGGGGCTTGTGCTGGTAGACGAGCGCCAGCATGTTGACCGCGAACGCCTCCTCCTCTTCCTGGCTGCGGGGCTCGTGCTCCAGCCAGGTCTGCAGCGACCTGTTGCCGATCAAATCGTTGATCCGGTCGTTGACCTGCGTGAGATACGTTTCGAAATTCGCCTTCGCCTGCTGCAGATAACTCATGGAGAACGTTGCGTTCGCGTTCTGGATGCCTTCGATCGATTTCAGATACGCGTAATAAGCGAACACGATAAAAGGAACGATCGTGATCGCGAAGAAGATCAGAATCATTTTGTTGCGAAAAGAAGAGGCCAGCTTCAAGGAAGCCTTAATCATCCGCGATTCCCCTCTGCCTGCGGAATTCCTTCGGCGTGCATCCGACGTGCTTTTTGAACAGCTTCGTGAAATGGACCGGGTCCTTGTAGCCTACCTCGTAGGAGATTTGATAGATTTTGAACCTGACGTCGCCCAGCATCTCCTTGGCTTTCTGCACCCTGACTTCGGTCAAATATTCCAGAAAGGTCATCTTCTTTTCCTTCTTGAACAGCTTGCTCAGCCAGACCGGCGTCACGTGCACCTCGTCGGCCACCACCTGCAGACTCAGATTGTCCGAATAACGCTTGCCGATCATTTTCTCCGCCTGCAGCACAATCTGGCTGGGGGAAGCCGCTTGGCGGCGGAAATCCGCGGCCATGTCCAGCAAATACCGCTCAACGGCCCCTTGCAGCGACTCCAGATGGTCGAACTGCTCCAGATGCTCCCAGACGAAGATCGGGTTTCTCTCCCAGCTCCGCTCCGCCCATCCGGCCGCCGCCGCTTTCCTGAACAGGTCCATCAGCCATTTGAAGATGTGCTGCTGAATATCTTTAAGCTGCGAGATTCCCCAGCTCTGAACCATGTCGACGAAGCCGCCCAGCGCCGCGGCGATCTCTTCGTCCGAGCCGTATCGGACGAGATCGAGCACCTCTCCGGCCTCCGCGAGGGACAGCTCCATCCGGTCTCCTCCGAAATCGTAGCCGTGCTCGGCGAATATCCGGTTTCCGCCGTATACCGCCTTCATCTCCAGCAGCTCTCCCGCTTCCAGGAACAACTCGTGAACATGCGCCAGCTCCCTGGGCGCCGGATTGACGCCGATGCTGGCCTGAACCTTCACGTACTCGTTTATTCTTCTTAAGCAAGTTTGCGCGAGCGTCCGGACCGCCTGGTCATGCCCCTGCTGCCGACAGGAAAACACCGCGACGCAGCGCGAGCCGGAATCGCTGAAAACGGCGTAGGGATGAGGGAACTCCTCGGCGATCGTATGGTTGACGACGTTGCCGATGCCGAACAGCACCAGTTCCTTCTCGTTCACGAACGTCCGGCGATTCTCGATCGCCTTGAGATCGTCGGCTTCGACGATCATCAGCAGAAGAGGCTGCTGCGTCATCCAATCCAGCTTCAGCGTCTGCAGCCGGTGAAAAATTCTCGATTCGCGATAAGGATCGTATTCGCGCTCGACGAGTTCCCTCAGCAGCTCCTCCCTCAGCTTGGGCTCGGCCAGCTGCATCTGGCTGAGCAGTTGCGACTGGTTGTGCCGCTCGCGCTTGTCGCGCGCGATCAGCTCGGCCGCCTTGTACACGATGCGGCCCAGTTCGTCCGTATTGATCGGCTTCAAAATATAATCGATCGCCCCGAGCTGCATCGCCTGCTTGACCAGCTCGAAGTCGTCGTATCCGCTGATAACGACGGCTTTCCAGCAATGATCCGCCGCCCGGCCGAGCGAGTCGAGAAATTCCAGCCCGGACATCCGGCTCATCTTGATATCCGTGACGATCAGATCGGGCCTGAGGCTCAGAGCAAGCTCAAGCGCCGAATCCCCGTCGTCGGCCGCATATACTTCCTCCACTCCGTAGATGTGCCAAGGAATGCGCTTGCGCAATCCTTCCCGGATTTCGAATTCGTCGTCCACGATCAGCGCCCGCAACATATCGTTCACCCTTCCGCCAGCGAATGTCGTTATCTCCCATCATAACCGAACGCCGTTTAAACTTGCACGGGGGCAATCGCAAACTTTACAGGGGATCCTTAAACTCCGTCCACGAATGTTCCGGCTTCCAGTCCAGCGCCTGCTTCGCCAGCGCGTTGCTTGCGGCGGCCTCCCTGCCTCGGAATTCGACCCTTCTCTCCGCTTCGGGATAAAATTCGGAGAGCAGCCGGTCGGTAGGCCGATCGCTCAGCGTATCGTCGCTCGTGATGTTCAGCGCGTAAAATCCCGTGCGCTCGGAGACGAGCGCCGCCAGAGTCGCCCGCGCCGCGTCCCGAATATCGATGTAGCTCCACAGGGAGCGGTAGTACCTTTCCGGTTCGCCCGTCTTTAATCCGGCATATTCCTTCTCCGCCACGATCATCGAATAGCGCAGAGCGAACACGCTCATCCCCCCGCGCCGCGCGAACATCGCCGCCGTCTGCTCGCCGACGGCTTTGGACAACCCGTAGCACTCCTGCGGCAGCAGCGGATGGTTCTCGTCCACCGGGAAATATTCCGGCGAGAACGGGCTCGGCGCCCAAGCGAAGCCATAAGCCGACTCGCTCGATCCGGTGACGACTTTCCGAATGCCGAGCAGCGAAGCGGCTTCCAGCACATTGTAGGTTGAAAGAACGTTGTTGGAGAAAATATAGCTGTTCGTGTGTCCCAGAGGCGCAGGGATCGCGGCCAGGTGAACGATCGCGTCGACCCCGCCGAGCGCCCCCGCCACTTGTCCGAAGTCGGACAAATCGACGGCAAGCTGTTCGCCTCCCAACCGGTCCGCACGTTTGGCGTCCAACGATCTGATCTTGTACCCTTCCTTCTTCAGCAATTCCACGACATGCGTCCCAAGCTTCCCGCTCCCGCCCGTCACCGCGATCGTCCGCATATGCTCCCGCCTTCCCCAACTCATGTTTAAGTGCTCTAATCATAACGCCCGCCCGTTCGGGCGGGCAAGGAGGCGATATTATACATTTGCGGTGCGATCTTGGCGGCTTGCCCGGACGGAGGGGGACGGGAATACCGCGTCCGGAACGAGAAAGAGACATGCCTCCTCCCCTGCCGCAGGGCGGCTTTGGGCAGCTGCATGTCTCTTCCCTATTCATTCCGCTTACCAGCTGAAGCTGTACTGTCCGGAGCCGACCGTCAGCGTCACTCCGTCCTCCTCCTGCCGCACGGATGCGATACCCGCCGCGGCGTCGAGCTTGGAGCCGTTCTCTTTCGCCGTCTCCAGCTTGGCGTTCGGCAGCTTGATTTCCGCCGTCGTATTCGCCGGAATCGTCGCCTCGAACTCCATGCCCCCGTTATCCGTACGCTTCCAGCAGCTGCGCACTTCTCCGTACATCGTTTCCAGACGGGCTTCCGCCCAGTCCAGTCCCTCGCCCGGCTGCGGACGGACATGAATCTTCTTATAGCCCGCGGCCTGCTCGTCGGTATCGATGCCCGCGACCCGGCGGTACAGCCAGTCGCCGATCGCCCCATAGGCGTAATGGTTAAACGAGTTCATGTCCTTGCTCCAGAACGAGCCGTCCTCCTTGATGCCGTCCCAGTGCTCCCAGATCGTCGTCGCGCCCTTCGTCACCTGATACAGCCAGGATGGGTAGTCCTGCTGGAACAACAGCTTGTAGGCCGCGTCGTTGTGACCGCTGTCGGTCAGCACGTGGTTGAGGTACGGCGTGCCGACGAAGCCTGTCGTCAGATGGTGCTTGCTCTCCTCCAGCAGCTCGAGCAGCTTCTTCTCCGCCCGCTTCTTGGCCTGCTCATCGAGAATGCCGAACATGAGCCCAAGCACTTGCGCCGTCTGGGTCGGCACGGTCAGCCGGCCGTTCGGGCTGACGAACTCCCGATGGAACGCGGAGACGATCCGCTCGTACAGCCCGGCGTACTTATCCGCGTCCTCGCGCTTGCCGAGCGTCTCGGCGATCTTCTGCAGCAAGGAGGTCGAATAGGCATAGAAAGCCGTGGCGATATAGTCGCGGTCGGTCGCGCCGATATAGGTGTCCGGCTTGGAATCGAGTCCGAGCCAATCGCCGAAGTGGAAGCCCGTATTCCACAGATGCTCGTCGTCTCCCTGCTTGCGGATGTACTCGACCCACCCCGCCATGCTCTCGTACTGCTCCTCCAAAATTCTTTTATCTCCATAGCAAAGATAGATCGTCCAAGGACAAATGACCGCCGCGTCTCCCCATGCGGAGGAAGAATGGGAGTTCTCGTCCAGCACGTTCGGGATGACGAACGGAACGCCTCCGTCCTCGCGCTGGTCCGCGGCCAAATCCCGGCTCCACTTCGTGAAGAACGGAGCGATGTTGCGCAAGTGCGCGGCCGTACGGATGAACATCTGGGCGTCGCCCGTCCAGCCGAGCCGTTCGTCGCGCTGAGGACAATCGGTGGGCACGTCGAGGAAATTGCCCTTCAGTCCCCACTCGATATTGTGCTGCAGCTGATTGACGAGCGGGTCCGAGCAGGAGAAGCTTCCCGTCGGGGCCATGTCGGTGTGCAGCACGACTCCGGTGAAGTTCTCCAGTTGGATCGGCTCGGGAAAACCGGTCAGCCGAACGTAGCGGAATCCTTGGAACGAGAATCTCGGCTCGTACGTCTCCGCTTCCCCGCCTTTCAGCGTATACCGGATTTCCTGCTTGGCCGCCCGCAGATTGTCCGTGTAGAAATTGCCGTCCTTGTCCAGCACCTCCGCATGGTGTACGACAACCTCGGCGCCTGCTTCGCCTCTCACCGTAAACTTCAGCCAGCCGACCATGTTCTGCCCAAGGTCAAGAACGGTCTCGCCGAGCGGCGTCTTGATCAGCTCGATCGGCTTGATCTCCTCGAACTTGCGCACCGGGTCGTTCTCCTGCATGATCAGCGGGTCATTCGACTGCTCGACGATCGCGACCTTTTCCCAGTTCCCGTCGTCGAAACCGGACTTGCTCCATCCCGGGATTTCCAATCTCGCGTCGTACGTCTCCCCGTGGTAGATCTCGGACATCAGAATCTGGCTTGCCGTCGTGCGCCAGCTCTCGTCGGAGACGATCGTCTGCTCCGAGCCGTCTTGGTATTCGATATGCAGCTGCAGGAACAGCGCCTGCCGGGTTCCGTACAGACAGTAGTGATCGCTCCACGCCAGCGGCCCCTTGTACCAGCCGTTGCCCAGCATCGCGCCGATCGCGTTCTCGCCTTCTTCCAGCATCGGCGTTATGTCGTACGCCTGCACTTGAATCCGGTGCTTGTAGCTCGTCCAGCCGGGCGTGAAATAATCTTCTCCAACTCGAGCGCCGTTCAGCTCCAGCTCGTACAGGCCGAGGGCGGTGGCGTAGATCCGCGCCCGCTTCACGCCTTGGCCGACCTCGAAGCTTCTGCGAAGCAGCGGACTTCTCTCCACATAGGTGTCGGGACGGTTCTTCCACTGCTCTTCCGGCTTATCCACGCCGATCCATTTCGCGCTCCATTCGCTCTTGTCCAGGACGCCCGTCTCGAACCAGGCCGGCTCCGACCATTCCGAAGCTGCTCCCGAGGCTGCCCATACCCGGACGCGGTAATGATAGCGCTTGCGCGAAACGACTTCCAAACCGGTGAGCTCGACGTGCAGCGACTGGTCCGACTGCACCTTGCCCGATCTCCATTCCGCCGCCGAGAAATCCGGATCGGCCGCAATCTCGATCTCGTAAGCGCTCTGTACGACCGCTCTCTCCTCCGAAGACAGCTTCCAACTGATGCGCGGCCTCTTGACGTCCAGACCGAGCGGATTTCGCTTATACTCGCAACGCAATTCGATAACCTGCAGCATAAATAACCAGGCTCCCCTCTCTTACTGCCGAATTGCCTCTATGATATAATGGTTTCTACAAAAAGTATCCGGGTATTACGGACATTTAAACAGGGGAATACGGACATTATGAGGAGGTGCTTTGGTGAACCCGATCCATACCTTAAAGGGCGATTACTTCTTCCATCACAATCGGCTCGTCTACGTCAACCGCGCCTCTGAAGATTTCGAAGTGCCGGTGCACGACCACGACTTCATCGAGTTCGCCTTCATAGCGGAAGGCACCGGATTTCACCATGTCGGCGGGCAGGTCCACCCGATTCACAGGGGACAGCTCTTCTGCATCCCGATCGGCATTCCTCACGTCTTCCGCCCCGCTTCCGCGGATGTCGCCAAGCACCCTCTGACCGTCTATAACTGCGTGTTTTCGCCCGCGCTGCTGGGGAGGCTCGCCGCCTTCGTCACAGACCCGAGGCTGGCGCGGTTCATCGACGAATTGAGAGACGGAGCCTCGCCTTATTTCTACCTCTCCGACACGGACGATACGATCGAGCGGCTGATGCTGGCGATGCACCGGGAGTTCTCCATGCCTCGGGGCGCTTCTTCCGATTATCTGGACACCCTTCTCATCCAATTGTTCATCGTCGTGCAGAGATTGAAGCATGACGCGCCGTCCGCTTCCGTCCGCAAATTCACGCAATTCGACCATCTGCTGTCCTACATGGAGCAGCATCTTGCCGAGCCGTTGTCGCTGCGGAGCCTGGCCGAGATCAGCCGCTGGAGCGAACGGCATCTGCAGCGCCTGTTCCGGCAGCATACCGAGCAATCGTTCAACAGCTATTTGCAGGCTTTGCGCATTCAGAAAAGCTGCGAGCTGCTCCGCAGCACGGCGCTGAAGATCGGCTCGATCGCCGAGACGGTCGGCTACAGGGATACCGCTTCCTTCCTCTCGGTCTTCAAGCGGATCGTAGGAATGACGCCGGGCGAATACCGGAAAGCTTCCTTATCCTAAGCGGGCAAGCTCCCCCGATATTCGCTGCAACCGCTCGAGTTGAGCGTCGCTGTACATGCGATATCCCTCCTCCGTGCCGAATCGCGTGCGCAGGAACAGTCACTATTTGGGGGTTTATTGAATTGCAGTTAAATTTCATCGTATTATTAGGTTAGGTTTATTTCGGCAGAAAGGGGGCATGGAATGCCCACGGTCAGAGATATAGCGCGCGTGGCTGGGGTTTCGCCGGCAACTGTGTCGCGGGTGCTAAGAGCGAAAGGCAATACCTCCCCCGAGATTAATAACAAAGTGGAGAAGGCCCTGCGCGAGCTCGGATACGCGCCAGATAACGGTGGCCCAAATGCGCTATCAAGACGTTCTCGAACTATCTGCTACACGATCGCTCGCGATCCGAACGAAATTTTCGGCAACCCTTACTACTCCAGCGTACTGATCGGGTTGTCGAATGCCACGCAAAATTTCGGCTACAATTTGCAAATTTCCGCAATACGCTCTGTCGAGAAACAGATCGAGAAGTGTCTGTCCCTGTACAAGAGCAAGAAAGTGGACGGCTTTATCCTATCCGGCGTTTTATCGTCGGACAAAAGCTCGTTGATTGAAAGCTTGCAGGATCATGCAATTCCGTTTGTGATGATCGGACGCAGCCTGCAGCACAATATTTTCTGCATTCACAGCGACAATTATCGCGACGGCTACATTACCGCGCAGCATTTACTGGATGAAGGTTATCAGCGCATTGTATTTCTGACCGGCAGCGTCAATGTCGATATTATGCGGGACAGAATCGGCGGGTATAAGCAGGCCCTGCATGACAGCGGTCTGTCGTCGGGAGACGAAGGCGTCATCCTATGCGGACCGGAGGAAGCTGAAATGATTGCCGCGCTGGACAGATACGTCGACAACGGCGGGGAATTCGACGCCATTATCGCTGCCGATAGCGTGTGGGCGCTTGGCGTATTGAAGTATTGTCGCGACAGGGGACTTCGCGTGCCTCAGGATGTTGGCGTCATCGGCTTTAACGACGCGCCTTTTCTGCTCAGAATATCGCCGACGATCAGCTGCACAACGATTGGGGGGGAGAACCTTGGGCTTGAAACGTTGAATATGCTGATCGAGCTGATGGATGACCCCACTCGAATCAACAAAAACAAAACGGTCACGCTGCCATCCGAGCTGATCGTTCGCCAATCGACGCAGCGAAACACGCAAGAAGCCTGATCTGCTTATGCCGTCCCGGGGAGCTTCGGGGCACCGCATGTCCGATTCGAATTAGAGGAGCATTAACGTAAAAATCGCAAGTTCCGGGTAGAAGCTTCCGCGGAGCTTGCGATTTCTTCATGCTTGCAGGCTTAAGGATTCGAATGGTTTCGATTGCGATCAGGATTTTGTAGCGCCCGCGGTAAGCCCGGAAATCAGGAAGCGCTGCAAGATCAGGAAGACAGCGGCGATCGGAACGGCAATCAGAATCGACCCGGCCGCAAATCGGGTGAAGTTGTTGCTGAATTCCTGATTGACAAGATTGAACAGCCCGAGCGCCAGCGTATAATTCTCCGAACTGCGCAGGACGATCCTCGGCAGAAGAAAGTCCATAAATGGCGCCATGAAGTTGAAGAGCGCCACAACGGCCAGAATCGGCTTTGCCAGCGGCAAAATAATCCGGAAGAAAATCAGGAAGTGGCCTGCGCCGTCAATTTTCGCAGATTCGTCGAGATCCCGCGAGATCGTATCAAAGTACCCTTTGACAAGAAAGGCATGCATCGGAATAGAGCTGCCGACATAAATAAGAATCAGACCGGCGAGCGTGTCGAGCAAACCCAAAATATTCAGCAAAATATAGAGTGCCACCATGCCCATCAGCACAGGGAACATATTGATAAGCAACAGCGTATACATGCCGTGCTTGCGGCCTCTGAAGCTATACCGCGAGAACGCATAAGCCAGCATCGTAACGACCAGCAGCGACAGCGCCGTGTTCCAAAAGGCGACGATCAGCGTATTTTTGTACCACAACAAATATTGGCTGTTCGGATCGGTGAATAGCCAGCTATAGTGCTCCGTCGACCAATTCTCGGGAATGATCGTTGCGCTGTACAAGCTGGTGCCCGGATTCAGCGATACTCCCATCGCCCACAGCAGCGGGTATGAAATGACGATGAACATGAACAAGATGAAAGCGTAGATGCCCGCAAGCTCTAGCCTCGACTGCCATTTCGCACTCATCAGATTTTGCCCTCCTCCTTGAACGAGCGTGTTCGCCTGAACTGGAAAAAGGCGACTGTAGCGACAGTCAGACCGAGAATGATCGAGATGACCGCCGCCATATTGTAGTTCAAGGTTTCAAATGTAAGCTTGTACACCCACGAGATAATAATATCCGACGATCCAGCCGTCTGATTGCGTATCGGCGGCCCTCCCTGGTTAAACAGATAGATTAGATTGAAATTGTTGAAATTGCCCGTGTATTGCATAATGAGCAGCGGAGCTGTCGCGAACAGAATATGCGGCAATGTAATTTGCCTGAACCTTTGCCATTTGCTCGCGCCATCCACTTCCGCCGCTTCGTACCAGTCGCTTGAAATACTTTGCAGAACGCCTGTGAACAAAGCGAAGACAAAGCCGAAGCCCAGCCATACTTGGACGATAATAATGGCTACCTTCGTCCAGAACGGATCCGTCATCCACGGAATCGAAACGTTAAATGGCGATAAAATGGTTCGATTCACTGCGCCAAACCGATCATTGAACAATGCGGCGAATACCAGAATGGAAACGAAGGACGGAACGGCCCATGGCAAAATGAGCATCGTCCGAATAAATCTTTTGAACTTGACCCTCTTGTCGTTGACAATGACCGCCAGAAACAAGGCGAGCGAGATTTGCAGCGTAGTTGCTACGAACGTCCACACCAATGTCCACGATAAGACCGAAATTAACGTATTGCGCCAAATCGGCACGGAGAAGATGCTTTTGAAATTGTCGAACCCGACCCAATCGAGTAGAAAGCGGGGCGGGGAATTGTAAATATTATAGTTCGTAAACGCGAGGGAAACCATAAATAACAGCGGCAAAATAAGGACAAACATCATCATGAAGATGCCCGGGCCGATAAACAGATACGGGACTCCCTTGTCCCATGCCTCCTTAAAGCCGCTGCGAATCGTCGTAATTCTCCATCCGTCCCGCAGACGGTTCGCATCGCTTCGCGCGTCGCTAAAATTCATCCAATAGAACAGGATAAAGAAAAAGGTAAGGATGACCGAAACGATTCCCTGGATAAGCAATGCTCTCGAGTCGTCAACGCCTACCCATGTTCCAAGCGTGACCAACCCCCAGTACCCGATATTCAAGAAATCCGCAAACAAAATAAAAAAAGACAAGAACAAGGTAAAAAATAACGCGCCCTTAATAAATCTTCGATTGTACAGTTGCCCGAGCCCCGGAATAACGGAAAGCGCCATCGCCAGCTTGATGCTGTGCTTGCCGGTTTGCGGCCCGCGATTTCGTTCCTGTTTTTCTGCCAATCTATTCCAACCTCCTCATGGACATGCATGAATCGGGGAGGAGCGGAAAGCATTCCGCCCCTCCATTCCCCAATAGTCTCCTTGCTATTGATTGGCATTGTTTATCGCAATTTGCTCCTGGATTTGAGCGACTGCCTCATCCAGCACCTCTTTCGTATCGTGTCCTTGCGATAAAAAGATCAATGCATTTTTCATCGGCTCCCAGGTTTGCGAAATTTCAGGGTTGTTCGGCGTCGGGGTCGCATATTTGGCTTGCTCCGCGATTGCCGAGAAGTAAGGGTGACCTGTAATCAGGTCGCTATTCAGAATGCCCGGGCGCGCCGGAATTTCCGCGGCGATCTCGAAGTGGCTTGCCGCATTGTCGTCATTGGTAATGAACAACGCCAATTCGGTTGCCCATTCCTTATGCTTAGAGAATGGCGAAAGCACCAGTCCCTTGATACCTAGGAAGGATGGCGGACGCTGTCCGTTGGCGAGCTTCGGCAACGGTGCGACGCCGAGTTTGTCTCCCAGCGACGATTCGTAGTTTTTGATGCCGGACGGCACGTTGACGACTGCACCAACCTTGCCTTCCTTGAACAGACCGTTCATGATGTCGCCGTTGATCGATGTCGGAATCAACTTCTTTTCGAACCAGGACTTGATCAGATTGGCCCCATTGACTGCCCCTTCATTGTTCAAGCCGATGTCGTTGGCATCGTAGCCCGTTTTCTCGTCATATCCGAAAATATAACCGCCATTGCCCTGCATAAACATGTTGGCGTAATAGAAATTCGTTGCGTCGATCAAAAAGCCGAACCGGTCCTGCGAAGCGTCCGTGAACGTCTCGGAGAAAGCCTCCAGTTCCTCCCATGTCTGCGGCGGCTCCGGCAGCAGATCCTTGTTGTAGTATAGGGCCGTTGTCTCGATGACCATTGGGAGATTGTAGATTTCGCCGTTGATGGTTACAGCCTGGATCGCCTCGGGCGAATACTGGACAATTTGCTCTTCGCTAATCCGATACGGCTCGGCCAGTCCTTGCAGCACATTGCGGCCCATTGAATTATGGGTAGCGCCCCATAAATCCGGTCCATTGCCGGCCGGCCCGTCAAGTGAAAACGCCTTAGCTTGTTCGCGCGGGTTGAAAGGAACGACCTCGACCTTGATGCCGGTTTCATCCGTAAATCTCGCCGTTATTTCCCGCATGGACTTCAATTCCATTTCGTTTTCCGGCGCCCAGATTTTCAGTTGGTCCGGCTTTGGCGGCATGTTGTCGCCCTGCTGTCCGCCGGTCTCTTTATTCGCGTTCGTATTCGGAGCCGGAGTCGGCTGCTCGCTGTTTCTCGTCGGCCCGCAAGCCGCAGTGGAGAGTAGGACGGCTGTCGAGAGCAGTATGAATGAGAGCTTTCTAGTCATGGGTTTGTACCTCCCTGAAATGTCGACTTCCGATTAAAATCGGCTGTCGAATGGTTCGATCTGTTTATTCGTAGACATGCCGGCCAAGATGGCCTGTATGCAAGGCAGCTCTTATGCATATGCCCGCGGCGTCAAGCTCATAATGAGCAACAGCCGCATTGTATGCCGGATAGCTGTCTTCAGGATGAATGATTCGCTTCAAATCTGCTGTCGTCTGCCCATGCCCGAATACAGCGACATGGGCTTCCTTTCCGAGCAACGGCGCCAATTGATTATTGACGAAGACTTGTACGCGCTTGCGTACATCGGCCTCATGCTCCGGCCAAGGGGGCCACCATCGGCGCCGCTTATTCTGGTGTTCGGCAAATCTTGCGTCTGGAAACTCCTCTTCTATCTGGCTGCAGGACTCCCAGTTGTAATCCCGGTAGTCTGTCCAGGCTTCATTGAAAATTTCCGACATCTCCGGAATAAGTACAATTTCCATTTCCTTGGCCTTGGCCAACGGTGCGGCCGTCTGAATGACTCTGCGCAGCGGACTGCAATATATCGCGTCCAGCCCGATCTCCCGGAAAAACGTAGGCAGCCGTTGCGCCTGCCATCTCCCAAGCTCCGTCAAGTCGCAGTTTGGCCCTCCTCCCTGACCGATATTCATCGTGGACTGGGCATGACGAACAACATATAAGTGCATCCGAATCATTGTCCTCCTGATTGGAATCATCCGTACTCGATCTCATTGGCAGAACAATCCCGTCGGACGTCCGTCTTTAGCTGCAAGTGAACGGTATCATTAATTTTAAGCACTTCAATAGCTTGCTTGTGGATAATAAAATGGTTCACGCCCGTATTCTCCTGAATGAAGCGTATACGCTCCGATCCAATGCCCAGCGCTTCGCGAATGACATATTCATTAAACATCCCGTGGCAGAATACCGCAATTCGCTCCTCACCGCTTAATTGAAGCTGATGCAGCGCGGCCTGGGCGCGCAGTTTGCTTGTTTCAGGAAGGTCGCCTCCGGGACAGATCCAGCCTTCCTCTTCTATCAAATCATCGAACAGGGCCTCCGGCACAAGCTCGGTCAGCGCTTGCCGTGAAGGACCTTCATACGGGCTTCCTTCTCGCACTTCGTACAGTGCTTTCATCACATGGATCGGATAGCCGAGCAGATTGGCCAACGGCTGAGCCGACTGCATCGCCCTAATCAGCGGGCTTGAATAGATAGCCGTTATTCCTTTATTAAGCAAATAGCGCGCGACGAGTCCGGCCTGCTCCTTCCCTTTCGCGGTCAGCGGCGAATCCGGCATATCCAGATCGGGCTCCGTATTGCCTACCGATTGCCCATGTCGTACAAGAAAAAGTTCCATAGCTGCTCCCTTACAGGTTTAATCAATGCAAACGCATACATTTATTTACTCTGCACACGCCCCCAATTTGTTTAATTCGATGGTTTCGCCCCGCCTTTCAATCCATTGAATTTGAAAGCGGCTGTGCAAGTCAGAATTTTTGCTATCCCTCTCTTGCACGCTCCGCCCATGAAACAACGTGAAACAATATGAAACAATTTGCAATTATATTTAAGCATATTTTTGCAGAATTGAAAAGGAGAAATTATAAACAGACGATAAAAATTAAAGATCAAGCTCTTCTCTGTGAGTGAAAAGCGCTATTCAATGGGAAATTTGGGTGCGGAATCCGAGAAACACAAATAAACATAAAACCCCAATTTGTTTCAATTATCTGAAACAAATTAAGGTTGGAATAAAAAGAGGGGGGACCTATAGAAGCGGTAAATAAACTGGTCCCCATAATCCTAAACACCTTTTTCAAAGTGTCCAGTCTATGGGGACCAGTTACTGCCATGGGCAGAGCGGTCTTGCTTTTATCCGATCGCCTTCGAGACCGCTTCGAGAACCCGGTTCGATTGGAACGGCTTGACGATGAAATCTTTGGCCCCGCTTTGAATCGCTTCGATGATCAGATTTTTCTGACCCATCGCGGAGCACATGACGATATTGGCGGACGGATCGATCTTGCGGATTTCCTTCACCGCTTCGACGCCTTCCATGACGGGCATCGTAATGTCCATCGTCACGAGATCGGGCCGCAGCGACCTGTATTTATCGACCGCCTCGAGGCCGTTCGCCGCCTCGGATACAACCTCGTGGCCGGCCTTCACCAAAATGTCCTTCAGCATAGCCCGCAAAAAAGCGGCATCGTCGACGACCATAATTTTCGCCATCTTGTTCAACCTCCCGAGCGTAGAGCCTATAGCTCTATCATACTCGACGGCTCTCAACAAATTCTGAACAAGAGGCTTAACGAGATCTTCGCGCCGTTTTAGCGAGGTTTGGCTTCCGCGTAACCGTCGATCAGCCACTCCAGCTTGCCCGTATCCGGATGGATCAGGAAGCCGTGGACCGGTACGAAATCGGGCACGAGCGGATGCTTGCGGATCATTTGGACGCTGTGCTTGACGCCGTCCTCAGGCTTGTCGAAGCCCTTGAGGAAACGCTCCATCCGGATGCCCGAATTTTCGAGCGTGTCCAGCACGACTTCGGATATGCCATTCTGCTTAAACTTCTTCACGAGCGCTCCCGAGTCGAGCTGGGTCATACCGCAGCCGTGATGCCCGATGACGAGCACTTCCTTGGCACCCATCTCGTGGATGGCGATCAGAATGCTCCGCATGGCGCTCCCGAACGGCTGCGTCAGCACCGCACCGGCGTTCTTGATGAACTTGGCGTCTCCGTTGCGCAGATTAAGCGCCTTGGGCAGCAGCTCGACGAGCCGCGTATCCATACAGGTCAGAATGGCGACCTTCTTCTCCGGGAACTTGTCCGTCAAATATTTCTCGTACTTGCGCTGATCGACGAATTCTTGATTAAAATCCAAAATATCGCTGACAAATGACATGTGTTATTTCCCCTTTCCTAGATGCACAAAAAAAAGAGACAAGACCAATGTTGTCTCTTAAGTTTATTTCGATTCGCGCAAAAATGCAAAGGATTATGAATACGTCACCGCCGGCTCCAGCCATGTCAGCGTCCCTTCGCTCGCGTTCAGATTAACGAACGCGCCGATCGGGACGGCCGCCTTGTACGTGCCGTGGCCGGATGCCAAGTTTGTGACGAGCGGCTTGCCCAGCGGAACGATAAACTCTTCTATGACGTCTTCGTAAGTTTTGCCGTATGCGTCCTGGCAGCCGGTGCACTCTCCCATGACGATGCCCCGGCAATCCCGGAATTTACCTGCAAGCCGCAGCTGCTCCAAGTATCGAAACACCGTGTTCACCGGCTCGTGAACCTCCTCCAGCAGCAGGATTTTGCCCCGGGTATCGACCTCGTAAGGCGTTCCGAGCGTCCCCGTCAGAGACGTCAAGTTGCCTCCGACGATCGGCCCGCTGACGTTGCCCGGCACTCTGGGAACAAGCGGCGCGCCCGGAGGATTGTTCAGCGGCCGCGGCACCCCGGTCGAGGACGTCGCCGTGAAAAACTGTTCGATATTGTAAGGCGGAGTATCCGGTCTGAAATCGATCAGCAGCAAGCTGTGCAGCGTCACGATGCCGGACAGCTGCGCCAGCGCGTTGAGCAGAACGGTAATGTCGCTGTAGCCGCTGACGATCTTCGGATGCCGCCGGATGAATCCGAAATCCAGATAGGGCAGTATCCCTTCTACTCCCACGCCTCCGCGGGACGGCAAAATGAGCCGCACGTCCGGATCGGCGAACATGCTCATCAGATCCTCCGCTCTATCGCGGGCGGTTCCCGCCAGAAAGCCGTTCTCGTCGTAGACGTGCCGTCCGACGACGACGTTCAGGCCGAGCGTCCGCAGGTAGGCGATCCGGGCGTCGATCGTCGCCGGCGCGAGCGGACTGCCCAGCGTGACGATTCCGACCGTGTCCCCCCGCCGCAAAGCCAATGGTTTGATCGCCATCCCGTACGATCGCTCCCTCCCGTTTGTTTTCGCTAATGCTATATGTATGTGCTCCGGGGCCGGGATAGCCTAGCGAAATTCGCGATGCCGCGGCTCGTCCTATGGGTTATAATGGAAGAAAGTCGGTTGCGACAGGGGGCGGGATAACGAATTGGCCAAAGCGAAAATTTTCATCAGCTCGGTCAACGAGGACGGGCTGAAGCGGCTGCGCAAGGAGGCGTTCGACGAGCTGCGGCAGCTCGGGCACGAACCGGTCATGTGGGAGGAAAATCTCGGCCCGTGGCCGGCCTACGCGGACCCGGTCTCCAAGTGTCTCGACGCGGTCGGGGAGGCCGACATCTTCCTGCTGTTCGTCGGCAGCCGCGGCGGCACTTACTACAAGGAAGCGCAGCGCACGGTGACTCATATGGAGTTCATCCAGGCGTACGACAAGGGCAAGACGATTCTCGTGTTCGCGGACACGAGCGTCAAAGCCGCGTTCTTCGGCACGGTGCGGAAATGGATCGACGACTTTCTGGAGCAATACATGACCGAATCCGGAAGGCCTCCTTCGACCGACGAAGTGCTGGCCGCGCTTCGGCACCACCCGGGCGTTCCGTCGCACGTCGACCCTTACGTCTGGTTTCTGCTTCACGATCTGTCCGTCCGCAACGTCTATATGGACGACCTCTCGCTCGGCGTCCGGATCGATTGGCCAACCTACTTCAGCGATCTGCTGCGGCGCGGGTCCATGCTGCTGCCGCTCAGGAACTCGATCATCGAGAACGGCCGCAGACTCGCGCAATCGGACGAAGCCTTCCGCCTGCTGTCCGAGCTGGCCTCGCTGCAGCCCAAGGCGGACGGACCCGACTACGAGGCGGTTCTGGGCGCGGTCGCAAGCCGAATGACGGGCGGGCGAATCGAGCACCGGTACGGCCCGTACGTATCGGAGACAGTCGGAACGTACGAGTCCTGCATCGGGGCGACGCTGTACGCGCGGGAAGGCGACAAAATGCGATTCGTCGCAAAATGGGGAGACGTCGCGTGGAACCGCTCGTTCCGGCTGGACGACAAAGGCTCCTACGTGGCGCTGACTTACCAGATGAACAAGGACACCGTCCACTACACGCAGAGCAAATCGATGTTTTACGGCTGCTTCAAGCACGGCGAGCACGTTCTGACGCTGCATTGCCCCGCCGGCCCGGATTGGGACAACCGCAAATACGTCACTTATCAGGAAAGCGTCAATGATGCTATAATGAATAAAAACCCGTATCTCGTCTTCTTGGTCAAAATGGTTTTGGGAGGTTTGCTGGCATGAACGTCTACGTATCCAAAAACGGCAAAGTCAGCCTGGCCGTCGGAGAACAGCCGAAAGACGCGCTCCTGTTCGCCCCTGCGAAGAAATCGTCGACGCAGCTCGTGCAAGAGGACCTGTCCGCGTGGAAAATAAGCAACTCCTTGATTCAGGAGCGGTTCGCCCAGGCGACGCAGAGACAATAATTAAACCATTCTGAACGACTGCCCGCAGGCCTCGCATGCCTGTCGGGCAGTTTTTTAACGGAGGTATGACGACCATGACCCGTTCTATTCACCCCGATACCGCGCTTGGCCGGCTGCAGCTTAGAGTCAGCGATCTCGATCGCTCCATCCGCTTCTATACGGAGGTCGTCGGCTTTCGTCTGCTCGGCCGCGCCGGGAACATCGCTTCGCTGACAGTCGACGGCCGCGCCGAATTTCTCGTTCTGGAACAGATTCCGAACGCCGTCGTCACGCCGGAGAGGTCGGCGGCCGGCCTGTACCACTTCGCGATTCTCGTGCCGACCCGTGAACAGCTCGGACTGTCGCTCCGCCGGTTGGTCGAATCCGGCATCCCGATCGGACAGGGCGATCATCTGGTCAGCGAAGCGCTGTACATCTCCGATCCCGACAACAACGGCATCGAAATCTACTGCGACCGTCCCCGCTCCGAGTGGCGGAAGGACGCCGACGGCAACTACGTGATGGCTACCGATCCGGTCGACATCCGCGGGTTGCTGGAGCTCGCGGGCGACAAGCCGTGGAACGGGCTTCCGGAGGGCACAACGCTGGGCCACATCCATCTGCACGTGAGCGATCTCGCCGCATCGCGCGCTTTCTATTGCGACGTCATCGGCTTCGACGTCGTCGCCGATCTCGCCCGGACGATGCGCGCCTGCTTTATCTCTGCCGGCGGCTATCACCACCATATCGGCATCAACGTATGGGCCGGCGTCGGCGCGCCCCTGGCTGCCGCCCACGCAACCGGCCTGTCCTACTACACGATTGTCGTTCCCGACGCGGCCGAGCTGGAGCGCATCGCCGCCGACCTGGAACGCGCCGGCTTCCAAGCGGAGCGGAAAGACGGCTTCGTGCGTACGCAGGACCCTTCCGGCATCGAGGTTCGCTTGACCGTAGGCGGTTGACGATGATCGATGGAGGCTGGCGACATAAAAGAAGACGGACATCCGGAATTGCCGGAATATCCGTCCTCCCGTCCTATTCCGCCGAGCTGTCGGCAGCCGCGTTCGGCTTGGCCGGTTTCCCGGCGCCGTGTCCCCGCTCGCCGCCGCCGTGCCGGAAGCCGCCTTCAACGATCCGCTCCGCCCTCTCGCCCGCTTCCGCCAGCTTCTTGTCCGCCTGCTCCTCCGTGATCTCGCCGGCTTGCAGCGCTTCGGCAACGCTCTTCTCAATCGCCGCCTTCTGCGCGTCGACGAGCTTCTGGACGTCCACGCCCTTGTCCGCGGCAACGTCCGCGATCGTCTTGCCCTCCTTAAGCTGCGCCTTCAATTCGTCCGCGGTCAGCCCCAATGCTCCCGCGATTGCGGTCAAATCCGCCGATGCGATCCGATCGGCGCCTTTGCCCGAATGGTGCCCGCCAGTCCGCGGCTGAGCGTCGATCAAAGCGTCCAGACCGTCCGCGAACTTCTGCTTCCGCTCCTCCAGCTTCTTGTCGTGCGCCTCGGTCAATGCGGCTTTCAAGCTCTCCCTGCTCACTCCTTGCTCTTCCGCGATCTGCGCCAGCGTCGAACCTGCTTTTAATTTCTCCCGATAAGTCTCCTTGTCCAGCTTGAGCAGCTCCAGCACTTCCTCGCCGACCTCGCCTTTCCCGAACAACTCCTCTCCGAAGCCTCTGTGGCTCTTTTCTATAGGCGCTGCCTTTGCCCCTCCAGACGCGGACGTATCGCCCGATACCGTCGCCGCATAAGCGGAGAACGGGATCATGACCGCCAGAGCGGCCGTGATGCCAAACGTCTTTACCGATTTTCTCATCTGTGGTCCTCCTTGACAGGAAATTTGGTCTTGCCTCGTCCAGTATTGCCGCCAATCCTGAGCGAGGGCTGAAACCAACCTTAGGGGAACCTTAGCAGGGGCTGAAAGTTCGTTGAACGGCCGTCGGCCAATCTTAAGATTTTCTTTAGGTGTTGTTACCGAATCATTAAGATTACGCCTATACAATCATGTACATAGGTTGCAACGACTATATAAGCGGAACCACAGATACGTCGAAGAACGGACCCGCTGAAATGGAGAAAGGGAATGCAATAGCTTCCTGTTCACGGGTCCAGCCTATATAGACAGAGATAGGAGCGGAGGAACAACTCATGATAGAAATGATTCAAGTCAGCCACCGGTTCGTCATCGGCAAGAAAGGCCGGGAACGGGTCGTGCCCGTGCTGCACGATATCGACTTGCACGTCGAAAAAGGAGAAATCGTCGCGATCGTCGGACGAAGCGGCTCCGGCAAATCCACGCTGCTGAACTTAATGTCCGGCTACATTCACCCGACGTCAGGGACGATCCGCGTGGCGGGGCAGACCGTAACCGGACTGAGCGAGGGGGATTGGGCCAACTTCCGGCTCGCCCATCTGGGCTTCATGTTCCAGAGCTTCCAACTCATCCCGAGCATGACCGCGTTCGAAAACGCCGAGCTGCCGCTCGTGCTTAAGGGAATCGACGTCGCGGAACGCAAAAAACGAGTCATGGCGCTGCTTCATCAGGTCGGCGTCGCCGAATATGCCGGCCATTATCCCGGAGAGCTGTCGGGCGGCCAGCAGCAGCGTGTGTCCGTCGCCAGAGCGCTCATGCTTAATCCGCCGATCGTGCTCGCGGACGAGCCTACCGGAAGCCTCGACAGCGACAACGAGCGGCAGCTGCTCGCTCTCATCCGGGAGCTTAACCGGGAGCTCGGCATTACGTTCGTTCTCATCACTCACGACGAACAGGTCGCCGCCACGGCCCATCGCACCATCGCGCTGAAGGACGGCTACTTGTTGAACGCTCCGCGGAAGGGAGAAGCCCATTCTTATGAAATTCAATGATCAAGTCCGGTTCGTCCGGCAAAATATGAAGAAAAACAAAACGCGCCTGTTCATGACCGTGCTCGCGACGGCGATGGGCTGCGCCTTCCTGATCGTGCTCGCTTCGGTCGGGTTCGGATTGCAGAAGAGCATCGTCGACAAGGTCGTCGGAGACCGGCTCGTCACCGCCATCGACGTCTACGGCATCGCTTCTGAAGACGGCGTGGACCGCCAGATCGACGAGAAGGGCATCGCGTACTTGCGCTCCGTCGATCGCGTCAAGGCGGTCACGTACCGGAATAACGTCCGGCAGACGATTCGTTCTACTGTCGACGGAGTTGCCGTGATCTCCGGGAAAGTCATCAACGTCGATTTCGAAGCCGAGACCGCGGCGGGCTTCGGACTCAGCGCGGGACGGCTTCCGCAAGCGGATGACGAAGTCGTCATCGGGTATTATTCGCGAATTCCCGCTGAAGGCTTCAAGCCGGGCGACGAGCCTCCCTCCGCCGGGGAGTGGCTCGGCAAGACGATGAGCATGGAAGCTTCCCAGTTCGAGACGGACGGAACCGAGCGGAAGAAGTCGTTCTCCGTCAAGATCGTCGGCATTGCCGCCAAGCCTTCGAGAGAATGGCAGATCGATAATTCGGTTTACATCGGCAACGCGGCGATGGGGAATATCGAGAGCTTCACCGGCACGCAATGGGGTGAGCAGCGCATCGCACCGGACAAGGAAAACCCCGAAGGCTACGAGCCGCCGGGGCTGCAAGATCCGCGCCAGTATAGCGAGATCCAGGTCATTGCGGACGGCGCCCGACATGTGAAGGCAATCGCGGAACAAATTCGCGAGCAAGGCTACTTCGTCCACTCCGTCGCGGACGAGCTCGATCAGATCAATCTCGTGTTCCTCATCATGAAGATCGGTCTCGTGTTCGTCGGCACGATCGCCGTGCTGATCGCCTCCATCGGCATCTACAATACGATGACGATGGCCGTCACCGAACGCGCGCAAGATATCGGCATTATGAAGGCGATCGGCGCCCATCCATCGGCCATCCGGCGAATCTTCCTGCTGGAGAGCGCCCTGATCGGCTTGCTCGGGGCGATCATCGGCACGGCCGTCGCGTACGTCGTCTCGATGGCCGTGAACGCCGGTCTTCCGCTCATTATCGAAGGCTTCATGGACGAAAACGTGCCGCAAGATTTCCGCTTCTCCTTCATTCCGGGTTATCTAGCCGCGCTGTCGAGCCTGATCTCGCTTGCCGTCGCCCTGCTGTCCGGCTCCCGTCCGGCTCGCAGAGCTACGCGGATCGACGTGCTGCGGGCGCTCAGAAGGGATCTGTGACGAACCGCCATGAAACTGCTTAGACGCCTGATGCTCGTCTATCTGTCGATCGGAGCCCTGCTCGTCCTGTTCATTCTATGGGGAATCAAATGGATGGAACCTTTCGGACCGCTGAGAATCACGGTCGTGAACGAGACAAGCGCCGATCTTGTCGCAGTCGAAACCCGCGCCGTCTCCAGCTCCGGCAGCTCGAAGCACTTCTACCGGCAGCGCATCGAAGCCGGGCAGAGCGCCAGGATCAGGCCCGAGCTCAGCCTGACCGGGGAAGGCGGCGTCTACCAGAAGTTCGTCTTCGACGGCGGCGAACCGAAGGAAGCCACCGTCTGCGGGTATACGGAGAGCCTATCCGGCACGGCCAAGGTTACGCTTCGGGCGGACGGCCGGATAGAAGTGGAGCAGAGCTGCAGTTAGCTCTGCTCCTTCTTGATCGTCACGTCCGCCTCGGCCTCCAACTGTCCGGGAGCGAGAAGCTGTCCTCCCGGCAGATCTGCTGCAGCGTGAATGATCAGCCGCACCGTATAGTCCCCGTCCGGAACCGGCGCTCCGGAGTTGTCCGCAAGGCTCCACTCTTCCTCGAACTCGAGCGCTTCGTCCCGCTTCAGCTTCTTCTCGATCAGCGCTTGCGTAAAGCTTTTATCGAGCGACCATCTGTACACCTCGTCATGCCGCCCGTCGTACACGGCGAAGTCGTATTGCATGCCGGAGCCGAACGTCAGCTTGAGCTCGCGCCCGGATACGTTCTTCACCGAGAAAGCGAGCTTGACGCTCTCTGTCCCCGTTTTCGCCTCCAGCTTCGTATGCAACAGATCCTTGACGTACGTCGGACGCTTCTTGGCGGTCGGCGGCAGCGCCCTCTCTCCCTGCTTGCCGATCCGCTCCCCCTCGGAGGCCTCCACGGCGCGGCTTAGGGAAGCTTCCGCCTCAATCGCCGGAGCGGCTTCCCCGCCGACGACCGGTTCGTCGGCCTTCTTCACGACGCAGCTTCCGATAAGCAGCAGCGCGGCGAAGGAGGCCGCCAGCCAAGCCATTCTTGTTTTCATCTCGGATCACCTCTATTCTGTACGGAAAAACTTTCCTGTATTGTAGTGACGTTAGCAGTGCTCTCTATGTTGCACATTAGCCGCTCCCACAATCCCCCTGATCCGTTTTCGACATATTCTATGCCAACGCCGATCGGCCGTCTACGGCTCCCGGACAAGTCCATCTCATAGTGTCATAAATCCTGATTATGTATAACGCCGGACCCAGTTCTTGAGGTAGCCCGTGGTACGAGCATATTGGGCGAGCCTATGGGCGTTGGGCGAGATAAGCCCGTGGCGCGGGCTTACTGGGCGGGCCTGTGGGGCATTAGATTACAAAAACCGCCCCCGCGATGCGGAGACGGCTTCTCTTCCAGGAGTAACGGTTTATTTTTGTCCGGACGCCGCTCCCGCGCTTCTCTTCGGGCGATCCGAAGGCAGCAGCAGGGCGAACAGGCCGACAAGCGGGAAAAAGCTGATCGCGAACATGACATCGTTGATGCCGAACGTGTCGATCGCCTGGCCGAGAGCGACTCCGCCGATCGCTCCCATACCGAAGGCCAGACCCGTCGTCAGACCCGAAGCCATGCCTACGTTCGCCGGCATGAGGAACTGTGCGTAGACGACGCTGACGGAGAAGCCCGACAGGATGACGAAGCCGAGCAGCGCGATGAGCGGGTACACCCAGAACAGCGGCAGATGCGGCAGCAGCAGCGCAAGGGGAGAGGCGCCGGCGATCGAGAATACGATCATGTTCTTCAGGCCGAACTTGTCCGCCAGCACGCCGCCGAAGAACGTGCCGAGCACGCCCGCGGCCAGGAACAGGAACACGGGAATTTGCGCCTGCTGCGTCGTCAGCCCGTAGTCGAACTTCAAGTAAAATTGATAAAAGCTGCCGATGCCGGAATGATACCAGGAGCGCGCGAACACGAGGAAGACGAGCATGCCCATCGCGAACTTGACCCGCGGATGGCTCGCCTTCTCGGTCACGGTCGATCCGGATGCGCGGGCCGCCGCCGTGGCCGCCCGCTGTCGCTCCCATTCGCCGAGCTTACGCTTGTACCAGGGAAGCAGGCCGAGCAGCACCGCGATCCCGAAGCCGGCAAACAGCGTCCCCCACATCGCGCCAATCTGGCCCAAGTGAACGAAGATGAGTGCAGTCATCAGCGGTCCGAGCGTGCTTCCCGCGTTGCCTCCGACCTGGTAGACGGACTGGGCGAAGCCTCTCCGCCCTCCGGCCGCGAAATAGACGACGCGCGACCCTTCCGGGTGAAAGATGGCCGAGCCGAGCCCGATGAACACGACCGCAAACAGCAGCACCCAGAACTGCGGGGCCAGCGCCAGCCCGACCATGCCGATCAGGCTGAGCCCCATGCCGATCGGCAGCATGTTCGGCAGCGTCCTCTTGTCCGAATACGCGCCGACGACGGGCTGCATGACCGACGAGGTCATATTGAGCATGAAACCGATCCACCCGAGCTGCACCATCGACAGGTTAAGCGATTCCTGCAGGATCGGATACAAAGCCGGGACGACCGCCTGCATCGAGTCGTTCAGCATATGGACAAGGCTGATGGCCAGCAGAACGGGCAAAACCGTCTTCGTCCCCGGGTTCGCCGCCCCTTTAACTCCCGCGACTGTAGCCAAAACTATTCCCTCCGATGGCGTTGTAACCTTATGAATTATACCAGTGTAGAATCGGGGTGCGGGGAAGTCAAGACAAGCAATCGCGAGCTTGACGGCAAAAACGCCCGCTTAGGGCGGGCGTTTTCTCTCAGGGAGCCGAATACGAGTTTTTTGCCCGACTCCCGGGATTCGTATCAATCGACTTTGCGCAATGCGGCTATAAACGCCCGGAGAGCCGGCTTCCCGGCAGCGTCCGCCGCCTGCCAATCCCCGTCGAAGCTGGCTTCCAGCGCATCTTCGAGCCGCTCCGCGTAAGCGTTCTTGTCGCCCGCTTCGCTCTCCGCCGCCAAAGCCTCGACCAGCTTCCTCCAATCGGGCGGTCCGCTCTCGTAAGGCCCTCTCTCCGGATACGCCGCCGCCAGCTCGGCGACCTTCCCGAACGAAGCGCCGGCATACAGCTCAGCCGCCAAATAGCGGCCGACGAAGCGATGCGATCGATCGCGCTCCAACGCTTCGCGGAACTGGACGATCGCTTCGTCCATTCTTCTCTGCTTCATCAGGGAGGTCGCGTACAGGGACTGAATGTAACCGTCCGTCTGCCCTCCACCCGCCGCCACATACCGCTCGTAATACGCCTCGGCCTTGAACCATTCGTTGCGTTTGTCGTAATGGTCGAACAGATTGAAGAGAACGTTCCGGTTGGCGGGAGCAAGCCGGAGCAGCGCCTCCAGATAAGGAATCGCCTGTGCTCGCAATTCGTCCGATCCGGCTAAGGAAGCCTTCGCGCTGTAAATGCGAGCGATCATATTCAGACTGTGGCGGTCGAGCGGATCGGCTTCGTGCGCCCGCTTATACTCGGCCAACGCCTCGTCCAGCCGGCCGTCCAGCATGAGACGATCGGCGGCGGTCGCCGCCCGCTCCTTCAAATAGAAGAAAGGCAGCGCGCCTATCGTGTCCTCGTTCAATCGATAACCGTTGCTTCTGGTAATCAGCCTGCCGTCTTTATCGTACGCCTCCACGTACCACAAGTAACGAAGCTCCGGATTCGAGAAGCCGAGGAGGGAGGCGGAATCGAGCTCGTGCTTGCCGTCTACATCCCGGAAGGAATAGGAGGTCCCCGTCTCATATAGATCCTCGGCGTACAACTCGATCTCGCTCTGCGCGACTCCTTCCCGAATCGCCATGCTGGACGTCCCGCTCTCGATCGGGATCGTTCCGTACAGCGTATAGGTCGAAGCCCCTTCGACCGGCTCCCAGGAGAATTTGACCGTCGATCCCGTCAGCTCGGCCCCGTTTACCGGTTCCTGGATATCGATCAGGGGCCGCATCATGACGTTCTCGGTCAACGCATCGCCGCTTCCGACCTCGATCCAATCGTCTTTCATCGTCGGCCATGTCCAGCCGTCGATCTGTTCGAACGGCAGTCCGAGGTACAGCTGATAGCTGCCCGGGACGACGTTGTTGAATTCATAACGTCCCTGGGCATCCGTAAGAATCTGGTACGGCTCGCCGTCCACGATACTGTGATAGACGTCGCTTTCTCGACGAAGGAACACCCCGACGCGCGCCAACGGCTGACCGTCGCTTCGCTTGACCGTTCCGGATACGGTCGCTCCGGTTCCGTCCAGCGTCTTCTCCAACTGCTCGCGCAGCCGCTTCAGCTCCTCCATCACGGCCGGCGTCAGCTCGCCCATCTCGGGAAACTTCTTTTTCTCCTCCGCGATCCGCTCCTCCAGCGCCTTTAACTCCCGGTCGACGGCTTGAAGGGCGGCATCCGCCTTGCCTTCCCCGACCAGAAGCTGCGCCTTGAGCTGGGCGACCTCGCCGGAGAAATCGAGGTTGACGGACGGCGGTTCCGCTTCCAACCGTTCAACCAGCCGCATCGCCTCGCCCGAATCGCCCAGCCTTGCGTACAGCTTCGCGCGCTCCAACGCCAGCTTCGTCCGCCAGTTCCCTCCGCGCTCCTCCGCCTTCTCCAGCACGGCCAGCGCCTCTGCGGAGAGACCCTCGCTCATGTAATATTGCGCCAACTGAGTCGCCGCGCTGTACCGAGAACTGTCCACCGGCCCTTCCGATACGTATTCCAGCAAATAAGGCAGCTTCTCCTCCCAGCTCCAGACCCGGCTCTCTCCGTCGCCTTGCCCGAAGGCGTACGTCGATCCGGGTCCGACGTACACGTCGAAGCTGCGCAGCGCGGTAGCGTCCCCGTAGAAAACCATATATTCGCGGATCAGCTCCAGTCTTTGGGAGGGAGCTGCCCGGTCGATGGCCGCCAGCATCGCTTTCTTGCCCCCGGGAGCCCCGGCTACGTAATCGTTGACCGCCGCCCGGACCTGAAGCTTCGGGATAACGACGAATTGCAGCAAAGACAACGCCGTGCCTAAGAGCAGGGCGGCGATGACGAGATGCTTAACCTTGACCGTCACTTTCAATCGATGCCACCGCCCTCTCGTAATCGTCCTTCCAATACGTGTTGCCTCCCACTTCGATCAGTTGCCTCGCTTCCCCCGAAGCCGCGTCGCCGTCGTCTTCCGGGCTCCGCAGCTGGGAAGCGGCGACAACGGCCAGAATGACGGCAAAGCTCAGCCCAAGCGGCACGACCGGAATCTCTAGCTCCTTGTTCCACAGCGCCCGAAGTCGATCGCGCCAGGATCGGGGATGAGTCCGCCGCACTACGTCCTCCTGTCCGCCGAACCGCAGTCCGTCCAGCTCCTCCCGCAGCCTTTTATTCATAGACTCCCGCTCCATCTCCGTTCCCCTCCTCCAACAGCGACTTCAGCTTCGCCCTTCCTCTGAACAGCCGAGCTTTCACCGTATTCTCGTTGCCGCCCAGCTGCTCCGCGATTTCCGCCACGCTTAATTCATTGAAATAATATAGTGCGATGACTTCCCGGTACTTGTAATCCAGCGCATGGATCGCCTCGCTTAACCGCTCGCCGCGCCACTGCGCCAGCAGCAGCTCTTCCGGCCCCGGCTCCTCTCCCTCGGCCAAGCTCTCTATGCGCTCGAACGGGAACAGGCTTCTCCAGCTCCACGTCCGCATTCTCATCCGGCAGCGGTTGGCGACGATGCGCAGCAGCCAGCTTCGCAGCTTGTCGGGCTGCTTGAGCTGACCGATCTTGGCGTACGCCTGCGCGAACGTATCCATAACCACCTCCTCCGCGGTCTGCCGATCCTTGACGAGCAAATACGCGGTGCGCATCAGCTCGTCGCCGTATTCGGCCATCAGCTCCCGCAGCGCGGATTCGTCCTTGGCGATCAATCTTCTCACGACATCCAGACCGGCTTCCCTCCCTACACGAATAAGATGCGTCCCGCCCCGTTCAGGTTGCACGGCGAAGGCCGAATAAAGCAAAAAAACCTCCGGATACGCTCCGGAGGGCCGCACGCCGCGCCTTTATCCTTTTAATTTGCCGATGGACAAGCTGAGCTTGTAATTGCCGTATTCGAGCAGCCGATCCAGAAACCCGTTCAAATCGTCGTGCCCCGCCGCTCTCGCGCGCAGCCAGTAGCAGCCTTCCCCGCTGACCCGATGCACTTCCTCCACGTTCTCCTCGCCGGCCGCGAACGCCAGAAACTTCTCGTGAGCAGAGCCGGATTTCAAGAACACCGTCACGAATGCAGTCAGCGCAAGGCCGAGCTTCGTCCGATCGATGCGCGCGGCGTACCCTTCGATCACCCCGGCGTCCTCCAGCTTCCGAATCCGGGCTCCGACCGCCTGTCCGGTCATATGGACGAGCTCTCCGAGCTCCTTATGCGACAGCATGGCGTTCTCCGCCAAGCACCGCAAAATGCGCAAATCCGTCTCGTCTACCGCTAAGCCCGCCAATCGCGCCAACTCCTTTCATCGGGAAACCGTTCGGCCTTTTTTCGTTTCACGGGATCGTTCCCCGCACCGCCAACCTCTTTCTATAATTGTAACAGACACGGATTTCACGAAGATAGGGGAAATGGAAAATGAAGCTTCAACTGATTCGTCACGCCACGCTGCTGCTGGAATACGGCGGCTTGCGCATTCTCGTCGACCCGATGCTGAGCGATCAAGGCGCGAACCCTCCGATTCCGGGCACACCAAACGAGCGCCGCAATCCGACGGTCGGACTGCCGCTGCCGGCAGACGCTTTCACGGAGTCCGACCTCGTGCTCGTCACTCATCTGCACAAGGATCATTGGGATGATGCGGCGGCGGCCCTGCTGCCGAAAACGATGCCGATCTTGTGCCAGCCCGGGGACGAGGGGACCTTTAATGACGCTGGCTTTGCGGCGGCGCGGCCGGTCGGAATGTCGACCGAGTTTCGGAATGTCGAAGTAAGCTTGACGGGAGGCCGTCACGGCACTGGGGAGATCGGCAAAGCGATGGGACGGGTGTCGGGATTCGTGCTGCAGGCGAAAGGAGAGCCGACGCTGTACTTGGCGGGGGATACGATCTACTGCGAGGAAGTCGAGCAAGCGCTTGACGGCTTCAAGCCGGAAGTCGTCGTCGTGAATGCGGGCGGCGCCCGTTTCCTTGCCGGAGACCCGATTACGATGACGCCCGAAGACGTGCTGAGCGTTTGCCGGAAAGCTCCGGACGCGACCGTCGTCGCTGTGCATATGGAGGCGATCAATCACTGCGTCGTAACGAGAGAGCATCTGCGCTCGGCGCTGGCCGCGACTCCCTATGCGGATCGCGTGCTGATTCCGGAAGACGGCGAGCAGGTAAACTATACCATAGGCAGGGGCTTACAAGATTATCGATGAAAAAAAAGAAGGGCATCTATCCCCTGGAGACTGCCTCATACGGTCCTAAAACCACCTTATCACGGGTTTACCCATTCAGGTTTTAGGAGCGTATAGCATCAGAAGGAAATAGATGCCCATTACCCTGCATCCATGGATAATCGTTCGGTACGACTCGGTTGCTTACGGGACAGCCCTTGAATCTACGCTTCCTTGAACTTAAAGTTGCGAGCCCAGTAGATGACCGGGGTCGACGCGATCGCGATGATGAATTTGAGCACGTAGGTCGTGATGACGATGTCCCACCAGACGCCCCAGGTGTATTCCCCGGCGAACGCGATCGTGCAGAAGATGAGCGTATCGACCATCTGGCTGACGCCGATGCTGCCGTTAATGCGAATCCACAGCTGGTTGCGGGAAGGGAACTTCGCCCTTAGCTTGCTGAATATTTTCACGTCGAGAAACTGGCTGACGAAGTAAGCGGCCAGACTGCCCAGCGCGATGCGCGGAGCCAGACCGAAGATCGTCTGCAGCGCGGGATCGCCGAAGTCGGTCTCCTGCGGCTGGAAGACCAGCGCCATCTGCATGATCGCCGTCGACATCAGCAGGAAGAAAAATCCGAACCATACCGCCTTCTTCGCTTCCTTCTCTCCGTATTTCTCGTTGATCAGATCCGTCGTCAAGTAAATCGTGCCGTACATCGTGTTGCCCAGCGTCATGACGAATCCGAACATGCCGATCGTCTTCACGACCTGAATGTTGGCCAGAATGACGGCGGCCGCGACCCAGGCGTACAGGCCGGTCTTGCCGAGCATCCGGTAACAGAGCAGGAACAGCGCGAAGTTGACCAGGACGAACAGAACGCCCCAACCGAAATTGAACATAGAAAACCATCCTCCTAGTTTTGATAACGCGGGAGTTTTCGAACCGCGGCCCCATTCGCCGGAGCATGCGTCAAACGACTCATTATAGCACGAAAAAACCGGATGCAGGGCGGAATATTTCCCCTCCTGCATCCGGTTTTAAGTCGATTAGGCGGCTTTCTTCTCCGGCTGCCCGTCCTTGAGCGGCTTGACTTTGCCGACGAACAGGCTAAGCGGCAGCGCGGCAGCCGCGATGAAGGTCGCGACCAGGTAGACGTCGTTCACGCTCATCGTGAACGACATGGCCGAGATGAAGGCCTGATCGGTCTCCCCGGCCTGAATGAACGACGCGCCATGGTGAGCGGATCTCGTGGCGAGCATCGTCGTGAAAATCGCGATGGCAAACGATCCGAACACATTGCGGGTCCAGTTCATGATCGCGGAAGCATGACCCGACAGCTCGCGCGGCAGCAGTTCCATGCCGGCGTTGCTGGACGGCATCATGACGAGCGCGATGCCCAGGTTGCGGACGACCATCCAGAACAAAATGTAGGCATGGGATACGTCGAGGCTCAGCCAGCTCAGCGTCACCGTTCCGATCGACAGCAGCACGATGCCGGCGAACATGAGCCAGCGCGGGCCGATCGAATTGTACAGCTTGCCGACGATCGGCATCACGAGCGCCATCGCCAGAGACGCCGGCAGCAGGATCAAGCCGGTATCCATCGCGGACACGTGCTGGATCCGCTGCAGGAACACAGGCGTCAGGAACGTGCCGGAGTACAGACTGATCGTCAGAATGTTCGTGATCACGACGTTGATCGTATATCTCCCGTTGCGGAATACCCGCAAATTCAGCAGCGGCGAATCCGCCGTCAGCTCTCTCCAGACGAACAGCGCCAGCACGAGCACGCCGCCGATCAGCAGCGACAGCGTCTCCCACGATCCCCAGCCCCACTTGTGCCCCTGGCCCAGCGCGAGCAGCAGCGACGTGCTGCTGACGATGACCGTTACGAATCCGATCGCATCGAAACTCTTGGGCACGCTCAGCCGATAATAAGGAATATAGGCGGCGACGCACCAGATTGCGATCAGCCCGATCGGCACGTTCATGAGAAACATCCACTGCCAATCGTAGTTTTGCAGCAGCCATCCGCTGAGCGTCGGGCCGAAGGCCGGCGCCATCATCGAAGCCAGTCCCCAGAGGGCCATCGCCATCGCTTGCTTCTCGCGCGGAATGATCTGATAGATAAGGGCCATCGTCGAAGGAATGATCAAGCCGCTGAACGCTCCTTGCAGAACGCGGAAGCCGATCAGCGCCGATGCGTCCCATGCGGCGGCGCACAGGGCGGAGGCCAGCGTAAAGCCGATCAACGAAAACAGGTACAACCGTTTGTAGCTGAACCTTTCTCCCAAATAACCCACGATCGGAGCCGTCGTGCCCATGGCCAGCATGAAGCCGGTCAACGTCCAGGTGACAGTGTCCAAACTCGTCTGAAAATGATCCTTCAAAATTTCCAAGGCGATATTGATCGTGCTGGAGGCCAGAATGCACAGAAACGATCCTATAAATATTGCAACCATTATCGGCATGAAACGTATTTCTTGATTATTGCGCTCTTCCATGATGCGATCTCCGCGCCTCCGATCATCCCTATGTATGTATTTACATAATTGCTGGCAAGGAAATAATAATAACGCCAAACCCCCGATCTGTCAAAGTATGTTATCTGGAGGATTCGTCATGAATACGTTGGCCTATGGCTTGCTAAGCCTGCTCACTCACTCCCCCCTGTCCGGATACGATCTGACGCAGAGGATACAGCCATTCTGGCCGGCGAAGCACAGTCAAATCTACCCGCTGCTCGCCCGTCTCGAGAAGTACGGCATGGTATCCTGCGAGCTGATCCAGCAGAGCGACAAGCCCGACAAGAAGGTATACTCCATTCAGGAAAAAGGATTCGAAGCGCTGCGGGAATGGCTGACCGTGCCGGCCTCCGATCCGGTCATGCGCGACGAGTTGATGCTGAAGGCGTTCTGCGTGTCTCACGTGGATCCGACGGTATCGCGCGATCTGTTCGCGGCCCGTCTGGAGCATTATCGGGCCAAGCTGGGGCGGCTGCAGGACAAAATCCAGTCCGTGCGCCAGATGGCGAACGCGGGCGAAACGGAAATTCCCCCGTACAACTCGCTCTTCTTCGGACCTTACATTATGTTGAACAAAGGGTTGATGGTGTGCCGGACGAACATCGAATGGTGCGAGTGGGTGCTGTCGATCATTCCGGACGGAGCTGCGACAAGCCGGGAGGATTAGCAAGGAGAAAACAATAAAGCCGCAGCGAAGGCTGCCCTGCTCCCTCCCGGGACGGGCAGCCTTCGCTGCG
>Ga0065721_10002967_pt1 | contig 51646 bp, 55 predicted proteins | sample Mesricmetagenome_FD_59108 | JGI IMG/M metagenome (GOLD analysis project Ga0065721, IMG submission 59108) | Mesophilic microbial community from rice straw/compost enrichment Sample: eDNA_1 v2 (version 2) | ecosystem: Engineered > Solid waste > Grass > Composting > Bioreactor | place: USA: Davis... | reverse complement strand
GGGTTGGGTATGTTCCCACGCGTTACTCACCCGTCTGCCGCTCCCCTTGCGGGGCGCTCGACTTGCATGTGTTAAGCCTGCCGCCAGCGTTCGTTCTGAGCCAGGATCAAACTCTCAAGTTGAGAATCCAATCCGTGACTAATCACTATGTTCTGAATCGACGAGAACTTCATATGTACACCAAAGGTACCTCGCGGCACCCAATGTCCATGGTTCTCTTAATCAAAACGTGACCGTCACTTTGTCTTCCAAACAGACCCCCGAAGGGATCCGCGAGACGCCGCCGACCACGTTTCTCTTTCTTCTCATATTCAATTGTCAAATAACCGACGCTACCGTCTCACTAAAAGACCAGAACGTCATCAACCCCAGAGCCAAACCGTAAACCCGGCCCCATCAGCATTCCAGCCAACTTCTCAGAGATTTTCAAGAACGAAGAACTTCGTCGCTAGCAGCGCCGCCGCCCTCGTCAGTGAGGCGGTTTATAGATCCACCCCCCCAAACAAGTCAACACACCTCAAAACAAAAAATACCAAAATCAGACAAGCTATTGATGATGCTCGTGAAATTGGTCTGTTGCGGCAATAGAGGGCTCGTCTGGGCTTCTTCGGCACGCAAATTCGGTGCGACCAACGACACCTACATATAAGAGCGACGCGACGCGCCGTTCTTGTGCATGCGCGCCAAAACATGCGATAGCCATGGCATCCCAGAACTCTCCAGAAAGTGTCTCCCGTGCGCGTTCTTTCCGATGCCTTCATTCCCGAACTGCCCAACCCTTACCGGGGCAAGGTCCGCGAGAACTATGACCTCGCCGACGGCAGCCGCATCATCATCGCGACCGACCGGCTGAGCGCCTTCGACCGGATCCTCACATCCATTCCCGACAAGGGCCATGTGCTGACACAAACGGCGCGCTACTGGTTCGAGGCCACCAAGGATATCTGCCCCAACCACGTGATCGCCTACCCGGACCCGAATGTGGTGATTGGCAAGCGCCTCGACATCCTGCCGGTTGAGATCGTCGTGCGCGGTTATCTCGCCGGAACGACAGGAACCTCGCTCCTCACCCTCTATAAGAAGGGCGAACGCACGATGTATGGTCTCGACTTGCCCGATGGCATGAAGGACAACCAGGTCCTGCCGCATCCGGTGATCACCCCGACCAGCAAGGCCTTCGACGGCGGCCACGATGAACCTCTGACGCCGGCGGACATTGTCGAAAAGGGTCTCCTGACCAAGGAGCAATGGGAACAGGTGTCGAACTATGCACTGGCGCTTTTCAAGCGCGGTCAGGAATTGGCGGCAAAACGCGGCTTGATCCTCGTCGACACCAAATATGAGTTTGGCACCGACGAGAACGGCCGCATCCTGCTTGCCGACGAGATCCATACGCCAGACAGCAGTCGCTACTGGATCGCCGACAGCTATGACGCCGCTTTCCAGGCGGGCAGCCGTCCGAAGAGTTTCGACAAGGATTTTATCCGCGCCTGGGTGGTGGAGCGTTGCGACCCTTACAAGGATGACATCCCGGCCATTCCGCAGGAACTCGTGGAAGAAACGGCTGCCGTTTATCGGACGGCCTATGAGACCATCACCGGCGAGCGTTTCGTGCCGGACACGACAGGGGAAACCGTGCTGGAGCGGGTTCGCAACAATCTGAAGCGCTATTTCGTTTCCAGCTGACCTCAAACAGCTGGAAGAACCGATGCATCAAGAGGTGAGCGTGCGCAGACCACGGCGGAAGGCTGAGGAGACACGGGAGGATATCCTCAACACGGCCGAAGCCATGTTCCGTGAGCGCGGCATCGCCAAATGTTCGATCGCCGACGTGGCGCAGGCGCTCAGCATGTCGCCTGCGAATGTCTTCAAGCATTTCCATTCGAAGTCCGCGCTCGCGGACGCGATCTGCGAACGGCACATCAGCCGGATGATCGGTCGCTTCGAGAACCTGCATGAAACGGCGCCGGCGCCGCAGCGGCTGGAAATAGTCGTGCGCAAGCTGATGGAAGCGCATCTCCAGGACCTGCGCGACAACCCTTACCTCTTCGAGATGATCTTCATCATGTCGGAGGCCGACCTGCCGAGCGGCCATCGCTATAAGGAACTGATCGATGCACTGTTCACCGAGCTTGTCCGGCATGGAACCGAGACCGGCGTCTATCGATGCGATGATGTGGTCGCGACCAGCCGGTATGTCGCCGCGGCCTTTGCCAGTGTCCTGCATCCGGCGCTTCTGATAAAGTCGAGCGCGGAGGAACTGCGCGACCGCTGCGCCGGTCTTGCCAAACTCGTGAATGCGGCACTGCAAAATCAGCTTGTAAAGTGACGTTTTGTCAATTACGTCACCTTCCACTCGCGCTGATGAATCGGCCCGCGAACGCTGTTTTTCGTGAGGCAGCGCGTTAATCTTCTTCATACTCCCGCCGACGCAAGCTTGCGCCATGGCGGCCGCCAATCGTTTTTCTTGGATGACGCCATGACCGGACGCAGACTTCTCCTTCCCCTGTTCCTTTCCCTGGCGCTTGCGGCCTGCAGCGACTCCGGCCAGCAAAGCGCTGGTGGCGGTGCAGCGGGTGGCGCCCCCGAGCGTCCACCGCAGCCGGTGAGTTTCGTGGCCATGAAGAAGGCGGAGCAGCCGATCACCGCGGTGCTGCCGGGCCGCGCTTCGGCGTTCCAGTCTGCCGAGATCCGTCCGCGGGTGACCGGCGAGATCAAGGAGATTGCCTTCAAGCAGGGCAGCGAGGTCAAGGCGGGTGACCTTCTCTACAAGATCGAAGACAGCACCTATGCGGCCGAAGTGGCGCAGGCCGAGGCCACCGTCGCGAAGGCTCAAGCCAGCATCCCGAGCGCCCAGGCAAACCTTGCGCGCTACGAGCGCCTGGTGAACAGCGGCGCGACGCAGATTGAATTCGAGAACGCCCGCGTCACGCTTCTTCAGGCAGAAGCCGACGTGGCGCAGGCCAATGCGGCGCTGAAGGCGGCGCAGATCAATCTGGAACTGACCGAGATCCGCGCGCCCTTTGATGGCGTGACGTCGATCTCCAATGTCAGCATCGGCAATATCGTGACGGCGAACCAGACGAACGCTTTGACGACGCTGCGACGCATCGACCCGATCTATATCGACCTCATCGATTCCAGCGCCAACCTGTTGGAACTGCGCTCGTCGCTGGAATCGGGCAAGCTGAGCGGCGATCCGCGCAAGGCCGATATTCGCCTCGCGCTGGAAGACGGCACCGAATACCCAACGACCGGCAAGCTCGACATGGCCGACATGTCGGTAAGCGAGACCACGGGCACCTACCAGATCCGTGCGCTCTTCGATAATCCGCGCGATATCATCCTGCCGGGCATGTATGTGCGTGCCACGGTGACGCTCGGCAATCTCAACGGCTACCTCATTCCGCAGCGGGCCGCGACGCGCAACGCCCGCGGCGAGCTGTCGGCGAAGTTCATCACGGCTGACAACAAGGTCGAAACCCGCATCTTCGCGAAAAGCTCGGTCTCCAACAACAACTGGCTGGTGACCGAAGGCATCAATGAAGGTGACCGCCTGATCGTCGACGGCTTCCAGTGGATTGGCGATGGCGCGACTGTACAGCCGGTCGAGGCGACCGTGGACGAACGCGGTTTTGTTGTCGAAGCACCCAAGCCTGAGGCGGATAAACCTGCCGCGGACGATTCTGCCGCGGAAAAGCCCGCGGACAAGCCTTGACGGCTCGGCGGAACGACCAAGACGAAACGCGGCAAGGAAGCATCTGAAATGGCCAAATTCTTCATCCGGCGGCCGGTTTTTGCCTGGGTCATCGCGATCGTCATCATGTTGGGCGGCGCGCTTGCCATCGCGACGCTTTCCATCTCGCAATATCCGGACATCGCGCCGACCACGGTGCGCATCAACGCGAGTTATAATGGTGCGAGCGCCGAGACAGTCGAAAAATCGGTGACCTCGATCATCGAGGACGGCATGACCGGTCTCGATGACCTGACCTACATGACCTCGTCATCTTCGACGGGCCGCGCGAGCGTCGAGCTCACCTTCGGCAACAGCATCCTGCCGGACATTGCGCAGGTGCAGGTGCAGAACAAGCTGCAGCTCGTGCAAAGCCAGCTTCCGGATGTCGTGCAGCAGGCCGGCATCGAAGTCGCCCGATCCACATCGAGCATCCTTCTCGTTGGAGCGCTCGTTTCGACCGACAAGAAGCGCTCGTCGGTGGACCTTGGCGACATCTTCTCCACCCAGATTGAAGACCAGGTAAAGCGCCTCGAAGGTGTCGGCAGCATCAATATCTTCGGGTCCGGTTATGCCATGCGCATCTGGCTCGACCCCTACAAGCTGCAGAAGTACCAGTTGACCGCGTCCGACGTGACGGGCGCTATCCAGGCGCAGAACACGCAGGTGTCCGTCGGTTCGCTCGGCGGTCTTCCCGCAACCGACAACCAGCAGCTGACCGTGACGATGACGGCGCAGAGCCAGCTCACCACGGTGGACGAGTTCGAGCGGATCATTCTGAAGGTCGAGCAGGACGGCGCAACGGTGCGGCTGAGCGATGTCGCACGGGTCGAGATCGGCCAGGAAAGCTACGGCGGCACGTCGCGCCAGAACGGCCTGCCCTCCACCGGCTTTGCCGTGAACCTTGCAACCGGCGCCAATGCTCTCGATACCGCAGACCTGGTGCGCGCCGAACTCGCCAAAATCGGGCCGAACCTGCCCGAGGGCGTCGAGATCACCTATCCCTACGACACCACGCCCTTCGTGGAACTGTCGATCGAGAAGGTCGTGCACACGCTGATCGAAGCGATCATCCTCGTCTTCGTCGTGTTGCTCGTGTTCCTCCAGAACCTGCGCGCAACGCTGATTCCGATGATCGCCGTTCCGGTCGTTCTGCTCGGCACCTTCGGCATTCTCGCCGTGGCCGGTTATTCGATCAACACGCTCACCATGTTCGCCATGGTGCTGGCGATCGGCCTTCTGGTCGACGACGCGATCGTCGTGGTCGAGAACGTCGAGCGAATCATGGACGAGGAAAAGCTCGGACCGCTCGAGGCGACGGAAAAGTCGATGGGCGAAATCACCGGTGCCATCATCGGCATCGCGCTGGTTCTGACTGCCGTCTTCATTCCGATGGCCTTCTTCGGCGGCTCGACCGGCATCATCTATCGCCAGTTCTCGATCACCATCGTTTCGGCGATGCTGCTGTCGGCACTGGTTGCCATCGTGCTGACGCCGGCACTTTGCGCCACGATGCTGAAGCCGATCGATCACCACAAGAAGGGCCGAGGCATCGGTGCGATGTTCAACCGGGGTTTCGACAAGACCACACATGGTTATGTCTCGACGATCGGTTACCTTCTGAAGCGTCCGCTGCGCGTCACCCTGGTGTTCGCGCTCATCATTGGCGGATGCGCATGGCTCTTCACCAAGCTGCCCAACTCCTTCCTTCCGCAGGAAGACCAGGGCGTGCTGCTGACGATCATCCAGACGCCGGTTGGTTCGACCACGCCGCGCACCGACGAGGTCGTCAAGAAGGTCGAAGCCTACTTCCTGGAGAAGGAAAAGGAGAACGTATCGGACGTATTCGGCGTGCTGGGCTTCAGCTTCGGCGGTAGCGGCCAGAACAACGCGATCGTCTTCACCAAGCTCAAGGATTTTGCGGAACGCACGCGACCGGAGCAATCGGCAGCCGCCGTCGTCCAGAGGGCGAGCGGCTACTTCTTCAGCCTGCGCGATGCCCAGGTGTTTGCGCTCCTACCGCCGGCGATCCAGGGGCTTGGCACGTCTAGCGGCTTCTCGATGTATCTCGTCGACAGCGGCAACAACGGCAACGATGCGCTGACCCAGGCCTCGCAGCAGTTGATGCAGGCCGGTACCACCAACCCCAACATCGCGTCCCTGCGCAGCAACACGCAGCGTTCCGAAACCCAGCTGAAGATCCTGCTCGACCAGGAAAAGCTCGGCGCGATGGGCGTTGATCTCGCTTCAGTCAACTCAATGCTGGCGACCATCTTCGCCGGCCGCGATGTGAACGACTTCACCCTCAACAACGAGCTGAAGCCGGTTTACGTGCAGGCCGATGCGCCGTTCCGCATGCAGCCGGATGACCTGAAGCACTGGTACGCACGCAACAACAAGGGCGAGATGGTACCGTTCTCATCGTTCAGCACGGTGGAATGGATCAGCGGCACGCCGCAGCTGGCCCGCTTCAACGGAACCAGCGCAATTCCGCTCGAAGGCGCGGCAGGACCAGGTGTCAGCACCGGTCAGGCAATGGAAGAAATGGAGCGGCTCACGGCGCAACTGCCGGGTGGTTTCTCGGTGGCATGGCAGGGCATATCCTACCAGGAACGCCTGTCGGGTTCGCAGGCGCCGATGCTCTACGCCCTTTCGGTCCTTATCGTCTTCCTGTGCCTTGCAGCGCTTTACGAAAGCTGGTCTGTGCCCTTCTCGGTCATCCTCGCGGTGCCGATCGGGGTGCTGGGCGCCCTTGGCGCGGCCTACCTCTTTGGCCAATCTAATGACGTCTACTTCAAGGTGGGCCTGCTGACGACAATCGGCCTGGCGGCAAAGAACGCCATCCTGATCGTGGAGTTTGCGAAGGAAAGACAGGAAGGCGGCATGAGCCTGCTCGACGCCACGCTTGAAGCAGCCCGCCTGCGCCTGCGCCCGATCGTCATGACCTCGCTCGCCTTTATCCTTGGTGTCGTGCCGCTGGCGATTGCGACAGGTGCCGGATCGGCGGCCCAGAATGCGATCGGCATCGGCGTGCTGGGTGGTATGCTTTCTGCAACACTTCTGGGAATTTTCTTCGTACCATCGTTTTTTGTGGTGGTCCGGAGGTTATCAAATCGTAAAAAAGCAACGATACCTGAAGCGACGCCAACAAACTGATTGGCAGTTTTATCGGCACCCTGACTGGTCGGTTCGCCGGTCAGGGCGTAGCGCAGGCGACGTGGCAATAGCCGTGCTCAGGGACCGCCCGAATTTGATCGGACATATGGATAAGATGATGTTGCTAGTTCGTGTTGTTGCTCCGCTTACTACCGCGCTTCTCCTCTCGGGTTGCGTCGTGGGCCCCAATCACACCGCGCCGGAAATTTCTCTGCCGGCCAAGTTTGCCGAAGCCAAGGCCTCCAGCAACGGCGATGTTTCGCAGGTTGCCTGGTGGAAGGCTTTCAACGATAGCCGCCTGAACTCCTATATTCAGCAGGGCCTGAACCAGAACCTGAACGTGCTGCAGGCGCTTGAGCGGATCAACGCCGCCCAGGCCAATGTCGTCGTCGCCGGAGCCGGTGCCCTGCCGTCCCTTGACGCAGGCGCCAGCAACACAACGAGCGGGGCGAATACCAGCCCTGATTCGCCACAAGAAAACACGACGAGCGTAACGAGCGGTAACCTGACGGCGTCGTGGTTCCTCGACCTGTTCGGCCTCTACCGCCGGTCCAAGGAAAGCGCGCTCGCTTCGCTTGACGCAGCATACGCCGCGGCCGATGTCGCACGCCTGACCTATCTGTCGCAGGTGGCAGCGGCCTATATCGACGTTCGCTACTACCAGGAGCGCATCGCGATTGCGCGGCGCAACCTCGGTTCCCGCAACGAGACCCTGAGCCTCACCAAGCTTCAGCTGGAAGCCGGTGCAGCCTCGCGCCTCGATGTCGTACAGTCTGAAGGTCTGGTGAACTCGACGATCGCGGAAATTCCGGGACTTGAAACCCAGTTCCGCCGGGCCGCCCACCGCATTGCAACGCTTCTCGGCCAGCCGGCATCTGCACTTCTTCCGGAACTGCAGCGCGGTGCGCGCCAGCCGACTGCCCGCTTCAACGCGAGCGCCGGCGTTCCGGCCGACCTGATCCGCAATCGTCCCGACATCCGTGCGGCTGAACGCCAGCTTGCTTCGGCCGTTGCCGAGGTCGGCGTTGCAGAAGCGCAGCTTTATCCGTCGATCACGCTCGGCGGTTCGATCTCGCCGCGCTACACCGCAATCTCCGGCGCGATGGACACCCGGGCTCTGACCTGGTCCTTCGGTCCGCAGTTGAACCTGCCGATCCTTGATGGCGGCCGCCTTCGCGGCAATGTTCGCATCGCCGAATCACGAGCACGCGAATCCTACCTCGCCTGGAAGGAAACGGTTCTCAACGCTGTTGAAGAAGTCGAGAACGCCCTTGCTGCCGTGTCGCGTGATCGCCGGACAGTGAACGCCCTGCAGTCGACGGTGAAGTCCTACGAAGAAGCCCTGCAGCTCGCGACCGCAAGCTACCGTGACGGTGCTTCCTCGCTGCTCGACGTGCTTGATGCGCAGCGCCAGGTCTCGCAGGCACAGGCAAGCCTGGCAGACGCAGTCCGCCAGGTCGCCCAGGATTACGTGGCACTGAATGTCGCCATCGGCGGCGGTTACGGCTGGGGCAAGGCCGACGCGGTTGTCGCGACCAAGGTCGTGCTCAAGGATTAAGTGAGGCTCGCAAGAGCCTTCTTCCAGACAAAGAAAAACCCTCCAATGCCGACGCATTGGAGGGTTTTTTGTTGGGTTGGCGCCAGATCAGCTCTTGGCGCGTTCCACGTAGGAATTGTCTTCCGTCGCGATGACGACCTTGATGCCGGCATCAATGTGCGGCGGCACCATGGTGCGGATGCCGTTGGACAGGATCGCAGGCTTGTAGGAGGACGATGCCGTCTGGCCCTTCACGACCGGCTCCGTCTCGACGATCTCGAGCGTCACGTGGCGCGGCAGCTGGATCGCCAGCGCAACACCTTCGTGCATGGACAGGATGCAGGTCATGCCTTCCTGCAGGTAGGCCTTCTGGTCACCCATGGTCTCGGCATCAACCACGACCTGATCGTAGGTTTCCGGGTTCATGAAGTGGAAGCCTTCGCCGTCTTCATAGAGGTACTGGAAGTTCACGTCTTCAACGAAAGCGCGCTCGACCTGCTCGGTCGTCCGCCAGCGTTCCGACACCTTCACGCCGTCAACGATGCGGCGCATGTTGACCTGCGTCACAGGCGTGCCCTTGCCGGGATGGAAATTCTCGGCGGTGAGAACAACATAGAGCTTACCGTCGACATCGAGGACGTTGCCCTTGCGAACAGAAGAGGCGATGATCTTAACCATGGGTTTCCTTATGTGCCTGGCGGCTTGTCACTGCCGAAAATGCATCGTAGATGACCGGCGGTAACCGGTTCACCGGCGGCCGTGAGAGCCGCCTTCGAGTTTGAACTTTTGTTTCCGGGCGCACCTAGCCTAAATTTCGCAAAAGTGGAAGCCTCGCCAGCCACAAGTGGCGAAGAAAGCCGCAAATGAACGCCCCCAGCACGCCGTCGTTCCGTTCTCCGTGGTGGAACTCAGATAGCTATGCCGACCGCAGACCCTTCCTTCTGGGGCGCAATGCGGTGCAGACGGCGCTGCGCGACTTCTTCGGCGCTCGAGACTTCATCGAAGTCGATACCGCCACCTTGCAGGTTTCGCCCGGTAACGAGACTCATCTGCACGCCTTCTCCACGGAGGCCATCTCTATCGAGGGCAGCAGGAGCCCACTCTACCTCCACACCTCGCCGGAGTTCGCATGCAAGAAGCTGCTCGCCGCCGGCGAGAGACGCATTTTCACCTTCGCTCATGTTTACCGCAACCGCGAGCGCGGACCTCTGCATCATCCGGAATTCACCATGCTGGAATGGTACCGGGTTGGTGAATCTTACGAACAGCTGATGGACGACTGTGCTGCGATGCTGGCGCTCGCCGCGGACACAGCGAAGACCAGGCGCTTTGCCTTCCGCAACATGGAAGTGGATCCTTTCGCCGAGCCGGAACGTGTCACTCTTGCGGAAGCCTTTGATCGCTATGCCGGTATCGACCTCCTCGCATCAGTGGCGGCCAGTGGCGAGACCGATCGCGACCTTCTGGCGTCGCAACTGCACTCTGCCGGCATTGCCTTCGCCGAAGACGACACCTGGGCGGATCTCTTCAGCAAGGTGCTGGTCGACAGGGTGGAGCCGCATCTTGGCCAGGGACGCGCCACGATCCTGTGCGAATACCCGGTTTCGGAAGCCGCCCTTGCCCGCCCTTCGCAGCGGGATCCGCGCGTGGCAGAACGGTTCGAGCTTTATGCATGCGGTGTCGAGCTTGCCAATGCCTTCGGCGAACTGACGGATGCGGGGGAACAGCGCCGCCGTTTCGAGCATGAAATGGCCGAGAAGGCACGCATCTATGGTGAGCGTTATCCGCTGGACGAGGATTTCCTGGATGCCCTCAGTGTGATGCCGCAGGCGAGCGGTGCGGCACTCGGGTTTGATCGGCTCGCCATGCTGGCGACGGGCGCGACCCGGATTGACCAGGTCATGTGGGCACCGGTGGCCGAGGTTCTGGATTGATGGCGGACCGGGCACTCAAGACCGTCGAGGATTTGGCAACAGCCGGTCTGATCTCGCCGGACCAGCTTCCCGACCTGCGCACAGTGGCGGAAAAATATGCGGTTGCGCTGACACCGACCATTGTGTCGCTCATCGGAAGCGGGGACGCCAACGACCCGATTGCGCGCCAGTTCATTCCCGATCCCGCGGAACTGCTGACGACGCCCGAAGAGCGCGACGATCCGATCGGCGACCATGCACATAGCCCGGTCAAAGGGATCGTGCATCGTTATCCGGACCGCGTGCTTCTGAAGGCGGTACATATCTGCCCGGTCTATTGCCGCTTCTGCTTCCGCCGCGAGATGGTCGGCCCACAAGGTGACGGCACGCTGGCACCCGACGAGCTTGAGAAGGCGTTACGGTATGTAGCCGGCAATGAAGACATCTGGGAAGTGATCCTGACCGGTGGGGACCCGCTGGTATTGTCACCGCGTCGTCTTTCCGTGATCATGGAGGGCTTGGTGGCGATCCCGCATGTGAAGATCGTCCGCTTCCATACCCGCGTGCCCGTCGTTGATCCGGACCATGTCGATGAGGCGCTGATAGCGGCCCTGAAGAAGAGCGGCAAGACGGTTTACATCGCCCTGCATGCCAACCACCCAGCCGAACTGACGGAGAACGCGCGCGCAGCCTGTGCCCGCCTTGTTGACGCGGGTTTCCCGATGATCAGCCAGACGGTGCTGCTTCGCGGCATCAACGACGATCCGGCCGTGCTCGGTGCGCTGATGAAAGCGTTCGTCGAGACGCGGGTGAAGCCATATTATCTTCATCACCCTGATCTCGCGCCCGGCACCAGTCATTTCAGGCTCGACATCGCCGAAGGGCAGAAGATCGTATCAGCGCTGCGCGGCAATATCTCCGGCCTCTGCCAGCCGACCTATGTGCTGGATATCCCGGGCGGCCACGGCAAGGCCGTGATCTCCGAAGGTGCCGCACGGCCGGCCGACGGCTGCTACGCCGTCAGCGATTTCCGCGGCGGCGAACACGCTTATCCGCCGAAGGCATGACCTCGCCGACCTAGCGAACGCAGGCTGACTTTTCAGAAAGAAGGCGCGACAGCGTCTGCATCTGCGGGCGGTCGCCCTGCGCCGTCGGCTGGATGTTCAGCGGTTCCTCCTGCGGCCACCAGTCACCGCCAGCCCAATAGGACCAGCCGAGCCAGACATCAGGATCTTTCTCCACCGTCCTCACCATGTCTGCAAGAACAGCTTGGCACTGCGGATCGGCGGGCACGGCAAACTCGCCGAGGAAGCCGTGTTTCCCGTTCTCCCGCAACCAGTCGGCAACGTCTTCGAGACCCTTCACGGCATCGGCTGCACGCGAACATTCGATGTTCTTGCCCGAGAAATCGGCGTCCGCATATTGATGAACCTCGTAGGCATAGTTGTTTTCCGGATCGGAAACCTGCCCCATGACAGAAGCATTCGGCGTGCCATAGCTGTCGGAACGCCAGCTGTGTGCGCCCGTCCAGGCGGTGCCCGGCACGAGGATGAGATTTCCCGCGCCCGTCAAACGGATGGCGCCGATGGCGCTGTTGGCGGCAGACAGCCAGTCTTCGGCAGAAATGCCATGCGGCTCGTTCATCAGACCGAAGGCCACACCCTCCGTGCCGGCAAAGGCCGTCGCGAGGCGCCTCCAGAAATCTGAGAATGCACTCTGCGGCACCGCTTCAGAGCCGATAAGGTCGCCGCGGAAGCGGGCGTAGTTGTGCGGGTCGAGGATCACCGCCATGTTCTTTGCCCGGACCTGCTTCACGGTATCTTGCAGCCGACCAAGCTCCACGGGGTCAAGCTCGTCGTAAAGCTTCGGCTGCAGGCGCTCCCACAGGAACGGCAGCCTGACCGTGTTGAGGCCCTTCTGGGCAAAGTAGGTGATCGTCTCAGCCGAGGGATAAAGGTAGCCCTTGCCATACTCATCCCCCGGGGCGCCGAATTCCGCACCGGCCAGGTTGATGCCGCGCAGGCAATAGACATCCGCTGATGCCGGCGACGCGGCTGCGCCGAAACCTGTCATGGCGATCAGTAGCTTGGCCATCCACGCTTGACTTCCCATGCTCTCCCCTTCAAGCGCTTCTCCAGCCGTTCAGGCAGGTTTTAGCGCATTCTAACCAGATGCGCAGGCTTATTGAATAAGCAAGAGGGCGGGCTTGCGCGCTGCGACGGCGCAAAAGGAACGGAATTGGCGTCAGCATCGGATATGGTTCGGTGTGCGACGACATTTCGAAGGTGGATGTGTACATGCCGCTCCTGCAAATGAGGCCTATCGGCGTCGTAAGCTGGCTTGGCAGTTGTGCCTGTCGCACTAGATGTATACATTGCTGCCAGATCGAGGATGAGGAGATCAGATGAAGAATTATGTGCTGACCGTATCGTGCAAGACGGCGCGTGGAATCGTCGCTGCCATATCGGGTTTCCTTGCCGAAAGCGGCTGCAACATCATCGACAGCTCGCAGTTCGACGACCTCGATACAGGTAAGTTCTTCATGCGCGTCAGCTTCATCTCCGAAGAAGGTGCCGACCGCGCCCGGATGATGGAAGGCTTCAAGCCGATCGCCGACAAGTTCGAGATGACATGGGAGTTCTTCGACGCCGACGAGCGCATGAAGGTCCTCCTCATGGTCTCGCGTTTCGGCCACTGCCTCAACGACCTGCTTTACCGCTGGAAGATCGGCGCGCTGCCGATCGACATCGTCGGCGTTGTGTCGAACCACTTCGATTACCAGAAGCTGGTGGTCAACAACGACATCCCCTTCCACCACATCAAGGTGACGAAGGAAAACAAGCCGCAGGCTGAAGCCCAGCTGATGGAAGTGGTCGAATCCTCCGGCACCGAGCTCATCGTCCTTGCCCGCTACATGCAGGTGCTGTCCGATGGGCTTTGCCAGAAGATGTCAGGCCGGATAATCAATATCCACCACTCCTTCCTGCCGAGCTTCAAGGGTGCCCACCCTTACAAGCAGGCCTACCAGCGCGGCGTGAAGCTGATTGGCGCGACGGCCCATTACGTCACGGCGGATCTCGATGAAGGTCCGATCATCGAGCAGGACACAGTGCGCATTACCCATGCGCAGTCCGCAGAAGACTATGTGTCGTTGGGCCGCGATGTGGAAAGCCAGGTGCTGGCGCGTGCGATCCACGCCCATATCCACCATCGCACCTTCATCAACGGAAACCGCACTGTGGTCTTCCCGCCGAGCCCGGGCAGCTACGCCTCCGAGCGCATGGGCTGATCCCATACCGGCACAGATGAGGCCGCGCCGGACCCGGCGCGGCCTCGATCACTTCGATCTCTACTTCCTCATGCGGAATCTTGCTGACCGGCCCTTGCCGGGCGGGAAGCAGTGCCTATCTTCGGGCCTGCTGATCCGGCGGCAAACAGCGAATGAAATTTCACATTTCCGCCTTCATCCTGTCATCAGCCAGAAAAAAATTCTAGCTAATCTGATTTTCGTTGATCGAATCGACGGTTTGGCTTACATAGAGGTTGTGGCGGCTTCAGGCGAAGTCCCCCACAGTGGTGCAACTCAAGAGGGAGTGTGACATGCTGAATAATGTTTTCGTCGCCACCTTTTGCGACGTTGTACTCAAAGTACATGGCACGGATTGCCGCTCCCTTCCGTGCTGTCGAATGTAACGCTTTCGGTTCAACTGTTCCTGAAAATTCCATTCGTCAGTGCTGCATCCCAAGCGGCCAATGCGGGAGTCTGCCATGCAGAAGCAAGTCATAGAGTTCGGCGGCGAGCCGGTCGGCATCGTCATTCCGGATCAAGACCGGCTGAAGTTCATCGCCGTGAAATTCCACGTCATCGATCTCGATGAACAGCGGTTTGATACGCCGGACGACGTACGCTCGGCGATCCGGGATCTCGTGCGCGCGCGCAACGCTGCGCCATCGGCGCATGTGTAAGCGTCCAGAGCTTACAGAAGAAAAAGAGCCGCCCCAGGGCGGCTTTTTTTGTGCCGACTAGAAAGCCGTGAAGGTGATGGTTGTCAGTGAGCGCTCGATGTTCGGGATCGAGGCGATCTTTTCCTGCACGAACCGGCCGATCTCTTCGTCATTGTTGATGTAGACCTTCAAAAGCAGGTCCCAGTCACCACTGGTGGAATAAAGCTCGGAAACGAGTTCGGTCTTGTAGATGGCGTCAGCGACCTCGTAGGTCTTGCCGGGCTTGCAACGGAGCTGGACGAAGATTGGCTTCATGATGTTTTCCACGCGGTCGGATCAGGTACGATCAAGATGGATATAAGCGACTATTGGCCGATGCGCCCAGCCTGCGCAAGCGTCTCCTCCTCCATCTCCCGGCTGATCCAGTCTCGGAAGGCGGCGAGCGGCCCGTAGCTCGCCCGATCAGGTGGATAGGCCAGAAAATATTGCCCGGCCTCCACCGCCGGTGCCTCGACCGCCGGCACCAGCAGCCCTGCCTCCAGTTCACGAGCAATCAGGAAGCGCGGCAGGAGTGCCGCCCCAAGCCCCGCCGCTGCGGCTTCCACCATCGGCATGAACTGGTCGAACAACATGCCGTGCAGCGCGTCGAAGCTGATCTCATGCGCCTTGAACCAGCTTTCCCAGGCGTCCGGCCGGCTGCTTAAGTGCAGCAGCGGCGCTTCCAGAAGCTCCGCCGGCGTCTGCAGCGCATGGCGCGTCTTGAACCCGGGACTACAAACGGCAATCACGTCCTCGCTCATCAGGAACGTTAGTGCTGCGCCCGGCCAGCGCGCCGGGCCGAAATGGATGGCCGCATCCAGGGTGTCGAAGCGGAAATCGAACGGCTCCAGCCGGGTGATGAGGTTCACCACCATGCCGGGATGCGCATCGAGGAAACGGCCGATGCGTGGCGTCAGCCAGCGCGTGCCGAAGAAGGGCAGGATCGCGAGGTTCAGCGTCCCGCCCGACGGATTGGCCCTGAGGTTCAGCGAGGCGTTCGAAATTCGCCGCAGCGCCTCCCGCACTTCGCGCGCATAGGTGTCGCCGGCCAGCGTCAGGCGGATTGTCTGCCGTTCGCGCAGGAAAAGCGCCACGCCAAGCTGCTTCTCCAGGGCCGAAATCTGCCGACTGACGGCACTCTGGGTCAGGCCGAGTTCGTTGGCAGCCGCGGTCACGCTGCCGCTGCGGGCGGCCGCCTCGAATGCTGCAAGCAGCGAAAACGATGGTAGAAACCGCCGGGGAGGCAGCATGTCATTCCTCCCTCGAATGACCTGTTGAGAACACGTCGATATTCATGGAGAACAGTCGCTTGTAAAGTGCGGGAACACGATCCTTCCGGACATTTCAAGATGCTGAACGACACCCGCTCTCACGGTCTTTGGGAAAAGACTGCCCCGCCCGCCCCCGCGACACCTGCGCTTGCCGAAAGCCTTTCGGCCGACGTCGTTATTGTCGGTGGCGGTTACACCGGCCTCTCGGCCGCGCTGCATCTGGCAGAAGCGGGCGTCAATGTTCGGCTTCTCGAAGCAACCGAGATCGGCTTCGGCGGCGCGGGCCGCAATGTCGGCCTCATCAATGCCGGCATGTGGGTGATGCCGGACGATTTCCCCAAGCACCTCGGCCAACATTATGGCGAGCGGGCGCTGGACCTGCTCGGCAATGGCCCTTACCTCGTTCGCGAACTGATCGAGAAGCACGGCATTGCCTGCGAACTGGAAAAGAACGGCACGCTTCACCTCGCCGTCGGACCTGAGGGTGTTAAGGAACTGGAAGAGCGCGCACGCCAGTGGCAAAAGCGCGGTGCTCCCGTGACGCTGCTGGATGCGGCGGAAACCGAACGACGCGTTGGGACCCGCGCCTATGCCGGCTCGCTTCTCGACATGCGCGCCGGCACGCTCCAGCCGCTCGCCTACGCACGCGGCCTCGCCCACGCGGCGGTGAAGGCTGGTGCCAAGCTGCATACCGGCAGTGCCGTTACCGAAACAACGCAGGCCGGCGGCAAGAAGATCGTCCGCACTGCTGCAGGCGAGGTAAAGGCTGACTGGATCATTGTCGCCACCGACGCTTATAGCCATGGCCCTTGGGCCCAGGTACGTCGTGAACAGGTGCATCTGCCGTACTTCAACCTGGCGACAACGCCGCTGAGCGACAATCTTCACCGCTCCATCCTGGCCGGACGTGAGGGCTGCTGGGACACCAAGGAAATCCTCTCGTCCTTCCGCATGGATCAGGCCGGACGGTTGGTGTTCGGCTCTGTCGGCGCGCTTCGTGGTACCGGCCTTTCCGTTCACAAGAACTGGGCGCGGCGTTCGCTGAAGCGCCTTTTCCCACAACTCGGCGATGTCGAGTTCGAGGCTGAATGGTATGGCAAGATCGGCATGACCGACGACGCACTGCCGCGCTTCCACAAGTTCGGCCAGAATGTCATCGGATTTTCCGGCTATAACGGCCGCGGAATTTCGCCAGGCACCACCTTTGGCCGGGTACTCGCCCAGCACATCCTCGGCCAGATCGCGGAAGCTGACCTGCCTCTGCCTCTGACCGAGGTGAAGGAGCCGGGCTTCCGCCCGATCAAGGAGGCCTATTATGAAGCGGGTGCCCAGATCGCCCACTTCGCCGGCGAACGTTTTTGACGACCACTCCATGGATTGCGTAAACGCAACCCACCTGTAAATTGACGCACGATCGATACCGGAGACTATAATGACGCTTGCCCGACTGGATCTCGCCGCTGAGGTGAACACTATCCTGAGCGACCTCGGCGTTGCCGCAGACCGCTTTACCGGCGGCACGCTCGCCGTCCGCTCGCCGATCACCGGCAAGGAAATCGGCAAGCTTGCCGAAGTGAGCGCCACCGACGCCAAGCAGGCAATCGATGCCGCGCATGAAGCCTTCCTCGAATGGCGCCTGGTTCCGGCGCCCAAGCGCGGCGAATTGATCCGCCTGCTCGGCGAAGAACTGCGCGCTGCCAAGGCCACACTTGGCCGCCTCGTTTCCATCGAGGCCGGCAAGATCACCTCCGAAGGCCTCGGCGAAGTGCAGGAAATGATCGACATTTGCGATTTCGCGGTTGGTCTTTCCCGTCAGCTTTACGGCCTGACGATCGCCACCGAGCGCTCCGAGCACCGGATGATGGAAACCTGGCATCCGCTGGGTGTCACCGGCATCATTTCTGCCTTCAACTTCCCCGTCGCCGTCTGGTCGTGGAACGCGGCTTTGGCCATCGTTTGCGGCAACTCCACCGTNTGGAAGCCGTCTGAAAAGACGCCGCTGACNGCGCTTGCCACCCAGGCGATCTTCGAAAAGGCGCTCGCCCGCTATATNGCNGAAGGCAACACGGCNCCGAAGAACCTCTCGACGCTGCTCATCGGCGGCCGCGACGTCGGTGAAGTCCTGGTCGACCATCCGAAGGTGCCGCTGGTTTCGGCGACCGGCTCCACCGCCATGGGTCGTGCGGTTGGCCCGCGGCTGGCGCAGCGTTTTGCCCGCTCGATCCTCGAGCTCGGCGGCAACAACGCCGCCATCATCACGCCGACGGCCGACCTCGACCTGACGCTGCGCGGCGTCGCCTTCTCTGCGATGGGCACCGCCGGCCAGCGCTGCACCACGCTTCGCCGCCTCTTCGTGCATGACAGCATCTACGATGCGTTCGTGCCGCGCCTGATCAAGGCTTACCAGTCCGTCACCATCGGTTCGCCGCTGCAGGACGGCAATCTCGTCGGCCCGCTGATCGACAAGGGATCGTTTGAAAAGATGCAGCATGCATTGGAAGCCGCAAAGGCTGAAGGCGGCAAGGTATCTGGCGGCGAGCGCGTTCTCGATGACCAGGCGGCGGATGCCTATTACGTCCGTCCGGCAATCGTCGAGATGCCTGGCCAGACGGGACCGGTGAAGGAAGAGACCTTCGCGCCGATCCTCTACGTGATGCGGTACTCGGACTTCGATGAAGCGCTGCGCCTGCACAACGACGTGCCGCAGGGCCTGTCCTCCTCCATCTTCACCAACGACATGCGTGAAGCCGAGGCCTTCGTGTCCGATCGTGGCTCCGATTGCGGCATTGCCAACGTCAACCTCGGCCCGTCGGGCGCCGAAATTGGCGGCGCCTTCGGTGGTGAAAAGGAAACCGGCGGCGGTCGCGAATCCGGCTCGGACGCTTGGAAGGCCTATATGCGCCGCGCCACCAACACGCTGAACTACGGTCGCACGCTGCCGCTCGCGCAGGGCGTCAAGTTCGACGTGATCTAAGCAATTCGGTGGCGGAGCGCCTGAACCTGCTGACCGACATCGAGGGTGTGGCTGTCGGCCACGCCACCGATCTCATCTTGGGGTCCGGTGTCACCGCCATCGTTTTTGACCAGCCGGCCATCGCTTCCGGCTCCGTTCTCGGGGGCGCGCCTGGCGGCCGCGATACGGCTTTGCTCGATCCAGCCATGACAGTGCAGGCCGTCGATGCCTTCGTGCTTTCGGGCGGCTCTGCATTCGGGCTCGATGCCGCAGGCGGTGTTCAATCCGGGCTGCGGGAAATCGGCCGCGGCTTCCAGGTCGGCCCGGCGCGGGTGCCCATCGTGCCACAGGCCATCCTCATGGATCTGCTCAACGGCGGCAACAAGGATTGGGGCCTCCACTCGCCTTACCGGGACATGGGCTACGACGCCTTCAAGGCCGCCGCCAAAGGCCCGTTCGCGTTGGGGACCGTCGGTGCCGGAACCGGTGCAACGACCGCGACTGTCAAGGGCGGCATAGGCTCCGCAAGCGCCAGGACATCCTCTGGCCACACGGTGGCGGCGCTGCTGGCCGTCAATGCCATGGGCTCGGCAACCGTGGGCGATGGCCCACATTTCTGGGCCGCACCTTTCGAAGAGAATGGGGAGTTTGGTGGCCTCGGCCTGCCGCGGGCTTTCACGCCCGAATATTCAACAATGCGCATCAAGGGCGTGAAGCTCAAGGCGACCACGATCGGTGTGGTAGTGACCGACGCTGCCTTGACGAAAGCCCAGGCACACCGCCTCTCGATCATGGCGCATGACGGGCTGGCCCGCGCCGTGCTGCCGGCGCATCTACCGGGTGATGGCGATACCATATTTTCTGCCTCAACCGGCGTCCGTCCGCTGGCCGACATGGCGGAGTTCGCCGAGCTTTGCCACCTCGCCACCCTGGTGACGGCCCGCGCCGTTGGCCGCGGCGTGTTCGAAGCCACCGCACTGCCGGTGCCGAACGCGCAACCTGCGTGGCGCGATAGCTTTTCATAGGTTGTATTTTTAGATATTGCAACTTTTAGCTTTATTGGTACTCTCTCGTGAGCTTAGGCAGCCGATGAACGCTGTCGCTCGTGGCACGGGAGGAAGTCAGGTGGAAGCAAGCGGAGATCTCATCACCGGCATAGCTTTCGGAGAGTTTGGGGCAATCATTTCGGCCATTGCAGCTCTCGGCACGGCTGCATTCGGGCTGGTCGATTCCTCCAAGGCCTTCAAAGGAGGAATATCGAACGTAGGGTACGGCTTCATCAAAGCAGCGTTGAAGCCTTTCGAACCGGCGCTCAGAGTCATCGACCACGATGATCCTTACGCGGTTGCAAAAGCGAACTGGTTGAACGGTCTGCCTCCTGGGGATCAGAAAGCCATCGTCAGGAACCTTATTCGGCTCGGCTTCAACTCACAGACGGCACCAGGGCTCGCCGAGCTTGTTCTTCCCGAGAACAGGGACCTGCTTACCGATATCGCTAGGAAAATAGAGCAGGGCGATACTCCGTCTGAGGCCGAGCTTGCAGTATTGGCACGCTTCGACGCCATCATCGATGCACGTCTGGATGCAGCCTTCGAACGAGCGGACCAGAAATTCCGCAACACGGCGCGCGTCGCCGCCGCGGGCGTGGCTATAGTCCTTGGCGAGGCAGGAGCCATGTTTGTTTATCAGTCGGCGGGTGCCGAGGTATTGCTTCTGGGTCTACTTGTGGGTGTGATCGCTGTACCCGTTGCGCCGATCGCCAAGGATCTCGCGTCAGCTGTCTCAACCGCAGTCATGACCTTCAAGACGATCAGGAGATAGGTGCTATGACCCTGTTCCTGAATTTTCGCACCAGTCCGGCTGGCGGCGCGATCGCGACGGAACCCGCGCTGCAAACCGCAAGCGACAGCTCGCCGCTTGCGCCCATCGACAATGTCTTGTTTCAAAGAGCTATTGCGGGTCGCGACCTGCTGTTTGCCATCCACGGCTACAACAACAATCAGAAGGAAGCGGTCTGCAAGCTGTCTCGCCTTGAGACGCTCCTGAAGCTGCCGGATCATGCGAACTTCATCGGCGTGTTATGGCCGGGCGATTCGCGCGCCGGGTTCATCAGCTATCCCGTCGAGAAACCGACAGCATCGAGAACGGGCCGCCTGCTGGCGGACTTCTGCAACCGAAGGCTGCAGCAAGCCGCAAGCTTTTCTTTTGTCAGCCATAGCCTTGGGGCACGCGTGGCACTCGAAACCATCCGGGGCCTGAAACGCGAAGCACGATCTGCGTGCCTTATGGCGGCAGCGATCGAGCGCACCTGCCTTGAGAAAGAATATGCCGATGCCTTTGCCAAGACGCACAGTATCTACGTCCTCGCATCAACGAAAGACGATATCCTCCGCTTCGCATTTCCTATGGGAAATTTCTTCGGTTACCTGCTTGATCCCACCAGCAACCCGCTTTCCAAAGCGCTTGGATATTCGGGGCCGCCGCGTGCCTTGGGCAACACGGTTCAGCCTTGGCAGATCGATCCGGAACTTGGATACGAACATGGCGAATACCTCCCACCTGCTCTGCCCCGGCCAGCCTTTCCCAATCCCAAAGGGACGTGGATGAAGACAGCGCGTTTTGCCAAACGCGCGTTCAACCTTCAGCGGCAGAATTGGCCGTAAGCCCACCCTCGGCCTTTGATCCAAAGGCCCAAGCAGCCTCTTCCACCCGCGCCCAATCTCCCGGCCCCGGCAGGCCGATGCGCAGATCATCCGGCCTTTCGTCGAAACGGCGGGTGATGATGCCGCGTTCGCCGAAGTGACGGAAGAGAGACTGCGCCCGGGAATCCCGGATGAAACGGAACAGTGACGTCCCGCCGTAGACGGATATTCCGGCGGCAGCCAGGAGATGATCGAGGCGGACAGCATCCTCAGCCAACCTCTGCCGTGTTGCGGCCTGCCAAGCGGTGTCTGAAAGCGCTTCTCGAGCGATATGCAGCGCAGGCCCTGAAACGGCCCAGGGCCCCAGCGTTGTTTCAATCTGTGCCGCCAGAGCGGGATGAGTGATGGCAAAACCTAGCCTCAAGCCCGCCATGCCGTAGAACTTGCCGAAGGAGCGGAGTACCACCAGCCCGCCGTCGCCCGCGGCATCGGCGATCGAACCGGCTGCAGAAACATCGTTGAAGGCTTCATCGACCACCAGCAGGCCGCCCTTCGTCCGCATCCTGCCGGCGAGCTCCAGCAAATCGCAACGCGGGATGACCCGCCCGGTGGGGTTATTGGGATTGACCACAACCACGAGATCAGCAGCCGCCAGTTCAGCAGGGTCCCCCGTCTCCAGCACCGCCAACCCGGCGAGACGTGCAGCACGGGCATGCTCGGCATAGGTGGGCGAAAGGATGGCTGCAGACCGAGCCCCCTGGCACAGTCCGGCAATGATCGGCAGCAGGATCTGGGTACCCGGTGCCGCCACGACATGTGCCGCCGACGGCGCGCCGTAAGCCTCGGCAGCAATCTCTTTGAGCCGCCTCACCGCGTCCGGCTCCGGCAGCCGCGCAAAAACATTGGCTGGAATGGCTGAGTGCGGATAGGAATAAGGGCTGATGCCGGTGGAGAGATCTATCCAGGGCTCGGGCGCCTGCGGAAACAGCGCACGCGCACGCGAAAGGTTGCCTCCATGGGTAATGGGATCCAATACCTCGTCTCCACCTGCCGGGCCTGTCACCGCTGATGTTCCTTCTCGCTTTCGCCGCCCTGATCGTGGAGCGGGTCATCGGTTATCCGGACTGGCTGTTCCATCGCATCGGCCATCCGGTCACCTGGATCGGCCACCTGATATCGCGAATGGACGGGGCGTGGAACCGCGAAACCGAGAGCTTTGCCACTCGCAGGCGAAACGGTGTTTTCGCCCTGATCGTGCTGCTCGGGATGACCATCGCCATTGCCTTTTTCGTCGAGACCATCCTGCTTTCTGTCCCGCTGGGGGCCTTCGCGCTGGTGCTGGTTGCGGCCAGCCTGCCCGCTCAGAAAAGCCTGGATGAGCATGTCGCTGCCGTCGCCACCGCTCTGGAAACAGGCGGCCTTCAAGCCGGGCGCAAGGCAGTATCGATGATTGTCGGACGTGACCCGGAGCAACTCGATGAAGCCGCCGTCTGCCGCGCGGCGATCGAAAGCCTGGCGGAAAACTTTTCCGATGGCGTCGTGGCGCCCGCCTTCTGGCTAGGCCTCGGTGGCTTGGCTGGCGGCGCGGCCTACAAGGCGGCCAATACCGCAGACAGCATGATCGGCCACCGCAACGCGCGCTTCGAAGCCTTCGGCTGGGCTGCGGCACGGTTCGATGACCTTATCAACCTGCCCGCCTCGCGTCTCACTGCCCTTCTGTTCATCTGCGCGGCCCTCCTGGTCGAAGGCGCATCGCCACGGAACGCAGTGCGCGCCGTTCTGCGGGACGCCAACCATCATCGTTCGCCGAATGCCGGATGGCCGGAAGCGGCCATGGCCGGCGCTCTCGGCATCGCGCTCGCCGGCCCGCGCAGTTATGGCGGCCGGATGATCGACGCACGGTTCATGGGGGAAGGCGGCAACCCACACCTGACGGCCACGCATATCCATCAGGCCCTGAAGCTCGCGCGTGTCGCAGACGCGCTGCTGATCGGACTGTTCGGGCTCTTGGCGCTAATCATCTGGCTGATCTGAGAAGGGCATCACCCGACTCACGGTTGAGGCTGAAGACGGCCCTTCAGGCGCGTCAGCGACGCGGCCGCGAAAGGCCGCACGCAACCGGTCCCGCGACGCGGAAGACACGCATCTCACAACCATCTTCGATCGCGCTCTGCCGCACGTAGATTGTTTACAAAGAAACAATCCGCCTGTAAACAAATACCGGGCGGAGGAGATCGCCCATTGTTGATCTGGGAGGATCTTATGATGAACCGGTTCTTGTCCGGAATAGCGGCCGTTGCGACCGTTGTTTCTCTTTCTGCATTCTCGACGCCTGCCCTTGCTGACATCACCATCGGCGTCACCATTCCAACGACGGGCCCTGGCGCAGCACTGGGCATTCCCCTCAAGAACTCGATCGAGCTATGGCCTGAAGAAATCGGCGGCGAAAAGGTCAAGGTCATCCTGCTGGATGATGCCGGCGACCCATCGATTGCAACAACGAACGCGCGCCGTTTCGCCAATGACGACAAGGTCGACGTGATCATGGGCTCGGCCCTGACGCCGGCCGCCATCGGCGCCGCAGGCGTGGCCGCGGAAGTGGGCGTTCCGCATTTCGCGATCTCGCCGGTTCCGCCACCGGTTGCCAAGGGCAAGTGGACCTTCGTGCTGCCGCAGTATTCAAGCGTGCTGGCCAAGGCGATGTTCAGCCGCATGCAAAAGGACGGCATCAAGCGCGTTTCCTTCATCGGTTTCGCGGATTCCTACGGCCAGCAGTGGGTCGATGAGCTGAAGAACACCGGCAAGGAATACGGCCTCGAGGTCGTGTCCGACGAGCGTTATGCGCGTGCCGATACCTCTGTTTCCGGCCAGGTGCTGAAGGCGCTTGCCGCCAAGCCCGACGCCGTCTTCATCGGCGCTTCCGGCACGGGTGCGGCGCTGCCGCAGATCGGCGTGCGTGAACGCGGCTTCAAGGGCCCGGTCTATGTTGTTTCCGGCGCGGTGACCTTCGAGTTTCTGCGCATCGCCGGCAAGGCCGTCGAAAACACCGTCTTCTCGTCTGGCCCGATCATGGTGGCTGAAGACCAGCCGGATGATTCACCGACCAAGGCTGAAGGCCTCGCTTACCTGAAGGCTTACGAAGGCAAGTTCGGCCCCAACACCCGCACACAGTTCGGCTCGCACGTCTGGGACGCGATGGTGATCCTCAACAAGGCCGTTCCGGTTGCCCTGAAGACGGCAAAGCCCGGCACCAACGAGTTCCGCGCAGCCTTGCGTGACGCAATTGAGTCGAGCGGTCCGTACAACGCCACGCACGGTGTCTTCGAGTTCACGCCCGACGACCACTACGGTCTGGATGAACGCGGCGCCGTGCTGCTCACCGCAAAAGACGGCAAGTTCCAGCTTCTGAAGTAACAGCTGCCGTTCCTGAAAGCTCCGGCCAATCCGGCTGCCCGTCAATGAAAGGCGGTACCGGATTGGCAGGGCCGCCTCATCACATACCTGAAATACGATCTCTTTTGAGGATATGGATTTTGGACGCCACCATTGCGACCTTTCTGATCCAGGACGGCGTGACCAATGGCGCGATCTATGCGCTGCTCGGTTTAGCCCTGGTTCTCGTCTTCGCGGTGACCCGCATCATCTTCATTCCTCAGGGCGAATTCGTCACCTATGGCGCGCTGTCGCTTGCCGTTCTTGATGGCGGACATGTACCAGCCACAACCTCCATGCTCGTCTGCTTCGGAGTCGCGGCCTTGCTTTTCGACCTCTGGGGCATGCGGCGAAGTTTCTCGGCGCCAGCACTTCTGCGGGCGCTCGGGATCAACATCCTGCTGCCGGTCGCGATCTACGCAGTGGTTACGGTGCTGGCACCGCTTCAGCCGGCGCCCATTCTCCGTGCGGCTATGGCCGTGCTCATCATCGCCCCGATGGGCTACTACATCTACCGCATTGCCTATCGCCCTCTGGCGGATGCGACGGTTCTCGTTCTGCTCATCGCCTCGCTTGGCGTCCATCTGGCGATGATGGGGCTCGGCCTCATCTTCTTCGGGCCGGAAGGCCTTCGCGCCGAACCTCTTTCGTCGGAAAGCTTCACGCTTGGCCCGGCACTCGTCAGCTACCAGAGCGTCGGCATCTACATCACGACGATCCTCATCATCATCGGGCTTTATTTCTTCTTCGAGCGGACTCTGATCGGCAAGGCTCTGCGCGCCACCGCCGTCAACCGTCTTGGCGCCCGCCTCGTCGGCGTGCGCACCCAGCTCACCGGCAGCACCGCGCTGATCATGGCCGCGGCCATCGGCGCCGTGTCCGGCGTGCTGATCGCGCCGATCACCACCATCTACTACGACACCGGCTTCATGATCGGCCTCAAGGGTTTCGTTGCCGCGATCCTGGGCGGCCTTGGTAACTTCCCGCTTACGGCTGTCGGTGCCATTGCGGTTGGCATCGTTGAAGCGTTCGCCTCCTTCTGGGCCAGTGATTACAAGGAAATCATTGTGTTCAGCTTGATCATCCCTGTGCTCGTCTGGCTGTCGTTCAGCGTCGGCTCCCATGAGGAAGAATGATGAACAGCACCCGGTTGCGTAACATCATGCCGCTTGCCGCCTTTGCGGTCGTCCTTGCCATTCTCCCGCAGTTGCCGATCCCGACCTTCTGGATCACGCTGATGAACAATATCGGGCTGGCGTCGCTGGTGGCGATTGGCCTCGTGCTCCTGACCGGCGTCGGCGGCCTCACCTCCTTCGGGCAGGCCACCTTTTGCGGTTTCGGCGCCTATTTGACCGCCGTGCTGACGACCAACTACGGCGTCTCCCCATGGCTCACGCTGCCGCTGTCGATACTGGTCGGTGCCGGTGTCGCGCTTCCGCTCGGCCTCATCACCGTCAGGTTGTCGGGACACTTCCTGCCGCTCGGCACCATCGCCTGGGGGCTCGCCTTCTATTACCTGTTCGGCAAGATCGAATTTTTGGGCCGATATGACGGGATCACCGCCGTTCCGCCGCTCGAGATCGCCGGCTACCAGTTCTTCAGCAGTTCCTCGATCTTTTATGTGATCTGGGTCTTCGTGATCCTCACCGTCATCTGCGCGCAGAATCTTCTGAGCTCGCGCGTCGGACGCGGCATCCGGGCGCTGCGTGGTGGCGGCCAGGCAGCCGAATCCTTCGGCGTTAACATCGTCCGCACCAAGCTCATTGTCTTTGTTTTCGCCGCCGCCGCTGCCGCGCTCTCCGGCTGGCTTTATGCCCATATGCAGCGCTCGGTAAACCCGACCCCCTTTGGCCTGAACATGGGTATCGAATACCTCCTCATGGCCGTCGTCGGCGGCTCCGGCCATGTCTGGGGCGCGATCTTTGGGTCCGCCATCGTGCTGATCCTGAAGGAAATCCTGCAGCGGGTGATGCCGAGCCTCATTGGCAGCGGCGCCAATGTCGAGATGATCGTCTTCGGGATCCTTCTCGTCGCTATTCTCCAGATGGCGCGCAACGGCATCTGGCCCTTCGTGCTGCGTTTCCTGCCTGCAAAACCGCCCCAGGAGATCCCGCCGACGGACGGCAACCTGCCCAAGCGCACGTTGGCCTCCCCGGGCTCACCGCTGATCAAGGTAGAAAAGGCGCGCAAGGCCTTCGGCGGTCTGGTCGCCGTCAACGATGTCAGCTTTGAAGTGCCGGCCGGCCGGATCGTCGGCCTGATCGGCCCGAATGGGGCCGGCAAGAGCACGACCTTCAACCTGATCACCGGCATTGCCTCGCTCACCAGCGGCTCGGTCTACTACCAAGGTGAACCGCTGACCGGCGACAGCCCGCGGCAGATCGCCCGGCACGGCATTGCCCGCACCTTCCAGCACGCCAAGATCCTGCCCGAGATGACAGTGCTGGAAAACGTCGCGCTCGGCGCACACCTGCGCGGTTCTGCGGGTGTTTTCAAAAGCCTGCTGCACGCCGAGCGCGCCGAAGAAGCGACACTTCTGGCCGAAGCGGCACGACAGATCGAGCGCGTAGGGCTCGGCGCCTATCGCGACCGCTTGGCGGGAGACCTGGCGCTCGGCCAGATCCGCATCGTCGAGATTGCCCGCGCGCTGGCGGCCGATCCGGCGGTCCTGCTGCTCGATGAGCCGGCGGCGGGCCTGCGCCATGGTGAAAAACAGGAGCTTTCGAACCTGCTCAAGAAGCTGCGGGAAGAAGGCGTGGCCGTTCTCCTGGTTGAGCATGACATGGGCTTCGTCATGGGGCTCGTCGACCACCTCGTCGTGCTCGATTTCGGGACCCTCATTGCTGAAGGGAAACCCGCTGACGTGCGCCAGCACCCAGCCGTCGTCGCCGCTTATCTGGGAACCGCAGCATGACGAAGCCGCTTCTCCAAGTCTGGGATATCCACGTTTCCTATGGGCGCGCCGAAGTGCTGCACGGCATCTCGCTTGAGATGCAGCCCGGCAGTATCGTCACCGTCATCGGCGCCAATGGGGCTGGAAAATCGACCTTGCTCAACGCGATCATGGGCATCGTTCCATCGAAGGGCACGATCCTCTATGACGGTGCGCCAGTGCCGCGTTCAGTGGAGGAACGTGTTGCCGCCGGCCTCTGCCTCGTTCCGGAAAAGCGCGAACTATTCTCCACCATGTCGGTCGAAGACAATATCGAACTCGGCGGCTTCCTGCGCAACGCAGCCGACCGGGACAGGACGCGGGCGGACGTCTATGAACGCTTTCCGCGGCTGAAGGAGCGGCGCAAGCAGCTTGCCGGCACATTGTCAGGCGGCGAGCGGCAGATGCTGGCGCTGGCGAGAGCGCTGATGGCGCGGCCGCGCCTGCTGTTGCTTGATGAACCGAGCCTGGGCCTGGCACCAAAAATCGTGATCGACATCCTCAACATCGTCTCGGAACTGCGCAAGACCGGCGTCTCGATCCTGCTGGTCGAGCAGAATGCCCGCGCGGCCCTCGAGATCGCCGATCACGGTTATCTGGTGGAGCTTGGCGAAGTGAAACTCTCAGGCGCGGCGTCTGACCTCGCCAGCAACCCAGCGCTAATGGAAAGTTACCTCGGCACGCACGCTTGATCGGAAGCAGAGACTTCAGCCGCAATCTCATCAGCGATCCCCTGAAGAGCAGGGACGCTTTCGCTAACCACCTACGCCAGGATGGCGGCGAGATCATCCTCGCTTCGCCTCTAAGATTCTGACCTGCTCCCCTCGAATGTCCTCGGTTTGAGGTTAGTCTGTTCTCCCGAGAAAGGAGACAGATAATGAAGCGTTCCCGTTTCAGCGACGAGCAGATCATCAGTATTTTGAAGGAGCACCAGGCCGGGCTTTCGGCTGTTGAGCTGTGCCGCAAATACGGTGTCAGCGACGCGACCTTCTACAAAGTGGCGTTCGAAGTATGGCGGCATGGAAGTGGCCGAGGNCAAACGGCTGAAGGCTCTNGAAGAAGAGAACGGCAAACTGAAGCGCCTCCTGGCCGACGCGATGCTTGATGTATCGACGTTGAAGGAGATGCTCGCAAAAAACTTCTGAAGCCCGGTTCAAGGAGGAATGCCGTGACCTGGGCCATGAAGGAAAAGGGCTATTCGCAGCGTCGAGCTTGCGGCCTGGTCGATATCGATCCGCGTGTGTTCCGCTATCGTCGACGCGGGGCGATGATATCGCGATCCGAACGAGGCTCAAGGAACTGGCCAGCCAAAGGCGTCGCTTCGGATATCGTCGCCTGCATATTCTGCTCAGGCGGGAAGGCGTCGAGATCAACTGGAAGAAGCTCTATCGGCGCTACAGGGAGGAGCGCCTGACCGTGCGCAAGCGTGGCGGCCGCAAACGCGCCTTGGGAACCCGAGCGCCGATGACGNNCCTTGGCACAAGGGCAGAACCAGCGATGGAGCCTGGACTTCGTCTCGGANGCCCTGGTCGACGGCAGGCGGTTCCGCATCCTGTGCGTTCTCNATGACTTCAGCCGGGAGTGCCTTGCCACGGTGGTCGACAACNCGCTGTCTGGTGAGCGTGTCGGCCGTGAGTTGNACAGAATCGCCCTCAGCATCGGGTATCCCTGCATGGTCGTCTCGGACAATGGCACCGAGTTGACATCGAACGCCATCCTCAAATGGCAACAGGACCACGCCGTCGAGTGGCACTACATCGCGCCGGGTAAGCCGATGCAGAATGGATTCGTGGAGAGCTTCAACGGACGCTTGCGCGACGAATGCCTCAATGAGTACCTGTTCACCAGCTACCGCCATGTCAGGGAGATTATCGAAGACTGGAGAAACGACTATAACCTGAACCGCCCCCATACCAGCCTCGACGGCTTAACCCCTAACGAGTTTGCAACCTGGCCCAGAGAGGACCAAAATATGAACAGAGCTAACTTTTAAACGCGGACAATCAGGGGAGCAGGTCAGTGCCAAGCCGCTTGTGATCGACAGCATCCAGTTTGAAAAGCACTGGCACACCGGTTCTAGTGCAAGCTAACAGTTATCCCGTTTACATCCGGACATGCTTTCTAAATCATGACATCTCATGGAGCGGTGATCTTGCCGACAAGTGTGTCATCGAACGACTGATCAAAAACCAGTCTCCCGCGCTTCGGTCTCGCAATTTCGGTTCAGCGGTGATCTCAAGCGGTCAGTCGTAAGTAACCTCTGCCCATAACCTGATTGCGGCGCCGAAGTCCGTTATCGTTACCCCTCAAAGCGCCGCTGGTGTTGGCGCAAGAGCGACGGCGGATGCCCACCAACGTCACAATCACGGTTGGGTCGGCTGTCGGTGCGGATAAGCCGATCTACTGGGAGGCGAAAGCAGCATGACCAAGGGGGGCGAGGCTTAACCTAATTGTTGCTTTCGATTTGCCTCGAAGGCGGTATCAGGTATAAAAATTTCAACTTTCGGGGCGGGGCGGCATAGATGGGGCGATACAAAGCATTAGATGGTTTTCGTGGAGTCGCGGCTTTGGGTGTAGCGATATTCCATTTGCAGGTTGCCAGTCATTTTTATCCAATGTTGTTTTTCCGGCACTCGTATCTTCTCGTCGACTTTTTCTTCGTTCTCTCAGGGTTCGTGATTTCACATAGTTATTCGGGCCGCTTGAGCAATATTGGCGAGGTGAAGAGCTTCGCAATCAAACGGTTCGCCCGCGTTTGGCCTTTGCACCTGGTGAGGCTCTCGATATTCGTCATATTCGAGATCGCCGTGTTCGCAGCTTATCAATGGGCGCCTTGGCTGTTCCCGCGTCCTCCATTTTCCGAAGACCGTACGGTGCCAGCAATCTTCGTGAATCTCGCGCTGTTGAATGGAGTAGGCATCTACGAGGGCTCAACGTGGAACGGCCCCAGTTGGAGCATCAGCGCCGAGTTCTTCACTTATCTGATATTCGCTACAGTGTTCCTGTTCCCAAAGAAAGCACGAGATGGTCTGATCGTGGCCTTGTTGGTGATAGCGTTCTCCGCCATAGCGTTCTTTGCTCCGAAATATCTGGCCACGTCCAGCGATTTCGGCCTCTATCGATGCGTGTTGGGTTTCTTCACTGGCCATCTTGCCTGGCGGATAAGGGATGGGCTCCCTAGGTTGACCGGAAACGGACTTGAATGTGCTGTTGTTGCAGGAGTGGTGGTGTTCATCATTCTAGCTGACGTCGGGCCGTTGCAATTGCTCTCTCCTTTGATCTTTGGCCTAGTCATTTTGGTGTTCGCGAACGAAAGCGGGATCATCTCCCGTATGCTGTTGACGAGACCGTTCCAAAAGTTAGGAGAGTGGTCGTACTCCATTTACATGGTGCACTTCTTCTTGGCGTTCTTGCTAAACAATATTTTTCGAGCTGCAGGGAAAATGTTTGAAATCAGGACCACGTTTCCAGGCACGGATCTGGCGCTAGTGGGCAGTAGCTGGGCGATGGATGCTGTGACTATCACATATGCGCTGGGTGTCGTAGCGATTGCCTCGATCAGTTACAGGTATATCGAGCGTCCGGGCATGCGGTATTTCAGCCGCCCCGTCGTCAACAGTGCCGCAGCGGTTTAGTCCCCACCTCGCCAGCATCGATGGCGGGTAACCGAATGGTGAACGTCGGCGCCAGATTGCTTGCTTCGGCGCTTCATCTTGCGTAGTTGTACCGGCGTAAAATCCGGGAAAAGGGGCGAGACGTGGGCATTCGAACATGGTTAGGATTGAAGAAGAAAATAGTCGATCCCAGACGTCCATCCTTTTGGAATGCGCACAGTTACTCTCAGTTGCAACAAGACCGGTGGGTACTTGCAGAGCTTGGTGAGAAGCGCGGCGGCTTCTTTGTAGAAGTTGGGGCGTTCGACGGGAAACAGCTTAGCAACACCTTCCTTCTTGAAGCCGAATACGATTGGCGAGGCATCTTGGCTGAACCAAACCCTTTGTTCACTGAGCAGATACAGAAAGTTCGGCCGGCGTCCATTCTATGTAAACAGCCGGTTGACGAGGCGTCAGGGAAGCCGGTGACTATGCGTTTCGTCAAAGAGCACCCAGAGCTTTCCTCCATGAGTGACAACGTATCGGCTGACGGTCACGCAAAGAGTCGTCAGAAGGAAAGCGTCGAGGTTGTACAAACGACCATCAGCCTCAATGATCTTTTGGATGCCAGCGCGGCCCCAGCGCAAATAGATTTCATAAGCATCGATACCGAAGGAAACGAACCCGCCATCCTTAAGTCATTTGATTTTGCGCGGTTCGATGTCCGTTTGTTTTGCATCGAGCATAATAATACGTCAGCAAATCGTAAACTTGATGAGATCCTTCTGCCGCACGGGTATGAGCGGGTTTATCGCGAGTGGTCACGGTGGGATGCGTGGTATCGCAAGGCTTAAAAATTCCATCGTTCGGACAACCCCCGGCGGCCCAATGCCGCCAGAACCTTATCCCCGGATAGTTCTCTGCTTAGCCGCCGCACCAGTCGTTGCGCTTGCCCGGGCGCCATTCACGCGCCGGTTCCCCTAAGGACGATTTGGCCTATCTCGCAACCTCGAGTGCGGGGTACTTCAGTAGCTTTCATTGCCGATCATTAGAACCATAGGGTGTCCTCCGGGCGGCTTTCTCTTTCCATGAAAGGAAGCCATCTGACACCCTCAGACGAAGCGCCTGAAGAGGTGAAGCCTAACGCACCGGAAGGCTATCCGGGTCTATGGATACGGGTTCGCCATCGCTTTGCCCGCGCATGCCCGAGTGGTTCTTCTTCGGTGTTGTGCTGTTGCTGCCAGCGCAGACGTTCAATCAACCGGCTTTCTCCGCCTTCCGCTTCGTGCCCTCGATCGGAGACAGATCACCTGAGGAGGTGATGGGCTGGGCGATGCTGCTCATAGGTTTAATCCGAGTGGTCGGCCTGATCATCAACGGAGCCAGGAAGCGGGTCACTCCACAAATCAGGCAGATCTCTGCCGGCATCGGCTGCATGATCTGGTCAGGCATCGCATATGGGTTCTTCTCCTCAGATGTCGTCTCAACGTGGGTCGCGATCTATCCGCTGTTCGCGGTGAGCGAGACCGTCAACATCTACCGTGCGGCGCACGATGAGGGAGAAGTGCGGAATGGAACAGCAGTCCTCTAACGTGGTGCCCCTGGCTCAGCAGCTTGCGGAATTGCCGCCACTCGCATTGGCATTCTTCGGCATCACGCTCGCCTTGATTGTCGGCGTCCGCTACCTCGGCATCTTCAACGGCACGCGATCTACACCGAAGGAAAGTAAGGCGGCTGCGCCCGTCGCCGCTGTCATCGTCGACCCTTCCGCGCTCAACCGTCTCACAGCTTCAGGCGAGGCATTGAACATGACGCTGATGGAGACGAACAAGCTTGCCAGGGAAGGGAACGAGATTGGGAAGGACAGGAATGACGCGGCTGACGAGATGAACCGTTCGGTGAAGCTCATCGCAACCGAGCTCGACCGCATAAGGGAAGAACTGCGGATCCAGCGCGAACTGCGACGGGATCGCTGAGCGGTCTTCCTCTGAGGGGAGTAATTAGAAGGGTGGAGAATGGATCTCATCAGCAGAAACCCGCCCACAAAAAAGCCCGCCGGAGCGGGCTGGGAAGGGGGCTTGGGTGATTAAGCGGCCAGCGCCGAACGATAATCTTCTATCTTCGCCTTGGCCGCGAATACGGCATCAGCGGATGAGGACAGGATTCGCCGCAGCGCTGCATCAGTTCGATCATAATCGGCCAGAACAATAGCGGTTTTCGGACGTTCAAACATCGCCGAAATGTCGCCTATCTTCATGTGAGCAGACGCCACCGAAGCATGGGCTGGCGTCACAAACTCGAAGACGGCATTTACCCGCTGGTCCTCAATGATCGCCGCGTCCACATCCCAGGTCTTGCTTGTTCCTCGAATGCTAGCGTCGAACACCGCCAAGCTTCCGAACGCCTCGGTGATGCGGTTAACGAAAAGTTCACGGGACACTTTGATCTTTTGCCGATCCAAAGCGGTAAGCGTCCGATCCACAGACACGGCAGAAGCATTGGCGATAAGCGCAACGGCCGCGGGTAGCTGATGCCGGCGTACTTTCAAGATGAAGAACGCGTGCTGGTCATACTCGACTGAATAGCGTTTAGCCACGTCGCTTGCGATGCGAGCGAACACGTGTCCAGCACCGAACAACTCGGCTGAAAGACTTGCCTGCCCGTCATCGGAGACGAAGAAATGATCATCGTCTTGGTCAAGCCTTACAACAACGCCAGTCCCATTCGGATAAGAAACCGCTGTCGTGATGTAGGCAGTCCGTCCTTCGACCATGGCATGGGAAAGCGACCGCGCAACTTCATCCGCGATTACTTGAAGGTTCTCGTTGGTTAAACCAATTGAGGTGACCATGGCGGCGGCGGTATGTCCTGTATGCTCGGGCACTTCCAAACCTGCCCGCAAAAATTAAGATACTCCGCGAATGTGGTAACATTCTGGGGTAAAGGAAGTGCTACCCCAGTTTTCTTTTGGAAGAAGACGTCGGGATCAAGCGCCTTGTTCAAGGAGTAAGGATGCCACCTGTCGAGGTAGGTGGCAAGACTGTGCTCATCGTCGTCAATCTTGGGGTTCCTGTGGGGCTTGATCGGACGCCATTCAACCGGGTTAAGCCTTGCCACCTTGTTCAGGGTATGCGCCGACCTGATTTCGATCTGCCCGTAGACATCCTTTTCCCATACCGAGAGTGGCGTGGATAGGCGCACAGAAGCGCCGCCGCCGAGCCTCCCGTTCAAACGAACGGAGACAGTCCAGTTGAGTGTGCCGCTTATTCGATTGAAAACCTTTTCCCATTTGGGGAGCCCGTCGAGCTGCTTCGCGGCAGCATCCACCATATCCAGATGTTCGAAGAACCTCTCGGCCTGCTCTGGTGTCAACCCGTCGCCCTCTTGCCTCGATACGTCTTAGGCGGCGGCGCTGCCTCATGAACTTGCGCCAGAACTTCGAGCCAGGCTGCAAGACCGCTCGGCACTTCCTCCGTCCCCGCCTCAAGCGCCTCAATCCATGAAAGCTCGCATTGCAGCGACGACGCCAAGTTGATCGGTGTCCACCGGATCACGCGGAGGCACTGGTTGAAGCGTTCGGAGGTCATGCCAGCGTTGCGCTCCTTTGTTCCTCCGCAAGGCTCTGGATCTGCAACCTGCCATGACCCGAATTAGAGTCAATGCGGTTGATGCGGACGCTGCCACTTTATCGCCAAGTTTAAGCTGTCGCCTGTATCCGGATTGGAGGTAGGCGATGAATCTTTCTCATGCACAGAAGAACGCGCTTTTCGGCGAGAGATCCCGCGCGAAAATGTTACGGACAGGAGTTAACCCAAAGGGCCAGAGACTTTTGGACCGACAGCGAGAATGGAACCATCAAAGAACTTATCCAGATGTAAATGAAATTCACCTAAGGATGCCATATCGAGCTCGTAAAGCCATCCGTGCCCAATGCCACCGGTTGGGCTTGAAGACTACCTTCCATCGGTGGCGCACTAGCGAGATCTCACGCCTGCGCAAGCTGTTTCCATAGGCATCAAGATCAGCGCACAGGCTGAGTTCCCGGGCCTCTCGTGGAAAGCAATTGAGCACACGGCTTACAAGAATAACATGCGCCGGTCCCCCCGCAGGTACAAGCGGACCGGCCGCCCGGTCATGGACAGCATCCTATCGCGAGTTGAGGATATAGGGTGGATACTGGCCGATCTCGACGAGGAAGCTCGTACCAAACTGTACTTCCGCAAACAGACCTGGCGCAGACGGAAGCTGAACTACAAAGCGATTGGGTTAGCGGTCAAAGCCTTGGAGGGCGAACTTACGATACGGTGGGTCTGGCTTCATTTTATCGTTCTATAGATCCTTCTAGAGATCATTGTCATACTGATAGAGGTTGAACTTCTCCGCTACAACACGGCCAGCATTCTATGGGCTCACGTAGGTGTTCAGGAACACGACCGGGCTCTTCCAGTCGCCGGCGTCCATCGTTGACTTGATGTCGACGCCCAGGGCGAGAGAGTTCATCGCGAAGGCATGCCGGCCACAGGTGTGGCTGGGCTTGTAGGTGATGCCAGCGCGCTTGAAGACAGCCGCTATGCGCTCATTGACAGAATGCCGGTTCGTGATCTGGAACACCCTATGCCCGTGCTTGGCGGTTTCCTTCAGCTTGTAGAGCCGAGCGACGCGGTCGTCGGTAAGGCACCGCGACGAGTTGGTGCCCGTCTTCGTCTTCAGCGGGACCACCGTTCGGCCGACCAGATCCACCTCCGGCCATTCAAGCCTGACCGCCTCCGATACCCGGGCGCCCGTCTGGCTCATAAACAGAACCAGCGCGGCCATATGCGGGATATTGTCCTGGATGCACTGCCTGACGAAGGTGTGCAGCCACACCTGTGTGGCAGCCTTCTTCCGCGGCGGCGGATCTTCCCTCAATGCGGTAAACCGAACGTATGGTCCCCAGCCTCGCTTATAGGCGTGGTGGAAGACGGATCGGATCGGACTGATAACCGATCGGTTGCGGGTGGCGTTCTTCTGGTGGGGAAACATCTCCTTCGCCGGCTGCTCGACGTCGAAGGGGTAAATGGCTGTTATCGGCCGATCACCAATCTTCTCGATCAAGGCTCTGATGTAGCGGCCGTTCCCGCCGCCGCCATGCTCGAGGTAGCTTTCCGCGCAGTCGCGAAAGGTCTTGAAGGTATGCCCGCCATAAGCACGGGCGCCACGTCCATAGGACGGAACGTCATGTTCATTGTGTTTTCCCCATACGCAAAACAAAAAGGGGAGCAGCCGATTTACTAACTATCCGGTAGCAGCCTGCTCACTCACCACATTCGCGGCCGTTGGCACTCGCTTTCGGAGATACTGGCCGATCGCACCTCTCAGCGCGATTTGCCATGTCCCAAAGTCCACCAAATGGCCGGTTTCCAGTAGGTGATAGAAACTGGAACGGTCTCCCGCTACCATCCTCCCAAAAACAACCTGATTTTCGAAACGCCCAAAGAGCTGCTTTGGCTTAGGGTCTTGCATGGTCGTGTCCACCATTAACCACTCCTCTTAACCTCGCGTTAAGGAATGGGAGGCGGGCGGGCGTGTTCACCGCTATTGTCGGTTCCAGCCGTTGATGACGTTCGCCCTCCGGGCTTGAGCGATCGCGGGATGAAGATCGTGATCGACAACAGGATACTGGGAACGTCAGATGGCGGAGGTCAGTTACGGCCAACATAGCGGCTTCAGCGCCTCGCCGCTTTCGCAGTGGCTGTCGCCGATCCTGTTGGGCATCGTGCTCCTTTATTTCTGGATCGGGCTTTCGCCGTTCCCAAGCCTCGCAGAACGCTTGAAGCCGGGGCACGCGGTCGACGCGCACACGGTCATCAACCAGCTGGTGATGGTGGCGGTGTCACTTTCCGTGATCGGGATGCTGATGATGCGTCCCTCGCTCGGGCTCGTGCGAAGGCTTTGGGGCGTGCTTGGGCTCATCTTCATCTGGTTGCTTCTGACAGGCGCCACGGCGGTCGATCCGGTCTTCGTGGTCCGGCGCGTCACCTATGTCCTGCTAACCTGCATTTGCGCCTGCGGTATCCTGCTGCTGCCGCGCACCAGCAGCGAGTTTGCCAAGCTGATGGCGCTCTGCGTCGTCTGCGTTGTCGGGCTTTGTTACTTCGGCGTGCTCGCCTTGCCGCAGAATGCCATCCACCAGTCCGGCGACCCGATGGAGCCGAATCTCGCCGGCAATTGGCGCGGTTACTTCCTGCACAAGAACACCGCCGCTGCGGCGATGGTTTATGCAGCCTTCCTGGGTCTTTTCCTGAGGAAACAGCTGTCGTCGGTCCTCGGCACCCTCATCTTCGTCGCGGCCTGCCTTTTCCTCCTGAAGACAGGGGGAAAGACCTCTGCCGCCATGCTGCCGGCGGTGCTGCTTGCCGCGTGGTTGTTTGAGCGCCTGGGCTGGCTGCGCCTCGTGCTCGTGGGCAGTGTCCTGGGCGCCGTCAACTTCGTCCTGCTATCGGCTGCCGTTTCACGGCCGATGCAAAGGCTTTTGAGCTCCTACGGCTTCGATCCGACATTCACCGAACGAACCGCCATCTGGCGGATCGCCTTGTCCGCCGTCAAAAGGAGCCCGTTGACGGGCTACGGCTTCCACTCCTTCTGGGATACCGATGCGGTGCTGCGTGGTGAAGCTGCGCTAAAGAACTGGGCGGTGAAGGCCACCAGCGCCCACAACAGTTATCTGGAGCTTGCGCTGCATGGAGGGTTGCCGCTTGTCGCCTTGATGGCGATCTGGATGGTCGTGCTTCCTTGCCGGCACGCCGGCATTGCCTTCAAGCGCGGGGTCAAGTCCGACGTCACGCGGCTATTTGTGCGGATGTGGCTCTTCTCTGTTTTCCTGGGCTGCCTTGAGAGCGTGTTCCTGACCGGCGAGCAAATGTGGTTCATGACCGCGATCAGCATCTTTGGGCTGCAACTGCAGGCNCAGGCGGATCCGGCGGATGCCGAANCCGAAAANGCTTGAGCTCCGGCTGGCAGTTTCCCNCTAAAGCTTTGGAACTATGGGCNTCGCTCAGGGTTCTTTCGCCGTGTGGTAATCACGCCGCATCGAAACTCAAAGGGTCAAGATGTTCGCTAAGCTTCTTACAGTCACCGTATTTTCCGTTGGCCTCGCGACCGCTGCGGTTGCCCAGTCGAGCAACACCGGCTCGGGCTCCGATTCATCCGCTTCGGGTGGAGCAAGCTCCGGTTCGTCGAACTCCAGCGGGTCCAGCTCCAGCACCGGCGGCGCAGACAACAGCGGCGGCAATGCCAACAACGCCGGCAGCACCAACACCGGCTGCAAGACCACGCCGACGCAGCAGGGTTCGGCTGGTTCGCCGGCTTCCAACTCCGGCTCGGCTGCGACCACCGGCACGGGTGCAGAATCCTGCTGATCAAGCGCTCGCAGGGGCGCACAGCGTCCCTGTTTCAAGCCTTCTGATAGAGCCGCATCTAGCGGCTCTATTCTTTTGTGGCCGGCGATCAGTCGTCGCAGGACGGCAGGCGGCAGACCCGGCGGTTGACCAGCTTGAGGCTGCGGTCCGGCTGGATGATATAGGTTTCGCGCACGCGTTCGCCGCGGCTGGTGCGAAAATCATGCGGCACGGAACTGCCGACAGGAGCCTTCTGAAGGCGCGTGCGCGGCTGGCCGCCATAAGTGATGCTGCCGGGGATCGGCTCGATGCCCGGCCCGATCTCCAGCGAGGGCAGCGGGCGTCCCGCACCTCCATCCGCAGCACATCCGCTCACGACTGCTGCCGTCGCCGCTATCAGCAAAAACGTTCTCATCATTATCCGTCCTTTCAGACGCTCTCGTATGGTGTTGGCTCCGGCTAACTCCACCAGGCCGCCAGGGTTCCTTGCCCATAGTCGATGCGCAGTTCACAGCCACGCGACTGCCTACTGGCGTCGGACGCAAAATCGGTTAGAGCTTGGGGTGTGATTTTAAGGAGGACCATTGCCGTGACCAAGCCTTACGGAGCCATGTCGATTGCCGAACTTGCTGCGCTGATCCAGACGGGTGCTCTAGACCCGCTGGAGGTCACGCAGGGCGTTCTCGCCGATATCAAGGCGCATCCGGACAAGGCAATTTTCGTGACGCTGACGGAGGAAAGGGCACTAGCCGAAGCCGAAGCATCATCGAAGCGACTGAAGGAAGGGCGCTCGCTCGGCCTGCTCGATGGCATTCCGATCGCCTGGAAGGACCTGTTCGACCTTGAAGGCATGCCCACCACGGCTGGCTCCAAAGTGCTGAAAACGGCGGATCCCGCGGCCAAGGACGCCGCGGTGGTCGATCTCCTGAAGCAGGCCGGCATGGTGGCCATCGGCCGCACCAATATGAGCGAGTTTGCCTTCTCCGGCATCGGCATCAACCCGCATTACGGAACGCCGCATAATCCACGTTCGACGGATGAGCCGCGCATTCCGGGCGGGTCCTCGTCCGGGGCGGCAGTCGCCGTGGCGGCCGGTCTGGTGCCGGTGGCGATGGGGACAGATACCGGTGGCTCGATCCGCATTCCGGCCGGGCTCAATGGCATCGTCGGATACAAGGCGACGCGGGGCCGCTACCTGATGGATGGCGTTTATCCGCTCGCGACAAGCCTCGACTCGCTCGGGCCGCTTTGCCGCTCGGTGCTCGATGCGGTCTGGATCGACGCCGCCATGCGGGGCAGCAGTGTTGCGCCGGTGACGCGGCTGCCGCGTGAGGCGCTGGAGATCGTGGTGCCGACCAACGGCGTTTTTGATGGCGCAGAACCCGGCGTGGTGGCGGCATTCGAAGCGGCCATCGAGCGGTTGCAAAAGCAAGGCTGCCGGATCAGTCGGACAGCGTTCCCGGCCTTTGACGAGTTGCCGAAGCTGATGGCGCAGTATGGCCCGCTGGTGACGGCGGAAGCGTTCGCGCTGCATCGGCAGAAGCTTGCGGGACCGGAAGCTGCGGATATCGATCCGCGCGTGGTCGCTCGCACCAGGCTCGGCGAGAAGACGAGCTTGGCGGACTACATCGCCATCCTCGAGGCACGGGCCCGCATGACGGCGGAAACCGAAGCGCTGATTGGTGATCGCTTCGTCGCCATGCCGTCGGTCGCGCATGTCGCGCCGCCGATCGCACCGCTGAAGGCCGATGACGACCTGTTCTTTGCGACGAACGGCAAGGCGCTGCGCAACACGGGCTTCGGCAACTTCCTCGACTGGTGCGGTGTGTCGATCCCCTGCGGCACGGGCGATGCCGGCATGCCAGTCGGTTTCCTGCTGTCAGGCAAGGCGAATGCCGACGGGCCGTTGCTTCAGGCCGCCATGGCCTGGGAAGAGGTGATCCGCGGTTAACCCTCGGATTTCTCGACGTCGACTTCGGGCTCGGTGACGGCACGTTTTTCAGGAACGTTGCCGTTGGCTTCGGCGCGGTCGCGGTGAAGGGCGGCGCGCGACAGAAGGACAAGCGTGATCGGCGTCGTCACGGTCACGAACAGACCGATCAGGATCTCGTGCACGACCGGTCGCGATGCGGACACCGAAAAGAAGATCATCGAGCCCAGCATGACGCCGCCGATACCCCAGCTGGTGCCAAGGGTTGGGGCATGCAGGCGCTCGTAAAACGTCGGAAGCCGCAGGAAGCCGATCGCGCCGATCAGCGCCAGGGCTGCGCCGACGAGCAGGAAGAAGGCGACCGCGATCGCCACGGGCACAGGAACATCTGCCGCTGTATAGATCATTCGATGACCTCCCCGCGCATCAGGAACTTGGCGAGCGCCACGGTCGCCACGAAACCGAGCATGCCGATCACCAGCGCCGCCTCGAAATAGACGATGCGGCCGGTGCCGATGCCGAAGGTGACCAGCATCAGCATGGCGTTGATGTAAAGCGTGTCGAGGCCGAGGATGCGGTCCTGCGCGCGCGGGCCGCGGAAGATGCGAAGCGAGGCGATCGCCATGGCGGCGGCAAGCATCAGCTGGGCAACGGCGACGGCGGTGAAGATGATGATCGCGCTCATGCGAAGATCTCCAGCAGCAGCTTCTCGTAACGTTCCTTGACCGTCTCGATCCACTGGTTTTCATCGATCACGTCGAGAACGTGAAGCAGCACCGACTTGTCATGCGAATCATATTCCAGCCAGGCCGAGCCCGGCGTGCTGGTGATGATGATCGACAGGATGGCGAGTGCCATGCTGTCCTCCAGCTCCAGGGGCAGGTTGATGAAGCCGGTCGTGTGGCCCTGCTTGCGCCCTCTCAGGATCAAAAGGGCAACAGCAATGTTGGAGCGCACGATGTCGTAAAGGACGATGAAGAGCAGCTTGGGCAGCAAGTACCACTTCTTGAGCTTCGGCTTTTCCGGCCTGAGCGAGGCCATGGCCCAGGAGGCGATCACCGCCACGATGATGCCGAGCAGAAGATGGCCCAGCGTAAAGCCGTTGAGCAGCAGCCACATCAGGACCAGGAAGGTGGTGAGGATCGGATAGGGGAACATGATCAGTCCGCCTGTCCTTTCTCCGCGCCGACCACGATCGCGTTGCGCACAGCATCGATGTAAACGGTAGGGTTGCTGAGCGACTGGATCGTCCGGTCCATGTAGCGCATCGCGGGGCCTGCCTGCACGGTAAGGAGCAGGGTAAGGCCCAGCAGGAACAGAACCGGCATGACCTCGATGACGAGGACGCGTGGCACGGTGCCTTCGATCGAGCTCCAGAAGGTGCGGATGCCGGCGCGCGTCATGGAGATGAGAGCGGCAACGCCCGACAGGATGACGAGGATGATGAGCGCCCAGACGGAAGCTGTCGGCGGCACTCCGATCGCGCCGGTGCCCATCATCGCCGAGAGCATGGCAAATTTGGAGATGAAGCCGGAGAGCGGTGGCAGCCCGGACAGAAGGATGGCGCAGGCGGCAAAACAGATGCCGAGGATCGCCATGGTGCCAGGCATGGTGACACCTTCGGTCTGGTCCGGGTCGCCTTCCTCGGCGTCGCCATAGGCTTCCATGGTAACGGCAAGAACGGCGGCACCGGCATCCTGCCCGCGTTCCACCAGTTCGATCAGCATGAAGAAGGCGCCGATCGTCAGGGTCGAGCTCACGAGGTAGAGCAGCGCGCCGGACGAGATGGCGTTGTCGTTGATGCCAAGCACCATCAGCAGCGTGCCGGAGGAAACGAGCACCGAGTAGCCCGCGACGCGGCCGAGCGCCTGGGAGGCGAGGACGCCGACGGTGCCGAAGATGACGGTGACCAGTCCGCCGTAGAGCAGGACGCTCGCACCAAAACCGGCGGCTGGTCCATCGCTGAAGAGCAGCATGGTCAGGCGCAGGATGACATAGATGCCAAGCTTGCTGAGGATGGCGAAGACGCCCGCCACCGGCGCAGCTGCCGCGCTATAGGCAGTCGGCAGCCAGAAGCAGAGCGGCCACATGCCAGCCTTGATGAGGAAGGCGATCCCGAGCACGCCGGCGCCGGCTTCCATCAGCATGCGCCGGTCCGGTTCGATCTCAGGGATACGGGCCGCGAGATCGGCCATGTTGAGGGTGCCGGCCGTGCCGTAGATCAGGCTGACGCCGATCAGGAAGAGCAGGGCGGCCGCCAGGTTAATGGCGATGTAGTGCATGCCCGCCTTGACGCGCAGCGGCCCGGAGCCGTGCAGCAGCAGGCCATAAGAGGCCGCCAGCATGACTTCGAAAAAGACGAAGAGGTTGAACAGGTCGCCGGTGAGAAAGGCGCCGTTGACGCCCATCAGCAGCACCTGGAACATGGAATGGAAGTGGGCGCCGATCGTATGCCAGCGGGCAAACGAGAAGACCAGCGCTGCGGCGGCCAGCAGTGCCGTCAGCAGCAGCATCAGCGCCGACAGTTCATCCAGCACCAGCACGATGCCGAAGGGCGCGGCCCAGTTGCCGAGGAGGTAGACGCCGTCGAAGTCGTTCGGGCCGCTTTCGATCCGCAGCAGGATCAGGGCCGCGGCGCCCATGAGCAGGACCGAGCAGAGGCTGATCATCGCCTTCGTGGCGCGGCTGCGCTCATCGATGAACAGGAGTATCGCGGCCGCCGCCAGCGGGATGAGGATTGGCGCGATGATGAGGTGGTGCGTCCAGTTCATCATCGCGGATCATTCCTACCGTCGACATGGTCGGTGCCCGTCAGCCCGCGGGAAGCGAGCAAGACGACGAGGAAGAGCGCCGTCGTTGCAAAGCCGATGACGATCGCCGTCAGCACCAACGCCTGCGGCACGGGATCAGCAAGGCTCGAGGTCGCAATGCTGTCGTTGAGGATCGGCGGCACGTTGGTCTTGACGCCGCCAACGCCGAAGATGAACAGGTTGACTGCATAGGACAGGAGCGACAGGCCGATGACGACCTGATAGGTGCGCGGACGCAGGATGAGCCATACGCCGCAGCTCGTCATGACGCCGATCGCGATGGAGAGGATGATTTCCATCAGGCGGCCTCCTTCGCCTTCTCGACCTCGATGGCGCGCAGTCGATTGATGCGGATCGACTGGTGCGCGAGCGCGACGAGGATGAGGACCGTGGAGCCGACCACGAGAGAGAAGACGCCAAGGTCAAAGAGGAGGGCGGTGGCAGCAGGCATTTTGCCGATCAACGGAAGTTCGATGTACTGGAAGTGCGAAGTGAGGAACGGATAACCGAATGCCCAGGCGCCGATGCCGGTGGCCGTGGCGGTGAGGATGCCGGCACCGATCCAGCGCAGCGGAAGGATGCGGATGCGATCCTCCGCCCAGCGCGTGCCGCCTGCCAGATACTGGAGCAGGAAGGCAATCGACAACGTCAGGCCGGCGGAGAAGCCGCCGCCGGGCAGGTCATGGCCGCGCATGAAGATGTAGACGGCGAAGGTGACGATGACCGGGAACAGCCATTGCATGATGACCGAGGGGATCAGCAGGTATTCCCGCACGGTATCGCCTTCGGAGCGTTCCGGCCGTTCGGCATCGAAGCGGTTCTGGATCCGCTGCTGCTCGGGCTTTTCCATGCTGTCCGGGGCAGGGCGGAAGCGGCGCAGCAGCGCGTAGACCGTGAGCGCCACCACACCGAGGACGCTGATCTCGCCGAGCGTATCAAAGCCGCGGAAATCGACCAGGATGACGTTGACGACATTGCGCCCGCCGCCCTGGCTATAGGCGTTTTCGAGGAAGTAGTTGGCGATCGCATCCGGCACCGGCATGGTCATGACGGCATAGGAGATGAAGGTCATGCCGATGCCGCAGAAGACGGCGAGCCCCAAGTCGCGGAAGCGGCGGACGCGGGCCTGCAGCGTGATCTTTTCCTCCATGCCCTCGGTGCGCTTCGGCAGCCAGCGCAGGCCGAGAAGGATGAGAACGGTGGTGACGATTTCGACCAGAAGCTGGGTGATGGCGAGATCCGGCGCCGACAGCCAGATAAAGGTGACGCACACGATCAGGCCAACGCCGCCGAGTGCGACGAGGGCTGCCAGGCGGTGGTATTTCGCAAGGTAAGCGGTGCCTAGTGCCAAGCAGATGCCGATGAACCAGATCGCGGCGAAGGCGGGATCGATGCCGCTGAAGACGAAGGGGCGCGTTTCAAAACCGGATACCCAGAGCGGAAGCAGGCCGGCCATGAAGCCGGTGCCCACCACCCAGCGCATCTGCGGCTGGAGATTTCGTGTGCCGATGCGCTTTTCTGCCAGGCGCGCCCAGTGCCACGAGATCTCCACGAGAACCCGCTCGAAGATGCGTTGGCCCTTGAAACGGCGGAAGAAGGGTGCACCATCATCGCAGCGTGCCAAGTAGCCACGCAGGGCGAAGTAGAGTGCCGTCCCTCCGAGCATCGCGGTGATGCTCATCATCAGCGGCAGGTTGAAGCCGTGCCATACGGAAAGGCTGTATTCGGGTGTTTCCGCACCGAGAACGCTGACGACGGCCGTGTGCAGGAAGGGGCCGACCGACCAGGCCGGCGCGACGCCGACAATCAGGCAGACGACCACCAGGAATTCGACCGGGAAACGCATCCAGTGCGGCGGCTCGTGCGGCTTTTCCTTCGGAAGGTCGACCGGCGGCGGGCCGAAGAACACCATGTGGATGAAGCGCACCGAATAAGCGACGCTAAAGGCGCTAGCGAGCGTCGCGATATAGGGCAGGCTGCGGTCGAGGATCGAATCCGCATGTGTTTCGACGGCTTCGGCGAAGAACATCTCCTTCGACAGGAAGCCGTTGAGAAGCGGTACGCCGGCCATGGCCGCACTCGCCACCATGGCAAGCGTGCCGGTGATCGGCAGGAACCGGAAGAGCCCGCTCAACCTTCGCATGTCGCGCGTGCCGGCTTCGTGGTCGATGATGCCGGCGGCCATGAACAGCGACGCCTTGAAGGTGGCGTGGTTGAGCATGTGGAAGATCGCCGCGACCGTTGCAAGCGGGCTGCCAAGGCTCAACAGCGTGGTGATGAGGCCGAGGTGGCTGATGGTGGAATAGGCAAGCAGGCCTTTGAGGTCCTGCTGGAACATGGCGAAATAGGCGCCGATGAGGAGCGTGATGACGCCTGCGAGGCCGACCAGCCAGAACCACTCAGAGGTTCCCGCGAGTGCCGGCCAGAACCGCGCCAGCAGGAAGACGCCTGCCTTTACCATGGTGGCCGAATGCAGGAAGGCCGAAACCGGGGTCGGCGCGGCCATGGCATTCGGCAGCCAGAAATGGAAGGGGAACTGGGCGCTCTTCGTCAGCGCGCCGAGCAGGATGAAGATCAGCGCCGGCAGGTAAAGCGAGTGGTTGCGGATCGCATCACCCGATTCGAGGATCTTGTCGAGATCATAGCTGCCGACGATGTTGCCCAGCAGCAGCAGCCCGATCAGCAGGCAGAAGCCGCCGATCCCGGTGATCGTCAGCGCCATGCGCGCGCCATCGCGGGCTGCGGCCGTGTTGTGCCAGTAGCTGATCAGCAGGAAGGAGAAGATGCTCGTCAGTTCCCAGAACACCGACAGCAGGATGACATTGCCGGAGATGACGATGCCGAGCATCGCGCCCATGAAGGCGAGCAGGAAGGAAAAGAACCGCGGAACCGGATCCTCTTCCGACATGTAATAACGCGCATAAACGACGACGAGGAAGCCGATGCCGGTGATCAGCATGGCAAACAGCCAGGCAAAACCATCGAGCCGCAGGGTGAAGTTCAGCCCGAGCTGCGGGATCCACTCGAGGTAAAAGCGGAGAACCTGGCCTTCCTGCACATAAGGATAGCTGGCTGCGGTCAACAGAAGTGCGGCGAGCGTGACTGTGCCGGCAATCCAGGACGGCAAGGCCGTCGAAGAGGTACGCAACAGGCAAACGGAGGCAATGCTGCCCGCGAAGGGCAGGATCAGCAGGAAAAGAAGAATACTTGGCCCCAACGTTACCCCAATGTGCAGACCTCTCCCGCGCCCAAGGCCGTTTCCGTCATCAGAAACACCTCTAGCAAAACTTCTGAAAATCACTTATATGACTGATATTGACCAATATGGGCAACAATCGACGATGGGTCAAGCAGAACATCCGAAGATTCTGACGCCGGCTTTGTGCCGGGCAGCGCGAGGCTTCCTGGACTGGACGCAGGCCGATCTTGCCGACCGCTCCGGCATTTCCCGCAGCACGATCCGCGACTATGAAGGCAACCGGCATGACGTGCACCGGGCAACCGAAGCGCAGATGCGGCTCGCCTTCGAGGATCACGGCGTTGTCTTCATCACCGCCGAGAGCGGCAATATCGGAATCTGCTGCAAGGCGCCCGGCCAGTCCTCTTCATGAGTCTCGGCTAAAATATCGGAACTTCGAGCGCCTGCCATCTGTTTTGTCACGCAAACAGGAGACAACAGATGGCAAACCAAGCGACGAGTGACGGGAAGAGCAAGGGCGGGGCGCTCGATATCAAGAACGAGCATGTGGCACCGATCGGAAGCGACGGGGAACTGAAGGCGTCGTCCAAACCGAGCGTCGAAAAAGCGTCCGGTGCTGCATCCTTGGGCGATGCGGTACAGCCGGTTGAAAAGTTCGATCCGCCAGCACAGGATGCCGATCGCCGCATCTTCCAGAATGGCGACACCGATCGGGACCGGTAAGAACCGGATGATCAAGAACGGAATGATCGCGGTGCTGGTGATCATCGTCCTCTTGTTCGCGGCCGCGTTCCTGATGCGCGGCCCGAGCCAGCCGACGGATGTATCACCGCCACCGGCAACCTCGCCCGAGCAGGGCTGACACCAGGTTCATCGACCCCCGAAAACGAAAAAGCCCCGCATCCGGCGGGGCTTTTCCTTTGTCGATCCGGTTGTGCCGGATCAATCCTTGTCCATGTCCTGGGCCATCTTGTAGTGGTGCTCCAGGGCTGGAAGTGTCTTGGCGGCCCATGCCTTCAGGTCGGCATTTTCGCCTTCCTTGGAATAGCGGGTGAAGAGGTCGACGGCATCTTCATGCGCATCCACCTGGGCGTCATGGTATTCTTCCGTGAACTCGGCGCCCTTGAGCTTGGCAAGCTCATCCAGGTCTTCCTTCATCTCGTCCGGAAGAGCAGTCGCCGGGGTGGCCTTCACCTTGCCGCTGGAGATCAGCTCCTTCAGCTCGGCGCTGGTCTTTTCATGGTCGGTGATCATCTGCTGGGCGAATTTCTTCGTGGCTTCGTCTTCCGACATCTGCACCGCCAGCTTGCTGGACTCGATCTCGAACATGTCGCTGGCCGAAGCCTGCATGACGAAATCCTCGGTCGACGGGGCGACGCCCAGTGCGGAGTTGACGCCGGTCTTTTCCGTTGCCGATTGGGCAAACGCAGCACTTGCGCTCATCAAAAGGGCAGCGGCCAATGTAATCTTCTTCATGAGAGGCTTTCTCCGTTCGGGTTGATGCGACTGGAACCGCGACGGTGAGGAGAAGTTCCCGAAATAAAAGAAGGATAAGCTGGCGGAGGGGAACTTCCCCTTCCTGCGGCCGGTTGGGCGCCAAGCACCGGAGCATCGCCATGCCGCCACTGATCCGCTACATCATCCTGCGCCTTGTGACCGGATTTGCGATCGGCTGCGCTTGTGCGCTCGCCCTGATCCTTGGCCCCCTGAAAGATTACCCGATGCCGGCTGGCGGCCTTGCCGCCTGGCTGATGATCTATGGTATCGCGTCCACCTTCGCGCTTGGGTTCCTTGCGACTGCCCTTGCAATGGATGGCGAGGATTAACACATCAGGAAGTGCATAAAGTTTGTGCGGATAGCAACCTTTTGAGGCATCCGCAGTTTCTTGCTTCGAATTTTTGGGGCAATCGAAATGAACATGCAAATGCGCGCCAGCGACACTCGCTGGCTTACTCCCGTTTACGTCCGCATCGGTCATGAAGTGCCGGAAGCGATCCGAAGCCCTCGGGAGGCGCTCAACCAGCTTCTGTACCGCTGGCCGCCGGTCTATGGCGAAGCCTACCACCTCGCCAAGCAGCGCTGCAGCCTGGCCATGGCAGGCAAGACCTCCTGCGAGGCATCGCGCGAAGCTTTCATCATGGCCTGCATCGAAGCCAAGGTGCTCGACTGATGCGGCAGCCCGCTGCTACGGCTCTTTCGAGTGAATGGGCCTCGTCTGGCGGGGCGCCCAAGATTTTGATTGATGCGCGCCGCGGGCTGGTTTAAGAACCAGCCACCGGTGAGCGAGTCTCCGGTTCCAGGCAAGCACCCGTAGCTCAGCTGGATAGAGTGTTGGATTCCGATTCCAAAGGTCACAGGTTCGAATCCTGTCGGGTGCGCCATTCTTCGAGGCAATAAGTTTGTTGAAGATCGAGCCTCGGGCTCGATCGGTTCCGCACCTCCTTTCCCCACTCCTGCACAATCAATTTGCACCGGCCGCAACGGCACCCTACCTTGATCCTTGATGTGATGATCGGGAGGAGAATTGGAATGAGCGCTGAATGCGGCCCCTATGTGCAGATGGGCAAGCTCGCTCAGCAGATGGCGAACCAGTACGGGAAGGACCCGAACCTCGCGCTCGAGCCGCTCCTGGCGCATTTCATCGATGAGGTCGAAGTGAATGTCGCCGCCGATCGTTTCGATCATCTGGGTTTCATGACACGCATCCGCAGCGCGGTTGCGCAGGCGGCGGCGAAGGCGACTGAAAGCCGCGTGCAGTCTTTCCTGCAGGCGGTGGTCCAGGCGCTCGAACTCTACATCGCACGGCATGGCGGCTCGTCGCCGGCGTCCTCCGATCGAGCGGTTAACCCGGAGGGTCTGCAACCGCTGGCGTGACGCGACCTGCGGGCTTGTCCTTTTCCTCTTTCCTGGCATAGGCGAGGCAGATTGACGCGCGGCAAGGGAACAGCTTGCGACGGCACCGGGTTCAGCCCTATCGCTCGGGCACGTAGTTACGAAAGGCAAATGTCATGGCTTATGAAGCAAACTGGGCGCCGCTTTCGCCCTATAGCACTGGCGTCAAGGGGCGCTGCCCCCGCTGCGGGCAAGGCCACCTGTTCAATGGCTTCCTGACCCTGCGGACGAAATGCGAGGTTTGCGATCTCGATTATTCCTTCGCGGACCCGGCAGACGGCCCGGCCTTTTTCGTGATCTGTTTTGCCTGCATTCCAAGCGTCGCTCTCGGGGTGTGGCTGGAAGTCGTCTACCAGCCGCCGTTCTGGGTGCACCTCTTGATCTCGCTGCCGTTCCTGCTTGCGACATGCATCCTACCGCTGAGGCCGCTGAAGGGCTGGCTTGTCGCCAGCCAGTATTACTACAAGGCCGAACAGGGCAAGATCGACCGCGGCGACCATACGCCGGCGCCCAAGCCCGCCCCGGCGGACGCTGAATCCGGATCCTGAGGCTTGGCTCTCGCGCATCGCAAGGTCAGGAACCTTCTCCTGCCGAATTCATTCGTGTGATGTGAATTCAAGGAGCAGACGATGTCCGAACCCAGCGAAATTGAACAGGAAATGCGCCGGCGAACGCTCGCCGTGGAGGGGGCCATGTTGATGCTGATCGATGGCTTGGCGGCCCGCGGCACGATCTCCGCGGACGAGGCGGAAGACATGCTGCGCGTTCTCGCCAAGGGTTCGGAACAGTCGGCCGTGCGCGTTTCCAGTTCGCTTCGCATCGTCAAGCAGTTGAAGCGGCTGCGCGGCGGCGACGGCATGGTGACACCCGGAGCCTGACAAGCACGCTTCCGGAGAACGAATGAAGGCGCGGTATCTCCCGCGCCTTTTTCTTTGGCCGCTGTTGATGCGCGGGAGATCAGGTGCGCCGCCCCACCTCCCGTGCCAGGTCTTCGAAACAGAAGGGCGTGCCGTGCTGGTGGGCCTCGTTGGCGAGCAGCAGGACGCGGATCGGGAAGGCGACCGCCTTCTGGTGCGAGGGCGAGACATGCAGCGGATTGTCATCCGCCAGCACCTTCTTTTCCACCACCTGCAGGGCCTCCTGGATCTCCTCGTTTGTCGTGACGCCCTTGTTCACGAGAAGACGGTTGATCGCTGCGACGGCAAGATAGAGGCCTTCGAGCTGCGGATTGGCGGTGTTCATGTCTCGCTCCTTTCTGTCGAAGAGGGGATGGCGGCTGCGGCGTTCTCATCAATGATGCGCGCGCCGCGCTGGCGGGTGAGGTAACGCCAGATCCACTGGATGCTGACGAGAAGCCTCTTTTCGAAGTTGACGAGCAGGTAGACGTGGATGAGCGCCCACAGGAGCCAGGCAAGGCGGCCCTTCAGCGTCCACCGGCCGAAGTCGAAGATTGCGGCATTGCGCCCGATCACGGCGGTATTGCCGCGGTTGTGGAAACGGAAAGGGGCGGGCTTTTTCCCCTCCAAGATCTCGTGCCGCAACGCGTTGCCGAGATATTCGCCCTGCTGCTTTGCCACCTGCGCCAGCGCCGGCAGGGGCTTGCCGTCCTCCCCAAACGCCGCCGAGGTATCGCCTATCGCATAGATATCGGGAAAATCGGGGATCGAAAGGTCCGGGTTGACCTTGATGCGGCCGGCCGGCCCGCCCTCGATGCCGAGCCAGTGAGCGGCAGGGGAAGCTTTGACGCCGGCGCCCCAGATGACGCAGCCGGTGCGGATGACCTTGCCGCCCGCAACAATTTCGCCGCGGCGTACGTCTTCGACCGGCACGTTGGTCATCACCTCGACGCCAGCTTTCTCAAGCGAGGTGCGCGCCCATCGGGTGAGGTTTTCCGGAAAGGCGGCGAGTATTCTTGGCCCCGCCTCGATCAGGATGACGCGAAGATGATCCGGCTCCAGCTTGCGGAAATCGCGGGTGATCATGAAGCGGCCAAGTTCGGCGATCGCACCCGCCATTTCGACGCCGGTCGGGCCGCCGCCGATGATGACGCTCGTCAGCAGCGCCTTCTTTTCTTCGGGATCCTGGGATAGCTCGGCTTTTTCGAAGGCGAGCAGCAGCCGCTGGCGAATGAGGCGCGCCTCGTGGATGGTTTTCAAGCCCGGCGCCCAGGCCCGCCACTCATCGTGGCCGAAATAGTTGTAGTCCGAGCCGGTGGCGAGCACGAGCCGGTCATAACCGATCTCGGCGCCATCCCCGAGCTTCACCACCTTGGCTGTCGGGTCGACGCCA